>Ga0123355_10010206_pt1 | contig 14360 bp, 6 predicted proteins | sample TergutEmb28metaG_3_FD_89872 | JGI IMG/M metagenome (GOLD analysis project Ga0123355, IMG submission 89872) | Embiratermes neotenicus P1 segment gut microbial communities from Petit-Saut dam, French Guiana - Emb289 P1 | ecosystem: Host-associated > Arthropoda: Insects > Digestive system > Gut ...
CTTTTCTCTGGCTATTATCTCCGTAACCGTTCAACTTTGGATATAGGTGTTTTGGGTTATATCGGTATAGTTTAACATAAGGAACACTCTCCCGAAGTCTGGCACATTCCTCCTGGAACACCCTGTGTATATATATATATATATATATATTATGTCAGGCACTGTCCATTGTATTAGATGACAGTAACACACACTGTGTTTCACATGGGGGCTCTGCTACTGACTGGTTTCCATTATGCTAACAGATTCTGATTATTTTTCATTTTCATATACATAAGGAGAGTTTGAATTAAATCTTGGACCTTAATACACCAGCCACCAGACAATACGGTGCCATACCTTAATACTTATTACCTTTAATTATTAATAATAATGTAAATTCATACCTTAAAATATGATGACCATTAATCACAAGCTGTCATGATTTCCACTACCATTACTGTCATTAACTACTATTATCCAACAAACCATTCCATGCAACAAACACTGAGCAGCTATTCCTTCCATTGCAATCTTGAAAGTAATTGTTTATGTGCCAGCAGGAACCCTCAGTTTCCCATATCTTGAGCAGTGAATGGTGACACTAGATTATGTAAGAATTTGTGTCATGTTACGTTCTTACATTACCTGTAATTTAGTAACTACAGAACTGGTATTTATTTTCCTTTACTATTTTAAGTGCTGCTACCTTTGTCCAGTGAGTTAAATGATATACAAAACAATGACTTACCAGTGTTTGTGGTTACAATGTTCTATTATAATAGTTGTATAACATTATACATCCTGACTGGTTCAGGGCAGGATATTAAAATCACACCTTAACATATGTCTGGCAAACATTGGAAGCATGTACAAAATGAACTTATAAGACCCATTAATTCGACATGTCTCTATGTATCTGGCAATGCAAAGTCTGAATTCTTACATATCTTCAACCAACCTTCGTCCTGATAACCCAGCACTATTGAGGAATCACCAACATGACCTATATATATTTTGCCTTTCCTAATAAATGCTACACTTGCTGTAGTCCCAGATGTACTAGGCAGACCAGATACTGTCTTCGGCCAACTCTCTGAAAACATAAATTGTTAGTGATAATTATCATTGTTCCAAAAAGACAGCTTTCAGTTCGAATGTTTAGCACTGATGTCTTACATAACCTAAATATTGCAATCTACAACGTACTTCCCACTCACCTAATTGCCCCCACATAGAGAGATGGGTTTGCAGAAACCCGTCTCGTATAGCCCTTAAAATGTCTTCATCTTTATCAGACCAAAAGCCCTTCTGATTTACGATGTAATCCATAAGATGTTCTTTTGCAAACGTAGCAGCTTCTCGCCCGCCATGGCCGTCGAAGATGCCGAAAAAAGCATATTCAAGATCCTTCTCGTCTTCTGTCTGTTGATACGCAACGGAAAACATGTCCTCCATGTATTTTCTACCTCCCTGACTACAATGCCCCGTAACTCGCAAATTTACACCGATGCTTGGAGCCATTATGTACCCAGAGTCACAAAATAATAAAAATACAACTCCCCACTTCCTTACGAAACTTCAACACATCCGCAAGGGTTAACTTGCATGTCGGTACTTGTGTTTTTGAATGTGGTTGGTGCATGGTTCATGACGTCATGACCCACCTCCCTCTGCCTACTTTGTGAAACAATAATCGGCTTGATTTCATAGACAAACGTATTTTTCTACTCTTGCGACATGTTCAAAAACAGTCAGCATCGACAGACGGGAAAAATCGCTTATAAAGGTGTATATTAAAATACCCCTTATGGTTTGTGAATATTTGCGATCAAAAGAAGACGTTAGATCTTAGGACAATCATATGTCGTTTGATTGTTTTCTCCGGCATTAAGTTGTCTGCAAATGGACGCTGGATTGTGTAGGTTGAATGCGCTGGAGAAACATAAACTGGGAAGGTGCACTGGTGTTGTAATGCGAGTTTGTGTGGTGTTTTGATGCAGGGAAGTGGTGTATTCATTTGATTCGGGATAGGAGTAATCTTTAATATGTTATATGTATTCCGGTAAATAAACATTTCTTATGTGACATGTCACGTGCTTCTGTTGACATTTGTTCCCAATACTGTGGTGGTTGTAACTGTCATTCCATGAATTCAGTTTCTTGTTTCGTAATAGTTGCAGTGTGAAGTACTGAATTTTTTTAAATGTAAAATAATTTTACTCGTATTAGGGACATATCAAAGATGTGTTAGAAAACTAAAACAGCGGTAACTGCTACTGCATTGGACCGTAGGTAAGTAAATGCATATTTTTGATTGGTACAAAAACGAAGTGCAGTTATGTGGGGTGTATAATGTGGAATGGTAGGGTTGTTATGAATAATAAGTTGAAAGGAAGCGGACGGAATTTTCGTGTCGTATTTTAATGTGTTACTGCTACGCGTGCCTTGTGAGATGAATACCCCGAATCGCATCAGAGGGACGCCAATTCCAGATTATAGCCTGGCAACTCCCAAACACGCAGCACAGTTCCATACCGCTACTTTTGTTGGTGAACACTTGGTTTATAATCGTATTATAGTCATTATAAACTGCTAACAAGCAGGTGGAGGATTTAATTTATTTAGTAATACCGATATGAAGAGCGTCTAGTGGTCTTGGTGTATGTCACTGAAAAGTTCCAAGTTCGTACTGTATGCAGACTTTTCTGCTCACAAGTTTAAGATTTCCTATCTTTTAAAGATTAAATTTGGCACCATGAAGAATACCTTCTGTCCCAACCCACGGTACAGAGCTCACATTCAGCTGTAAGTTCGGTCTGTTGACCATCATTCTCATGATCACTATTTCATTGGGAGTAATAGAATTCTGTGCATATGTGTGCCCCCCTCCCCAACCCTAGAAATGATTCTGTTCTATTACTTAGGTGGGGAGTGGTCAAAAAGCTCAAATAAATCATAGCAGGGAGTTTACTACCAGGATGCTGTGTTTGTAAGCCTTTAATTTGCTCTATTTATTATGCACTGCTGTGGCTTAGTGTATTTATCACTCTGACACCCATATACTGCAGAAATGGGTAATGTGTAGCTGCAAAGTCAGTTTGATTCTCTGAATTGAGAAATTTATTAAGAGATCAAAAGTGCTCAGTCTGTTCATACCAGCACATTTCTGATTGCTGGGTCTGGAGAAAGATGCTTTTCATATGTCATATAATTATACTGTTTGTAGAAGTTTTGTTACTTAATTAATTTGTCAATTTTTGGTTTGTTTAATGGCTTGGGATATTGTAGATTATAATATGTCAAATGGGAGGGAAGTTGGTGAATAATGAAGTCAAAAGTGCATGGAAGCAAATGGCCACATGTATTCATGTATTAGGGTCAGTTTATGCACTACAGTTTGAGTATGATCTTGCATGCATTTACAATGTGGTGACCAGTCACTTGTATTCATTGGGTTTGCATGATATTTTGCTAGTCATACTATATACAACAGCATATAGTTTTATTGGTAGGGTTAAACCTATTATATTTGCTAATGTTTGGACATGCACTTTTATGCAGGGCACTAGTAGTACAACGTAAATTTACCAGACAGGTAACGGGATCAAAAGCTTTTTGTCACATGCTCTGAGGGTTTCACAGTGGTGATGATTCATGTTATGGTGCTCCGGATTGTCACACAGTGTGGTGGATATGCACCAACAGTACAGAGAACACACTATCCCTGAAGATGGAGGTAGTATGTGTCTCTGAAACTTTGGTATGCATCTACCACATGACTGCTCTGTTTAATAACCCAGAAGTCCATGCTGTGAACCTTATTGCTAGGACAGTTGCATCAAGGAGGGCTGTAATGAACATTGTGCCGTGTCGAGTGGTAAACACCATGTAGGTACCGATGTTCGAAGGTATCACATTGCATTTCCTCATGGACCACATAACCGTGAAAATGATGGAACTATGATTCTACAAAATGTCGGTGACTATTCAACAGTCAGCATGGCATAACATTTCAGAAGACTTGTATCTTCAGCCAGCTAAACTTGCTGTGCAAATTGCAGGACCTGCATGGTTATAGTGATCATGTAATATGACTTATATGCCATAAACGAGAAACTCGTCTGTATTTTGATAGGGAAATATGGTGAAAAGTCTGTACTTGAATGAATGTGGATGGGGATACTGTTAAAGTGGATCCAAAGGAAATGAGTCATGGGTCCTTAGAAGAAAGAGGAAAGTCACATGAAAGCTACAGAAATTGAATTCGTGAGAGTAATGCAGAACTATACCTTGTATGATCACAGATGAAACGAAAATGCAAGACTAGTCAAATACATTGTTTTAGATAAAATTAGAGATCAAAAGCATAATTGGAACATGGGATGGATGAAAACGGATACCCGAGGGTCCCGTTCACTACCACCTTGCAGCAAAAAGAGGCCTAGGTAGATGTCGTAAAAGATGGAATTAAGTCGGAACAGATCGAAAGCCCGGAAGGCCTGACAGGAGGAATAGGAAACTTTGGGATTGAACTGCTCCAGGATGAGTGCACGGACGGCTTTGTACGAGTGTGAAACGTGGGCACTTTCGTCGGCACAACGACGCGAGATTAAAAGCCAGCCTTCGCAGACGAAAAGTTTCCCTGAATGTGGGCGAAGTCAGGTGGTGAGGACACGTCAAGGATGAGGGCGCGGTAGTGCACGTGGGCTGTGCAAGTGGGTTCGCAGCGCGACCTTGCTGTTTCAGGGACCCAGCATTCCTTTCTGTGGGCCACCGCCCTTTCATATGACCCCAGTGTGATTTGAAGCCAGAGTATTGCTTTTAAACAGTTTCTGCAATGGCTTTGAACCCGCGTAGTAACATTTACTTAGCAGGCCAGGTGTAGGGCTAGTTTTGTAAATATACGAAGGCCTTGTTGTGTGTTTGAAAAAGTGGCCGTAAATTGAAAATGCTATTCAAATAAAAATACTTAAAAATGTAAACACACTAGCGAAATAGCGGTAAACCGAAAACGAGAGGGCGTAAATTGGTTAGAGACGTTAAAGCAGAAAGGCGTACAACGAAGGGCGAAAAACAAGGCCGTGGTGTGTTTTCACAAGAAAGTAGCAGAGGGGTTCACAAATCCCGGGCGACTACATTGTGTACTGTGGCGCCTAATTTTGTGGGTCCGCAGTTTGGAACTTGCTTCATACCACTTTTCGGGCGCCTGCTTTTTTTCAGGTGGTTCCCAGATTTTTGGAAAATTTTTGCATCCCTGACCTGGCAAATTGCCTCAAGCGGTAACGAATGTCATCATTTCGACACTTGGCCGGGTCACAGATTACTCTGACAGATTATGCAAAGTTTTTCACAGTTAGTCCGGACATTTTCTAGGACCTGCCTTGAAACAGACCACGACAGCTTCAATTACTTTACAATTAAATAATTCGGTTATAATCCGTTAATTCTACGTTACAATATGTGCATTAATCATCCCTGGAAATAGGAGCAACTGTCATCCCAGCATTTGGACAGTATGGCATTAGAAAGTTATAGGGGTAGTGTAGCCACTAGCGGCGTGGCAGTCCTGCGGCTTGTAACGAATTTAACTACCTTTATAAACAGAATCGGCCGATAGTGATATACATGCTTATAACGGCAACTTAAAGCGAAGGCTAACAATTCGTTAACTATATTTAGTCAATTTCGTATACACCGGGCCCTCATTTTGCACCCATTGATTTTTAAACCTCTTTGCTATAACGCCCCTTGCCGAATTACACCGCCTTTTAATTTTCTCTTTCTCATTTTCTGTTTAACGCCCCTTGGATGGCTGCTTTATATTCCACTAACCCCCATTTTTTAATGTTAATGTCATGTTTTACGTACGCCTTTTTTATTAACACCCACTTTTTCTCCAGAACGCAACTAGGGCGTAAAACAAGGGCGGGGTGTAGAGTTTCGGATTGATATCTTGTGGGTTGTTACAGCGTGTTGGTTAGTGGGTGGATGACGACATCGCGGAGGAACATCTGCCTCCATCTACAGTCTCATTGTCGAAGTGGGTGGTTCGTAACAACCCGATCGCCAAACAGAATTCCGCGAACTGACATAATGTGGCGCTTTTACTAATTAATGTCTTCGCACAGTGTCGGGTTGTGGAGACAGTGAGACAGCAGGAACGTGCACCGTGCCTCTCTGCATGAATGACAAATGACATTTATCGTGGAGAAAAAACGTTTGAAATGAAAGTTGTAGGCGAAAATATGCCACCGGTTTTGTGTCCATTTCACTTTTTTCCGCAAGTTTGACTGGGTTCCAGACAATTAAACAGAAGGCATGTTTATGTGGCGTTCCATAATAACGGACAACAGTCGGACTTGTGTTGGTCACTGTTTACAAGCGAACATAAAAAGCAAATGTTCAGGAATTAAACAGCTAGAAAGGGAGTTCTTAACCTGTGGTTCGTGACATAAAAATACCTCTATATGCCGGTTATTGCGGGTTGCTGTAATTTTCTATAATAAAATGAAATTTCCCAATTCATCACCAACGTATTAACCCTTTGCCCTTGGAGCTGGACATTTACAGTTTAGCACACCATTTATGTAAAATGTGAATATTTTATGAACCAAGAAGGGTAGCATTAGGAAATACACGACATTTTGTGGAGGAATAAACGAAGATGGTGAGATAAAGTCTAAAAAAATAATTAATTATATTTGTTGACTAAATATATAAAAAGCGTACTCTGGGGAGCAGCGGTACCCCTGTCCTATATGTAGGATGCATGGTGTCTAAAGGTTAAAGCACTGGACGCGATCTTTTGAAGCTTGGTGATTCGACAGTTAATGCGGCAAGGAACTGAGCATAGCACATGCACGTCATCCGGGGCTAGAAGATATGGACAAAGAATTTATGTTTTGCCGGTCTCCGACCACCACTGCAATAGGGATTTTTTTTTTAATTAAGAAGAAGGCGTGTTTGTTTTCAGTGAAGAATGTGTGACGCGGAGTCTGTGTCAGTTTGCGCACTGATGGCGCGCCGGCAGTGTTTGGAGTATGCAAGGACGAAGGAAATTTTGTATTGTCTCTTCAGTATGGAGAATCTAGGCAGAGGAGACTGGATATTGTGGTGAAGGTGGTCACTCAAGCAGTGTCTTTTATAAGAGCAAGGTCATTTAACAACAACCTCTCCAGCCAGATATGCCCAGATATTGGTTCAGATACATTTACTGTGCCACTGGGCGCTAGGTCAGGACTGTTGGGCGGGCGTTCCGTAATCTTTCAGCCGTAACGTTATAACCAACCGCAAGTTCGGGCGTCAGTATGGGGTCTACTGATATCCATCTCTTCGGACACCTAAACATGCACTTGGCTGGCAAGCAATTTGCAACAGACGCCAACGTGAAGCAAGCTGTCACCTCCTGCCTACAGACACATTTACCTGTTTTTTCTATGCCGAGATAAAACCCTCAGTGTTGCGGTGGAACAAGTGCTTAAGTGTCAGAGAATTCTGATGTGTACCATCTCCTTCAAAACTGCCATCCATAAGTCAAAGTCGGATAAAGTTCTCCGTAACAGAGTGCTTGTTACTTTAAATTCTGAAATTTCCTTGTAGTCCTGTCTCGTATTGTGCGGTCCGAAGTTCAAATCTCGACTGGAACCCAGATTCTTTGAAGGTTTCCTTCATTCTCTCCAGCTGCTCCGACGTAGCTGCTGCCTTCCGCTCCGTCGCCTTTATCAGCTCGTTATCTGACACAGTACAGAATGCCGAATTAAGAAAAATAAAATAGATGCGTTTTAATGCATTGGGGCTCTTGATTCCTGTTGTTCAGAAGCCACAGATGTTGTTTATTACGAACTTGTGAAATAAATAAGGAAAGCTTTCATTTCTTAGTCATGTCAGGGGCGATAAGTATTTAAAGCTGAAAATTTATTAGCTTTAAAAGAGAAATCTCGTTTTTAAGTTTCTTGAAGTTCTTTGGAACAAAAGTACCATGTACATTAGGGTGACCTTATACTGCGGGTACTTGACTGTATTGTAACTATTTCGTTTGGTGTGTATCTTGTACTGTGGTTGTTTTAACTTGTTTTGTAATGTGCGGGTGTGTGTATGTGGGGGTGTTTTGACAATTGTGTGGGTGTCGTGGTAATATGTTTACTTGTATTTACTGTGTTTTTGTATTGTTTCGTTTATGTATGTTTATTCTTACTTGTTTCGTCTGTACTAGTGTAAGAACTACTGCCACCGAGTGAAAACCCAATTGTAGTAGTAGTAGTAAATATCTTATGGATCTTGTAAGCCGGGTAGGAGTCAAGCCACACTCTGATAGGAATAATCAACTCTGCCATTGATTTACTTCGTAATATGATTAGATCTTGGAAAATAATCGTATCCGAAAAAGTTCTCTTTGTCGCCATTGTCTTAAGGTGTCAGATCTGGGCTTTCGAAGTACGACCCTCCCAGGAATAATGCAATACTATGGCTACGAACATTGTCTGGTCCACCAAGCCTGTTTGTTATTAACGAGGATGGCTTAATTTGTATCGAATTATTGACACCATGAGGTTGGACCTTGAGAAGAAGCCAGAAGGCACGCCCTTCGTCAAGAACCGAAGAAAGAATGTAGCAAAATGAAGTGCCAGCAAGACAGATGTGTTCACGCCAACCGCCGACCATTGTTTTATGTAACTCATAAAAATGCTAGTGTTACGTCAGCAGTTACGTATTTATTGTGTGGGAACTGCATCTTAACACGGCCCACGTGTAAGTGATTACAGATCTTAAATCCTGTTCACGCAGCCATTATGTTGACATGTACAACACAGGCTACATTTAATAACTTTGTGCTTGACTACACGTTTCGGCTAGTAAACAGCCGTTTCCCTGTCAGTTCCAGACACCTGGGCAAGTCGCATTAATATAAGTCAGCAAAGTGTCTGGAATTGAGTTGAAAGTGGCTCTTTACTGACCGCATCATGTAGTTAAGTCAGTATCATTTGTCAGATATATCCTGATGTGCGTGTTAGTGGAATATACGTTAGATTTGTCAACAGGATATGGGCTTTGCTGTCTTTACTTCTATAAACAACACGGCCGAATGAGACCGACGTATATTTAGACGGTTATCTTGCGAACTGAGATACAATGCACGGACATTTGTAGGACCGAACACAGTGTCTAGCAGCTGCCCTAAAGCAGACTGCAGTCTTCAAGGCTGACTGCCACCAGGGCAATGTTGATGCGTATATTTTCTTTCTTAAGTTCCATTTACCTTCCCCAGAACGTCCAGACCTGCTGTGGGGCTACCCAGCCCCCTGTTCAACGGACACTGTGGGCTCTTTCCCAGGGGATAGAGCGACTGGGACGTGAAACTGGCCACTCAATCCTATTGCGAAGTTAAGAATGAGTGGAGTGGTACCTCCATGCCCTTCTTATACTATTACGGCACGCAGAGGGACAACTGTACCTATATTTTTCATTTTAATCATTTAAAACAGAGTGGACATTTGAATAAAATTGACTCGAAATATTCCTCGAGTGTTTTAACTGCCGTCTGGAAGCGTTTTATATTTTTTCAGTGTGTACTCATACTTGAATATGGCAGAAGTTTATGAGGGCAAGTCCAGATTGGAAGTCAGTCTTTTATTTTACCTTAGAAATGATGTTCATGGCATCGATGAACACGGCTTATATAAAAATATAAACTTTGCCCAAACTGTACGCAAGAAAGTAAAAAAAAGAAGGCAAAGCAGTTGTAAACTTGAATTTTCTCCACAGATTTTACACACACACACACACACACACACACACACACACACACAAACTTGAAATTTAATGGAAATCCTTCCAGTGGGATACGAGTGTTGCATGTGGACAGACAGACTGGCGTGTTGAAGCTAGTAGTCGTTTTTCGCTGTTCTGTGAGCGGGCCTTAGAAGGTGGAAAGATTCAAAGGTGAGAGGAACAGGCCGTCGTCTGCAACACGGGTTCACACGAAGAATCATGGCGATCATCGTCACTGGGACAGCTAAGGCATCACTACTGACGAAAGCGCATCTGAAATTAACATTATGAAGCGAAGAGGTGGTGCAATAATGGCATAAGTCCCACTTGTAAACTCTCTTTTGCTCTTTTCATGTACTACCGCATTTAAAATTGATCGGACCGTCTGCAGCCCGCATGTAGGTTACCTTCCCAGAACCATGTGAGCACATCGCTTCCCGCGCGAAACTGCGACCTCATCCCCATATATATATTTTTATCGTTAGGCCTAATATCAGCATGGGGGCACGCGGTGGCGCAGTTGGTTGAGGCACTGCGCCACAAGTCGGAAGGTCGCGGGTTCGATTCCCAATGGTGTAATTGGAATTTTTCATTAACATAATCCTTCCGGTCGCACTGTGGCCCTGGGGTTGACTCAGCCTCTAACAGAAATGAGTACGAGGAATATTTCCTGGGGGTAAAGGCGGCCGGTACGTAGGGGCTGACAACCTTACCGCCTTCATGTGCCGATTGTCTAGAAATCTGGGAGCCTCAACCTCTTAGAACCCTCTGGGCCTGTCCAGGCCTGTAATGGGATTGCTTTACTTAATATCAGCATGACAACTTTGCAGACGTCTGAGGTGGTAGATGAACGCTCGAATTCAGAGTAGGTTTCAGCGGATGTTTGAATGCTGTACCGACGTTTCTTTATCTCTAATGCGGAAGAGTATACGCAGTGGTGGCGGATGGTCAAGTTGTGTACTGACTTGACATGGAACGCAACAAACAGTTTCCTGCGGTTGGCTTGCGGTTTTCCTTTCTTGGTTCCTAGCGACCATCTGACCCGTGATGCCGTGCGAACCGGTACAGCCAGCGGCATGCATTGCACCCCATACTGCCCTCAACGGCGCATACTGCATGCTGTGGCTGTTGAACTGTATGCAAACGGAAGGCACTGCACGCATGGCGTAAGAACTGTCGCACATGGGTAGAATTTTATTTCTTCTTTATTTCTAAGACAAATTAAGAAAACAATGCATTGGATGTCGGATGTCTGCTTCAGGTTCTGTGGGACTGTTGTTGGAATCAGTTTTGGCGAGTGGCGCTCTAGAATCGCGTGCAAGGTGCCTGTTGCTGTTGTCCGACACTAATCAGAACTTGGTGATGAGGGCGTGGAGTGGAACTCTCCAGTAATACGTAATTTGAAATTCCGTTTATCGGTGTTATAGTCATGCGCTGCAGACACACGTGGCGAGGCAAACAGAAGCACTTTTGCAACATTTCGTTGCTGATGTGCCAAAAGTAGAGGCTGCAACCGAATGTAATAGCTGCGTTTAGCCCTCAGGCGGAAGGCACTGCGGCATCGTATGTATATTGGACCGTGCATCATTGTGAGCGACTAAGCACGTCACATCAAACACACACCACTACATACCATAATTTACGCTAATGCTAAATCCTCCGTCTTTACAGAACAATACGACCAATGTGGTAATTTAACAGAATAGTCGCAAGCTCCTGATGATGGATATATTAACGTCCGAAACATGTTGAGCACATAAGAAGTGAAATAAAATAGCAAGTGACATCAAGTTGGTCTTTTATTCTTCAAGTACTGCGGCATGTCCATATTTGATGTCGCGCAGTTGGCGGTACCTCTCCAATTCCCCGCCGTGTATGGAACCCGAAGTTTCACGAAGAATTTCACAAGATCCTCTAACTGGTGCCTATTCCAGATCCATTTCAATCCATTCCACAATATCACACTCTGTTTTTAGGTTAAAGTACGTATCAGTTAAACAGGGTGTTTCCAACAAAAATCATGTAGGCATATAGTGTCTCCGACATGCGTGCTACATGACGGTGACGCGTAATCCTCCGTAATTTGAAGGTCTTAATAATAATTCTTGACATGTACAAATGACGAAGCTCGTCACTGTATAATTATCTCAATTCCCTTTGATTTCGGCTCGTTAGAACGTAAGTGGATGTGGAATATGGTAGCAAATTTGAAACCAAATATACGAACCTGTGGCTCTTACCGAGTTAGCGTGTGTTGGTGCTTCGGGTGCGGGGTGTCTCTTGTGAAATTAAAAATTAATTATATAAATAAACATGAGCAAATTTAACTTGTTAATCAACTGAATTAATTACATAGGAATAGAGTAAATTAATTGAATGTGTTGAACAATAAATATATTTAGTGATAATTGATGATAAAGTAAAGGAATAATAAATTAATTAAGATACCTTAAGTATATGGATTAAATAAATACGTTGATGAAAAGAATTATTTTAAATTTATATTAATGAATTAGTTACGTTATATACATGTACCAAATAAAATAATCGTTAAATACGTAAATTCAGTAAATGTTTGATATAAGGATTGATATTAAACCAAATAAATAAACGTGTGAATTAATTTGATCGTTAGATACTGATGATATAGATCGATTAATTAAGGAACAGATTATTTACTAAGTGTGTATATAAATTAATTAATAGATAATATATTGTATGAATTACTTCAAATGACTTAACATGTAATAAAAATTAATTTAATTAGATATTCAAATTTAGTACCTGAAGTAAATAAAGTTATCAGACAAACGGGTACAAAACTTGGTTAGTTAACTAATTTCGTAATTCAGTTACATTAATAAATGCATTACATACACTTGGTAAATAAAAATAATTAATTAAACAAATGAAATTAATTATTGAAATAAAGAAAATTAATTACATTATTTCGTTGAATAAATATAAATAATAAACAAATGAATTACCTAACCACTCCTAACCTGATTCGCGAATAACTAAATACACAAAGTTAATAATGTAAATAAATGAGTGAACGCAATCAGCAAGTAAATGGATGAACGAAATGAAACATGCGACTTCTCGTGTATGCATTGGTCTCTTCAGTACGTGATTGCATTAAGAGCAGACTGCAGTCAGGGAGTGCTTGCTATCATTCGGTGCAGAATCTTTTGTCTTCCAGTTTGATATCCAAAAATATACGGATTAAGATATACAGAACTATAATTTAGTCTGTTTTGTATAGGTGTGAAACTTGGTCGCTCACATTGAGGGAGGAACATAGGCTGAAGGTGTATGAGAATAGGGTGTTGAGGGGAATATTTGGGTCTAAGAGGAATGAGGTGACAGGGCAGTGGAGAAAACGACATAATGAGGAGTTTAATGATCTCTACTGCTCACCGAATATTGTTTAGATGATAAAATCAAGGAGAACGAGATGGGCGGGAATGTAGCATGTATGAGTGAGAGGAGAGGGGCATACAGGGTTTTGGTGGGGAAACGTGAAGGAAAGAGACCACTTGGGAGAGCCAGGCGTAGATAGGAGGATAATATTAAGATGGATCTTCAGGAAGTAGGATGTGAGGGTATGGACTGGATCGAGCTGGCTCAGGATAGGTGACAGTTGGCGGGGCATTTGTTACCGCGGAAATGAGCCTTCCGGTTCCATGAAATGTGGGGAATTTCTTGACTAGCTGAAAACCTATTAACTTCTCTAGAAGGACTCTGCTCCATGGATTAAGTAAGTAAGTAACTAGGTACATGATTACGGAATAATAAGCAGCAGTATCACTATGAAATTAATCTTTCGTCGCGACGGTCGAACAAGCAGCACGCAGTTCATCTTCAAACGCTTTGAAGTGTGTGTGTGCGCGTTTGCGTGTTGTACTGTCGAGGTATTGCAGTTACAGCTGTGCAGCCTGGATATGGTACAGAGCGTCAACAGGCTCAGTGTTGCCGAATTATCCAATCTTTTGTTTAGTTTCAAATATAACATGAATATACCGCTCTGCATTTCAGTATGACAGAATAAAGGCGTGTGAGCGGCGGAGGCTTTGCTCCACGCATTGTTAACCGCAGCCATAAGTAGAGCGGTAAGCTTCACGCACTGCAAGCAATCTCCTCTGTCCGTTGCAGAGGAAGTCCGGCTGGGCGCGCCAACAGGTCAGGGGAGATAAATGTCCATATAGGGACTCGTAGCACCAATTCGTCAGTCGTCTCCTAGTCAGATTACTGGAGTTATCGGTCCGGGTTCCACAGATTTTATTTGAGGTAGTTGAGTAAAGAGAGGCCAACTTGATGTCACTTGCTTTATTATTTCTTTATTTAATGCTCAACATGTTTCGGATGTTAATACATCCATCCGTCCTTCAGGAGCTCGCGACTTATTTGTTGAGTTATTTCATATCCGTATGCAGGCTGAGGCACTAGCGCCTCAGCCTGCATACGGATACCACACCACCACAGCCACACCACAACGTAACACCAACACACATCGAACCAGAGCAATACACCCCATGAAATAACTCAACAAATAAGTCGCAAGCTCCTGAGGATGGATGTATTAACATCCGAAACATGTTGAGCATTAA
>Ga0123355_10010207_pt1 | contig 14359 bp, 14 predicted proteins | sample TergutEmb28metaG_3_FD_89872 | JGI IMG/M metagenome (GOLD analysis project Ga0123355, IMG submission 89872) | Embiratermes neotenicus P1 segment gut microbial communities from Petit-Saut dam, French Guiana - Emb289 P1 | ecosystem: Host-associated > Arthropoda: Insects > Digestive system > Gut ...
TAACAAACATACGGTGTCAAATGCATCGGGGTACACCTCTTCCCTTTCCGAACAGAGAAGTTAAGACCGACCGCGCCAATGGTACTGCTCCTAAAGAGTGGAAGAGTAGGTAGACGCCATCCCTAAATCCCTTACAGAAATGTGAGGGATTTTTTTTGCATTAAGGCTGAATAGTGTGCGAAATACGCAATCATTTCTACTTGTTCAGTAAATTTTTTAGACTTTATTTGGAAATTTTGAAAAAAAATGGTATCTTTGTGCATATTTATTAGTATAATTATAACCTAAAAAACTTATTCCTATGAACAAAAACAAACTAAATTTGAGGAATATTGCGAAGATGATAGCGTGCCTCGTAGTAGTAAGCAAAGTAAAACTATTAGTAGTTTTGGTAGTCTTAATAGGCTTTGGTCTCAGTGCAAATGCTCAACTAACCACAGTGCAAAACAGTGATGGCTCATGGGATGTGTTCAATAATGATGGAAAACACGTAACTTCCGGACATGCTTTTAAAACCAACGGAGATTGGTATAATGTACGAAACAGCGATGGTTCGTGGGACGTATTCAACAGCAATGGACAACATATAACTTCTGGGCGAGCAATAAAAACTTCAGGCACTTGGTATAACGTCCAAAGCAATGATAATCCAAGAATATGGAATGTTTTTAACAGTGATGGGATACACCTAACTTCCGGACGAGCAACTAGCGTAGGTACTTGGTACAATGTTCAACAAAATGGTAATAATGGAAGGTGGGATGTATTCAACAGCGAAGGAAGACACATAACTTTTGGTCGTGCACAACAGACTCTAGTAGCAGGTTTTTACAACGTGTTTAGCAGAGGTGTATCAAGAGTATTCGACAATAGAGGAAATTTTGTTACTACCGGGCGTATAGATTTTGGCGGACGTATAGTAGAGGAGGGAAGACAAATACCTAACTGGTTTCGCTAAAAAAGTAGCTTATGAACCAAAAAATATTCAAAATGCCTTTGCAAGTATCTATCCCCTCTACATTCAAAAGGCAGAAAAAAAAGGACGCACAAAGGAGGAAGTCGATGAAATCATACTTTGGCTAACGGGGTATACCGGAAAAACATTTCAACAACAACTCGAAAATAAAACCGACCTCGAAACTTTCTTTGCCGAAGCACCGCAAATCAATCCAAATGCTTCAAAAATTACAGGTGTAATTTGTGGCTATCGTGTAGAGAAAATTGAAGACAAATTAATGCAACAAATTCGCTATTTAGACAAGCTGATCGACGAATTGGCAAAAGGAAAGACAATGGAAAAGATTTTGAGAACGTAAAGATTGGCATTTTCTTGCATTTTTGACTTTTTTTTTGTATCTTTGTAAGGTAATAAAAAAATATAAATCTTAAAAACAAGAAAAAAATGAAAAGACTTACAAAAATCTTTATTCCGATTCTTGCCGTAGTTATTATGGCGTCTTGCGGAAATTCCCGTGTGTCTGAAAGAACACATGTGCTCACACAAGCAGAGCAACAAGCCTTAACTCCTGATTGTGTCATCGAAATCTTGAGAAAAGGTAATCAGCAGTTCGTAAATGGCGAGCTCACAGTAAGAAACAATCCTGCACTTATCGCTGATGGTGCTAACGGACAGTTCCCAATGGCAGTTATTTTATCGTGCCTTGACTCGCGGGTTCCTGTCGAAGACGTTTTCAACCGCTATATCGGCGATCTTTTCGTAGGTCGCGTCGCAGGTAACTTTGTAAATGTTGATCTTTTAGGAAGTATGGAATTTGCTTGCGCTGCAGCCGGTGCGAGATTGATTATGGTTCTCGGACATGATGCTTGCGGTGCGGTAGTACATGCTATCAACAGAACAGAACTTGGGAATATCACCGAAATGTTGAGCAGCCTTCAACCTGCAGTAGCAGCAACCAGAGCTACTTTCAGAGGTGAGCAGTCTACTGACAATAAAGAATTTGTTGATGCTGTTGCTATCCAAAACGTAAAAATGAACGTTCAAAGAATTCGCAACGAGTCTCCGATCTTGGCAGAAATGGAAAGAAACGGAGAGATCAGAATCATCGGTGGGTACTATCGCTTGGCAACCGGAGAAGTTGAGTTTTTCACAAACATCTAAACTTTTTTGATATACAAAAAATCCCGTCCAAATGAAATGGCGGGATTTTTTTGTAGGCTATTCTTCGTTTTTTTCATATCTTTGTAAATTACATACACGCAATCCTCATCCGAAACATGTGTCATGGGAAAATTTTCCGATGGACGGTCGTTACCGAAAGGGGTTTTATAATTTGGTAGTTAACCGGCGCTCTAATCCGGATGCTTCTTCTAGAACGTTTTACGAACTCATTATGGATGGCAACAATATTTCACTCACCGTTGATTTGGTCACGTATGAAACTATTGAGCGACATGCGTCAGGTGTAGAAATGAAATTCTCTCGGACTTTCACACCTGCGACAGAAGGAAAAGTGACTATTTATCTTTGCCCCGAATTAGTCAATCTGAATAGAAGAATTACTCTAACCGTAAACGGAAAACAGGCTTTCAGAGGGCGGTTGCAACCGGAATTGAGACACATCGTGAATAGTTGTGCGATATTTTTTGACCCTCACAGACTTTTTCCTGTGGCAATTGAGGTAGATTTGCAAGCCTTGTAAAAAAAGTAAGGCTTACATATCTATCAGAAATTATCTTATCAGTTCTACAAGCATCGTTGTTTCGCCTGTTCTGAATCTATGTTCGATAGTCTGATCTTCGAAAGAATAGCGGATTGCATAGTCGTGATTCTTTTGTAAAATCAGCGTTAAATACTGATTCCAATCGCTTCTTATGGAGGACGTTTGACCTCTTCCGGCATCTCGACCTTCTTCATCAAAAACACGGACATTTACAGCAATTCGGTTGTCTCTTTCTGCTGAACGTGTGTCTCTAAAACTAATTCTTACAGCAACGTAATCGCCCGATTTGAGTTGCTCGTCTTGCTGTTCATTCCAAAGTTCAATGTATCTTTGTGTTACATTTACGGCATGAACATCTCTACCTGCTCTATCCCAAACCAACGGAAAATGTTGCCCTGTTGGTCTGAACGATGTCGCAAAAATTGCGTGTTCCTCACTGGTTTCGTCGGCCATACCTGCACTCGCCAAAAACCAACTGTGATTTAATCCGTTATCATCAGGATAATACTCTGTAAAATACCATATGCCATCCACCCAAACTTCGCTCCAATTATGATTTCCACGTCGATCATACCAATTTGGGGTTCCTGCAATTCGCGATGGAATACCCACTGAACGAAATGCAGCAGTTAATAAAATTGATAATCCCGTGCAACTCGCCATTTGCAATTCAATTGATTCAAAAGGGCTTTGGTGTGGCTTTCTTCGTCTTACATCGAAATCAACTAACAATTCATCTCTGATGTTTAAGTTTACCGAATCAATCGCAGCAAAGATATCGGGTGCACCTTCTACAAGTCTTGAAAATCGTTCAAAGAAATTTCCTCGCCAATTATCGCGCGTTTCGTCCATTATCGTAAATGGCAGAACTTCATTAAGGAATATTTCTTTAGGTAGGTTTTGTGCCCACGGGAATTTTTCTTTCGCTTTGAAAGCGTAGGTTACATTGTCAATAAGAATTTCGGCTGTAAGCGTTGTCAAATCTTTTTCCGGCATATAAGAAATCAAAAACGCCATAGCTTCTCTTTGAAACCTTGGCACACCTTCGAGTGCTTTTATCAGTTGTTCCGAATTATCACCGGCTGTATTCAGAGCAATATCAAGCTTTGCACGGTATTCTCTGGGAACACCTCTGTACATATTATCTTTGCAAGAGATTAAAAGAGAAGTGGAAATTAAAATTGCTACTAAATAGATTTTTTTCACGTAATTAGGTTTTTTAGTTGGAGATACCGTTTTATCTAATCAAACGCGAATTTTCCGACAAAGTCTGCCGAACCATGGCGCTCAAATCTTGTGCGGCGACAACCAGCATTTGTTCGTCTGAGGGAAGTGGTATGAAAGGAGCTCGGATTCGCCTTCGGGTTTGATCTGATAATGCTCGCAAATCTCCATGTGTGTTGAACGAAACACTTTCTGCCGAAACTGTTCGACTTAGAGCAATACTTCGAACGACTCGCTGATTTTCCACATCAAAATATGTCAAACGCCCTTCTAACCGAACGCGTTTTGTTTGGGTAATTTCGGTAACGGTACATCGCAAAGTTACTTGTTTCGGAATACGAATCGCATTTCCGGCGCTGTCCAAAACCGGATTTCCCCTGTTGTCTAATTTGAACTCTGTACCTTCGGTAATAGTTCGAGTCTCTGTAAATCGGCGACTGTTCACGCTTATGGGAAAAATAAGTCTGCGTTCGAGAGCAAACGTAATTTCAAAATGGTAATGTGGGCGACGAGGTTCTGTTTCATACTGCACCCAGCGTCTGTTCAAATTTTGCGGATAGATGTTGGTCAAATGCCAAACAGCTTCCGGTGGTAAAAAGCCGGGAGTTTGATTGACTGCTTGAAACAAGACAAATATTGTTCCGAGTTCTTGTGCACGATCCCGAAGTCGGCGTACATCTCTAAAGTCCGGTCCCGAAAGCGCAATTACTCGTTCAAAATGATCAAAAGCCTGTCGTGCGGACATTCTTGTGCCAAACTCTAACTCTCGAATTCCGGTTGCATAGTGGTATTCTGTAGCCCGCTGTCTTGCATGTGCCAATTCTTCGCTGTGCGTTTCAAAAACAAAACCAATCTCACTGATGACCGAAGAGGGGAGTGCATTTATTCTTCGATTACGAGCAATCATGCGTTCGTAAATTGTTACAATATTTCCCCAAATATCCGGTTGTCCGGTTGCTTGTAATGCTAAAATTCGCTCTTTATCATTTGCATCTGCTACACGATAAGCATCTCTGAGAATATCCAAATGAAGTTGGTTTGACGGTTCTCTTTGAAGAACTGTGTTACTGCGATTAATAGCTTCATCAAAATGACCTCGGTTGAAAGATCTTGATGCACTCGCACAACCCAACAGTACAAGCACCAAAAACAGCAGTATGCCGAGATTGCGTAACGTCATGATTTTTTCAATAATTTTTCACAAAGTTAAAAAAAAAAAACGAAAATACCAATTTTTTTTTGTATCTTTGCAATGTCGGTGCGGATTACCGCAAATTTAATGAAAGCTATTTTCGGGTATGTTTAGAGCAATTTTTATATTTTTTTTGTTGATGCTGAGACTTACATCAACGGCATGTCCGGAGCCGGCTCGTGTGAATATAGATGCACTTAGCGTTGATCCGGTGACTAATTATGTTTTAATTTCTTGGACACCGTTGTTGCATAATGTACATGGATATATTATTTTTAGAGGAGACGGAGCTGGGTTCACAGATACAATTTGGAGTATGAGTCAAGACACTTTTATGTCCCAAAGACCTGCAAGCATAGATACGATATTTCGAATCGCAGCGTTTAACCTGTGTGCGGGTGGAATTGTGAATGCCTTCCCGAGCGACACTGCTATCGCCAGCAGAGTGTTTTATTGCCGGATCGAACAACTGTACTGCGAAAGAAAAATAGAAGTAGTATGGAGCAATCCTATGCAAAGTGTTCGGGATATCGCTCGTTTTGAGATTTGGGCTTCGAGAAATGACGGAGGTTTTGTACTTTCCAAAACAATCAATGACACACTGCAACGCTCGGCGGTCATTGACGTTTCCGGACATCTAACAAGATACAAAATTTTTGTTCGGGCAGTAAGTTCGGATCCAGCAATTTATGCAAATTCTATCGCCGATACGCTGACCTTGATTGCTGCTCCGGAACCGGAATATGCTTACACCAAAACAGTTACTGTAATTAACAACGAAACTGTCGAAATACGTTGTTCTGTAGATGTTTCCGTGGTTTGGGATAGCCTTTTTTTCTTTGCTGACAACTCGCTTGTGAGGGCCGTATCTCGTAGCGACTTTTTGCAGAATAACCGCTTTTTATTGCCTAGAATACCGCATGCGTTTTATCATTTTAAAGTGAGCGATACGTGTGGAATAATTGTGATTCATTCGGATAGTGCAAGACCTATTCTTTTAGTGGGTAGTTTGGATAGAACGACTGTAGACTTAGAGTTTTCGGAGTATTATGGTTGGTCTGGAAGTATTATTCGTTACGATCTTTTTGAAATTCGAGATAGCGACACTACTCTTCGAGAGTCCGGGCTTTCGCCAAATCAACTTTATTCGATTGCTTTTTCGGATTTGGATTTCGCACAAATTATGAATCTGAGTTATTTTGTCGTGGCTTACAGAATTTCGCCTACCTACGAAGTAATGGATTCTACGCGATCAAACGTTGTTGCAGTTATTTCAAGAACTGAGATTCCGGTGTATTTTCCGACAGGCTTTTTTCCAAACAGCTATATTGAAGAAAATCGAACGTTTCGTCCGTTTTTTGTTTCGCTGCCAAACGATAGAATGCAGTTCAAAATTTTCAACACATTCGGACAGGTTGTTTTTTCAACCACCGATCCGCATAACGGTTGGGACGGAACATTCAATAATACACCTGTACAACCCGGTGCTTATGTGTATCAATTTGAATTAATACGAAACAACATCACAACCAGAAGGCAGGGTGTAGTTACATTGATTCGATAAAAGTTATAGGGGCTAGGCGTACCTTACTTCATTAAAAAACTACAACGTTTTAATAATCTTCCTCCTTTTCGTATTCCTCTTCATACTCTTCTTCTTCGGGATGCAATTGCAACAAATCCTTAATATTCAAAACATCACGAACGGGAAAGGCTTGTGGGTAGAGTCTTCTCAAGTTTTCCAGAGCGGCCGCAGCTTCGAGTCGTGTACGAAAATTTCCTACATTTACTCTAAAATACGGCTCCTCAAAACTAACATAACTTCTTATCTCTGGAAACTGCTCTTCAAAAGCCTCTTGAGCTGCCAAAGCGTTGCTTCGCGAAAGATTGCCCGATTGAAAAAAAATGTTGATCCTAAAACCTTCAACCGTTACCATTCTGTTGGATTCGATATTCTTGTGGAGTAATAGATCGACACGTGGATCCTGCAGAAAAACCACAGATGACTCACTGCTTAAACCGAGTAAGGGTAGAAAGAACAAAAAAAACGGCAGTATCCTACGCATAAAACAACGAAATTTTTCACAAAGATACGACTTTTTTTGGAATTATCAACTTTTTTTTGTACTTTTGTGCAACTTTATGAATGAAAATTTAGATCCGACAGACTCCCGATTTTCCGGTGTGGAAAAAGAGGTGGAACGTGCTTTGCGACCGCTGAGTTTCTCTGATTTTAGAGGTCAAATGCAGATTTTAGACAATCTGCAAGTGTTTGTATTGGCTGCTAAACAGAGAGGCGAAGCTCTAGATCATGTTTTGCTTCACGGGCCTCCGGGATTAGGGAAAACAACTTTGTCGCACATTATCACAAACGAACTTGAAGTTGGGATCAAAACTACATCCGGTCCTGTTTTGGACAAACCCGGCGAATTGGCAGGTTTGCTCACTAGCTTGGAGCCAAATGATGTACTTTTTATCGATGAAATTCACAGATTAAGCCCGATTGTAGAGGAATATCTGTATTCGGCGATGGAAGATTACAAAATTGATATTTTGATTGAATCGGGTCCGAATGCCAGAAGTGTGCAGATTTCGCTCAACCCGTTTACGCTGATCGGAGCGACAACACGTTCGGGACTGCTTACGGCACCGTTGCGTTCGAGATTCGGGATCAATGCAAGATTGGAATATTACGATGCAAAAACATTGATGCAGATTATCAAGCGTTCCGCAAAATTATTGAACGTTTCGATCGATGACTCGGCAGCAAACGAAATCGCTCGAAGAAGCCGAGGAACACCGAGAATCGCTAATTTGCTCCTCCGTCGTGTACGTGATTTTGCACAAATTCGAGGAACGGGAAACATAGATGTTGATATTTCACAAATCGCGCTTTCCGCATTAAATGTAGACAAAAACGGCTTAGACGAAATGGACAATCGCATTTTGACAACGATTATCGACAAATTCAAAGGCGGTCCGGTTGGATTGACTACAATTGCTACAGCCGTCAGCGAAGAAGCCGGAACTATCGAAGAAGTTTATGAACCGTTTCTGATTCAAGAAGGTTATCTCATGCGCACGCCCCGCGGTCGTGAAGTAACACAAAAAGCGTACGAACATTTGGGAAAAATCAAGCAGATTACAAAACAAGATGCATTGTTTTAGTTATGAAAGCACTCGCTTTTATTTTCGTTTTAGCCTTGTCGTTTACTGTTTTTGCACAGCAAAACACTTGGCCTTCTGCTCTCGGTAATGTTTCTTTTGCTACAGACAGCACTTGGACAATTTCGGGAAACGGAATTTTTCAGATTTGGTCTGATGCGGTGCAAACGGACTATTGTAGTAGTAAATGGGATTTTAGAGGTGCTATTCAAGATACAGTTTCTTTCAATGGTGCTGATTCACTAATTTTTCAGGCGATTTTCAGAGGTCGCAATTTATATGTTTTGCACCTTGTAGATTGTCGTAGAAATCCTTGGTCTCATGGAGATTTTTTTTCTTGGCGAGCAGTTCACGACTTGAGACAAGAACTTTGTCCTCTGCCTTGGCGAGTTCCAACACTCCAAGATTTTAAAGATTTACACTTTGCTATGGGAGGAATAGGAGATTTCATAAATGATACAATTTTGGTTAGTAAATATCTTAACTATTGGGGGGGAGATTTTGGTGGAGATTCTGAGACTACAACCGCTTGCATTCCTTGGGGACATTATTGGTCAAAATCGAATAATACGGCAACAACAGGACTTTATTTTGGTTTCTCTGCACGTAGCACGATAATCATAGGAGGTTGGACAGATAAAGGCTGGGGAAAATCCCTTCGTTGCGTTCGAGATAATTAACACTTTTTGTAATGAATCTCGAACAAACTGCAAATATAAAAAAACAAGCCTTAAATCTCGGCTTCTTTGCATGTGGAATTGCAAAAGCAGAGGAATTGCAAGATGAAAAGATATATTTCGAAGGCTATATTGAGCGTGGCGATTTTGGCGAAATGGAATATCTTTCTCGCAATCCGGAAAAACGTCTGAATCCCGCACTAATTCTTGAAAATGCAAAATCTGTGATTGTAGTTTTATGGGACTATTCTCACTACAAAACCGTCATTGCGAGCGAAGCGAAGCAATCCAGGTTTCGACAAGCTCAGCCACCGCTGGATTGCTTCGGGCTTTGCCCTCGCAATGACGAGCGGGGGCAGGGAAAAATCGCCAAATACGCTTGTGGAGAGGATTATCACGATGTAATAAAACCCAAACTTATCCTATTGGAAGACGAAATTCGCAAGCTTTTTCCGAAAAGCAACACGCGTTCATTTGTTGATGCATCGCCGATTTTGGAAAAAGCGTGGGCAGTCAAAGCAGGCTTGGGATTTCGAGGAAAAAATACGTTATTGATTAATCCTGAGATTGGCTCATATAGCAACATAGGCGTGATTTTGGTGGATGAGGAACTTACCTATGATAGGCCGCTCGAAATCACATGTGGCGAATGTTTACTCTGCTTGGAAAATTGTCCGACGGGTGCATTGGAAAATCCCTATCAACTGAATGCAAGAAAATGTATCTCGTATCACAACAAAGGGAAAAAACGCTCTACAACTGTTGATTTCCACGGTTGGGCGTATGGTTGTGATGATTGCCAGATTTGTTGTCCATACAATCAAAAATCAAAAGTCAAAAATCAAAAATGAAAATTATTTTCATAGACAAAAACAACCAATTCCGCTTAATCCCCGATTCCGCACTATTGTTGAGGCATCGTCCGTTTTTTCTGCCCGATTACGTAGAAACTTTGCATGCAAAAACAGCATTAGTTGTAAAAGTTAACCGCTTGGGCAAATATATTCAAGAAAAATTTGCACATACCTATTATGATGAAATTGGCTTCGCTGTCAATTTTTACGACAAAAACTGTTTGGATTTTTTGATTGAAAAAGGTTTGCCGTGGGAACGTGCGATGTGTTTGGATGGAAGTTTTGCGTTGTCAGGGTTTATGAAAATTTCGGAATTAACGGAATTTTGCGTTACAGTAGAGACGCAATGCATTGCGTCTCTACCAATCGAACAAACCATTCAGCAGATTCCCAAAATAATTTCTGAATTGTCAACATATATGACCTTGAAAATAGGGGATTACATCGCCATTGAACTGGGAGAAGTAAATTCCGCACCTTTTGCAATCAACGATACTTTGCGTTTGTCGCTAAACGAAAAAGAAGTTGTTCGAGTTATCGTAAAATAAAATCCCGTCAATTCAGAAAAAAATCGTACCTTTGCAAGATAATTTTTGAATAAAATGAAATTAACCGCAAAAACAATGAAAGGGTTAGAACCCGTTTTGGCTAAAGAATTAGCCGATTTGGGTGCTACCAATATCGAAATAGGAACTCGTGCCGTGATGTTCGAGGGTGATCAGAAAGTAATGTATCGCGCTAATTATGAATGTCGAACGGCTTTGGCTATTCTAAAACCTTTGGTAGATTTTCAAATCAAAACACAGGAAGATTTGTACAACAAAGTCGTGAATATGGCTTGGGAAAAACAATTTTGTGTGGATACAAAAATGATGGTAGAATCATTCTGTATGGATTCTGTTTTTACACACACAAAATATGTTTCGCAACGTGTGAAAGATGCTATTTGCGACCATTTCAGACGATTGTTTCACAAGCGTCCGTACGTGGATTTGGAAACTCCCGATGTGAGAATTGACGTGTATTTGTATAAAAATCGTTGTGTAATTTCGTTGAACAGTTCGGGAGATTCGTTGTATCGCCGTAATTATCGAATTCAAGCCAATCAAGCACCCATGAATGAAGTTTTGGCGGCCGGTTTGATTGCATTGAGCGAGTGGGATATGAAAACAGATTTTTACGATCCGATGTGTGGTTCGGGAACTTTGCTGATAGAAGCGGCAATGAAAGCATGCAATATGCCGGCACAATTTTATCGGAAAAAATTCGCCTTTCAACATTGGAATGATTTTGATACGATGCTTTGGAGGCAGGTTCAGGAGCAGGCTGTAGAAAATATAGGCGACCCGGAATGTGAAATTTTCGGCTCGGATATTTGCGAAGAAAATTTGTATATCGCCGAACAAAACATCAAGCAATCGCGTTTACACAAAGATATTAGCTTGAGTTTAGGCGATTTTTTGAAGTTAGACCCTCCGGCAGAAAAAGGTATGATTGTCACAAATCCGCCGTATGGCGTACGTTTGGAAGTGGAGGATTTAATTGAAATGTACAAAAACGTCGGCGACAAGCTCAAAAAAGACTACAAAAACTGGACGGCCTGGTTTATCAGTTCGGATGTGGATGCCATGAAAAATTTTGGTTTGCATCCATCGAAAAAAATTGAACTTTACAACGGAGCGTTACTCTGCAAGTTTCAGAAGTTTGAGCTGTACGAAGGTTCTCGAAAAAAATCGAAAGCCTAACGAAGATTACACAATTTTTCCGTCCCGCATTAGAATCTTTCGATCGGATAAATTCGCCAAGTGTTCGTTGTGCGTGACGATTACGATGGTTTGTCCGAATTCGTTTCGCAATTTTAGAAACAAATGATGCAATTGCTCTGCATTATTCGAATCCAAATTTCCGGAAGGTTCATCAGCAAGCAAAACTTCCGGATTATTGATTAGTGCACGTGCAACTGCCACACGCTGTTGCTCGCCTCCTGAAAGTTCGTGAGGTTTGTGATGAGTACGTTCTGCAAGTCCGAAAAAATCAAGCCATTTCATTGCATCCGAATGGGCTTCCGAATTTGCTTTTTTTCCAATTAAAGCCGGCAGCATAACGTTTTCAACCGCAGAAAATTCAGGGAGTAAATGATGAAATTGAAACACAAATCCCAGTTTTTGATTTCGGAAATTCGACAATTTTTTATTTGACAAAACAAAAGGGTCTTCTCCGCAAATCCTTATTTGACCTTGCGTTGGTGTGTCGAGTGTTCCGGCGATTTGCAACAGTGTTGTTTTTCCGGCTCCCGATGGTCCCACAATTGAAACGACTTCTCCTTGCGAAATTTGTAAATCCACATCGGACAGTACTGTCAATTCCCCGAATTTTTTGGTTAAATGTTTAATTTCAATCATAAAAGGCTGATTTTTTTGTGCAAAGATACAATTTTTTTTCAAATTTCATTTTTTTTCGTATCTTTGTGGTTGTATATAACTGCAAACAAAAAACAAACCTAATGCAAAAAAAATCTACTTTATTCATCGCGGGATTCTTATCCCTTCTGCTATTCTGCACAAATTTTCTTGTTGCACAAGTTGACAAAACTGCAGAGAAAATCTTAGTTTTGGCTGCCGAAGAAAATCAAACCATGCAGCACGTGCATGTTTTGGCTAATCGAATTGGCGGGCGCTTCAGTGGGTCAGATGCACTTGAAACTGCCGAAAGATGGACTGCTCAAATGTTTGAAGAATGGGGGTTGGAAGTTGAACTTATCCCTGTTCAAACAATTCCTGTGGGTTTTAATCGAGGACCTTGGTTCGGAAGAATGCTGTGCCATCAAGATGGCATGACGCTGCATTTTGCAACGCCGACATTTACCTCCGGAACCAGAGGTGTTCAAAGAGGACATGTTTTGATGGAGCCGCAATCTCAGCAAGAATTTGATCGGATAAAAGGTGCTCTCAATGGTGCTTGGGTACTCATTGGCGGAACAAATACCGGCCTTGCCGTTGATCGCTCGCCTGAGGCCGATAGTCTTCGAAATGCTCTTATCCAAAGAAATAACGAAATTGCTCAGCGAAATGCCGAAAATGCGCGATGGAATCGGCAAAATCCAAACCGCCCACAGCGCACAATGGAAGAATTGGAAACTATGCCTGCTTTGTTTTACAGACAAATGGTGCAAGCCGGAATACTCGGAACTATACAGTCGGCACCGGTTCCGCTGAGGGCAACATTCGATCGAACTTTTCGAGATATGTCATTTCCTGATAATCTACCAACCGTTCCGGACATCAAATTGAACGAGCATCAATTTCGTATCATCGAACAAAAAGTGAAAGAAAGGCAGTTTTTTCTGTTAGAATTCGATATTCGCAATCATTTTAGAATGGGGCCTGTTACGCAGCACAATGTTATTGCAGCTATCAGAGGCAGTATGTATCCCGAAGAATTTGTGATGCATGGCGGACATTTGGACTCTTACTGTATTGCTACGGGAAGTGTAGATAACGCTGTCGGAGTTTCTCAAACTATGGAGATAGCACGCTTGATTTCCAAAGCCATGCAGGCAACCGGCGAAAGACCTAAGCGGACTATCCTGTTTGCTTTGTGGACTGCAGAAGAGGGAGGTATTTTAGGTTCAGAACATTGGGTGCATTCAAATAGAGACAAATGGCCTTATATCGTCAACTATTTCAATCGCGATTTCATGCCGACAGCGGCTACCGGCATGGCAGTTCCCAGGTCGTGGGTTGAAGATATAGAACGGATAGCAGCTCCATTGAACAGAGGTAATCCCGAATTCCCTTTCAGGGTTGTGGAGACAAATCCAATACCTCGTCCGACAGTAGTAAGAGGTTCGGATCATATTCATTTTAGAATAAACGGCATCCCCGCAATTACCCTTATAACTGAAGATTCGAGAGGATACAATATTTCTTATGATGAAGTTTGGCACACCGAACGCGACACGTTTAATGAGAGTCATGCCGATTACAACGACCATACGTCTGTTGCGAGCGCAATTATAGTTTGGGGAATGGCTAATTTGGAGCGAAGGCTTCCTGCGGCAGATGTCTATTTAGACTAAAATTGTTGATAAATACCCGAAAAAAACACAAAAAAACACGCAAAAATTTGTTCAATAAAAAAAAAAAACGTATCTTTGTTCTCAAATTTTTAACGAAACCCTACACTTATGAGTTTTAAAATTGTAGTATTAGCTAAACAAGTGCCCGACACGCGAAATGCTGGCAAGGACACTATGAAAGAGGATGGCACAGTCAATCGTGCTGCACTTCCCACCATTTTTAATCCTGAAGATTTGAATGCGTTGGAGATGGCGATTAAAGCCAAAGAAAGCATTGAAGGCGCAGAACTTTATGTTTTGACGATGGGTCCTCCTCGTGCCGCCGAAATTATTCGCGAATCATTGTATCGTGGAGCTGACGGCGGTTATTTGATTACGGACATGAAATTTGCCGGAGCAGATACTTTGGCAACGTCATACACCATTGCCAAAGCCATCGAGAAATTGGGCGGGGTGAAGTTGATTTTTGCAGGCCGCCAAGCGATTGA
>Ga0123355_10010208_pt1 | contig 14359 bp, 9 predicted proteins | sample TergutEmb28metaG_3_FD_89872 | JGI IMG/M metagenome (GOLD analysis project Ga0123355, IMG submission 89872) | Embiratermes neotenicus P1 segment gut microbial communities from Petit-Saut dam, French Guiana - Emb289 P1 | ecosystem: Host-associated > Arthropoda: Insects > Digestive system > Gut ...
AAATTTATAAAAAAAAAAAAAAAAAAAAAAAAAAAAAAAAAAAAAAAAAAAAAAAAACTTCAGTCTGAAAGCCAATGAAACAGACCACATGGGATATCTACGGACAAATACGGAAATATTAAATGGATCTTCAAATAAAGGTATGGAGTGTGTGAGTGTATTTATGTAGCTTAGGATAGGGACCAGAGGCAAGTTCTTGTGAAGCTTCAGGGCATTAGTTAAAGAAGGTGAAGCAGGTGGCAAAATAATTCGCTTTATGAAAATATTAAGTTAACAATTTCTAGCACAACACCAGGTAATGTTGCTTTTCATGACCATAACGTCAGCAAGCCATGCATATAAGACTAAGCGCATTCACAATGACAAAGGTTGAAACCGTAGTCTGCCCAACTGCGACATTATGGAGTCTCATGGATGGTTACAGAAGTTTTGTATAAACCTTGCACTTCCACCTTCTACTCTAAAGGTAACAGGTTATGCAAAACCACTGTTATGTATCCACAAAAACACGCAGTATCACAACACAAAATACTATAATCCAAGGCCACACATAACCATGCGTTCATGGCATTAGAATTAAGAACATTGTCCCAGGGTATGAAGAAACTTGTGTACACTGAGAACGTTATGGTTTACAGCAGTGTTGCCCAAATGTTTTTGCTCATGGACAGCTTTTGGGTTCAAAAAATAACCATGGAACCTCATATCCTTGCTCACATAAATAGAGCATCCAGATGATAGGTATCCAAAATTAAAAGTGTATCTTGGAACTGATTTTAGATGGCTACAAATACATAGCAGCAGCATACATAACAATGCAGCACACAATTTCATCTTAATTAAACTGACTGTCACTCACTTTATGGTACAGGGGATTTCTTAATTTGATATTCTAATGGTCATATAAAATAAACACATCACCAATTAAATAAGTTCCATGATTAAAAAAAAGTACATTTCAAAGTAGCAATTACAGAAACGCATCCACAAATCCCCTCGGAACTGATCATGGATCCTGTCTGGAGTATATAAATCAGTATTTGTACAGGCCTTACCAATTCTTTAATGCAATACATGATACACATTTAAATGTATGTTAACAGTCACTAGTTATGTCATAAAAAAGCACTGAAATAACATGTGTGAAGTATAACTTATTTGCAGATTTAAGACAGTGTATTACCCCAATATAAGATGACTGCACACAATAAGACTGCCCCTTCAAAATCTTCAATTTTCTAGAAGATCCCTACACAAAATGTGTTAAAGTCTGTGGATGATTTAAAGGCTGCATCCCTCATTTGTCGATGATGAATTACCGAAAAAATACATCTTGTATTCCAGTAAATGACAGTTATTTACAAGAAAAACTGCAAGTTCACAAAGTAAATGTGAAAAAAATAAGTACAAAAAAAAAAAAGAAGAAGAAGAAAGAAAGAACTGAACTCTTTGTAAATATTAAATTCATACAAAGAAAGCTTAAGTTTTGTAGTGCGAAACATAACAACATATCACTACATTCCAATCCACTGTCTCAAGTCACCACTGAACAAATGAGATGACTTGTGCAAGACACACATACAATCAAAACAAATACACCAGTAAAAGCACGTATCCCTCTATCAAGGACTCAATTTATCAAAATTTCATATCAGACATTGTTACAAAATGTATAGCGATTACACACACATATGCACAAAAAAAAAAACAACAACAAACAAACCAATCATAATACTAGACCATCAACCTCCAAACTCTATAACCATCATGACTTATCATGCTCTACAGCTGCCTCACCTTTCGATGTCACTTTCAAAAGGTGCACGACTCTGGAACTGTGGAGGTCTCCACCTGTTAATTCCACCATAACTGTTTACTGGTTGAAAGTCTGGTCCTGGAGGTCGGTGGAACGGGACACTTTGACCTTGACTTGTACCTGGATGAAGCATATGCATATGAGTGCTCAAGTGACCTTGAGTTAAGGGCATTGAGCTTGAACCAAGTCCACCTCGTATCCAAGGACTAGGTGCTGGCTCCCAACGGCCAGAGCCTAAATGAGGACGTCCCACATCATTCCACTGAGATGGTCCAGGTTGAAATTTGCCTGGCATATGGGGCTCAGGAGGGGATGGAACTGAAGTTGCAGTAGGATTTCGGTGCTTATGCACTGCTGGGAATCGCTCATCTATGTCCCCAAACCTGGTGTCAATAGAGGAGCCACCTACAACAAAATATAGGTATGTAACCTCCAGATGCTTCAAACCATCCCAATGAATCAATCATCTTCTGTGGCATCAACCTACAACTACTCCACCTACATCACAAGAGACAAAACATTTACGTACTTAGCTTGTGATCAACCACACTGGAATCACTACAAGGACTGAAGTCAGCACTCCTGTCACCTACAACGAAACCGATTACCACAAATGAATGTTTCTCTGACACTCTAGTGTACAGTCCATTTTATAATTCTTAATATGTGCAAACACAGTTCCTCTGATACACATTCTTCTGACTATGATTTGGAGAGCTCATACTTTATATCGACATTACACATTTTGAAAAGGTACAATGAGATACAAAATATTTCATCCTACTACATTGCTTCAAATTATGTTTTAGTCATATTTGATTAAAATGAGAGTCCTGACAGTTGCTGCACTCTGCAAGGCTACTTCAAACTACTTGAAGCAGTTTATGCCTTCCTTGAGCAGAAGGTGAAAAACTATTTATTGATATCCATTACAACTGGGGTAGAAAGTACAGCTGTCAGAACAGAAAAAATTAAGATCAATTTCCTCAATCCACACACCGTAAAGTACTCAGCAGGTTCAGTAAAATAATAAAATAACCACACTGCCTCTGAGATAACAAATCAGCAATTGAATTCACCAGCTACATAAAGGAATTTCAAGAAGATATGGCAATGAACACTCAGATGCTGTAAACTATGATTTTAACTTTGAAGTACACATGGCATATGGGTAGGAACATATCAGACCTCCACACAGTCATCCCTGACATTTAAGCATTGTCCCACAATGGCACCAAAACTTGTATGCTGGCACAGAAGAGAATAGAGTGAAGAGGCTGTAGCCAGGAGGTGACAGTTTGCTTCACATAAGTGTCTGCCACAAATTGCTTGCCAGCCAAGTGTTTCTTAACCTTCAGCTACTGTGAGTCCTATATACAGGACATGTGTAATCCTACCCCTCAGCAACAACATTTTATAATTAGTCAACAAATACACTTACTGAATTTTTGAGACATTCTGCACAATTTCCTTTTTTTCTTCCACAAAATGCTGTTTATTTCATGTCATCATTCTTCGTTCATAAAACAGTCACATTTTACACAAAGGACACACTAGAATGTAATTTGTTCCTTTTTGGGTAATTCCCCGGCATCCGAGTTCTAATTGCCGACATTTCGGAACTCACTGTCGGTTCCATCTTCATAGGCAGGTGAATGAAGTATGTCAGTGGATGGATTGTGTGGGGTATTTATACCTGATTGAGATGAAGCGGGGAAGTGGCAGAGCCAATAGGAAGTAGTGTGCCCGTACAGGCACACTACTTCCTATTGGCTCTGAGTTCCGAAACGTCGGCAATTAGAACTCGGACACCGGGGAATTACCCAAAAAGGAACAAATTACATTTAGAACACGGCGAAAGCTTAAAAACAAGATTGACACACTAGAACTTAAAAATGTCCAAACTCCTTGGCAGAAGATTAAGGGGTACAAAGAGAGGAATAACACTATGTCCAAGATCATGACTGCACAGAAGGTGATCCATGACCTCCCAGCTGCAGCACTGCACACAGTCACAAATCTGGTTGGTGGTGAGGGGCCCAGTGACTTCCATCTATTTGGATCCCCTAAGAAGCACCTGAATTGCAAGTAACTGGCAACAGATGGACACGAAGCAAGCTATTACCTCCTGGCTAGAGACATGTGACATAAATTTCTTCTATGCCAGGATACACATCTTGGAGCTGCAGTAGGACAAACACTTAACTGTTGATTGTAACTACACAGGGGTTGGATGTGTACCATCTGCTATCAATGTAACCCTGTATACACTAGAAGTCAGAATAAAGTTCTTGGCATCAGAGTGTTCATGACCTCATTTTTTTAAAACTTTCTTGCACTTACAAACAGAAGAAAATGTGCAATCAAGAGTCATGAACAAACAGAATATACTGCAGCTAACTGAAAATACTCCTAATGGTCCAAAAATAATATTTCATTATAGATGAAATGTTACTTTTGGACCACTGGACCACTATGACCTCAAACAGAAGTACTTAGGGTAAGCAGCTGGTATGAAGCATCAACGTAAACGTACCTTGACTGTCTTCATCCATACTGATCGGTGACAAGTGACCAGTATCACCCATACGTCTCCTCCTGCCTCGTTCCCAATTCTCTTTATTTTCCTGCTGATCTCGTCTCTGAGCTTCTCTTAATTTCTGAACTTCATTTAACTGAATCACCTGCAAATTTAATGCACATTATAACAGGGCCTTGCATGAAATTATATGTCAATACCCAACATGGTTTTCAGTTTCCTCACTGTAAAGCATTACTTTCAAATCCCAATAACATAACCTGTACAACAAGAATGGTAAAGCTGTTAACTCTTCTGATGTTGCAAAAAAATGTACTGTAATTTGTAGTCCTATTCATTTTTCTCTACCATAATTTCAAACTGAGTTATAGAGGTATAGCTGTACTCATTCTTAACATCAGCACTGGGTGGAGATGCGGTGCAAGAATTACACCCTGACTGCTTTTCACCTGGGGAAAGAGGGCCTCTAACCACTCAAGACACTGCTAGAAATCAGTGTTTGTATCATACTGACCTGTTTTAGCACTGTATTATAATGAGAAATTGATATTGTGCCATTCTTCAGTTGTTCATCGGCTTCTTGCATGATCATATTAACGTTAATATCATTTCCATCATCCCACATGTGTGGCCTCATATCCGTATCTTCTCCAACCATAGTACTGAGAGAGCGTCGTCTTTCTCCAGGATCATCTAACAGAACACACACACAATCTCTCAGCATCATTTCATAAGTACTTGCAACAGATTAATTAACTTCATCAGTTTTCTGCCATAAAGAAGTAATTTCTCTCAGTTCTGCAGAGCCACAGGTCTTGATACACCTAATAGCTTATCAACCAGCCCAATTTTATGCACAGATATTTACACTACTTCTGTATGACACGGATCAATTTGGACCAGACACACAAGGCAGTATAAGTACTGGGAAAGCAACCTACTGAGTCAACTCTCTTAACATGGTGTCAGCTACATTAATGTGAACAATGGTTCATTTTGTGAGCTACTCTTTTCCTCAAATCCTAATCTCCAGTAATTGCCCTAATTGAGGTTCCTATAGAAACTTTATGTTAAAATACAAGATGTCTTCTGAAGAGATGGAAGGGTCAGTCTGAAGACCAACAAATGCAATTTTATTTTCTCTGCTGCAGCACATCATCTATTTACAGGTGTGCTCTGTTAAATATTCTACTTTAACCCCTCTACAGCTTCACAGTTTCTTACCGCATACCTTGGTTTCAGCACATTCACTCCAAGCATCAGATTCCCTCTAGAGAAGCCAACAGTCACTCACATATTCAAGAAATTCTACCTTGCACAGAACTTCAAGGTTCACTACCATGCTCACAAAAGTTCACAACCAATCTCTATCCTGAGCCACAAGAATCCAGTCCATGTCACACCTTACTTCTTTGAGTTCACTCTTAAATATTATCCTCCCAGTCATGAGTAGGTCTACCAACTTCCCCTTCCATACCAGTTTTTGGATAATTTGTATACACATCCCTCATCTCATGCATACTATACTTCCTTCTCACTCCTTTATTACATCACCCTAATAGTATTTGGCAACAAGTTCAGATCATGAATCTCCTCATTAAGCAGTTCCTTCTGGCCTCCTGTTAGAGGTCCAAACACTCTCAGCTTATAGTATTCCCTTATGAAAATTACATAAACAGCTGAATGTTTCCCATTTCACCTAACATTACACAGAAGTACTGAACGTGACACAATAATTCCATCAAGAAAAATGAAAGGACCAGGACAAGCAGCATATATGACAGACATGAGAAATACATGGCACTTTGGCATATCTAAGGTTCTCACAGGACTGGCTATGAAGAAATACGGTCTTGCCTGATGTGATGACAATGTGGTAGGAATTTATCAGTTTTTTGGAGGAACCTGCTGCCTCAATCTTCATGATAGGAGTGTGACAGAGGCAGGAAGTTCCAGTAATTCTCTCACAAATTTCAAACAGAATGCACTGTAACATACCAGAAGACAGTATTCTTCATTCAACATTGCTTGACAGACTAAGGCACAAATAGGAAGTTAAAAATAAAATGGATAGGTAGAGAGATGTGAAATTCCTGACTGGAAACAAATGGCTAAGGATATGGTTGAATACAGCAATTCTGTGAGCACAATGATGAACAACATGATCCAATAAATGCAATGGGCTTCTAGTCAAGTCTCCCCCCAAACCCCAACCAGCAAATAAGATTCAGAAGCTTAAAGTTGACAGCAACACAAAGATATGTTCACTCTACAGAATACCAACAGTGGAAAACACAATGGTTTGATCATAATCCAAGAAGCACTTCTGATATGAACGCACCAGTAATTTCATCACTCAACAAAGGGTGCAAATGAAATGATAAATGAATGATCTATTAAAATTTAAATACTGAATTCTAGTTTAAGCATACCTGGTAATCTGTGATACAGAAGTGGTCGTCCAAGCTTATCAAGCCTTCCAGTACTCCTGTGAAAATGTGACATTCCTCTGTCTCTTGGAGCTCCATACATCATGTCCCTGTCTCGAAGCGGTGAACTAGACCCTGCAGTTACGCAATGTGACTTCTGTAAATCGCGGTCACCTCGACCAAAACGACCTGAGGGTCGTAATGGAGATTTGTATGTGTCTGGCTTGTTTTCCCTATATTTTGCCCAACCTCGGGACTTATATTCACTTTCACCATTCTCTTTACCATCATCTTCATTAATAGATTTGTTTTCATCTCTACGATCTTCAGCATCCTCCCTTTGCCGTTCAGGTGAAAGATGTTTTGGTGACAAAGTAGTGTTTGCTGAACTGTCCTGAGAAGATGCCGATGTTGGCACAGGTGAAGGCTGAGATATCACTGGTGGCGGCGGTGGTGAAGGAGGCAGAGTCTGTGTAACTGGTACAGTAGGCGGCAACTGCCGAAGATCAACATCTTCATTTCCAAACAACCTGAAAATGAACAAAATGAATGTAAAAAATGCACCAACATTCAATTAAAAAGCTTCCACCAAGAAACTATGAAAATCACCATGAAGTTTACAACTCAATACTGTACGACTTCCTGCTAACTGGGGGCGAGTTGATTTTGCAAGCTGGTAAGCAGAAATACACAATGATCACTACAGCAGTAAAGTTATAACAGGCATTTTTCTGTACAGTGAGAGAGACTATGAGAAATAAAAAATATCAAGGGCAATTACAAATCTTAAGGTGTGCCATCCCCATTGTGTTAGATCAATAATACAAAGTTGTAATAAAAAATAAAATAAAGCAGTCTCGTTACAGGCCTGGAGTGGCCCAGAGGGTTCCAGGAAGTTAAGTTTCCCAGATTTTGTGACAACGGCACAGGATGGTGGTAAGGTTGTCAGCCTTACGCACCGGCCGCCTTTACCCCAAGGAAATACTCCTGGTACTGGTTAGAGGCTGAGTTGACCCCAGGGCCACAGTGCGATCGGAAGGATTTTATGTTAATGAAAAATTCCAATGACACCAGCTGGGATCGAACCAGCGACCTTCCGATTTGTAGCACAGCACCTTAACCACTGTGCTACCGCGGTAATACAAAGTTGTACTGTGTATATATCTATATATACACACAGTCATAAACACAACATATATATTGCTACTAATGGTAATATTGTTGTGTTCATGACTATGTATGTATATATAGATATATACACACTACAGATTTGCAACTACAAATGTTTACTGTGTACTGTAAGTATTAATTTTTCATATTGTGATGTACACTCTTCTGCAGGAACAAAGGTGAGCCAGTTTTTCACAGTATCACAAAAATCAACATCACTCTTAACCATAAGACTGTACCTTCCTATTTCTCTATCAGTGACATTTCTGTACCTTCACACAAGTCCTGCATATTATTTTAAGACAATCATTCATAAAATAGGTTTTACCAATTCTCAAGTGGTAATTTAGGTATCTTAAAAAAAGCCTTCATCATGCCACCATATTTGCCATGCCTTGGCAATATTCAACTGTCACATAAAGTGAAAGTATACAGAGGTGCTGTCAGGCCATCTGAACACATCATTAATGTAACTACTAAACAGAAGCCAGTGTAATATGGGAGAGACATCTGCGATACAAATCGTTGGTTTTCAACAGTCCAACATGACACCTATTTTATATAAAGTTAAACTAAAATGTCATAATTGTCTAAAAAAAATATTTGTTGTACAAAAGATCCCACTTGCTGGTTCTGTATCCATGAGAAATCCCAGCAGTTGTAAAGAGAAATGCTGGTTAATAGTGTGACTGTAAAGTGTATGCACACCGTACAGCACCCTCATAATGAAACAAAATAATGAATATAATTCTGGCTTTGCTTCTATTTGTTTTAATTTTTCCCAAATGTTGTACACTTACATTAATGCATTCTGGCTGCCGCCTTTCCAATCTTCTTGCAATTGCACACACATCATGCTACACCACAAAAAACAGGTATATTAACATATGACAAAAAAACATTCCCATTACTCCCAAATAACAGGGTGTCTGGTGATATGATGGAAGCAAAGTGAACCATAAACTGCATATGGAGTATAAATCACATAAATGGCTCAGTTTTCTTTGCATTCACATACTTCTTGTTTGGTGAGAATTTAAGTTGACTGGGAAAGAAGTGGCAGAAATAGACAAACACACCTGCATTGAGAGTGGCTAGCACTCAAAAGAAACCTACAGAATGAGGCCTCGTGGCACAGCAGCATATCCACTGTACCATGCTGTTTTTATTAAACAAATTTAATTATCTTCTTTTGAATGAACATACAACACTTGCAAAAAAATGTATGGGAAATATATAGCTCAAATTCCAATTCTTGGTTATTACCCTCTTATGTACATTTTTGTGTACAATTTCCCATTAGAAACTTTGTATTTATTGGACCACCACATTATGCCCTCACCACTGGTATCATCCATTTAATTTAATGAAGTCAGATCATAAGGATCATGTGGAGACTTTCAATGATACTAAGCTAACTGCCCACAATATGTGAATACAGATCTACAAAACCCTGAGCATGTTAGTTTCTCCACTTTCCAACTGCACTATACTGCTCCAACCCCCAAAACACTGTCACTTACAACCCTCTTCTCTCCTTCCCTCAAAGACACAACTACACAAAATAGAACTATTAATCATTCATACAGTTCATGTAAATACTCTCCACATCAGCTGCATACAACTCCTGTCATTCACTGTACCTGAATCCACATTATAACTTCACCTGTGTATGCACTTTGGCTTCAGTAAAGAATTACATAAAATTCTGCATAATAGTGTGAATGAGGTACTTCAGATACAATTGCAGAAACCATCGTGTCCCTTTATCACCAAACTTTCTCACCACTGAGGCAATTTTTAAGTTTTCCGACTGTGAAGAACAGATTTATGGATTTCAGAATGCAGATACAAACCACATATAAAATCAAACAGCAAGCTCCCAACTGGAGGATCACCAAACATCACAATTGGTGAAATAGCTTCCTGCTTCATATTCAGAAGACCTCAAAACTGAATCTAAGCCAGCTATCCGAACTGAGACTTCTCATGTTTCCATCAATCCTTCCATACAGAAGTCTAAAGGGGCCACAGCAGTGTTGACTGTTGAAGCCTACATACTCATCACTTTCACAGCAACCTTCTGTACATACGGTTTCATCATCTCCATCTGCTGAACTACCTTCAATAAGGCTTTCCTGTCCCATCATAGTAAAAATTTAGGTTTCTTTGAACTAGGCCATAAACAATTCCCCGCTACCCCTTCCAACTCATCATTCATAATCATCACCACAACTGGACTTCACAGATGGTGCTCAGGTCCTCAGTGTTTAATATGTGAATAAAGGCACAGACAAAAATCTAAAAGCTAATCAACTTACTCATCAAATACTTCTGCCTTAGTTTTTTTCATTGGTGGCTGGTCTGCTCTTTCCATAGATGAACGTTTCTTACTAGGTGATCCAGGAAGTTGACGCAAATCCACATCCTTATTTGCAGCTTCTACAAGTGGTTCTGCAACCATAACTATAATCATCATAAAAAGGTTTACACATTATTTCAGAAGAGTTTCATAACACAGGTGGACCAAAGTGCAAAACCAAATGTGCTCAACATGTTGCTACAGTGCAATATTTTCCTGTTATCACAGCTAAAAATGTAAAACTAATAGGTAGTTACCAACAGCCGCAGTGTTAATTTTTTGAGACTTGTCACCTTCATACACCAGTAAGACAAGCAAAACAAAGAGTACAACTTATATATTGCTTAATGTCTACATCAATAATGCATACACTTTTATCTGGCTGACAAAGAGAAATGCATATTGCATTCATATAGATGGAAAATAATATACAAATGGCTGAAATCAAAATAAAACATCGCCATGCTGCAACTGAAAACAGATACCTTAATCTCAAAAACACACATATTTTTGGCAGTAAGTTGAGTGATATAAACAAAATACAGTCTGACAAACTAGCGTAAGAGTGATTCAAATACATGGAAATCATTCCACTGCATTTATCACATACAACAGAAAATCCAGTGTTATAAATATTCTAATTCAAACTTAAACTAGCATGAAATGTATAATTTCATGCAAACCACTAAATAAATTTTTAATCTAAAATTTTACTTTATAATTTAACAAATGTATGTATAATGTACCATTACGGCTCATTCACATAGCCACTCTTGCTGTGGAAAAGCCTAAGTACTGCATATCCTGAATGTGTGTCTGTTGCCTTAGTTACCCAGCATGCAAAGCGCATGCACCATATTGTCATGTGGTCTGCCCAACGCTACCATATTTTTTAACATTATCTCATACATGACATGACTTTTAGAAAAATATTACTGAACAAAAAATGTGTGTTTTGATTTCCTCTACAACTTATACATGAATAATTTCTAATTCTAAGAAGAATGCAGCAAGATGCCACCACAAATGTGCATAGGTTTTCACGTACAGCAAATGTGACTCTTGTCGGATTTTAATAAAACTTGAATTTTCGAGACAGATTTTGGAAAAATACTCATATATCAAATTTCATGAAAATCCATCTGGGTGGAGCTGAGTTGTTCACGTGGACGGACAGATGAACTTAACAAGTAAACACCTTCAAAATAACAAGGCATAATCACACTTCATAATTTTGCAAATGCACCTACATATGTGATGCCAATAAACATTCACACCCTAGTAACAGATACTAAATAAAGAAATGTCTCTAAGCAATAGTTTCGTAACTCCAGTATACATAAATTCTAATTCATACAATGTCAAGATCGTTTAAATCCAATACTTGACAAGAACAGGAGAAAATAAGCTGAAGAATAACTTAATTAATGCAAAATTTATACTACTATTATGTACAGTAAGTAATTTTTCACATTCCTTCTACTTGATTTATGATAAATTCCTTTGTGTGTGCAGTTTATTTGTCCAATGTGTTTGGTAGCATGCATATATACCTTGTGTAGAAAGATGTCCACCACAGGGTTAGTAAATACAGAAAACATTCTATCCATTGCGCAGAATGGCAACATATATGAAGCATGTTACAAAATTCCTTGATGCAGTAAGTTCATTAAGGCAGTCAAAGCTCAAAATCTTTACTCTGTATAAAGACAGTGTATCACATAAAGACTGGCAACAGAAATTACTGCAAATGTAGATGTATATATTATTTATAAAAAGTGTACCTCAATAATTGACAAGCACTTGTTGGTGGAACTTGGGAGCTATATATGTATTAAACATTTAAAAAAATGGAAATATTAAAGTCAATTATAGAAATGCTTAAACTGCTTTTGTGACTGACAAGTAAACACTCAGTATCTTAGTTAAGACGTGGACCAACAAATGCCACCAAAATAAAATTTCCAGTATCCAGCACTTCAATTCCAATGCAGCACAGAACAGGCAGAATCCAGAAATATTAGGCCAAACGACCTCTGCATAATCTTCAATTTAATGAAATCCAACTTCCACGTACCTTATTAAGCGGCAATCATCATGACATAAGAGGAGTACAGTGTGTAAACAAAACACTCCTCTGAATTGTGCTTTTGATAAAATGATCACTAAAATTATTATCTATTATATCAATTCTGAATTGTGCACAGAAGTTCCAGTTGGATGTAAAATTTGTATCTATTCAATTCATGTACAATGTTACACTGATTCTGATTCTCAGCAACATACAGCACAACGGTGGACAGGTGTGTATGCCATTACATGTATATTCCTCATGACAGTGCAACTGTTATTATGTTATCACTGTAAGAAAACATTAACCACACACACAGAGAGATTGGGATAGGGGAAGTGTAACTGAATTATAACAAATGAAAATAAATAACTTGACAGGAACATAGCTCATTGTGTTTGTAAACTCAATTAAAAGATAATGTATGTATGTATGTATGTATGTATATGTATATATGTGTGTGTGTGTGTGTACATATATATATATATATATATATATATATAAAAAACTTGATGTTGGTTTAACAGGTGTTAAAAATACAATTAACTTCTGTGTGTGGATGCACAATGTACTTGTAACACCTGTTAATTAACCACCAATTTATATATAAACAAATAATATTTTAAACAAATTTTAACCTCCTATTCATTATTTACTATTACAATTTTATTGTAATGATATGTTTGTGATGTGGGATCCCACACTAAACACAAAGATATGCTGTATGTTTGGCATGCAACTGCATTTTACCTGTAACTGAGTCTTGTATCAGCCTGACAGACTATTCAGTCTGGAACATGTACCTACTGAGTGAGAAAATGATGTTGTGTTTTGACTGAACAACTATTATCTCTTAGTTGAAAAATAAATAAGTAAATAAACAGATAAATAAGAACATGGTCTCATTTATCATCTCAGGCCACAATGAGTATTATAAGCCAAACAAAGACAGACCCCAGCTGTCTGTCTGTCTGATCAGTAATTTAAGGCTGTATCTATTATTGTCCAGTAACACTGTGATATTAAGGCAGCTATGCCTACTACCAAAAGAAAAGCAAAATTTGGATTTCACACAACAAAATCAAGCACTGCAAGCACATCAGCTTATTTAACCGTTTGGTGCCGGAATTATTTTTTTTTTTTAATTTTAGCACACACTGTATATAAAATGTGCATAAAACAGGAACCAAATATGTTAGAATTATGAAACTGCATTTTGAAGAGAAAGAAACAGAGGGTATATACCATGTTTAAAATATTCAGTATCTATATTTGCTGAATAAACATATAAAATGCAACGTTTAGAGGTTAGCGTTGCCATACAACCCCTATAGGGGTTGTTAGGTGTCAAAGGGTTAATACAGTTTAGAATTTCAAAGTCACCATGAATTAGTCTGCAGACAGCACTGTTTGTGTATCAAATGTACGTGGCTAAAATGCTATACATACTTTCACGCTGTCATGTCTGCCAGTGTTTTCAAGCACCTCGCTGTCAAGTTATTGAAAATAATATTAATAATATGAGGTATGAGAGAAATATCATGGAAAATGCAGAAAGCATTGTCAGGCACATTTCTTTACACTCAAACACAACTTCATCAGAGTTCCTAAAAACAGTCCCATTTATCAGGATCTAAGTATGTGAAAGAACTATTTTAAGCTTTTGTTATGTTTGGTAAGGATCCATCATGGCTGCATTTACAACTCAGGTGACAACCCTGAATGACTACAGCTACACACTTCTGTATTTTGTTTGCAAAGTTTTTGTATATGGGGTCTCTGTCAACAAAAATTGCAGTCAGAACCTAACAATGTGGTATTGGCAGACATAACAATGTCAGTAAGAAACTTGTACAGTAAAACCTGTCAAGTTGACCACCTTCATAAGGTGACCACCTGCTGATGTTGACCACATATCGGTAGAACCGGCAAAGTCCTATATAGTTTGCATATATGACCACCTCCGTAACTT
>Ga0123355_10010209_pt1 | contig 14357 bp, 15 predicted proteins | sample TergutEmb28metaG_3_FD_89872 | JGI IMG/M metagenome (GOLD analysis project Ga0123355, IMG submission 89872) | Embiratermes neotenicus P1 segment gut microbial communities from Petit-Saut dam, French Guiana - Emb289 P1 | ecosystem: Host-associated > Arthropoda: Insects > Digestive system > Gut ...
ACTCCATGGAGCAGAGTCCTTCTTGAGAAGCTAACTGGTTCTGCAGCTAGTCAAGAAATTCCCCGCACTTTATGGAACCTGAAAGTTCATCACCGTATTCACAAGTGCCCGCCATCTGTCCCTGTCCTGAGCCAACTCCATCCAGTCTCCACCCCCTCCCACTTCCTGAAGATCCATCTTAATATTATCCTCCCATCTACGTCTGAGATCAGAATGCAGGACGAAATCACAGCATGAGGATTAATAATAGTACCTTCGAGAGGGTCAAGAGTTTAAATATTTGGGAACAACTTTAACAAATCAAAATTCTATTCCAGAAGAATTTAAGAGCAGACTGAGGTTAGGAAATGCTTGCTATCATTTGGTGCAGAATCTTTTGTCTTCTAGGTTGCTATCCAAAAATTTAAAGATTATGGTATTTAGAACTATAATTTTGCTGGTTGTCTTGTATGGGTGTGAAACTTGGTCACTGACATTGAGGGAGGAAAGGAAGCTGAGGGTGTTTGAGAATATGGTGTTGAGGAGAATATTTGGACCTAGCTGGGACGAGGGACCGGGGGAATGGAGGAGATTGCATAATGAGGAGCTAAGTGATCTGTACTCCTCACCCAATATTGTGCGGGTGATAAAATCTAGAAGAATGAGATGGGCTGGGCATGTGGCGTGTATGGGTGAGGAGAGGGGGGTGTATAGGGTCTTGGTGCAGAAACCGGAGGGAAAGAGACCACTGGGGAGACCTTGGCGTAGATGGGTGGATAATATTAGGATGGATCTCCAGGAGGTGGGATGTGGGTATATGGACTGGATTGGGCTGGCTCAGGATACGGACAGGTGGCGGAGGTTCGTGAGTGCGGTAATGAACCTTCGGGCTCCATAAAATGAGGGGAATTTCTAGACTAGCTGCAAACCAGTTAGGTTCTCAAGAAGGACTCTGCACCATTGAGTAAGTAAGTATGGCACATAGCCAGATGGCAAAGATTAAGTGCAGGACCAAGGGAACACTGAAAAGAGGAATTTGATGCCTGTATAGACATTATATTGCCTAATATGTGATGACAAGGTAAAAAATAAGTGAATGTTTAAGCATTCCTAGCCCACTCTTGTTTATTCAATGATCATCGATGTAACTGAGTTTACTCTCCATTCTCTTTCATCACTTATTAATCTACTTTGTTGGCACTCCTTAGGCATGAAATTCTTCACAGACAAAAAGAGGCACAGATGCATACTTTCTTTACCATACATAGACACATTCATGAACATTAATCAAAGTTCTACCTTTTATCAAATTAACAATCTTTTTCAAAATCAACACAAACCAGCTCATCCTTTCCTGCCTCATCCTTTTCCTGTCCCACCTGGTTGCCATTATCATCAACGCAGTAACAAATCCCACGACGACACTGCATTCTTCTGAAATTACCATTGCCACAGCAAGTTGGCAACTCTGTCTGACCTGCATGCTCTAAGAGAACACTTGTTCTCGCACAATCTGACGACAAAGAAATACAAAAAACTTGTCTATAAAATTATGTCATATAAATTGTCCTTGAAATGTTTCAAAAACTGTGTCTTAATTCATAACTTCATTTTTTAAGCATAGTAATACTGCTTACAAACTACTTAAGGCTATCCAACCATCAGCACAGATGTGTGGGGGGGAAGGAACATCTATTTGCATAACCCAAAAAATTCTAAAGGTAATATACACTTATAATGAAAACCTGTGGCAAGATTATGTCACTGACAGTCATTCTAGCACTGCGATCTGACGTTTATACTTCTATTCACTGATAACAGCATGCAACCACAGAGCATTTACAGGTAGCCACAAAATGCACTAATGTAAGATTCTTTTTATTACAACAACATAACAACCACTGTCTGCAAGTTAAAACGTTCACCGTCATGTGAGTGTTACAAAATGCACTGAGAAGATTTGGACTTGAAAGAAGCAAATGGAAGAAGAGTACTCTTTAATGAGTAGCTTCAGTTATTAGTATAGTCAAAGAGGAGGATAGGAAGTGTAGCACACACACAGCAGATATGAAAAATGTATGACCAATTTAATGCAGAAAATCAGAAGGGCCAACATATTACTCAACTGCGTGTTGATAACAATACACAGCAATTTCTACACCATGTGTATACCATATGGCCTGTTGCTGTGCATGAGAAAGCAGCTTGCATACCAATGGCTAGTACTGGATAAAACATTCTTACAAATTCCTATTAGTAGGACTAAAAACATGAATTAATGTACAGACAGCTGCTTATGAAACAATGTTTAAGGTTATATAAATGACACCTGCATCCAGGAAATAGAGGTGAATTATTATTATTATTAGTAGTAGCAGTAGTAGTAATATGGTACAGCACAGTTTTTCATTTACCTTAAGAATTACAAGATGATGTAGTTTGTCATCAAAGGAGCATCTACACCACATTTAGGAATATAAAATACAACACACAAAATACAATACTTATAAATACCTAGTCAAATAATTCTAGATGTGAAACTCTGATAAAAGTTATTGGATAATGGGTAACTGGACATACGAGAAAGTTTCTCTTTAACCCTTGGGTTACGGAGCAAAAAAACTTCCCAATTTTAGGGAACTGGGTACATATTGTAACCATATTTTTTAAATTATTTTCTCAACATCTTTTTTTTTTCTTCCAAAGTTCGATTAATAGACTCAGTTGAAGTCAAAACGTTGCTTTTGTTCAGCTTTCTCATTTTTCATGCAGTTATATAGAGTGAAATACTTAAAATGTATGACGGCAAGAAAATATAATTTAGAACATAAATGCCAATGAAATTTATCTCTAGTGTGATTGTTCCTTGCAATTGTCACATTTTATTAGAATTGTCTTGATAGTGCGGTCCTTGCACACCCATTCTGAGCACTGGCAACAATTTCCAGTCTGTTTTTCTATCCTTAGCTGTTGGACAAACAGAGCATCCTTCATGGGCACAAAATGGTCCAGTTGAATGTGAAAAAAACATACCATATGTAAAAAGCAATATATGTGCCGAATGATGATCATTTTGTGTCAGTGGGATTTCAATGAACAAACACAAAACTTCGTAAGATCGTTACTCTATACCAGCAAGAAATGTTCTAGAAAATTCCTCACATGGGTACATTTTGTACCCAGTCAGTAAACAAAGGGTTAAAGAAACACAGTGAATACAGAAAACTTGCATATTTACTCTGGTAAGTACAGGGCTATTCGAAATGATTGTCGGGGTTTTAACAACTTATCATACACAATACGTGGTGTGGCAGAAAAGTAATGAGATTGATTTTCTTTTTACCATGAATTTTATTCTTTTTACAAATCAAGGTTATCCCCTTTGAAATAGTTCCCTTGGGCAGCTACATAGCGATGGAGGCGTTGTTAACATTGTTCATAGCAGTGCTGGAAGGCTTCTGCTGGAATACTTTTCAGCTCGTTCGTTACGCTCTTCTGGATATTATCCAAAGTACCAAACTGGCGCCCTTTCAAGTGGTTTTTGAGCTGGGGGAATAAAAAGAAGTCACAGGGACTGAGATCTGGCGAATAGGGGGGCTGAGGAACCACAGGAATGCTTTTTTCTGCCAAAAATTCATTGATGGAGACTGCCGTGTGACATGGGGCATTGTCGTGGTGCAGCATCCATGTGCGTGCAATGCCTGGTCACACACGTGCCACCCTTTTCCTGAGTCTTTCAAGGACTTCCGGATAAAAAGTTTCATTGAAATTTTGTCCTGGTGACACAAATTCCTTGTGGACGATCCCCTGACTGTCAAAAAAACAAATGAGCATCTATTTGATTTTGGATTTGCTCATTCTTGCTTTCTTGGGACTGGGAGAGTTTGCAGTGTGCCACTCCTGACTTTGGCGTTTTGTCTTGGGGTTGTACTCTAAAATCCATGATTCATCACCTGTGATAACGTGACTGAAGAATTCTGGCTCCCTCTCAAGGTGGTCCAGAAGATTAAGACACACATCCCTCCAATTGGCCTTCTGCTCAGTCATGAGGATTTTTGGAACCATCTTGGCACACACTTTTCTCATGTCCAAATCCTGTGTTAAAATTTGATGGATGGTAAACTGGTTCAAATTTAACTCACTACTGATCATTCTCAATATCATTCGATGATCTGACCTCACAAGAGACCTCACGCTTTCCACACTGTTGTCCGTTTTTGAGGTAGAAGGTCTTCCCGCATGAGGTTCGTCTTCCATTTGTTCTTGGCCTTCTAGAAAGGACTTGTGCCATCTGAACACTTGTGCTCTGGATAGGGAATGTTCTCCATAAGCTCTTTGTAACTTTTCATAAGTCACAGTAGCGGATTCGCCAAGCTTTACACAAAATTTGATGGCACAACATTACTCAAACTTTTGCCACTCAATTTTCGTAACGCACATCACAAACACAACTTCACTTCAGATGCTCTCAACAATCGCATAGCAACTGTAGCAAGTTCAAACTTGTCCTGAGTCTACGGCAGGGGTTAACCTAACTGCCAGGTGAAGGGGGAGGCAGCAGCATTGTCGGTTCATGGACAGTGTTGCCAGTCTCATTACTTTTCTACCACACCATGTACACTTGAGATAGGAGTATATGTATTTTTTTATTTAATAGAACAACACTCCAAGTTTTTGTTACATACCTTACAGGTGCTCTATATGTGCACCCTTTGTGATTCTACAAACATCAACAAGATAATTGAGTTCGTTCCAAACTGTTTGTAGCATGTCAGTGGTGATGGTTTCATTGGCGGTTGTGATTCATACCTTCAGTTCCAGGATTCTTGCGGGAAGAGAGGAACATAAACCTGCTCCATGACATAACCCCATAGAAAGAAATCAAATGGGGTTGCATCTGGAGAACGAGTATGACAAGTTGTTAAAACCCCGACAACCATTTTTAATAACCCTGTATTTTGACTTCACTCCTGCGTACAGTATACAAATCATATGTTAAAATAAAAGAAACAAAACGAAATACACAAAGAAATATAAAAGAAAACAATGGGGTTAAAAAAAAGAAAATAAATATACGAAAAATCAAGGCTTTAAAGTCTGAAATTTATCTAAATAATACTTAGACTTTCAGTTCTTTACTTAACACAAAAAAAGTTGTCTTCATTACAAAGATTAATTGATCATGATCAATACTATTTAGGTATATCAGTAATCACTCTTAATCTGAGGACCATAAAAACACTTGATATGAAGCATGGTTTTGTAAGGTTACAGCAGGTGGTATGCACAGTGACCATTAAGTTTCAGAGTTAAAAGAAGCAGAACAGTCCACACTCCTAAATTTCAGCAGCAATCATAAGCTAACCAAAAAGCAGGAAAATTTGTGCACTACACCCATAACCATCCAGATGCACTGAGGGGTCTGTGAAATGATTAGAATTACTGCATTTATCAAACTGTATCGAGAAGGCTTTAAGAGACCCAATTTGGTTCTATGTAAAAAAATAATTTGAAATTAACCCTTATCCTGCTAACGTGGAGAATATGGTGAGCTCCTAATAATGGTAGCAAATGGCAGATGGAATTTAACTTGGTGTTTAAAGGGTTAAACTAAACATAAGGTTTGTTGCATATGCATGTCATGAAGTTGTAAGTGGGAGTGGAGATATAGTTCCACTCATTCTTAACCAGAGTGCTAGATGGGAATGGTAAACTTCACACTGCAGCTAACTTATTGCCTGGAAAAAGAGCCTTTTCTACCCAATGAATAGGAGACTGGGTGGGTCCCAGAGCTGGTGTGGTTTGGAGAAGAAAAAAATCTCTTGTCCCTGCCAGTTGAACATTTCCTCAGTTGCCCAGCCCATTGGATAGTAGCTACACTGACTTCACTATCCCAACTCCTACAATTAATAACTTCACAATTTTTAAGAATGCCATTTATGTATATTACTTTCCACAAAGTGGTATGTCACAAAGACATGCATGGTATATCAAGAGATACAACAACTTTCTCCATAAAACTCAGTCATGTATACATCAGAAATATGTTTTACTTACTGCAGTTCATTCCAACAGATAATGGGTTATTACGCTCCACTTCATAGCCTAGACTAACCCCATCTGGATCTACACAGACCTTGCTGTTGAGATGAGAACAAATATTGTAAGAATTTCTTAATTGGACACATGTCAGGTAATGCAGTTCAAAGGTGTTTTCTGTTCACCTTCTTTGCTATTTTGCGTGCCTCACTTTCACGTTTATTAACCGCAGCATAAAAAAATGGTTGCAAATCTGTTAAACAACAAAGGTACAACATTTTTCTGGAATATAAATTATTTTTCCTTGTTTCATTAAGTACACATTGCATAATAAATAAAAGGTAAAAACACAAAACTGTCCCTGTTCTTAACGAAGCACCATACCATAAAGGCATACTGGTGGGGAGAAACAAAGCTCCATGCATTCTTAACCTTAGCACCAGATGGTGGTGATTGGTCAGCTTCATGCTGAGGCTTTATTCCTGGGGAAAGAGCCCTTGTATCCACTTAATACAAGGCTAGGTGAGCCCCAGATTCAGTCTGGATGCAATTCAGAGAAGAAAAAATCACTACTCCTTCTGGCAATCAAACTGACACTCAGTTGGTCCACTCCCATCTTATGACCTTCCCTACCCACATTCCCTCTCATCCCTTTCATCTGTACCTTCTACAGTCATTTTGTAAGGCCAAATATCCCTTATCCAAAAATGGTGCTAAGTTTTCCCAAGCACTTCATATCCTAGACATGAGGTTTTGGTTTTCTGCATGTATCCTATATTCTAGTAAGATAAAGGTAAGGACATGGTGCATATGTGACTTCTATCACAACTTAAAGCTTTCCTTGCACATGGGATCAAAAGGCTTGTGAAAAACTACATAAAATGTGTTGAAAACATGGGTGATTAAGTTTAGAAAAGATACATTTTGCAGTTTTTATAGATTGTTGTACAAGAAGTAATTAACAAATTTAATTTACTTCCTAACTCTGCCTCATATATAGGCAGTGACTCTACTAACATACGAGAACTTCAAATTTCACAAGGCTAATGTGACTGTCACTCACTGTGTGTTATTGACCATTACTCTGCTGTATCGGCCATCATACTGGCAAACTGGTATACGCAAACCCACGGGGATGATGCCTTCAGACAATAAATTCTCTATAGTTTCTTTAATTGTCTGTGCTTCTGCCTCACATTTTCTTGCATACTTGCCATCCTGATGTATGTTTTGGTCAACTGAAATAGGAAGAGATTTTGAAACTTTAAGATTAGGTGTACTTGAACAGACTGAAAACTGTAAGTTTATTTATGGTTTCCTCTTGTCCCTCCAGGAAAATGTAAGACAGTACTTTAAACACTTCCTCCCATATTCTTCCCACATCACTATAATTCTGTCACCATAAACCTCAAGTAGGTCACAGTTTAGCTGACTAAACTAAATAACAAACTAAGAAATATTATCAATAGGTTGATTTAGGTTCCAGTTTGTACAGTGAATTCTTAAACTTCAAACCTTAAACAACAAACTTCTGCGCAATTTAAAAATTCTAAGACTATATGCAAAGATGTCACAGCCATAACTCAGTGTATGACCTGTTTTATTTCTTATGTTATTGGAAAAACCTAATTGATTTTTTGAAGTTATTTCAGCTAAGGATATTGCACTATCATTGGTTTGGAAATATATTTCTTATTGGTGATACACAGCTCAAAATCAGATAAGGAATGTTTCACATATAGAAAATTATACTATTGAAGGATGGTATAATCATAAATATAATTCAAATTATGTTCTGTGAATATGAATCTTTTTTTTTTACTGTAGTCAGCTACTGTCTTCATGATGTGCAGTTCAGTAAACAACTGTCACTGTCAACCTTCCACTAGCCTGCTTTTCAATACCTGCTAATATTTATGCTAAACAACACAAGTAAACTCCTAGCCAACAGATTCTTTACAGTGACAATTCATTCATTAAAATCAGATGCTTACAGCATTGTAGTTTACTCTTGATGTCAATTTCAGGAACACGAACAGAACCAGGTATATTTGAACCTATCTGAAGACAAGTACACAAATCACTCTCATCACATTGCAAAGGATCATAACTTCCATCCTCAAGACAATGTGCTAGTTGTGAATATATTCCCATTTCTTTGGCAAGTTTTTCAGCTCTCCAAGCAGCCAGTGAACACTCTAAAACAGATATTAATGCCAAATAAAAACTTATATCTGGATGTTCATTGATTTACCAATCATCAGCAGCCTTACGTTTTTCCAGTCTACCTCATATAATTCAATAAACCTATATGGTTAATTTACATTAAGAACAAAACTAAACCTCTTAGGACATTAACTTGAAAGTGGGGGGGGGGGAGCTTCTGATTCATGCTGATGACACTTTTATCAGTGTGTATCTCTTTGAAAGTGACCACTTTCAAAACTGCATTCATGTTGTATGTGCCAAGTTGAAGAAGTGATGTAAAGCAAATAAATGTGAATTTTGACAAAAAAATTCCAGGAAATATGTTGCTAATAATGAAACATGTACTAATTTAAATATAGGTTATGGTAATTAATTTCAAGTAGTTACAGCTGAATTCCTAGAACTGAAAACTGGTAAATAAAACTATATATAAAAAAAAACCATAATAAAGTATCCTCAAACTTCATTCAGCTTGCTTTGCCATGAGGGCAGTTATGACAATAGACACTTTTAACATTAGTTTACTCTGCTTATTTCCATTTCATCAAGTCTTACCAAGCTATCTTTCCGGAAAATGCAACTGATGGCAAAACAGTATTCACTATACAAAAGAATTATTACATAAATGGTAGGCATAACAAACAGAGGATCTTGTAAGGAAATATTTAAGAAATTCAAAATACTTCCCCTACCAGTGAGTATCTATTATCATTACCATTGTTTGTTATAAATATGGAAAAGCTTAAAACAAGTTCAGAAATAGAGCATAAATATGAGACACAAACATGACCTCCCAGTGCCACATATTCACTTCATCACTTCAAATGACATCAGAAAGGAGTGTGATATGCAGGAACCACAGTGCAGTGTGTTTTTCCATCTCAAAATCTTAAACCATGATACAGGAGCATTTGAATCAGCATTGAAAGACAAAGACTAACTCTTAACTCACATCAACTCCGTAGAATAATTTTTTTTAACAGAAAGCTTGTAAGTAGTGTGCATATGATTAAGCATTTTTCATATAAATATCTTGCTATATTTTCATCTGTACAATATTTTGACAAGATGCCTATATACAGCCATATAAACAACATATTTCAAGCAATGTAGAACAACAAGGCCATGTTGGGTAAGCTTTAACATGTCACATCTTCTACAGCTGTGCAGTGTTATGTAGGCAATAATCTCGAAGAACTGAAATAAAATATGCTCAAAAGAGAACATAAATGGCATAACATCTCATTACAACCCACTTCAAGTAGTAAGAACTGCACCAAAGTAACCCCTTCTAGGACTGATTATAAAAAATGGCTCTACATACCACAAGTCATTGTCTGTTGCACACTGGGTGATGAAAAAAATTTCTCTCCAAATATCCTTTCTCCCTCAGGATTTACACAGTAACAACTGTAACAGCAGATTCAAATACAAAAGGACCATTTAGTGATAGAATTCCACAAAAAGAAAAATCAAACAATTTGGGTCCTTTGACAGAAATGCACCAAGACATCTGGGATGCAATACATATGTGTGTGTGTGTGTGTGTGTGAGAGAGAGAGAGAGAGAGAGAAGGAATTCCACAAAAAGAAAAGTCAAACAACTAGGGTCCTTTGATGGAAATGCACCAAGACATCTGAGACGCAATACATATGTGTGTGTTTCCAGTAAAAATACTACAGCTTTCTCATCAATATGTGTTGATATGTGGAAACAATACAAAAAGGGCTAAAAATTGAGAGTCAGAATACACATGGTTAGTAATGTCTTTAGTCACAAGTTCATGCCTAAAATTTGTAACGTCTTTAGTCACAAGTTTATGCCTAAAATTTGATCTGTTGTTCTGTATAAATGCAAGTCTAATCACTTTCTTGGAATGAATAGAAACCATCAGACCACGACCATGATAACATAACAGCTGCTGTCAAGTAACATTTAATATTTCTGGGACGGCAGCATAGAACAAAACCTCTTAAAATATATTCAGAATTACAAAATCTTGCACCTTCTAATTCCGTTTTATGCATCAGCCATATTCCACTACAAAATAAGTCAATCACAGTTTTTATTTACAGAGTAGGTCCCTATCACCACAGCATGGCGCGTCCTCAGGTTGTGGGTGCAGGAACGGTCTCCAATATGGAGGGTAGCTGCGAATATACTGAATAAGCATTCGTGGACAGCGACAAGGGGTGGTCCTCCAGCTTGGGGATTGGGTGAGGTGCTAACAACTCCTCACCATAAAAACGTATCATGTTATGAACTGTTCACAAAGAATGCCTTGGACCTGGTACATTGCTATGACATAATCAATGGCAAAGGGACATGAGATTTGGTACTTGGAATGTTAGGAGCCTGTATAGATCTGGTTCCCTTACAGCAGGAGCAGCAGCCAGGGAATTAGCAAGATATAAATTAGATTTAGTGGGTGTACAGGAGGTTGGGTGGGACAAAGGGAAGAAGGTAAGAGCAGGGGATTATAAATTTTGTTTATGGACAAGGAAAGAAAACTATCAATTGGGAACAGGATTTTTGTACACCACAGTATCAGCAGTTAAGAAAGCAGAGTTCGTTAGCAATAGGATGTTATATATAGTTCTGAGAGGTCGCTGGTGTAATATCATTGTTCTGTATGTGCATGCACCAAGTGAGGAGAAAAGTGATGATTCATAAGACCGTTTTTATGAGGAATTAGAGCAGGTTTTTGATCATTTTCCTAATTACCACATGAAAATTCTATTAGGAGATTTTAATGCAAAAGTGGAGAGAAAGAATATTTTCAAACCAACAACTGGGAATGAGAGTCTACATCAGGATAGTAATGATAATGGTGTTAGAATAGTAAACTCTGCCACATCAAATAATCTAGTTGTTAAGAGGATGATGTTCCCACACTGAAACATTTGTCCACACAACTGGACCTCTCCTGATGGGAAGACTCACAACCAGACTGATCACATATTGATAGGAGATGGCATTCAAGTATACTCAATGTATGATCTTTCAGGGGCACTGATTGTGATACTGATCTCTGGCTGATGGTTGCAAAAGTTAGGGAAAGACTGGCAGTAAGTAAACAAGCAGCACAGAAGTTTGATGGGGAAAGATTTAATCTCAGGAAGCTAAATGAGCTGGAGGTTAGAAAATAATGTCAGATTGAGATTACAAACAGGTTTGCAGCTTTGGGGAACTTGAGTGATGATGAGGACATAAATAGGGCATGGGAGAACATTAAAGAGAATATCTAAACCTCACCTAAAGAGTTTAGGTCTGCACAAACTGAAGCAGCATAAACCTTGGTTTGATGCAGAATGTTTACATTTTTTAGATCAAAGGAAGCAGGTTAAAATGCAGTGGGTACAGGATCCAAATCAAAGCAATGCAGACAATCTGAACACTGAAAGATGTGAATCTAGCAGACATTTCAGGAACGAAAAGAAGGCATATCTGGAAGCTAAAATTGAGGAACTTGAAACTAACAGTAAGACCAAAAAATATCAGGGACTTGTATAGGGGCATCAGTGACTTTAAGAAAGGTTACCAGCTTAGAACTAATATAGTAAAGGATGAGAAGGGTGACTTGGTTGCAGAACCCTACAGTATTGTGGCTAGGAGGAGGAACTATTTCTCTCAGCTATTGAATGCACATGGGGTTAATAATGTTAGGTACACAAAAACACACACAGAAGAACCACTAGTGCCTGAGCCAAGTGCTTTTGAGGTTGAGTTGGCTATTGAGAAGGTAAAAGTCACAAATCACCAGGTATTGATCAAATCCCTACAGGACTGATTAAGGCAGGGGGGTAGAACGATTTGCTCTGAGAATCCATAAACTTATTAATTCTATTTTGAATGAGGAGGAACTGCCTGGTGTGAAAAAGGAGTGGTCATTGTACTGTGTAAAAGAAGGGTGATAAAACAGGCTGTAGCAATTTTTGAGGCATATCACTTTTCCCAACTACATACAAAATTTTATCCAAATTCCTGCTGTTAAGGCTAACTGCATATGCAGAGGAAATTATTGGGGATCATCAATTTTGATTTTTACACAAATGGTCAACAAATGATCATACACTCTAAATTCGTCAAATACTTGAGAAGAAATGGGAAAACAGTGAAGCAGTGCATCAGATCCTTGTAGACTGCAAGCAAGCTTATGATTCAGTTAGGATGGAGGTCTTGTATAATATTCTTATTAAGTATGGTATCCCTATGAAACTGATAAGGCTAATAAAACATGTCTGAATGAAACATATAGCAGAGACTGCATAGGCATGCATTTGTCTGACAGGTTTTCTATTAGGAATGGTTTGCAGGGAAGAGATGCTTTATTACCACTGCTTTTCAAATTTGCTTTAGAGTGTGCCATTAGGATGATTCAGGTAAACCAGGATGGTTTGAAGTTAAATGGTACACATCATCTTCTGGTTTATGCTGATGATGTTAACATATTGGGCAGAAGTGTACATACTATAAAGAAAAATGCAGAAGCTTTAGTAGTTGCTAGTAAGGAGATTGGACTAGAAGAAAATGCTGATAAGACGAAGTACATGCTCATGTCTCAAGATAAGGATGGAGGACAAAGCCACAGTATAAAGACTGGTAACAGTTACTCTGAATGGGTGGAAGAGTTCAAATATTTAGGAACAACCTTAACAAATCAAAATTCTACTCAGGAACAAATTAAGAGCAGACTGAAGTCAGGGGATGCTTGCTATCATTCAGTACAGAATCTTTTGTCTTCCAGTTTGTTATCCAAAAATTTAAAAATTAAGATATACAGGACTGTAATTTTGCCTGTTGTTTTGTATGGGTGTGAAACTTGGTCTCACATTGAGGGAGGAACTTAGGCTGAGGGTGTTTGAGAATAGGGTGTTGAGGAGAATATTTGAGCCTCAGAGGGACAAGGTAACAGGGGAGTGGAGAAAACTACATAATGGCAAGATTAATGATTTGTACCCCTCACCCACTATTTTTTGGGTGATTAATTTGAGAAGAATGAGATGGGTGGGGAATGTAGCACATATGGGGGAAAGGGGAGGTGAATACAGGGTTTTGGTGGGAAAACCTGAGGAAAAGAGACCACTTGGAAGACCCAGGCACAGATAAGAGTATAATATTAAGATAGATCTTCAGGAAGTGGGATGTGGGGGCATGGACTGGATTGAGCTGGTTCAGGATAGGGACAGGTGATGGGCACTTGTGAATGCAGTAATGAACCTTCTGGTTCCATAAGATTCGGGGAATTTCTTGACTAGCTGAGAACCAGTTAGCTTCTCAAGAAGGACTCTTCTCCAAGGAGTGAGTGAGAGTGAACACATTGAAATACAGTGGCAGAGGTGATCCTATCACTTGGCCACCTAATTCCCCTAGCCTTACACCATTTCACTTCTTCTCAAAGTACATAAAGGATGCTGTTTATGTACCATAACTGCCTTCCATTTTGCCAAAACTTGATGGGAAGACACCAGCTGCTGCTACTACAGTTACACCCACCCTGGTTGGAAGTGTGTAGACTGTACACTTTAAAGTGTATGATACAGGAACTTAATCGCACATTCTAACAAAATAAATTTAGTTCCATGTCTCTTATTCCTTGAGCAATGTCACACTACAGTCTTCTATATTACAAATATTCATCCTGCATACTGTCTTTAATTGATTAAGCCACAATTTTGTACATGACAGCAGCAATTACCAGTCATTTAGCAGAGCAATTGGATATAAGACAGAGAACACTGTGGAAGAACAGCAAGACACTGAACTTTCCAAACCACTGTTAGTAAGTATGAAAAATGGAAGGCAAAGATCAGATGTTCCTGATTCAAAGCATACCAAACGCTAATGGAATATTGTCAATATTGGTCATGCAAAGGATTTGACATCAACAACATAATGAATATATCGGTTAATATACAGGCCTAATAGACTGAATTGGATGGCAGTGTCGAGTTAACAAAGCAGTTCCAGACACAGGTTCACCATGACATTACAACAAAGTATAAATACAAAATCCATTCTTTATGCATCTGTCTGTCCTGTAACCCTATTAACCTTTTGGCGCCGGAATTATTTTTTTTAATTTTAGCACATCCTGTATATAAAATGTGAATAATACAGGAACCAAATAC
>Ga0123355_10010211_pt1 | contig 14357 bp, 3 predicted proteins | sample TergutEmb28metaG_3_FD_89872 | JGI IMG/M metagenome (GOLD analysis project Ga0123355, IMG submission 89872) | Embiratermes neotenicus P1 segment gut microbial communities from Petit-Saut dam, French Guiana - Emb289 P1 | ecosystem: Host-associated > Arthropoda: Insects > Digestive system > Gut ...
ATGTAGCCCTCCCGACTTAAATTTAGTAGTAAACAATTTCATGTTTGGTTTAAATGTAAAATAACTACTGCCACCGGGTGACAACCCAATTGCAGTTAATAAATATTATTATTATTATTATTATTATGATCGTTAGTGTACATTCGTTGTACATAAAAGGATATTTATTTTTGTCACTTGCATTACCTAACTTGGCACATTACACAGACCATATTTTATTTCCACAATTTCATTATCTCGTATTTAAGGAAAGGTTAAACGAAATACATTAGTTTCAGTTACAATAATCATGCAATATATGCTTCATCGAAAGTGAAGTTCCGAATTTCTATCACTTTAGGCGCGGTTCGCAAAATTGCGAAAACCAACTCTTAGCTTCATCATGTATATCTGTCTGTCCGTCTGTCCGCGTCGTACAACTCGGCTCCCAGTTCACGCATTTTCATTATAAATAGCTGAAAATGTTTTGAAAATCTGTCGAGAAAATTCAAGTATCATTAAAATCGGACAAGTATGCGGGTACACAATATAAATTTTTAACCATATTTCGTTCAGTTCATCTTAAAATGAAAAATGTTTCGGACATTAATTGTAGAGAATATCAAAACAAATTTTAAGCTCAATAACTCTTTTTTCGAAATCGTGTCGTTTATGAGATAATGTGGAAAAATATTGTAGGTCACAGATGACAATATGGCGCACGCGCATTTCGTGTTGAATAGCTAAGGCTACTAACACACACTCTCTGAATATGTAATACTTACAATTTTACCACCGCAGCAACTGTTACATGAACGCGCCTCCAGGTTACGTTATACCTACATTGCCTGTCTTGTTATTGTGAATGGAATTCTTCTCTGACTACAAGGAGTATGAAAAGTTCAAAAACATTTGCTTTAGAATTTATAAACAGAGAATAATTAATGAGCCTAATACTACGTCCAGCATAATAGAAAAGAGTTTGTTTTTGTGTTATGCATACTAGTGTCACTTTAATTTTCATTTATCGTGTAAATAGAAAAGGAAAAATACTTACACAGTAGTTCTGTGTTAGAATGTTAGAAACTCTGTTTTTTTAATATTGTCCAATTATATTTTTAACTATCTTAACCAGGCAAAATTAAGATGTATAACCGTAAGTCAATATCTCTTATGACAATTTTAACAAATTTTATGCAAAATCTCTGCCCTAAGTACCAACGCAGCTCCCACTTGAAGAATTTTCGTGATATTTGATGTTGGGAACTGTCACGAAACTCTATCGAGAAATTCCAAATTTGGTTAAAATCGGACAAAAATAGCGGGCACTTTATGAATATGTAAATACGTTTATTTTGTTGACAGCAGCAAGGAACGTTTTGTAGCTCGACAACAGTGCCGTTAAACACATTGTTGCCTTTTCCATGGCAACACTCCACGGTTTTATGCTGTGAAAGCTACATGTGGGCCAACAATAGAAAGTGAAGACAATGGTGTCTGTACGTTGCCACAATTGTTATGCGAACACACCAGATTATTGCGTTATTCATACACTCCGCATATTGTAATCCTATGTTAAACTATATTTTTAGAAGTTCTTAAGGTAAGGCACTCACCAGAATTCATCAATGTATCTACTTACTTTCTTCTTCAAATTCTTTTTTGTTATGTGTGTGTGTGTGTGTGTGTGTGTGTGTGTGTGTGTGTGTGTGGAGGGGTGGGTGAGTGGGTGGGTGGGCAATTTCCTGCCTTCCTCTTTCTTTCTTTTTCGTCTAGAGTTCCTTTTAAACTCTCACTTATGCTTCTGCTGTCCCAGTACTATATCTAGAAATGGTTTTCGTGAGAACATGACACCCTTTTCTCACTCTCCTGCCACGTAACGGTAAAAATGTGCCTTACACAATTTCTCAATTTTATCTTAGGGATAGTTTCTTTCTCTTCTACCACTCTGATGTGCCTACCTCCTGGTCTTCCTCAAACATACAGAACTGCAAGAAATAAGGAAAATAGAACCAAATACAAAATTAAATTAGAGATATACAAAAACAACCGCTGGTATAGTCGATATTTTGTAATGGAAATGTAGACGATTACGTTGTGCAGGCGAGACAGTTTCTAAGAGACGCCGCCTGTGGCCATCGAAGCATGACAGAAGTCGTCTGCACATTGAGAGAGATTGCTTTCCACAATAGACAACTACACTGTACCTGTATTCACTTGGTGCTATTGAAGCACTTTACAAAAACTACCTTAAAGTAATCAAATTTCAAAGCACAGAATCACTTTGGGGCTTTTACTACAGCAGATCAAAGTACCTGAGGCTTTATCTGCAAGAAATTGTGCCCTTCAGAGTATTTCTTAGTAGAGGTACTGCACCATGCGCTCACGTTTTTGAGAAATTAAAAACTGTTAGGCCCACATTCATTCATTCACATGTGACTAACTCACATATCCATTTAGTTTTACATTTATTCACTTATTCACTTAGTCATTCAGTCAAGATTTTGCCCACTGTACGATGGCTTTTGGCACTAAACGTACACCAGTCTTAAAATCAGTCTTCTAAATTTCGTTTTCGCTTGAACTTAAAGTAATATTATGATATAAATCTGCCATACAGTGTGACCTCCAGGTCATTTAACCGGTTAGTAAATGAACACTAAAGTATGATATACATTTATTATTTACTGAGTCCACAAAAACTGTTCAATGACACCTCCACGCTTAATGCACAACTCACAACTCTGTGATATAATATTAAAAACTGACCGGCATCAAAATAAAGATCAGAATATTTTCGATGACTTTCAACAATTATTTTTTTTATATTGGGGTACATATGTATATTAAGGGGAATATTTGGGCCAACTAATGAAGCCAACGGTACTTGGAGAATTAAAACAAATAAGGAGTTGGATGTATTAATTAAACACCGGAACTTTATAAATTATGTTAAAACCCAACGATTGAGTTGGTTGGAAACACAAATAGAATGCCCGAAATTAGTATAGTGAAAAGAATATACAAATGGAAACCATTCGCAGGAAGACCAGCTGGAAGGCCCAAGTCTCGATGGGAAGATGATGTCAGGAATGATCTGAAGAAGATGAAGCTTATGAAGTGGGCAGAACCGCTCTAAATGGAAGGATATTATCAAGAAGACCAAAACTCTATCAGAGTTGTAGCGGCATAGAAGAAGAAGAAGGGGTACATATGTGGCTTGAAGCGTCTGGATCAGGAAGATACCAGTTTCTAGATCGAAACACGTATTACAGAATATTAGTGTGATTGATCTGACATACATTTGTTGCGTTAGGGTTAGGTAGTGATAACTGATACATCCAGAGTAGGGACTAGTGGTGCGGCTTAGTGAATGTGTAGATAAACTTTGGGTTTTCTAAATCGTTACGAAATCCAAGGTCTACTGAACGAAACTGGAAAAGTCGTGCTACATACTTTAGACTACAAACTTACAAGCCGTGTTCTTTGTCGCCTATTAAGTTTATTTAAATTTAGGATTAATTAAATTCAAATTTATGAAATTCTGTCTAATTTCGAAAAAAATTTAGAATTATAGACTAAATGAAAATGTCCATTAACGGCTTTACGTCAGCAAGTTGCACAATGATTCAATACAGCTGAAAATCAAAACATGTTTTTAATTGTACTAGAAAACTTCCATATTGAATTCCAACAAAATTTCTGTGATTACTGAAAAACTAGTTATTAATAGACCCATCCCTGGAAAATGTAATACCTCAAGTAATAAATGTAATGTAATGTAATCTAGACAAATTCTCTAACACGGTTGATGTGATGACAGAAAAGTCTATTTATGTTCAAGGGCAAAATTCGACCTTCACGTAAATGTTTTGAGTGCCAGGTGTGGCATTTCTGAGAAACATTACTTAGACTTCTGCACTTGGCCAGGTAACGAAGAGAGTTCTTTATTTTTCCAACTAGTGCACACAAATTATATTAAATAATTATTAAAACATTTAAAATTATAAATTTGCTCCGACATATTTCGATTTGCATAAACAATCATTAGGAGCTACAGCCTGTGCTTAGCTCCCTGATGATTGTTTATGTAAACCGAAACATATTGAATAAACTTTTATAATTTTAAACTTTTTAATAATTATTTAATATAATTTATGTGCATTAGTTGGAAAAATAAAGATTTTATATTATCAATGCACGGTGCAACCATGAAGATTAATGAAAAATGTTCTTTCTTCGTTGACTGAACAAGCTTCCTTAGAGGATACAGCGTTACCCTCACCTGTTAAAATCAATTAAATTTTCCCTGTAAACAAGACTGCTCTAACAAAATAGGCTGAAAAGCTACGTCCGGCTTCAGACAAACAGTTTAGCAGCCAAAATTATTCCAAAGTTAGGTTTCTTTGAAGTTCAGAAACCGAAAATTTTTTCTTCGAAACGATATGTCCAAATGGTCTGTCTTAGTGAAATGAATTAAGTAATATGCACAAATCAATTGCAACATATGGAGTTTGAAAGTTACATTCTATTGTGTGTGTGTGTGTGTGTGTGTGTTTGTGAAGATAAGGCTACACTGCTGAACACCTGTTCTTTGATCTTGTAAAATTCAAATTTTAGAATATTTTCACACAAAAAATTTGGTTTGCCTGGGATTTGAAGTCGATGATCAGCTACGAATGTATCTTCGTTTAGGTCATTATGTTTTACGTTCTGAGAACCGTATAAGATAGAGGGGTTTCCTTAACTAGATACATAAGTATTAACACAAAACGAAGTCTCTGCATGCCTGCCACGAAGTCAGTATTGTACGAACACCATATAAATTTCCATTCAGGATTTTGAGAATACAAATGAAGTTACACTTTGCACAGTAACAGCCTGCATTTCCTATAAACCTTTTCAACAGGACACGTTTCAAGGGAAGGGAAACATTTCCAGTACAGAGAAATGAGAGCACATTTCTTCCACCATGGAGACACCAAGGCTAGAAGATAAATCCCGTCTTCTCCCTATGGAGCCACTAAAACGTCGTGAGTGCGGCCAGCCGCTAGTAAGCTTCTCCCCCCTTCCCAACCAATCCCCGCCACACCCAGACACCAACACAGGAATTCAATAAACAACAGTGCCAGCCAGTCACACACTGACATAATGAACAGTCGCATATATTCTGCGACGTCCGTCTTTCCAGCAGATTTTATTATCTGAACAGGGCTTCGCTTCTACTTATCGCCAAACTACGATTGAAGGAGTTTCCAAATGTTGCTATTAGCTCTCAACAAATGCAGTTACTCTCGAATTTATAAATATATATCCACAATTTCATTTGCAACATTAAAAGTGAGATTAATTTACATTTGGAAATATGTGTCTACATAAGAGTTCGAAGGATTTTTCTTATCTTTCATATTGTGCCAGCCGCTTTATATGGGTGTTACGTCTATCTTGAGGAGAAAAGTACGGCTCTGGATAAAGTGCTCGTGTAAGTAGTTCGACTTGAGGATCAAGCGAGCAACACAAAGAGCGCTTGTCACGTTATTGTATATGACGCACACAGAAAACCTACAGGGCAATATTCTACAGGCTGGATACATGATTTGATAGGTTATGGTAGGAATTCATACAATAAACTGGCGAAAATGTTGAATACGAGAGTTTTATACGGTATGCATAGAGCATATGAGTTAACACGCGCTTGGAAAAGTCATATAAAAACTCATACAGCATATTGCTGGACATGTGATTAAAAATCTTATGTTTATTGGACCGTGCATCATTGTGATAGATGAAGTATAAAAGACCAACTTGATGTCACTTGCTATTTTATTTCACTTCTTATGCTCAACATGTTTCGGACATTAATATATCCATTATCGGGAGCTTGCGACTATTCTGTTGAATTATCACATTTGTCTTATTGTTCTTCGTTCGATGTGTGTTGGAGTTTCGGTGTGGTTGGGTTGGAGTGGTATCCGTGTTGCAGGCTGAAGCTTCAGCCTGCAACGCGGATACAAGTCAATCCAACCACACGGATACCACTCCAACCCAACCACACCGAAAATCCAACACACATGGAACCAAGAACATTACGACCAATGTGCCAATTCAACAGAATAGTCGCAAGCTCCTGATGACGGATATATTAATGTCCGAAACATGTTGAACACATAAGAAGTGAAATAAAATAGCAAGTGACATCAAGTTGGTCTTTTATTCTTCAACTACGGGCATATGATTAGAAAGTTGTAAAATGGATACACAAAATGCTGCTGAACGATTGTTTTGGATACTTCCACTTCGCACATGGAGAAGGGCCTGAAAATAACAATAACCACAACAATAATAAAAATAATAATACACACGTGTATTTTAAAGAGGGAGATTTGGGGATCAGAGATTGATGGATAGTGTCCCGCGAGAAGTGTTGATATTATGGTAATGATGATATTGCGTATTTGAGTTTGTTACCACTCCTATAGTTCTTATACAAAGTAATAAATATTTCACACAAATATTGCATTTAAACTTTTCACATATATCAGAAAAGGCTGTCAACGAGAATTTAACGTACAAATTACAGTTATTAATAATAGCTTGAAAAGAATATTCTTATTTCTTGCACCTATATTCATTTCTAAATTATTTTTCCAGCAGCTGAAATATTTCGGAACGTACTATATTTTCGCGTATTTTTTTTAACAGTGTTAGTGTACTAACACTCACTGCGTATAATGAATTTTCAGTCCAAACAACAACGCTTCATCAGCTACACTAATGAGTTAAAAGATAAAAATCACATATATTTGAAACAAATCACCGTTAAATATGGAATATACGTATATACACACACATATATAATATCAGCTACCACAGCGCCAAATTATAACAATTAACGTCATAATCACTGCCGATTTTGTCGCGTATAAACCACTGTGTTGGGAAAGAGCATTATCAAGAGACGTAACTGAAAATTCATACATGTATGAAATATGTTATCATTAAGTAGTATATTACTTACAGCGTAAAATAATTATTTCAGTTAACATTTAGAATATTTTACTAATCAAAACAACACGAAGAAAAAATATGTAGCAGAGAGGAACGCGAGATTCATTAAAGCAGAAATTACAGCCTTATATAAATAAACGAAGGTTATCCAATTACATCAATGAATGTAAACATCGTCATCAGTTGAAAAAACCACCGGTGACGTAATCTGCAGAGTTATTTTTACTGCTTTCTAGTAAAATGATAATATAGACTGCGAAACGTACACATTTTATTCACTGGCACCAACTCCTTTTTTGGACTTCGTCCTAATCTAAATTGTTCTTAAATCACGACTTTTCGAAAGTCACTTAATGACATTTCTATAGCATCCAGTGACTGAAAAAATAGTTCTAAATTTCCATTAGGTTAGGTGCTTCTTTAACTAAAAACGGACTTAGAGTCAGTTACCGAAAAAGCGTGTTTTTAAACAAAATTTGGAAGGTGGAAATAGTCCAAAAAAGGAGATCGTATCAGTAAGACATACATCATCACCATAACACAAGAGAACTGAATTAAATTTTGTCGAATTTTGGCTGTTTTCACGTCCACGAGAAGCGTCTATTTAAATAACCCTTTCCGTTATCTGTCAGTCTTTACGCATGAAACAGCTCGAGAAATTTTATATTGAGGAATTTAACTTAAATTTTTCAGTAAATTCTAAATTTTGTTTAAGGGGCGCGATATATATAGACGCATCTGAATTAAAAAAAATCGTGCTTGCCATTTAAAATATTTATGTCACCTGAATGTACTTGAAGCAAGAGTTACAGAACGATATAAAACGCATGATTTATGCCTAATGAAGGAATTTTTCGAAACTCTTAGTTTTTTCAAGATAGTTGAACAGAAGTACGGAGACTGTCCACAATTGTTGCAGTACACGTATATGTAATTTGCTATTGTCCCATACCATTTTCTCTCCATATACTTCATACCTGTCACTGAGTAGCCTAACTCAAACTATAGTTTTGAAATTACTGTTTGATAAGAGGCTGCGCCATTTATAAATTTATTTTCTGAAACTCGAAAATTCGAAAAGGTTCACACAAATGCCAGCTTGCACATTACTCGAAAGTAATTACATGTTTTTCTTGAAAAAAAACCAACGATCTTTTCCCTACAGAGCTTTACGTGACTGCTTTCAATAACCCAGACATAATTTGAAACTTTAAATACAATTAATATGAAGTTTTACCGTTTATGTGATTAATGGAAAGTAAATTTATATTTGAAGCATAGCTTTACATGTTGCTGTCACTTGGACACTTCGGAAAGTACATCAGAAATATCTGGAAAGTTTTGAAATGTTGTCCTGGAGAAGCTTGGAGAAGATCAACTGGACAGATCGTGTAAAAATAAAGAAGTATTACGCAGAGTTAATGAGGAGAGGAATAGCCTACTTACAATAAAAAGATGGAATTTTACCTAGATTAGTCGCAACTTGAGCAGGAACTGCCTTCTAAAGATGGTATTGAATGAAAGATACAAGGGACGAGAAGGCGAGGAAAAATACATAAGCAGATAAAAGATGGCCATAAGGAAAAGAGAAGATAATAGAAGTTGAAAGAGGAAGCGCTAGATTGTACTCTCCTGAGAACTAGCTTTGGAAGAAACCATGGACCTCTCGTCAGACAGACTACGCAATGAATCAATGGTTGCCTTAGCTTATTAAGTGTTCTTCATTACAGATCTGGACTTCACTCATACTTAATGAGAAAACGCTGTATGCTGACTCTTGCAAATAATCGCCTGTCCTTCAGTCCCCAGTGTTTCTGTTACAGAAATTTTTACACGTTTTCCCTTTTGAATGTTGATCAGCGCCGGACTTCATGCGCTTTTTAGGATTCTTTTCTTGAAAGAATGTCGATTTCAGCTAGGTTTAGGACCCCGGACCCAAGTCTATTATTAAGTAAACTGAGCATTTTTGGAGTAACTAAGGAGAACCAGGAAACAGTATATCCCAGGAGGACTGAAAGGGACGAGAGATTTTCCTCTCTTTCAGAATATCCGGTTGGAGTCCGCTCAGGCTTCGGTTTTCCTTCCCGGAGTTAAACGGTCAGAAGGTGATTTAGACTACTCAAGTCCAACTAGCGCCGATGTAAAAAAAGTGAGTGGTGCTATACGTGTACCTCTACTCCCCTATGTGTGTTCATAGCATAGAAGGAAATATATTCCCCTATTTCACGTTTAACTAACGAGAAGCACAAAATGTCTCTGATAGGATATCGGGCCAAGCTATTATAATATTACACTCAAAAATTCATTGCTGAATATTCTGGAAAATACTAAAAACAAAAAGAAAAATACGTATTCTAATGAGTCGTTACGATGTTGCTAAGTAAGCCATGAATTAACCTAATTAATAACTTCGTGCAGCAGAGTCCTTCCTGAGAGGCTACTACGTCCTCAGCTAGTCAAGAATTTCCCAACATTTTATTGATCCCCAAGGTTCATTACAGCGTTCACAAGCGTCCACTACCTGTCCCTATACTCAGCCAGGACAATCCATTCCATGCCTTCCCATCCTTCATCAAGATCCATTTTAATATTATCTTCCCATTTACGCCTAGGTCTCTTTCTTCAATTCTCTCCACCAAAACCCTCTATGCTACTCTCCTGTCTCCCATATATGCCACGTGCCCGGGCCATTTATTCTTCTTCATTTGGTCACCAAAATAATATTTGTTGAGGAACTCCTCTTTGTTTAGTCTGCGTCACTCCTCCGTTATCTCGCCCCTTGACGCCCACTATTCTCCTCAGCACCCTATTCTCGAAAACCTTAGTCTACCTTCCTCCCTCCATGTGAGCGACCTAGTTTCACACATATACAAAACAACAGGAAAAATTACCGTTCTGCACGAATCAAGCTATGATCGTAAAAAGGAACACCGTCCGCTCGGGAAATTCTTCAAATGTATTGCTCATGCACGCTGCAGATCAGGTCAAGGGCGGAAGGCTGTTCTTCCACTGGGAGAACAGTTTAGTTACGATAGAACGCATCTCTGTGGGAGGCCAAAGTGACCATTAATGTAATGACATGCTGTTCGGCAAGAAGCAACTAAACGGACTGCCGTTCGAAATAACGCGCAAGTGCAGTGAATAGTGTCTAGTGGACACACGGACAAGTACAAGCAGGCGTACGGCTGTCACACTTTTTGTGCTTATTGGTTAGTTAAAAATGACGGCCTTATGCGCATACTTCTTAAAATAACTAAGAGGAGCTAACTCTGTAGGATACAGTCTCCACGAATAAGCTACCAGTTGCTCAAGCAGTAAAGAGATATCAAATATTCCGAGAGATCAGGACAGTATTAACAAGAGACTTTCCAGAGTCCGTATTTGCCCACGAAACTCCAGTGCAGGTTCTAAAACTAATCTCCAGCAAAATTAATTTAAGTCTTATTTTTCACGTTGTTTACGCTCCCTTTTCTGTAAATGGTTTCTTCTCTACGGGATTTCAACCTGAAATTCTGTATACATTTTTGTAACCTCTGTCACAAGTGCTACGCATTCCTACCATCACATCTGTCCCAGTTTGGTGACTCCAATAATACACAGTGAAGCCAAAGTATTAGAAGAACTTCATACTCAAATAGGATTATTGTTTAGTATTTAATCTGACTTGTATTTGAAAGCTATAGATAGGACATAAGAATATTGATGGTCATCTTCTTCTTTATTGGCATGCCAGTCCATAAATTTAGTTAATCAACCACTTACAAGTCTCGGTACTGGATACTTGGGTATTTTGACTATTGAATGCCACTTTCATTCAAGTGTCGTTACATCGTGTAGCTAGCTGTAAGTAAAGACCTCCGTAGTTGTGCCTATGTCATACAACAGAACTTCTTTGTGAGGTTACTTTAGCTCACTTTATACATTAAATTATTATGGATTAGTGATCCGTGTGATTTTGTACAGTGGAGGAATAACGTAAATGTTTTAAATTAACAGGGATGCTGTAATGTACAATATTGCTCATTATTATGTTGTGACGTAGAGCAACGAGGAGACTGTATTTTGTAAATGTTACAAGCATATTCGTAATAGCAACATATAAACAAAGATAGCAGAAAATATTTGATTATACCCAAGAGTTTGTAGCAATTATCATTCATACGCGGATAAAATCATACATTACAATAGCAGAAGTATGAATTAAAGTGATCATAGAAAAACTAAAATATAACGTCTTACAGCCAGTGGTGTCAGAAACTTATCTAGCATTCAGCTGTGCGATTTTTACCCCTTCATCCTTAATGTGGGTAGAATAACCTAAAAATTATAATAAACAAAGCTGTGAATTGTAACACTTTTTACATTTTATGAAACTTGATCTATCAGCTTAAGGAAAGTACACTGATTAACAGCATTTGAGAACAGGACGTTGAGGAGAACATTTGGATCTGAAATTAAAGATGTAAAAACATTTCCATGATTTTTGTCCTTCATTTAGTGTTATTTGGACAGCCAAAACTGTTAGAGGCAACGGAGCTATGCATTACACCACTTTAGAGATGTAGGTTTAAATGGGAGGATAATATTAAAGGGCAATCTTCTTTTCTTGGACATTGTCCATCGTCTAATTTAGGGAAGCTTTAATGGCCGAAGCCGGCTCTGCTTCCGTCTTCAGGCAAGGAAAGCAACTATCTTTTGGACCCCTTAGATCTCAGTCACCAGACCAGTTCTCAAACGTTTCACATTATGGAGCCGATTATGAAGCTTTAAATAGTGTCCATATTCTTGTTTCTCTCAGAAGTTCCATAAGTAAAAGGTTGAAGACAAAGTAATTCTTATTCTATCAAATATTATTTAATGCCTTATAAGGGTGAAGTTTCCTTAGCAACTATGCAACACGACGCGTTCGCTTGTGGCTTTCACATAGAGTTGTTGATCTGGAAATACGTAGTAATTCCATACCACACGCTATTCTGTGAATGAATTTTAGTGACGAAGGTCGGTGCAAATACAAAATGTAGGCTACATTTTTACCACCACCACATTAGCCGAACTGAGAAGTTCTGACACGTAAAAAAGGAATTTATGGAATATTCTCGGTTTCTTGTAGGTATGGTTTACACACACACACACACACACACACATATATATATATATATATATTATATATATATGCGAAAAATACGACAAGTGTTTACATTTCCAGTAAGGTCTGTCGATTTGTAAAGTTGTTAGTAATGTGTACAGATACATAGACGGGTCTATCACCAACACACATACTGAAAGACACTAAGTTTCTGACTAAGTCTTTTATGAGCATATCTGTTTTGGTTGGTTGATAATTGAATTCGATCCACCCACGCATACGCACAGTAGCACATCGTTTGCGATACCGTGTTCAGTGTTTATAGTCGTATTTTCGGTTGTGCTACAGTGTATGAACTTTTCGAGCATGGAGCGGTGCCGTGACGTAGATGACGTATAAGGGGGTTCTTACAAATCTGGAATCTGAGGTACCTATATAACTGTTAGATAAGTTACTCACAAATCTCATACAGGAATGCACTAAGAATTTTATCGTGAAAGAGTCACTAACGGAAAACAGTCTCAAAAAACCCACAACAAATATTAACATTCTGCACGCTGGGAGACCCCCGAGCCGCGGGAACTTTGGGGTCCTTATCGACACCACTGGAGCAGTGTAAAGAAAACGCTATAAAATCAACCGAACTGTTGTGTATGATGAAGCATTACTGAACAATCTGGGTTCACCTTAATGTGATTCTAACGATGGTAAAATTAATAAACGTGGCTAATATTTTGGACATTGTTTATTGTGTCTGTCTAAAAGAAACACAAATTTCGGTATGTGTATGTTTCTCCTTCTTCAAGTGGAAAAGAGGAGAGAGATCCTAATCTATTGTAATATTTAGAAACAGTCAATATCCATTTCAGTACTTCCGGCAATATACATTAACTCTTTCTACGGGGGCACCAGAGTACCTGGGGACACCAGAGTACCTGTTCCAATTCTCCTGTCAACCTGAAGAAACAGACCACTCGGGGTGACATATCTTAGGCTCGAACCGCAGACGTTGCCCTGACACAAAACTTAGGCCTCCTAAACGTTACACTGACTTGTATAGATTTATTTAATTTCCATTATTTAATAATATAATATTTATTTATTTCTTCTCGAATATCTTAATTAAAGGCTTATTTAATCTGAGAAAATGGGTAATTGTCAAAATAATAGTCGCGACTATTGGAACGCTCTGATGATTCGTTCTGGCTTCATAATAACTAAAGGATAAAGTTCTATAAATGTTGAATTCATAATGCTGAAGTATTAGGCTTAGAAAAGCTACTTCAAAATTTTAAGTGTCATTGTAACAGAGAAGTAGCAAGGTGAGCACATCAGCATCCACAATTCTGACATTCTGACGAAATTTTTTAATCACAACTTCCCTTCCATTTGCACATCGACCAGTAAAGTCTGATATGTTCTGTGGCTTTACTTATAAAGAGCGCTCTTCACCGACCATCTTCGGAGTGCTTATTATGTTTGTTGTTCTGTCACTGTCTCTAATCAAAGCAAGACAGGCAATGTGGCGTCAGGTAACACTGTGGTGCGTTCGAGCAAGTATTTCTACAGTGGAAAAGCAAAAAGTATTTCATATTGTGTGTGTGTGTGTGTGTGTGTGTGTGTGTGTAGCTTTATTTGTCCGACATGGAGAGCGCATGCGCAATATTATATTTTCATCTGCTGCCTGCATGGATGTACCATATTTTTCCACATTATCTCACAAACAACACGATTTACAGAATAATGTGACTCAACATAAAATGTGTGTTGTGATTTTCTCTGTAAATTTTATCTGAAACATTTTTCATTCTAAGAAGAATTCAGTGAGATGTAATCATAAATGTTCTACATCTTCTTGTATAATACCCGTTATTTCTGTTAGATTTTAATCAAACTTTGATTTTCTTGGCGCAGTTTCGAAAAATACTCAGGTATCAAATTTCATGAAAATCCGTCCTGTGGTAGTTGAGTTGTTCCATGCGGACGGAAGGACGGACAGACAGTCAGACAAACATGACGAAGCTAGCAGTCGCTTTTCGCAATTTTGAGAACGCGCCTAAAAGCGAAAACTATCTGCAGCAGCACACAATGGCCCAACCCCATAATCAACCCTCCTATTATCTACTGATTATCCTAATGTAAATATCTGCAATGTATATTCCTTCGGCTGATATATCTGCGATTTTCCAAGCCAAGTTTAACGACCGACATTTCGGAGTGTCCTCCCCCCCCCCCCCCCCACCCACACACAAGACTACCAACTACTTTATTTATAAACGAACAT
>Ga0123355_10010212_pt1 | contig 14357 bp, 14 predicted proteins | sample TergutEmb28metaG_3_FD_89872 | JGI IMG/M metagenome (GOLD analysis project Ga0123355, IMG submission 89872) | Embiratermes neotenicus P1 segment gut microbial communities from Petit-Saut dam, French Guiana - Emb289 P1 | ecosystem: Host-associated > Arthropoda: Insects > Digestive system > Gut ...
CAAGATCAAGTATATCAATTTCTTCTTCGGCGTGAAGTTCATGCAAATCTTGTCTGTCGCTCATGGCGTACTCCTTCGTCATAAAGGCACTAGGCACAAGGCACTAGGCACCAGTTTTGTTATCTTTATAATTATATCATAAAAAAACACCCAAACCAAACGATTCGGGCATTTTTATTACAAAAATCCGGCTTTCGCCGGATTTAAATTACCAAGTTCCAAAATCGCATCCCATGGTGTTTGCACCGGTTGCGCTGATGATAAATGTAAGTAATGCACCGACCGCAACAAGCAAGATAAAGCCGACCAACATCGCCATACCTTTCTTTTTAAAGTCATCCATTTTGAATTCTTTTTCGTTAAGCAATTGCCATCCCCATCCAAGGATAATAAATGCCGCACCGATAAACGCAAGTGTCCGAAGAAGTGCGAATACTGGACGAAGATTGTCCAAAAGACCGCACACAGCGCCTGGATTTGCCATCGGCTGTGCATATGCCGCCGTTGCCGCAAAAGCACCGACACCCAAAGCAATAATTAAATTCTTCATAATAAATCCTTTTAGTTTTATGTATAAATTATATCATAAAAAGTAGAAAGTAGAAAGTAGAAAGTAGAAAGATTTTTAAGATGTAAATTTATACCTTATACTTTCTACTTTATACCTTCTACTATGCCTGTGGCATTGCACCGAAATTTGGCGGCACTATCAGGCGTTGATTTTGTTCAACAATTGGCTCTACCTCGCATCTTGGGCAACAGCCGGCCAATACGCCGACGGCCAATATTAAACCAAATGCCATCATAAGTTTTTTTATCATTTTATATCTCCAAAGGTTAATTCCCCTTCGCTGGCGAAGGGGTGGATTTGCACGAAGCCATTTATGGCAAAGTGCAAAGACGGGGTAGTGGTTAATTGGTAATAGACCCCTACCCCGCCGACTTCGTCGGCACCCCTTCCCTTTGGGAAGGGGAATTAACCACCGGTTATGCCGGAAGTTTTGTTTCCTTTTTCATCCACTCTATAAATTCCGCAAGCGGCCTTGTCTCTTGTTTATCGCTTCCCAGATAACGCAGTGTTATTGTTTTATCGCCCATCTCGGCTTCTCCGACGACCGCAATAATCGGTGTTTTTGACAGCGACAATTCACGGATTTTATACTGGACTTTTTCATTCCGTAAATCTGTGCGGGCACGGACGCCAGCCGCACGCAATTCGGCCACAACATCGTTTGCATAGTTGTCATATTTTTCAGACACAGGAATTACAACCACTGGTTCCGGTGATAACCATAGCGGCAAATGCCCACCAGTTGATTCCAATAATATGCCGGCAAACCTTTCAATAGAGCCATATACCGCACAATGCAACATAAGTGGCCTGTGTTTTTGATTATCCGCACCAACATATGATAAATCAAAGCGTTCGGGCAAATTCATATCCAATTGGATTGTACCACATTGCCATATTCGCCCGATTGAATCTTTGATGTAATTATCAATCTTTGGGCCGTAAAATGCGGCATCGCCCTCTTCCACTGTATAACTCATATTGTTTTTATCCAGCGCACTTTTAAGTGCGGCCTCTGCCTTGTCCCAAATTTCATCAGAACCTATTCTGAATTCTGATTCCGGACGAGTGGCCAATTTCATTGTAATTTCGCCGTCCAATCCAAAATACGAATAAGTTTCTTTTATCATTTTGATAAGTTTGACTATTTCACTTTCCAGCTGTTCTTCTGTGCAATATATATGTGCATCGTCTTGGGTTATGCCACGCACACGCATAAGGCCGGACAAACTTCCCGATGATTCATATCTATGAACTTTTCCAAATTCCGCAACATGCATAGGCAAATCACGATATGATTTTATGCCTTGCGCAAAGACCAGCATACCGCCCGGACAAGACATAGGCTTTACAACAAACACTTCGTCATCAAGTGTTTGCCCGACAAAATTTTTGGACGCATATTTTGCCCAATGGCCGGATGTTTCCCACAGACATTTATTCATAACCTCTGGTGTGGCGATTTCGGTATATCCCGCTTTTTCAATTATTGCACGTTTCAGATCTATGAATTTCCGGAAAAAGCGAAGTCCCTTGTCGTGCCAAAAAACCATGCCCGGCGCATATTCAGATTCAAAGTGGCACAGCTCCATTTCACGGCAAAGACGACGATTGTCTCTTTTCGCAGCCTCTTCCATTTGGTGCAGGTGTGCATCCAATTCTTCTTTGGTTAAAAATGCATCAACATATACACGCTGCAACATTTTATTCTTTGAATCGCCCCTCCAGTATGCGCCCGCAACAGAGCGAATCTTAAACGCATCACGTGGTAATTCTTTGGAATTTTCAACATGCGGCCCACGGCACAGGTCGGTAAAATTGCGGAATTTATAAATGGTGACGGTGTCGGTGTCAGTGTCGGCAATGTCATCAATCCATTCCAACTTTAATGGTTCATTTTGAAAAATTTCTTTGGCCTCTGTCACCGACACCGACACAGGCACGAATTGTCCCGCACCCTTTATAAGTTCACGCATTTCCTTTTCAATTTTTGGAAAGTCCGCCTCTGTTAAACGATGCGCCATATCAAAGTCGTAATAGAACCCGTTTTCAATCGCGGGTCCGCCGCCGAATTTCACATCCGGCCATAATTTTTGCACCGCCGCCGCCAATACATGCGCCATAGAGTGCCTTATAATATTTATATCCACTGACATAATATGTCCTTTTATATCTTTTATTTTAATTGAATTGATTATAGTGTGATTGTGCACAATGTGCAATATGAAATTACCGCCCAACAGGCGTTGTTGTCGCTGTAAAGATAACAAATGATTTAATCATAACGTGCGTATTATAAAATAAATGCTGGACAAGTCCAGCATTTATTTATGGAACGAAATCTATGATACTTCCGAACAATACGGCGAAGAAAAAGAATATACTTCCCGCCAATACGAACAAATGCCATATCATGTGGCTGTACTTTAATTTCCGCCAGACATAAAACAATATACCGATTGAATACGACAGACCACCGGCAAGCATAAGCCAAAGCGCACGCTCACTCATCACATATATCACCCACGGAAGGACCAACAATAACGCCCATCCCATGGCAAGGTATATAAGCGGCATCCAACGTGGCTGCTTGCGTGGATTCCTTATCTTCATGTATCCACCAAATATGGCCAGCGACCATAAAAGGACAAACATAGGCCATCCAACATGCGGCGGCATATTAACCAATAAAAACGGAGTGTATGTTCCGGCGATTAATCCGTATATGGCAATATTATCCCATACCTCAAACCCCAATTCCGATTTTTGACCAATCATTGCATGTGCAAATGTTGATGCCATATAAAGCGAAATCATTGTTGCGGCAAAAATTGATGTTGAAACCAATGCCCAAATATTTCCATGCGCCCATGAAAATGTGACAAGTATCGGAAGTGCGGCGATGGCAAGCCCTATTCCAATTCCATGCGTTACGATATCCATAATCCATTCAGATTTTGACGGGATTCGTTCCCACCGAAATTGTCCGGCGGCTTTCATAACTTTCATAATATACGATGCACGTGGATTATTTTTGATTGCTCTTTTTTGTGCGCGAACAATCCTGCGCGGTTTTTTGACCGTTGTCATTTTTCCTTCCTTTCGTTGTGCGTCCGACGATAATGATAAATAATAATAATTATCAGACGACTTTTTTAATTCAGATAGTAGATAGTAAATATTAGATAATAAATAATAGATATAATTCAGTACATATCTACTATCTATTCTCTACTATCTATTCTCTATTATCTAAAATTTTTTGGATACGACTTTGAACTCTATCGCTTCCCATAACCTGCATAACACTATATAAATCTGGCGCCATAGTACGGCCCGTTAATGCCACACGCAACGCCATCGCAACATCGCCATTTTTGACGCCCATCTTTTCGGCGATTGCGACAATTTTTGACCACCAAATATCTTTCTGGTCCTTTATATCAAAGGAGTTAAGGAATTCGGAAAATATTTTTTTATCTTCATCTGTCATATCCGGCGACACAAATTTATCATCAAAAAAGTATTCAATTTCGGATAGAGTTTGCGACCAGGTTATAAAATCTTTCCGAATATGTTTTGGATTGTCGCGCTCTATGTTTAATATATTGTGCAGATAATCTGTCCCGCCTTTTTTAATTATATTGTACCACTCTGGCGAATACAACTGCGCCCATGCAAACACAGCGTTAGTAATTTCTAAATTCGCTTCATTCATTTTTGAGATGTGTTCTTTCGCCCACCACTCTAATTTTTTCATGTCAAACAGTGCGCCGGATGTTGGAATTTTTTTCAAACGAAATTCATGTTCCCAAATATTATTAACCTTGCCTTTTGTTTTGTCTTCTTCATAAGATGAATTTAATATATTATAAAGGTATTCCAATACAGCCTCTGTTGGATATCCGTTTTTTATAAAAAAATCAACTGACGACATCGGATCATGACGCTTGGAAAGTTTGCGCTGATTTCCTGTTTCCGCATCTATTGTATCAAGTGTTGATGTATGTGCATATTTTGGCGATTGCCAACCCATCATATCAAACAACTGCTTATGAACTGGAAATGATGACAACCATTCTTCAGCGCGAATAACGTGTGTTGTGCGCATAAAATAATCGTCGCAAAGATGTGCAAAATGATATGTCGGCAGGCCGTCATTTGACTTTATAATAACAATATCATCTGTGTTTTCTGGGAATTCTATACTTCCCCTAATCTCGTCCTTGCAATAAACTTTTTTTTCGTCAACCCCTGGCGAATACAGGCGAATACTTGGCACCAATCCCGCATCAAGTTTTGCGGTTATTTCGTCCGCCGTTAAATTACGATTGCGTGCAAATTCGCCGTAAATCCCGGGGCGAATTTTATTTTTGGCTTGCGATTCACGGATTTCATTCATTTCATCTGCCGTCATAAAACATGGATATGCTTTACCGCCGGCCAATAATTCCGCCGCAACGCTATGATAGATATCCTTGCGCATTGACTGTACGTATGGCCCATAATCACCAGTGCTTATAATTCGCAGCTCAGATTTAGTTTCATCAAATTCATTTGTCATGGAAATGCCTTCGTCTGGCTCCAATCTAAATTTTTCCAACGAGTCTATAATAATCTTTGTTGCGCCCGCAACCTCTCTTGCTGTGTCTGTGTCCTCTATTCTTAAATAGAAAACGCCGCCAGATTGCTGGGCAAGTTTTTTGTTCAACAGCACTTGATAAAGCCCGCCAATATGCATAAATCCCGTCGGACTGGGCGCGAAACGTGTAACCATTGCGCCTTCGCCCAATTGACGATCGGGATAATCTATCTCTAACTGCTCTAATGATTTTTGCGTCCAGTCTGCTGGACGTTGTAAAACACGTGCGATTAAATCTGGTGATAATCCAACTCTGCTCATCTTTGTTTTTCCGTTGCTGTTTTTATATCTTTATATTTTGTGCCGTTGCAATGTGTTGCCAAAAGAACAAGCGATGCGATAATAATTAAAAACCGAATCCGCACCCGGCGCGAATGCGCCGTACGTTTTATATTATTATCAACATCCCGAAGGAAGCCTGCCCGCATGGATATATAGTCCATTTTTTATATTTCTGATTTGCGATTTATGATTTCTGATTTATTATATAACAAATAAAAGGATTATCAAATGAAAACTCTTATTCGCTCTTTTGGTCGGATTCGCGGAAAACCATTATCCACCCGACAGCAATTCTTGGTGGATAATTTATTGCCAATATTAATACCAGCACCAGCCACCAGCCACCAACCACTAATTTTGGAAATCGGTTTTGGCGCAGGCGAACATTTAATGCACGTCGCAAAAAATCATCCAGACCATATAATCATAGGGGCAGAGCCATTTGTCAACGGGGTTGGGTCATTGCTTTCGCAAATTTCAATGATTAAGGATAAGGGATTAGGGATTAGTGTTAATGATATAGTTTTACCTGAATACAAAAATATTCGTATTTGGAACGGTGATGTGCGAGAACTACTAATCACTAATCCCCAATCACTAATCCCTGATTTTGCGTTCCGCAAAATCTATGTGTTGCACCCAGACCCTTGGCCAAAAGCACGGCATGAAAAACGCCGACTTTTACAGGCGGAATTTATCAAAGAGTTATATGAACATCTGGTGGCGGGCGGCGAAATTATAATCGGCACCGACCATATGGACTTACTTGGTTGGATTACGGAACAAATAAATTCTATTCACGACTTACGATTTACGATTCACGACAATCCGCCCGAAAGCGGCATGAACACAATATACAAAGAAAAAGATATGTTCGGCGCACAAACGACAAAGTATATCGTTATAACAAAAGATTAATTCCGCATATTTGCAAAAGTCATAAAGTGCGCAAGCTGTCTTTGACGACCGGTGCCCTCTTCTTCAAAATCTCTCAGAGCATAGTTTTGTTTCCCGTCCGGCAAGAATGAATAAACACGTGGCACATTTGCAATACAATTTCCGTGTCGGTTCACCGGGTTTTCCAACCAGCGCAAAAATTCAGCATACGTTGCACGTTCCATAGTTCTGGTGCCCGGCGCATCGCCATTTATAAATCCACGTTTTGTGCGGCCGCTTGTCATGGCCCAAAATTCATACATGCCGCCAATCGGCACATTTAATATGTCTTGATGCGAAATATCGCCAGAGATAAGGCCGGCTTCCAGCCATCTTCGCCATATAAGACCACGAACATGACGGCCATTCACCGCAAGAAAATTCCCCAACTGGTCGCCTATGGTTTGTTCATCTTTGCCTTCAAATAATGCACGGCCAAACGATGTCAGGTTTCGCACCGGATACCGGTTAAACAATTCTTGAATCATTTCGGCACTGACATTCATCATGCCAACTTCACGTTGAAGACGGCGAAGCCTTGCATTCCTTTCCCGATGATTTCGGCAATCGGCCGCCTCTATCATTTCGGTGCCGGTATTATAAATTGCAGACGCAACGCCCATCATTTTTCCGGGGGAATTTATATTCATCCCAGCACCAACCATGTATGCATAAATAAAGAAAAACGATTCCCATTGAAGATGCCATCGTGCCACATCAAACGCCTGTTCTGTTGTTTTTGGCGGCGTATTTCTGGACACCCGTCGGTTATCCGGCAACAAAGTGCTTCCAAATCCAATAGTCCAAACATTTGCGGCGCAAAGGTATGGGACATGAAGTCCGGCACTATTTGTTTTTATGCCCTCTGGTAATATTAATACACCGATAAGCGTTGGTATCAGACTTTCTATTTGTGCGGCAAATTCGCCATAAGTATTAAATTCTGTTGCTTGATTACGGGCAGACATTCGTTCTTTTAATGAACGGATTCCATCACGAATATTTATATTTGGTTTTTGCATGCCGCCAAATAAAGCCATATACCACATGCCCCAATATAATAAATATGCACTTGCCGTGGGTGCACGCGAAAGTGTCTTTTTTGCAACGTTAAAGGCTGGTATTGCGCCGGCCTCTTTTTCAAGTGCGCCCTGTTCTTTTTCAGATAAACTTTGGAACGTCTTTTCAAGACCCCGCACAATTGGATTATCTATAAACGCCTTTGACCCTATCCACATAAGGGCTTGACGGATTTTATTCAGATCTGAATAGACGCCAAACTTGTTCTTTTTTGTTTTGTCATATATGGCAAGCTGTCTTTTGCTTTTTCGGGAAACTTGTTTAATAGAGCGCCGGGCATTATCACGAAAAACATCGCCCATTGTGGTCTTGTCTTTTAATAATTTCGGATTCTTTGCCATAAGACAATTATATCATATTTTTGACTTTTTTCGTAAATTTTCCCAGTACGCCAATCGCTTTTTTATCTCTCTTTCAAAACCGATTTCTTTTGGGGAATAGTATGATTGCCTTGGCATGTTTTCAGGAAAACAATTTTGGCCGGAAAATCCGTCGGCGGTTTCCGGTTCATATACATAATCTTTGCCGTATCCCAGATTCTTCATCATTTTTGTCGGTGCATTCAGGATGTTTTTTGGTGGCATCAAACTTCCGTATTCCTGTGCAGATTTCCAAGCGGCATTTTTCGCATAATAATTCGCCACAGATTTTGGTGCGGTCGCAAGGTATATCACCAATTGTGTTAATGCAAGATCGCCTTCTGGGGAACCCATGCGTTCATAAACTTGCCAAGCAGAGAGCGCAACCGTCATCGCATTCGGGTCGGCAAGGCCTATGTCTTCAACTGCAAAACGGCAAAGGCGGCGGAATAAATATGATGGGTCTTCGCCATTAATCATCATCCGTGCGACCCAATATAATGCCGCATCAGTATCAGATGCACGAAGCGATTTATGCACAGCGGATATAAGGTTATAATGCTCGTCCCCGGACTTGTCCGAAAGCGGCGCCCGTTTTTGTAAAATATCCCCAAGCCCTTGGATTGATAGGGGCGCATCAATTTTCACATTTGATAAATATTCAATACTGTTAAGTAAAAATCGTGCATCGCCATCCGCCATTTGGCATAAATGTGTTTGTGCATTTTTATCCAAAGGAATCTTTTTACCCGTGAATTTTTCGGCTCTTTTCAGCAGCTCTAAAAGGTCTTCGGATGATAGCGGCGACAACACACCAATATGACAACGTGAAAGCAAAGCATTATTTAATTCAAATGATGGATTTTCGGTCGTCGCACCTATGAATACAACCGTGCCGTCTTCAAGATAAGGCAACAAAACATCTTGTTGAGTTTTATTAAATCTATGAATTTCGTCTATGAATAAAATTGTGCCCTGGCCAATCCCCCGGCTCATCTTTGCAACTTCTATGGCTTTTTTTATGTCCGCTGTACCACTGAACACTGCACTCATCGCAATAAAATCCATATCAGTCGTTGTGGCCAGACTTCGTGCAATCGTCGTTTTACCGCATCCCGGCGGTCCCCATAAAATCAAATTGGAAAGTTTGCCGGACGACACCATTTGGCGCACAATTCCATTATCGCCCAACAATTGTTTTTGCCCAATTATATCATCAATAGTCCGTGGACGCATTTGTTCGGCCAAAGGAGTGTGTGATTGGTGATTGGTGATTGGTGGTTGGTGTTTTTTATTTATAGTTTTCTTCATTTTATTTCAATTTGACTTATATTTTATTTAATATACAATTATTATAAACCAATAATAAAAAGTTGCAACTATGAAAAAAACACCAACCACCAATCACCAACCGCCAATTGCCCCGGGCGACATCGCAACTTTGGCGGCGGCGGCAATGGGCGCAAATCCCGCCCTTTCCATGGAAGACGCTGTACAATCAGCAATGGAAACTTTGCGACGTGCCATGAATATTCAACTATCAGAAAAACAAATCAAAGATTCTGTGCGGGCGGATGCCATCATGTGCTTTGAAGATAGCACTTGGCACACAATGATGCGCCGCTATATAAAACGTAAATTTAATATGACGCCAGAACAGTATAAAATAAAATGGGGCCTTCCGGATAATTACCCAATGGTTGCCAAAGATTATGCAACAACGCGAAGCGCCATTGCGAAAAAAGCCGGCCTTGGAAGGAAATAAAATGACAGACGTAAAAATTAAAGACTGGGGTTATGCCGCATATATTTTTCCGCTTCGTGAAATTGATGGCAAAAAACAAATTATGTTTTTTGTGTATAAAAGCGACTGGCACGGAACACTTGGCGGACGCATTGACAAAGGCGAAGACGCAAGGTCCGCCCTGTCCCGTGAAATTGGCGAAGAACTTTTGGGAGATGTACAATTTATAACCGACAATATGATAGAGGCGCCGGAAAAACACATACGAAAAGTTCCAGAGACTTGTATTGAAAGGCGCCGTGCATATAACGAAGAGCATACATTTTTTGTTGTAAAAATACCGACTGATTTTGAATTAATTCTTAACAAAGAAGACTTGGCCGATTGTCGTATTGAATGGGTTGATATAAAAGAGATAAAAAATCATCCGGATAAATTCCGTGATACAAGAGAGAACGCAAGGTCATTAATTTCATTCTTGGAAAACTTGTAAAAAATCCGCCAAACGGCGGACTTTTTATTTCTGATTAAAATACACCCTGTGTTAAAATCAGAGAAAGAGAAATCAATAATAATGGTGCGGCTGCGCAGCAATTCACAAGGGAGTGTATATAAATACATGACCGGCGAGAATTGCAAGCATGTGTGCCATTAGGATTGATTTATCAAAATAATAAGTTTATCTGTCCGCCTATACGCCACTCGCTCCGCTCTACTTCATAATCAAAAGTTCCAATATACATGGTGCGGCCATATCGTTTTGTTATGCGAGGGCTTATCCAATATCTATCCCAATGCGGGTTCGTAGACTTTCGCCAAGTTGTCCCGATTCCTGCGGCCCAGCCATCACGAATTCGCACATATATTTCTGGTGTTATATCTATGTATGCCATGCCATAGGTGTTATGGAATATCCAATTACTCTGAATTGTGCCGGCCACAGTAAACCCGCCCCATTGACGCCCAATACGTGCGCCTGCAACATATATCATGTCTGCGAACGGAGGTATGTCAATTGCACCGGAGCCTGCGAAATTAAATCCGCCAAACATGTCGGTATGTATTCCATGAACACCAGATGTGCGGTGTGTTAACAAAAGACCAACCCCTGAAAACCCGGAACGAGTGTCATCAAAATTATTCTGCATCCCGATAGAACCAGATATCACAAGATTTCCATTAATCCCATATGAAACAGATTGGTTAAGGACCCACGCCCTGTTTCCAATGGAAAAAGTAGAGCGAGTTAAAAGGTCTCTTGCTTGTTCAAAAAACATTGGATCAGCCGTATCAAGACGAAGCGCCGCATCCATATTCACAGACGACGTCATCGCACGTGCACCGGTCGGCGCCGTATCACCCCATGGATTTGGCTCTGGCCCAAGGTATGATTTTGCCTCTGGCAAAATCAAGAGCACAGAACACAAAGCATAAACAATAGATATTCTTTTCATTTTACTAATCCCTAATCACTAGCACTAATCCCTAGAAATAAAACATTGCACGGATACCGAATGATAAATCTTGGTATGATGAAATATCAGTGTGGCCAACTCTTCCAAAACTTGATACGCCTGGGTTTGTCGCATATGGCGGCGGTCCAGATGTCCATCCCCACATATTTGCAGAATCCGCATTATTCCAAATTGATGCACGGCCATAAAGACTTAATGCGAAACTTGGCGAAACCTGGTATGCAATATTTGCACTTATTGATACTTGGTCATGCCAATCATAATGTCCGAATAATAATTCTGTGCCCAAAGAAATTTCTTTGGTCAGCGGCATAAATGCACCAACCCCAAACTCTGCATTAATTACAAAGTCTGCGTCTTCGTTAAAAGCTATGAATGCGGTATTGCCATTTTCTGTTATGCTCATACCATAGTTTCCATGCTCCCACATTATGCCCCATACTCTGGCCAATCCGTATACTGTGGCGCCGCTGAATATTTTACCAATTCTGCCCTCTGCCATTATTGCGTTTGTGCCGTCGTTCCAATGATACATTGCGGTTATATTACCAATCATGTCGCCTGTATCCATAAATCTATAACGAACACCTATGCCGATATGATCAACGGCGCTGTTACTGTTTCTGTTGTGCCTGTTTGGCCACGGCGAAGTTCTTGGTGCGGTAAGATCTATGTCCAAAGCACTTTCATTCATGCCGAATTTAATATTTCCGATAAGAGTAAGTTCATCTGTAAGACCAAACATAATATCTTGTCTTATAAATATTTGCGAAGAATCCCATGATCCGTGGTCGCCATGTACCCATTGCATAGTATCCGGAGTTGTACCCAAAAATGCACTGTTAACACTTGGAATCCGCCAATCAAAAGTTGTTTGTGAATAACCAATATTTGTTATAGCGCCCAGACGGCCGGCGGCCGGTTGCCAAAACGGATGCGCCAATGGCATGTCGCCGGAATGCGCCGCTGTACGAGCGGATCTTTGCGTTGCTTGTCTTTGTTGCACTGAATCACGTTGCACGGTTGGCGGTACACCTTGGCCACGTGCACCCTCTTCCATACGTGCACGATTTTCCGGTGTCATATAAAACATGCTCGGCCCCTGTTCTACGACAATCGGCGCCGTAGTTCCACGGGTCTCAAATTCACCAATATTAATATTATTTACCACTCGCACGCCTGGTGTGCCAATAATTGTGGATGCTCCGTGAAATCCGTCGCCCGCACGGCCATGACCGCCGTGTGCAACAACATTTTGATTAAACGTTGTTGCGTGCGCCGTGCCAACCACAGCCATCAAAGCAAACATAGAAATTCCGACTTTAAATCTATTCATTTGAATACCTTTATTTATATATAAAGAATTATATCATAAAAAGGTAAAAGGTAAAAGGTAAAAGGTAAGAGGTTTTAAGTAAACGCCACCTCTTACCTTTTACCTTTTACCTGTGCAAATAAATAATTAACAACCCCCGCAACAGTGATACCGATTGCGGCGCCGGCTATGACGTCTGATGGCCAATGGGCGCCGCCTGCGATGCGGGCAAAACCTGCAACAGCGGCGAAAACCCACAAATAAAACCTATATTTTGGAAACAAAAATCCAACCGACACCAAGGCTGCAAACGTTGCCAAAGTATGTCCGGATGGAAATGAATTAAACACCCATTCTGTTGATAGCGGATAGAATCCGGTTTTGCCAAATGCCTCCCACATAATTGGGCGCATACGGCCAACAATTGTTTTTAAAACACCGCCAACGGCGCCCGCCAAAATAACCGATGACAATACATATAAAGACGTTATATTTATTTGTTTAATTGTTTTATTTTTTATTTTTTTAAAACCGCCAACTATGCGTAAAAATGCGGTTGTACCGAATGCGATTGCGGATGCCAAAACCCAAAATTTAAAGCTGGAAATATTTGACATGACACCCGTCCACTCGCCGCCAAACGTGCGGAATGCGCTGAACACAGGTTTATCCAGAAACATCATAAATATAATTATTGTTGCGACAAAGATGCCGGTAAAAAGTATAAATTTTTTTAAATTTTTGTTTTTCATTTTTTACCTTTGTGTTTTCCTCTCTCGTAAGGGGAGAGGAAAAACAGTACCGCAAGGCATTTTGAATTAAAATCAAATTTCTATTCTATCCAGATTGCGGCGGTGTTTGCCTCGCCTGGTCCACCAACCGGAATCATAACCCGGGCATTACGCATATATCCACGGTTAACGGCGTGATCATCCGCAGTCGGTGCGGCAAGCTGTGATATTCGGTTATTACTCATATTCACTCCACCCGAATCAGCGCCAACATGCACGGCTCCTTGAACAACAAGTCCGCTTGTAACAACTGTGTCGTTTCCAGAAGCTATAACAATATTTCCGCCAGAATTAAGACTTATCATATTGCCAACTTCGTATCTTTCTTCAAGAACAAGGTTTCTTCCGCCGACTATATGTGTCGTGCCGTCTGAGCTTGACTGAATATTTATGTCTTCGCCCATATTAATTGTTGCGCCTTCGGTGGCCTGAATAGAAATAGGTTCCCCAACATCAATATGCGAGCTCTGTGCACGAATCCGAACCTCCTCCCCGCGCATAGCAACATCGCTCCAGTCTACAAAAATATACCCGCCGGCACCTTGGACTGTAACTGTTTCCGGTGCGAATATCACAGCTGCATCTTGTCCTTGCAGCCTGCTTGACTCTGGCATAACTATATTTCCCGTCAATGTACCACCGGACAGAGGCAAAAAGTCGCCGGTTGCGCCAACATCTATGTTTTCAATTGCCGCCTGCATAGTACGTAAATTAACCGCATCTTGATCATCTTCTGGGTCTGCAAGACCAACTATGCGGACATTGGTGTTGCCTGCATCTAAAACCACATTACTTCCATGGCCAGGGTTTAAAAGAATATCACCCAGAGGTTGTATCACAGTATCGCCTTCTGCATTAAAGATAATCTCTCCCTGGCTATTAATGACAACCCGCTCGCCATCAATGACCGGCTCCCAGTCCTCTGGCGCGATAATCGTACCCGTCATTGTACCACCCGACAGAGGCAAAAATTCACCGGATTCAACCGCTTGGCCAACAACATAGTGTACATAATCTTGGGATGCTATGCGGGCATGGGCGACGCCGGTCGCAAACAATGCAACCACTGATGTTATCGCCGCAATACTTTTAAAATTATTTAACCTTGCAAACATTTATTCTCTGTTTTTACTTTACAAAAATTTTTACGAATCGGTCAACC
>Ga0123355_10010213_pt1 | contig 14357 bp, 10 predicted proteins | sample TergutEmb28metaG_3_FD_89872 | JGI IMG/M metagenome (GOLD analysis project Ga0123355, IMG submission 89872) | Embiratermes neotenicus P1 segment gut microbial communities from Petit-Saut dam, French Guiana - Emb289 P1 | ecosystem: Host-associated > Arthropoda: Insects > Digestive system > Gut ...
ACCCCCCCCCCCCCCCCCCCCCCCCCCCCCCCCACACACACACACACACACTACATGGACAAAAAGAAACCTTCAAGCGCATAATGTCAGTAATTTTTAGACAAGAGCTTCAAAAACAATTATTAATTCCCGCATCGGGCGGATGTCGTGTTCAAAGCCTGCTGTAACATGCGGGAAGTTATATGAGCTGTATAGTATAATCCATAACGTTAATGCAGAGTTTAGAAATGGTTTCCACTTCCAGTTGGACGCTCTGTAATATACAGTTACACGTAGTATCTTGATTTAATGTTTTCATTACTTTTACGCAAATTTTTGGTTCTCTTGTGATTTAGATATTTTTTGTTGTATAGTTTCGCAACTAAACTCTCCACAATGCGCATATTAGTTTTCACATTCCCATTTATCCATTCGCCTGCCTACATGCAGATAGCCAAGACCAGCTAAGTTTGTATTAATAGTAGTTCAGATTGGGGAATTTTACGACAATTTGACGACATATTCTGATTTTTATTAAGATTTACCATAATAACTCGTATGGAAAGTAACCTTGAATACACGCTTGCTTGCACCTCTATAATAAGCATGTTTATATTTATCGAAAAGACTGCGAAGTTTAATAAAACACGCAGTTTTATATCCGAGACTTTCATTCCATAAAATTTGCGGCATTAAATATAATGAAATAAAAGTGATTCCTGTGCTTTTATAGCTTGTAAGACGGTGAGAAAACGCTCCGCAATTCTCATACGTAGTCTAAGTAATATACTTTAAAGGTTGTGCGTTTCCTTTAACCTGAAATTGGCCCTCAACAAGATATTTCGGCTGCAAGGTTTAATACGTTTATGTATATCAAAATCTAATCTTTCAAAGCTGAAACTCTTCTAAGTTGTATTTAAAAGTTCATTTCTTACTTGAAACGAAACGGTTAATGCTGCTGAGTTAAGTAATCACTGTTTACTTTAATAATCACACAAAGTAAACCAAGTGGAAAAATGAAAAAGATGTTGAATATTCAAGGAGGCGGTTCATGTAAAGACCAACGTGCTGTAATGCATTAGGGAAAACAAAGTTCTGCTTACCAACTTGTGGTGCACACGAACACCCAGACCACAACGGGAGTAATGATATTTAATTTATTTTATTTCATTGATGCTGATGCAAGATTTTGTCTTACTCCACAACTGTTGCAATTTTAAAGGGGCTCTTCAAATTTCAGGAAAGCGTGCGAGCAGTGTGGTGTGCATCTGTCAAAATACACGACGTTGCTCCTCAACAGAGCATAACCGAAACAGACTAACGTTTTCAAAACAAAGATATCACATACTATTAAGGTGTATTGTCTTCTCTCAAGCGATGAACTTAAGAATTCGTGGAGCTGTATCTCCTTTCCCTACAGTATTCTTACAACATATTTCTGTATTTGATGTTTGTTGGACCGTGCATCATTGTGATAACTGAAGAATAAAAACCAACTAGATGCCACTAATTATTTTATTGTACTTCTTATAGGTTCAACACATTTCGGACACTACTATGCCCATCATCAGGAGCTCGCGACTATAATGTTGATTACCACATTCGTCGTTTCGTTCTTGGTTTGCTGTAGATTGGAGGTTAGGTGCGGTTGGGCTGGAGTAGTGTCAGGGCTGCAGGCTGCAGCCTGCAGCCCGGACACTACTCCAGCCTAACCGCACCTAACCTCCAATCTACAGCAAACCAAGAACGAAACGACGAATGTGGTAATCAACATTATAGTCGCGAGCTCCTGATGATAGGCATAGTAGTGTCCGAAACGTGTTGAACCTATAAGAAGTACAATAAAATAATAAGTGGCTTCTAGTTGGTTTTTATTCTTCAGAAATATTTCTCTGTTTAATACAGAACTTACCTTTACTTAAAACAAACCTACTGCCTCGCTTCCATGTTAGGGATTTCTGAAGGAAATTATATTCAAATTAATTGATTAATAAAGTAGATAAAAGCAGGAAAGAGGGCTTCCAGATGCTAAACGAAGGACAACAAAATAACGAAAGAAAGAAGAAGGTGCAATACCTAGGGTTAGATAGGGGATAATGTTAAAATATTTATTAAACAGATAGGATGGGTGAGCGTGAAGGGGATTAATCTTGTACAAAATAGAAGCTAGTAGACAAAGTAATAAACTTACGGCGTTTAGAAAGGCTGGGAAATTCTTGAATTGATTAGCGACTGCTGGCGTCTCAAGATTACTTCTGCTCGAGGAAGTTAGATAGTTTTCTAACTGCCTCGAACATTGGTTTCTAGCATATGTTTCTGACTAAAGAAGCATGTTCTGTATAGCTATCTGTAGAGTAATAGTGTGTAATAGTATAGAATAATATACAGTAGTACATAATAATAATTCTTATTATCATCACGTATTCTGCCTTGCGGCAGGCTCATAGCCCGTTCCTCAGCGAGTTCTCCTGGGAGAGCCACCTAGTGCTGCTTTATTCCATATCCATCATTTTCTCTTATCCTTCAAATCATACTGTAGTAGCTTATTTCTTCTTCCTCGTCTTCCCTTCCCGTCTATCTTTCCTTCAATAACGTGTTTTATTACTGCATTCTGAAACACGTCAGGTGCTACCAATCCAGCTAGCCTTCCTTTGTTTTATTATAAGTAGGATGTTCCTTTCTTCCTTGTTTCTATATCATATTTCAGCATTTTCCACAGCACCGGTCTAACTGATGTAGTGTAAGTTCCCTTCTAAATTCTTGTCTGTATATGTACGGTGTCACATAGAAATCTACGTGTCATTTTTGAAGTTGGTTAAATATATTATTTTTACACGTATTAAATTTGTCTCCTGCGTTATAATGTTGAGGTTCATGCCGTTTTCAATCAGTATGTTTTATGTTGATTTTGTTGCGGACATCTCTAAAAACAACAGCCACCTAATCATTCTAAACTGCACACAGGCAGTTACAACAAACGGTTTGCGTGTTCGAAAGTGCGATTTCGTGGATTCATTTATTTGTTTAAAATGTCGATCATTTCAAAGGCAGCTACTTTTTAAAACGCGTTTTACTGGTTAATAACACCAATAAAAGTAATTGTACACTTTGTTGGAAATTAAATGAATTAGGATTCGTTTTGACTCCCATATAAATGAAACTGATTTAATTCAAAGAGTTGTTTATTTCGATATTTAAACACAGTAACTGCCGTTTGCAACCAGGAATTTAATTAGTTCGTAGTATAAGATACATTTTTGTGCGTGGTTTGTTTTACGAGGTTTGTAATCCTTCAGATTATCGCTGAATAGTCGAGTAATCTGTGAGTTCGAAAAGACACCGAAGGAAGTTTGTTCAAGATCCTATCCTACAGTTTGGCTCAGGGATGTAATGAAAGCCACAAAACTTTTTAGTGGGTTTATCCGGTGTCCTGGGCGAGATTCTAAAGGCACCCCTCCTGAATACAAACTTTAGTAAAATCGTTACTAGTACAAAATTATGTCAGGATTTGGGCTGTTCTATTGTTAACAATAAATCGTCTTATTGTAAGATATGTGAATTTGTCCTCGTTTTGTAGTGGTTAAGTTTTCCTTGGCACCTAACTTTAAAACTACTGTATTTTGAATGTGACGCCATTGTAGTTTCGTAGACAGATGCGAAGGTTATGGAGATATGTATTTAATTTCATGACTGGGAAAGCAGTTATTATTACTTATGACTTTCCTACGTATTAGTATTCAGAAAATTACATGTCCTATTCCTATTTACCTGCCCAAAGCATATATATGGGCCGGGTAGCTCAGTCGGTATAGCGACTGACTACGGGCTGGACGGTCCGTGATGGAATCCCGGTGGAGACGAGATTTTCCGGCTGTCCAAACCGGCCCTGGGACCCACCCAGCGTCCTGTAAAATGGGTACCAGGACTTTTCCGGGGGTAAAGGGCGGCCGGGGCGTGCTGCTGACCACTCACCCCCTTCTAGTGCCGCGGTCATGGACGAGTAGAGCTATACCTGTACCAACCCTCTACCCACCGGTCCTGTAATTGCAACACTTTACCTTTAACTTTATATATATATATATAAAGTTAAAGTATGTATATATATATACACACTTTATATATATATATATAAAGTATATATATATATACATACTGTGAAATGTGTGTGAAGGGTTCTACATTCTGGAGCGTGGCACGACCAGACTACGCGACGTCACGTGATAAACGGATGCAAACTTCGTAACCACCGCTGTGATAAACTTTCATATCAAGCACAAATAAATACAATTAGCCTGGAAAACATAATTTCCTTAACTGTAAAACCGTGTAGTCCACTTAGAAATTTGTCGGTATTTCGTTGGAACTTGCTTTGTTCTCCTTCACCCTGGAGAATTAGGCAACCGTTCTTTTTTTTCCGAAACATGGTAACTTGCTGCAAGCGTCTCCAACAGTTATAAAACCATAGCAACTGAGAACGTCATTAAGTAACACAAGTCGTCATATCACTGAGGACCATAATCACAGCACAGTTATCCGTGTATATGTCATTAACAGGAATGTAAATACTGGAATACGTCACAAATATTTCATTTGTGATCTGGCACAGCTGCAACATACTCTAACGCTGAACCACATTAATTAAATTTTATTAAACATAATTACAATACGTGGTTACGTTCCAATTATCACAGAGCACATTTTGACAAAACGGAATGAAATATATTCGTTTCCACGTAATTAAGAATTAAAAGGCTACAGAGCTCATAGGAATGCATAAAAATCATGTTGGTATGCACATTGCCGTCATGAGTTATTGTATTACTGTGTGGATATTGTACGTAGCCTATATCAGTGTGTTTTACTGATATGATTATTGCTTAAATATAGAATTAATGTAGGTCATTTGCACTCAATCAATCAACAATTCACTAAATATCTCGTGCTATGCAGTGTTCCCTGGATTAATGAAGTATTTGATTAGCGATAATTTGGTGTACAAATGCTCCTGACACAAGATCACGTGCATTTGATAAAAGATGAAATTCTGAAACAGTTTCGTCTGTGCATCAAAATTAGGGCGTCATTTTCGGCCAAAAGTCACGCGACCTTCATTTTCGGCCAATCAAAGCAGTTTATAATTTTACGTTCCTCTCAGGTAATCTCAGCGCTGTCAGGTACATTGCAAATTTCTGTAATTCTTGAGTTCGTGTTTAACAGTTTAGCATTAATATTTATTTACTAACATGAAATGCTAAAATATGCACTGTGTATGTAGCAAGCTTCGTCGTGCAAAGTTCAATTTCCAGTGTTCTTGGAGGGGATTAAGGCTTCAACATATATTTAAATTAGGCCTACATGATTAACCCTATAGACACCGAGTTAAATCCCATATGCCATCTGCTGGCATTATTAGGAGCTCACCATATTTTCCACGTTAGCGGGTTAAGGGTTAAAGATAATTTTTGTTGACAGTTGGGTTCATTGAACCAGTTGAGATCGTTAAGAACGTAACCACTGTACTAACTTTCCATACAGAAGGGTTCTTTTGAGAAGCTAATTGTCGCTCATCCTGCCAAGACAGTGCTCATTATTAACTGAAATAGAAGATTTATTTCGGTAACGACAAAAGTGTGCCGAGTTAGGTGAATTAAATCCACACCATTTCAAGACATCTTGTAATAGTATTAATACTTGTCCAATGAGATGCAACACAAAGCAGTCTATTTATTATTCTGCAAGTTCAATCTATATGTTTCGGGTGAGAAACACACCCATCATCAGGATTACTTAAAACTTTAACTACAGCCTCCGGTACTGGTCATATTTTTTTGTGCAGCTACCTCCCTCCAACGTGGCCAAGTTAAAACTTGGCCACGTTGGGGGAGGGTAGCTGCACAAAAAATATGACCAGTAACGGAGGCTGTAGTTACAGTTTTGTGTACTCCCGATGATGGGTGTGTTTGACACCCGAAACATGTAGAGTGAACTTGCAGAATAATAAATAGACTGCTTTTGTTGCACCTCGTTGGACAAGTATTAATATAGATCAGCGATTCACGTAACCATAAACATAAAAAATGTTGCAATAGTATATTCACATCTACGTCTGGATCTTCCAAATGCTTCTTCCCTTCAACCATCCCGACCAAACTCTTCTTGCACTTCTCATCTCTTTCAAACATAGTGCACAAATAATTCTTTTAGAATTTAGCACCTGAACAAATGTGTCATAAAGCTTCTCATAATGGAAATTCCTCCGTCCTTCCGTCACTCTCTTCCTCGCGAGCCTAATATGTACCTACTATGTACCCTTGTATGGGGGGTATGCGGTGGTGCAGTTGGTTGAGGCACTGCGCTACAAGCCGGAAATTCGCTGCTTCGATTCCCGGTGGTGTCATAATCTTTCCGGGTCGCACTGGGATTAACTCAGCCTCCAACAGAAATAAGTATCTAGAATATTTCGTGGGTGGTAAAGATGGCCGTTGCGTGGGGCTGACAACCTTACCATCTTTCTTGTGCCGATTGTCTTTAAATCTGGGAGCCTCAACTTCCAGGAACCCTGAGGACCTGTCCAGGCCTCTAATGGGTTTGCTTTTTACCGTTTCTACCCTTTTATGAAACACTTCAACAAGACAGACAGAACAACAGACCAAATTATATTCTTGCACATGTTCAATTCCGTAAGTGCAGTGAAGCAAATTCTGGATTGACATGTACGAGGTAATTTCCGAATTCAGACTGGTAATACTGTCTTCATGTATGTAAGTTTTATTTATTGTCCTGCACGAATATTGGAAATTCACATTCCCTAAGATTCACTATCTGTAATATTATGGTTCTGTGAATTATGCCCCCTTGAAGGCGGTTATGGTATTACCAAATGTAATGAATAAAGTGTCGCCTCCGTCTTCAGGTTAGGAAAAGAAGGCCGCACGTTCTTGCGAACTTTTGTTAACCAGCTATCAACTCCATGGTTTTACAACCAAGAAAACTACAGCACAGAACCTACTTTGGCAAAATTCCCATTTTAGACGTACATATAAATGAATTCACGCCGACAGCAGGAAGTAATACTAGTTCTGCATATCTGTTGGTATTGTTACTGGCGTTTTATTTTATTTTTGTAACGCTTTGATTACGTAAGTAGAAATTATGTTTGCATTGAATATATTGGAAATAACCACAATGTTACGCATGATGGTCGCATTCAATTATTGACTTACAGATAACATTTCACATAGAGTACTCTGTGTAAGTGTTCTTATGAACGATCTCTGTACCAAAAGGCATGGACCTGATTCAAATTCTGTATTACTTATCGCCATGACACCCAAAACTAAGGAAAATTATCTCTCGGCCACTATCTTTTTGTTTTATATTCCAGAAGGTATAATATTAAAAAATAATTTGTACGGTTTTTGCAGCATTCATTCCCTTATATAATAACAGGATTTAAAAGTAAGTTGCGCAATTGTCGCTCCGACGTGAACATCTTACCTTTCCAGCATTTCGTTTTTACTGACTTTAAGAAACTGAAAACGATATAATTGAAGTGCTCTCCAGTGCCATTACCTTCGTACCAGATTTCAAGAAATTTATCAGATTGTTTGATGGTTGAAATTGAGACAAATACACGGAGAGTATAATGAGAGCAGAATTCAATTTTTGTTTTATTTTATGATGTAACGTAACCTAAAGCAGAAAAGATGGTAAGAAGAAATTCAGGAACACGACAACATGTTTCAGAACAGAACAACATTTTAGCATACGTCACAATTGATAGCTCTGTCAGAGCAGTGGCTCTATTGTACTGGATGGAAGACCGAGGAATTGTTTTTTCTATTCTTGCCCAATGGAAGAGACTGTCCTGTTTTCCGAAGCGATTAGACCGGCTGCGAGTCCAATCAGTCCTCCTGCATAATGGTAAGGCCCTTCCGTTTCCGTGGAGGTCGAAGGGTCTTGTCCATGTGTCGTACTGATGTGTTAAGAAATGTTACGTTAATTTTTACTTACCTGTCGCATGGTGCAGTGTTAATACGCATTAAATAACTGTTTAAAAATCTTAGTCTGGTAACTATATTTATCGATTAAAGTATGTATAATTTTAGCAACACGTTTCGGCTTTGTATTGAACCATTTCAAGCTAATACAAATCAGTCTGGAATACTTTATATACAACGCCATTATTTAATAATAGTAATAGTAATAATAATAATAATACAAATAATAATCGTTATAGTGTAGTCGGTATAATGACAGTTCTATGGACTGGACGATCCCGAGGTTCAATTCCGCTCACGGGCAAGAAAATTTCCTTCTCTACCAAACGTCCAGATTTTCTCTACGGCCTACCGAACCTCCTGTCGAATGGGTGCCTGATGTTCTTTGCTGATGGGTAGAGCGGTCGGAACGTGAACTTACCTACTCACCTCCATGTAATGCCGAGCTTAAGAAAGACTCGAACTGTACCTCCATCTTTCATGTGCAATTGTGGCGTGCAGAGGGGCAGGTTAATATTATAATGATGATAATGATGATGATGATGATGATGATGATGATGATGATAATAATAATAATAATAATAATTCAATGAAGTGTATGTACTTGCTGACTCAACAGCCCGAGGGCCAATTTCAAAAACGACAGAATCTATGCACGATGCACATATGCAACGCCTGATGAGAGCACATCAATGGCTAAAAGATGAAGATACAAATGCATATCTCTAATGGCAAAATATATCAAATTAAGTGTTAGGTTGGTATCACAAAATATACAAAAAAGATACAATACAAAATTGAAAATAGCTTATGTTGCAAAAAGTGGAGGATGTACCTAGAAGCCATTAGAGAATAGAAGAAATTAATAAACCGAGACAGTAGATATTGATTAGTATCCTGATCCATATGTTAAGAAAGTATATGCAACGAACTGACATTAAATAAATTGGATTTAATTATGTTTTAGAAAACTCAGACTTACATCTAGAACTATATAAATCTTAATATATGTTGTTCTGCCCACCATGTTCAAGCATTTCTTTGTTGGGAAGTGTAATGTCAGTACCTTATGCAACTAACAATGTTAGGATTTTTGTCAGATTATCAAAAGTAAGAATTTTCACTCTCGCTTTCCTGCTTCCTTTAAAAGTTTAAAGTCGTCTGTCTTCTTGGTGCTTCAGATCCCCGTTTCGTCTCGGCATCAATCAGGGTAGCCACGAAGTGTAATGTTTAAAAAGGAATTAAAAGTTTTGTTCACTTTTGAGTGTAACGCGCTGTACTTTAATTATAGTTGTTCTAGGAGGGAACAGGAGGCTTTCATGTTGGAGAGTATAAGAGTTAGCTTTGCTGGTGAAGCAGAGAAAATGAATATAAAAGGACCGTAGCATTGGGTGGATGGTCGAAAGCACAGCCGTAATGGCTTTTCAGTGTCTGGCCACCGCGGAGAGACAGATGGTATGTGAGGTCTGGCCGTGGGTGGCGCTCAGCACTTAAAACTTTAAATGTATTGATTCAGGCGAAACGTTACTGCGAGCTGAATGCGTTATTTGCAGTTCTTCTTGACTTGCCCTCAAAAATTTGCTAAATGACTATCGATGTAGCTTTTTAACATCCATAATGTGTTTAAGCTTTCATTTCGTCATATAAGCAGACTGGGCAGAGGAAGGTACTTTCCTTCTCTTTCTTTTTGTTTCCATTAGTCGGCACCTGGTGTTTATCGCTCGAGCAATGTGTGCGTTGTTGAATGTAACTAACTGTAGTTGCTCTATATATCAGTTCAGTCCAACAGTGTGACCAGAGCAGTGAGCGCCGATGTAGCTGGTAGAGAAGTGTTGTGTTTAGTAGTGCCCGAGTACACCCACAATCCAGAGATTTGAACCAAATACAGTTCATTTTAGCAACTCTATGCATAATTTGTTCAGGATTAGCCTACCGGTTTTAGTTTTCTGTCATCCGGCAACTGGAACTCGGTTTTGCTAAAACAGTAGGCTCACTTTTTACGTTTTTTGAAAGGGTCATTGCGACACACCTGTGTAGCAAGAACCAACAAAATGCACACTTTTTACGTTAATGTTTTAATTTAATTGTAGTGTCTTCGACATGTTTCGAACATCCAAGTGTTCATCCTCAGGAAGACTTGTACATGCAGTTTTATGGTATTTTGTCATGCATCCACATAGGCATCCCACCATCGACCAGACTGCTTATACGGATGCATGAAAGAAATACCATACAACTGCATGTGTAAGTCTTCTTGAGGATGAACACTTGGATGTTCGAAACTTGTCGAAGGCATTATAATTAAATTATAACATAAATGTAAAATGTGTACATTAAACTCAGTAGGTTGGGTGTCACCTGATGACCGAAATATATTGTCTCCGATACGTTTGCTTTGTTTTGACATTAGGTTATGTGCGAAACACCGAACACCAATGGCATTTATAGTAATATAGGGTAGTCAAAAGCATGCTAAATTCTATGAACGTTGCGAAATTCTCTGTAAGGACAATGCATTTTATTCCAGGTGACTGTAAAGTATCAAAGTATAATACTGGCTATGATTAGATGTGATTATTTAAAAATCACTGCATATATCTACCAAAGTACACGGTTGTGGCCTCTATTCGGGTGTGCCATATCTCATGTTGTTAGTTGCCTGCTTCTCACCATTCATTCCCTGGATGTCGTGTGTGGGATGTGTTGGGCAAGTTCTGGTTTCTAGTACGTCAGTTATCATTTCGCCTTGCTATGTTAAAGTGGTACATTTTTTATATAGGCAAAGTTCTGATCGAGTTAACGAATTTTCGTCGCTTCGTGATGTTGGTAACACTTATCTGACTCTGATCGCGTGATGCCGTCAGCTTGTTGAATTTTCTGAGTTAATTTCATCCACACGGCGTCTTGTGTTTCCGAGCTGTAGTTTTTTTTCCTGAGTGAATATGAGTGCAGCAGCTTAACTATATGCCCTGTTATAGGATTGTCAAGATTTTGTTAGTAACTGAGGACATTAGTGTTAGGTTAGAGTGAAAATGTTAGTGTCCGCGATTTCAGACATGGTCGGTGTATGTGAAATTTACTGCCACCTCTGGACGTAGTTAGGTATTATTTGGTTGTCTCTGGACATAGTTTGGTACTATTTGGTTGTTTCTGTTGTGGGGGCGAGATTTTCTGCACCCGTCCAGACCGGCCCTGGGGTCCACCCAGCCTCTATACAGTATAATGGCTACTGCGTTATCCCCGGAAGTAAAGCGGCGTAGGGGTGGGGTTGACCACTCACCCACATCTAGAGCTAAGGTTAAGGAAAGAGTAGAGCAACACCTCTATTTCCCCTCTATGGTCTTCATGGACTGTTCTAGGGTCAATTTTAAGTTTATATTTACCTTCTTCTATTCTACCTTGTGTCAGTTTCGATCGGATGAAGAATGTTTTACAGAAACAAAATCTTCGGTTCACCTTATCTCGGATCAAAATCTGGAAGAAACCCGAAATAAAGAATGTCTTCGTCCATCAACGATAAATCGAGCAACCAGTGGTCAAAGTAATCTCATTGGTACAAGAGGATAAGAGAGACTATTTGTTACCAATATCGCTAGCAGAGAATGGCGAGCGAAGTTTTTGCTTCTTAAACTATTACATGGCTCAATGTACGAAAAAAGGTGACTGGATGTGTTGCAAGAAGCCAATGTCTGGTAACGAAAAATATGCGCTTGTAGGAAAGGCAAGAGGTAATTCATTTGTGGTATTTTCCTCTGATCAGAATTGTTCTACCAAGTAATCGGAATTGTATTTACTGTGTACATTTTCGATAAATTGTAAAGAAAGTTTAATTCTTTTTATATTTGCAATATTAAACTTTTTCATATGAAAAATATCTCATGTATCCATCAAGCTACACAGACTGAAGCTACTGATACTTTATCTTCTTCACGTGTATTACACATTAAAGCATTTTATATTATGATGATGGGCGTCAACACTCGAAACATATAGAGCTGCCTACAGAAATATAATAAACTGAATGCAGTCGCATCTTGTTGGACAATTATTAAGTTGTAAACATTAACCTTTTGACGCCTAACGACGACTATAGTGGTCGTACCGCACCGCTAACCTCTAAATGTTGCATTTTATGTATTTATTCAACAAATATAGGTACTAAATATTTTAAACATGGTATATACTGTTCGGTTTTTTCTCTTCAAAATGCAGTTTGTTTCATAAATCTAACGTATTTGGTTCCTTTATTATTCACATTTTATATACAGGGTGTGCTAAAATTAAAAAAAAACATAATTCCGGCGCCAAAATGTTAAAGCATGTTTTATCTGGAATGACCAAAACTGTACTACCTTACTACTCCGTACCCTTCTGTAATCAGGAACTGTAAAAATGGGCTCATTTAAGGTGCCATACCGAGGGACTCAGTCGCACCCAAGTCATTCTAACACTGCTCTTCATTTGACAAGAGTGACGTCAGACTCTGCATTATAATTCAATAAGAATCACAATAAATTTACACAAGTTAAAAAATATACGACTGTGTTATGTTTGTGACGTACTAAGATTAATCATCTGGAAAACTGTCGATGAAGTTAAATGGCGTCGCATGCCAGAAGGCAGTATTCTACGGTTGTTAACGTCAGAGAAATCGCAATGAATTTCCATATGGAGGCTCCACGTAGACATCATACTGGTGTTACGAGAATGTGGAATGGAATGCACACTGGAACAGCAATTTGTCATATTTAGTAACCTGCCAGTGTTGGTGATATGCTGTACCTTCTTACTGGCTGGAATTGATGCATTTATCTTCCACAGAGAAATAAAATATGGCTTCATTCTTCACTGTCACGTATTTTAACCATTCGCAGAGTATGTCACCCTATTTCAATACATGTGCTGCCTCATTTTTTTTACAGCTTATTAAGCATTTGGTTTACTTCCCTATTTATTTATTATTTACTTATTTGTTTAAGTGGCCGTGCCCAACTTTTAAGTACTAACGGGCGTCTTTCTGTGAGGGATTGTTGGGCGTGGTGGAAAAACCCACTCCTGTGGAATAGAAGTGTTTTCCATTCAAAGGCGGCATTCATTCATTCAGTATATGTATAGCCTACCTAACGTCCTTTTAGCGAGGGTAACACTGCAGCTCTATATTCGGAGATACCGTTTTCGAATCTCGACTCAGGTTTTAGTGATACCACAGAGTAACTCAAATTAGGTAACACAATCGCGTCCATTCACTTTCTTTGCAATTCGTTATCTACTTGTAACAATAAAATCCAGCGCTCTATAAACTGAGCTGCTTACAGTATCGTCAAATAAGCACTACACAAAAACACAGGGTCATGGAAAATTGTGGACCAAATTTCGAGACATAATAACTCGCATATAGAGATGGGATTTGCTGTAACGCGTTCACCAACTTATGAAATTTTCATATTCGTCACAGAAAATCTCAGTGTGCGAACTGCTCCCAGCCCTGCAAATATTTAGTCGGTCCTCAGTTTCTTGCCATGTTCGTTAAAATATTTCTGAAGTGACTGCCACTACACGTGGATAAATTCTCTCCAGCGGATTACGTGAATCTCGGATTTTCTATGTGCAAACGATGTTTTTTTGTAAGTACCCACAAAAAAAATTCAGTTGTTAGAGGTCTGGACTTCGGTGGAGCTGCGGCTTTGATGGCAGTCCTTGTTACGGTTAAAAGCGTACCGCGCGTGCACCTGAAATACGTGCAAAAGGAAGTGCGCATGCGTGTTTAGACAAATTTATGAGTTGGAAACGCAACCACAAATTTCATTCTTATGTCTCTCTTCCGATCAAAGTTATTACGTTTCAAGTAAATGTCCATTGTATTCGATAACCCTGTATGAATAAACAAATATATTTATACATAGCCCTGTTTTCTTTACGGCTGTAAAAACAGTACATGTTTGTGTAAGGAGATGAATTAAGGTAGGCGAATATATATTCTTATTCGCGTACATAAGGCGTGTAGAAGTAAACAGCAACACGCAGAAGTGTTTGTGAATACTTCTGAATTCTTTTTTCTTACGCTAAGAGTTGTTACATTGTTTTTAAGCAGAAGGAAATGACGTCATTCATTACGAACTTTGAACATGAATTTCAAGCACATAATAAAATAATATTACCTGCCAATGCACAACTTTACTGTCGAAATTCTAGACAGCAGCTACATAGCTGAAGAATAAAAGACAAACTTGATGTCACTTGCTATTTTATTTCACATCTTATGTGCTCAACATGTTTCGGACATTAATATATCCATCATCAGGAGCCTGCGACTATTCTGTTGAATTACCACATTGGTCGTATTGTTCTTGGTTCGATGTGTGTTGGAGTTTCGGTGTG
>Ga0123355_10010214_pt1 | contig 14356 bp, 10 predicted proteins | sample TergutEmb28metaG_3_FD_89872 | JGI IMG/M metagenome (GOLD analysis project Ga0123355, IMG submission 89872) | Embiratermes neotenicus P1 segment gut microbial communities from Petit-Saut dam, French Guiana - Emb289 P1 | ecosystem: Host-associated > Arthropoda: Insects > Digestive system > Gut ...
GATCATCGTCACGCCGGTGTCGCAGTTCATCGCCTCGCAGGCGGCCCGCAACGTGATCGACGGGGAGCGCTGGAAGAACGTCTCCGACGAGACCGTCCGGTTCTTCCTCGGGCACTACGGCGACCCGCCGGCGCCGGTCGACCCGGGGATCGCCGACCGCGTCCTGTCGCGCCCGCAGGCGGCGGGGTTGCGGGGGCTGGAGCCGATCACGCTCGACGGCGCCCGCGCCCGCTTCGGATCGCGGATCTCGGAGGAGGAACTGCTTTTGCGCCTGACAATGCCGGCCGAACAGGTGGACGCGATGGTCGCAAACCGTTCCGATGAGCCACGCGGTCTGGGGGTTCCTGCGCGGAACTCGAGTACCGCGCAGGAACCCCCACACCGCGTGGCCCCTCAATCCCCGGTTGTGACCCTCTTGCGAGAGCTGGCGTCGCGGCCGGATGTACGCGAGTTCGAGCTGGAGCGCAAGGACGTGCGGGTCGTGTGGCGACGTGCTTGACCGCCCCGTGCGGGCGTTCATGTTCGACGTCGACGGCACGCTCGTTCACCGCGACGCCGACGGTCGGGCGCTGCCGCACCCCGACGCCGCCGAGGTGCTCGGCCGCGTCCGGGGCTCCGGGCGCCGGCTGGTGCTGTTCACGAATGCCAGCCATGTGACGTCGGCCGAGGTTGCGCGGAGACTCCGGGACGACGGGCTGGAGATCGCCGACGAGGAGGTGCTGACGCCGGTCGACAGCGCCAGCAGCTACCTGCTGCGCCGCCACCGGGACGCGCCGGTGCAGCTGTTCGCGACCGGCGCGGTCCGCGAGTTCATGGCCGCGCGAGGGGTGAGAGTGACTTCGGGCGACGACGCGGGCGCCGTGTTCGTGGCCCAGCAGAGCCAGGTCAACCTCGACGAGGTGGAGCGGGCGGCGCGCGCGATCGAGCGCGGAGCCCCGCTGCTGACCAGCAGCTACGTCCGCGGCTACGCGGGCGCCAACGGGATGATTCTCAGCCGCGGCTCGATGATCACGGCCGCGATCTCGAAGGTCAGCGGCAGGCGGCCGAGGATCCTCGGCAAGCCGTCACGGGCGGCGGTCGACGAGCTCCAGGCGCGGCTCGGCGTGCCGTCGCGGGAGATCGTCGTGATCGGCGATGACGCCTCGATGGACATCGCGCTCGGGCGGATCGGGGGCTCGCAGACGATCCTCGTCCGCAGCGGGATCAGCGGTGACGTCGACCTCGATCGGCTACCTGCGCGGCACCGTCCCGATGTCGTGATCGACCACGTCGGAGAACTTCTCGACCTGCTCTTGTGACTTCTGTATCATGCGCTCGCGCTCGGGGCACGAGCGCTTGTTGTTACGGGACAACTCAAACAGGGGGTATGCAAGATGAAGCTCGAGAGCTTCTCGCGGGACGACTGGATTCTCGGAGGCGTCGCGCTGTTGTTGCTGGTCGGACTGCTGGCGTTTCCGTGGTTCAGCATCAGTTTCGGGCCGTTCACGGCGACGTCCTCAGCCACCGGCTCGCCCGATGGCTGGCTCGGAGTCCTGGCCGTGCTGGTGCTGGCGGCGCTGATCGCCGACCTCGCGATCGAGCGCCTGTCGCCCGGGACGGCGGTGCCCAATATCGGCGGCAGCCGCACCCAGACGCGATTCGTGCTCGCGCTGGTGGCGGCGCTGTTCGTGGCGCTGAAGTTCCTGTTCCACATCCACTTCTCGTACTTCGGGTGGGGGTTCTACGCCGCGGTCGTGCTGACCGCCGCGCTGGTGTGGCTCGCCAACCAGGCGCGCACGAGCGCCGAGACGGTGACGACGGGCGTCGAGGTCAGCTGACGCCCGTCAGAAGGAGGTCGATGTCCTTCTACTGCGTCATTACGCTGTAGAGGGACATCGACCCTAGTATTCGGGTCCAGATGACGGAGGCCATCCGTGCAAACGCGGCCGCGCTACGAGTTCGTGACGCGATGCTGGCGACGCCGAAGACCGTGTCGGCCGACGCGACCGCCGGCGAGTTGCGAGCGATGTTCGCCAACCCGAGGGTCATGACGGCGCTGGTCGTCGACGGCTCGCGGTTTGTCGGCGTGGTCGGACGCGACGCGCTCGACGATCAGATCCGCGACGACCATCCGCTGCGGGAGCTCGCCAGCCGCGATGTGCCGACGATCGAGCCCGACGCGCCGCTGTCCGACGCGCTGACGCTGCTCGACGCCGATCAGGAGCGACGACTGGTGGTGCTCGACCCCGACGGCGAGCGACTGGCCGGGCTCGTGTGTCTCACCCAGGACCGTCAGGGATTCTGCCAGTAGCTACTGCGGCGGACCGCTGGCCAGCCTGACGCTGGCCGTGACGCTGACGCCCGCCTGATCCACGTACTTGACCGAAACCCGGGCGCCGGGCTTCTTGCTCAGGATCAGAGCGCCCAGAGCGGTCGGCGAGGAGACGGTACGCCCGCCGATGGCCGTGATCGTGTCGCCGCCGACCAGCCCGGCGCCGGCCGCGGGGCCACCGGGGGTGACGTCCTCGATCGGCGCGCCGGCCGTCGACCCGCCCGGCGGAGTCCGCAGGAGCACGGCCAGCTCGACGCCGAGAAAGGCGGTGCCGCCAACGTGGACGGCGGTCGAGGCCTTGCGGGACTCGATCTGCCTGGCGATCGCCAGGGCCTTGTTGATTGGGATCGCGTAACCGGGGCCGGTGGAACCCGCGGAGTAGCCGTTCGACAGCTCGGCGGCGGTGTCCATCGCGATCGCCTTATCGGCGGCGTCGAGCAACGGCCCGCCGGAGTCGCCGGGCTGGAGCGGGGCGTTCGTCTCGACCAGCCCGGCCAGGGATTCGCTGCCGTACTGATCGTCGCTGACGGTGATCGCGCGGCCGAGGGCCGTCACGGTGCCGGTGCTCGACGTCAGCGAGCCGGTGCCACCCGCGTTTCCGACCGCGGTCACCGACTCGCCGACCTTGAGGCCGGATGCCGAGCCGTCGGTCGCGATCGTCTTGAGGTCCGTGGCCCCGGTTGCCTGAAGCACCGCGACGTCGCCCGTCAGGTCATAGCCGACCACCTTCGCCACGTAGCTGTGACCGGTGCCGGGAACGGTGACCTTGATCGACGTCGCGCCACGGATCACGTGGTTGTTCGTCAATATCTCACCGGAGGAGGTCAGCACCATGCCGGTACCGGCCGCCTGACCGCCCTGGTAGCCGAGGTTCGTGTCGATCACGACCGCGCCGGTTCCCGTCGGCGTTGTCTGCGCTGACGCCAGCCCCGCGGCGACGGCCGCTGAGGCGAACATCGCCGCGGAGAGCAGAACGATCCGAGAGCCTCTCAATCCCGACGGCATCGCCAAATCGTCAGGCCCGCTCCTGTGAAAACGCTAAGAGCGCGGTTGTGCAAATGTGAAGAGAAAGTTCAGCCCCGTGCGGACGCCAGCTCGACGAACGCGTCGAGCGCCGCCGGGTCGGCCAGCGAGCTGCGGCTGGCGACGCGATCGGCCGGCTCCCCCTGCAGGATCCGCTTGATCGGCATCTCGAGCTTCTTGCCGGTCAGCGTCCGCGGGATCGCCGGGACCGCGACGATCCGGTCGGGAACGTGGCGGGGCGACAGCTGCGCCCGCAGCGTGCCCGCGACCCGGCCGCGGAACTCGTCGTCGACGGCGACCCCGTCGGCGGGCACGACGAACAGCAGCAGGTCGCCGCTGCCCCCGCCCGAGTCCTCGAGGTGGACCACCAGAGCGTCGAGCACCTCCGGCAGGTCCTCGATCACCGCGTAGAACTCGCCGGTCCCGAGCCGGACGCCGCCGCGGTTCAGGGTCGCGTCGGAGCGCCCCGTCAGCACGCAGCTGCCGCGCTCGGTGAACACGATCCAGTCGCCGTGGCGCCAGACGCCCGGGTAGCGGTCGAAGTACGAGCTCCGGTACCGGCTTCCGTCGACGTCACCCCACAGCCTCACGGGCATCGACGGCATCGGCGAGGTGATCACCAGCTCGCCGAGCTCGCCGATCACGGCGTTGCCGTCGGCGTCGAACGCGTGCGCGTCGACGGCCGGCGAGGCCCCCGAGATCTCGCCCTCGTAGACCGGCTGCGCCAGGCAGCCGCCGACCAGTCCGGTGCAGATGTCGGTCCCGCCGGACCCGTTCAGCAGCATCGTCTCGGCCGGCATGTGCTCGTACACGTAGCGGTACCCCTCGGCCGGCAGCGGCGAGCCGGCGGTGCAGAGGATCCGGACCGAGCTCAGGTCCAGCTCGCGCCCCGGCATCAGCCCCGCCTTCCGGCAGGCCATCAGGTACGGCGGGCTGACCCCCATCACCGTCGGCCGCAGCTCCTCGGCGAGCCGCCACTGCTGCAGCAGGTCGGGCCAGGCGGGGTCGCCGTCGAGCATCACGATCGAGGCCCGCAGCAGCAGCCCCGAGACGAGCGCGTTCCACATCATCCAGGCGGTCGTCGAGAACCACAGAAGCCGTCCGCCCGGCTTCAGGTCCCAGGTCAGCCCCTGGTTCTTGTGGTGCTCGATCAGCTGCCCGCCGTGCCCGTGGACGATCGCCTTCGGCAACCCGGTCGTGCCCGACGAGAACAGCACGTACAGGGGGTGGTCGAACGCCACCGGGTCGAACTCCAATGGCGCCGACTCCGCGAGCAGGTCACCCCAGTCGACCGCGCCCGGCAGCGACGGGCCGTCCCCGTAGGGCACCGACACGACCTGTTCGAGCGTCGGCAGGCCGGCCCGGATCGCGGCGACCTCGTCGCGCCGGTCGACGTTCCGGACCCGGTAGCCGTAGGCGGGGACCGCCAGCAGCACCTTCGGCTCGATCTGGGCGAAGCGGTCGATCACCGAGCGCGGGCCGAACTCGGGCGCGCACGTCGCCCAGACCGCGCCGAGGCTCGCGACCGCGATGAACGCGACCAGCGTCTCAGGGATGTTCGGCATGTAGGCGACGACACGGTCGCCCTCGCCGACCCCGAGCCGCTGCAGCCCCGCGCGGGCCCGCGCAGCCTGCTCGCGCAGCTCCCCGAAGGTCAGCTCGACCGGCGGTCGCGTCTGCGAGCGGGCGAGCACCGCCACCCGGTCGCGGTCCTCGTCGAGGCCGACCAGGTGCTCCGCGTAGTTGAGCCGCGCCCCGGTGAACCACCTGGCGCCGGGCATCGTCCGTTCGGCGAGCACCCGCTCGTAGGGGCTGCGGAAGCGAATCCCGTAGAACTCCGCGAGACCGCCCCAGAAGCCCTCGAGGTCGGTCACCGAGAACTTCCACAGTGCGTCGTAGTCCGCCAGCGCGACCCCCCGCTCGGCCTCGAACCAGTTCATCAGCCGGCCGATCTCGGTCGTCTCGCGCCAGTCCGCCGGCGGCGTCCAGAGGATGTCTCCGATCACGGCGCGACCACGACCTCGATCAGGACCGGCTGCGTCCGCTCGGCGAGCCCCGTGAGCTCCTCGTCAAAGGTCTGGAGCAGCTGCTCGTGGGTCTCGACCCGGGTCGCCGGGCAGCCGAGCGCCCGCGCGATCCCGGCGATGTCGACCCCGCCGAACTGCGGCCACGGCGCCTGCCCGTCACGCGCGGCGGCCTGCTCGTCCATCACCCCGTAGGAGCCGTTGGCGAGCACGATCAGCACGACGCCGGCGCCGTAGTGGGCGGCGCTCCACAACCCCTGGATCCCGAACATCGTCGCGCCGTCCCCGAGGATCGCGACGACGCCGCGGCCGGGCACGCCCATCCGCACGCCGATCGCCCCGGACAGCGCGAACCCGAGCGCCCCGTTCGGAACGCTGAGGAACCCGCCCGGGGCACGCGTCGGGAGGCGGTGGAGCAGATAGGACCGAGCCGAGGGGGCCTCCTCGAGCACGACCGCGTCGGGCGGCAGCCGGGCGGCCAGCGCATCGATCACGTGGGTGCTTCGCAGCGGCTCGCCGGGGGCGGGGGGCGCGGGCCGCGGCGGCGAGGCGAGCCGTATCGGCGTCGCCCCGTCGCGCTGGAGGAGCCGGGAGGCGAGCGCCGCGCAGACCTCGGCGACCGGACCCACGACCGCGACCTCCGCTGGGCTCCGGTGCGCCTCCTCGGCGTACGCGCTGACGACCGCGACCCGGGTTCCCTCGACGACCGGCGGCTCCAGCTCGTCGAGCACGTACAGGTGAAAGGCGCTCGTCCCCAGCACCAGCACGACGTCGTTCGGCGTCAGCATCGCCCGCATCCCCCGCCGCTGCCAGTGCAGGTGCCCGGCGAACCGCGGGTGGTCCTGGGGAAAGCCGGCACGCCCGCAGAACGGCTCCTGCCACACCGGACATTGCAGCCGCTCGGCCAGTTCGCCCGCGGCATGCCAGCCCGCCGGGGTGTCGGTCCCGGCGCCGACGACGATCGCCGGCGCGTGCGCCTCTTCGAGCAGCTCGACTAGCGGGTCGAGCTGCTCGACCGACACGCCCCCGGGGCGGACGACCACCGCCGGGGACGCCGCCGCCAGCCGATCGGCGGGCTCCTCCCAGTCGCCCATCGGGACCACGACGACGGCGGGGCCGCCGCCGGCCCTGGCCTCGTGGTAGGCGCGCGCGATCGCCCCGGGTACGTCCTGGGGGCGGACCGGGAGGTCGGCCCAGACGGGGTAGTCGCCGGCGAGGCGCTCGAGCGCCCGCCCGGCGAGGAACGGGGCCAGGGTCAGCTGCCGGCGGTCCTGCTGGCCGACGACGACGACCAGCGGCGCCCGGAAGTCGCGGGCGTTCGCGATCGCGTTGATCGCGTTGCCCAGCCCCGGGGCGGTGTGCAGGTTGACGAACGAAGGCTCGCCGCGCGCCAGCGCGTAGCCGGTCGCGATCGACACCAGCGCGCCCTCGTGCAGCGCCATCACGAACTCGAAGTCCGCCGGAAGGTCGACCAGGAACGGGATCTCGGTCGAGCCGGGGTTGCCGAAGATCCGGGTCAGGCCGTGGCGGCGCATCACCTCGAAGGCCGCGTCGCGGACACTCCTGGCTGTGGTTACCCCCGCGTCGCCGGCGACCCTCATCTGGCGGCGACACTACCGGGGTTCGGCCGTTGGAGTTCGCCGACCCGCGGGTTGTCTGTTGACAACGTTGTCAGGAAGCAGTAGAACCCCGATGACAACGTAATCATTTTGCCAGCGGGGTCTCTCGTCAGCGTGCTCAGGTGTCATTGAGCGGCGCGAGGAGGCTCGTCAGCGGTCCAGCTTGAGGAGAGAGGGGACGCGGTGAAAGGCAAGCTTTCAAGCCGATTCGGTCGGGTCTTGGCGTTGCTGGTGATGGCGGGAGCATGTGCTCTCGGGCTGGTGGCGATACCGGCGCTCGCGTCGTCGACCCACACGTCGACGACGCGGAGCGTCACGACCTCCGCGCCCCTGACCACCACGCCGGCCATCAGCGGGCGAACCGATGGACAGGTGGGGCACTTCACCTGTGCGAACACCCTCACCGGACGTCCATCCGGCTGCGCCAAGCCGGTGCCCCTCTCGCAGGAGCCCGCCGCGGCGCGCGACCACAGCATCGTCGCGAGCGCACCCGGAGTCGGCCACCTGGCGAGCCTCGTCGACACCCGCACCTGGACCTCCGGCGGCGGCAACACCTTCCCCGGGGCCGACGTGCCGTTCGGGATGGTGCAGTGGAGCCCCGACACGATGCCGGCCTTCAACGCCGGCGGCGGCTACGACATCTCCGACAACACGCTGCGCGGCTACAGCCTGACCCACCTCTCCGGCCCCGGCTGCGGCGCCGCGGCCGACATACCGATGGTGCCGACGACCGGACCGCTCCCCGCGGGCGATCCGAACAACATCATGACCCCGTTCAGCCACACCGGCGAGGTCGCGCAGGCCGGCTACTACTCGGCGCAGAGCAACGCGCCGAGCACGATCACCTCGGAGTTCACGGCCACCCCGCACAGCTCGATGGCGCGGTTCACCTACCCGGCGACGAGTCAGGCCGACTTCGTGATCAAGCTGATGTCCAGCCAGCAGGGGGACAGTGCCACCAGCGCCACGGTCGTCGGCAATAACGAGATCCAGGGATCCGACACCACCGGCGGCTTCTGTGGCACCGAGGGTTACGACGGTATGCCCGGGCAGTACACGGTCCACTTCGACATCGTCTTCGACCACCCGTTCACCGCCTCGCAGGTGGTCACCAACCCGGGTCAGAGCGACCCCGCCGGGGTGGAGCTGACCTTTGACACGACCACGGACCAGACGATCCAGGCGAAGGTCGGCATCTCCTACGTGAGCGCGGCCAACGCGAAGCAGAACTGGCAGACCGAGAATCCCGGCTGGAACTTCGACGCGGTCCGCCAGCAGGCCCAGAGCTCGTGGGACTCGCTGCTCGGCAAGATCCAGGTTTCGGGCGGTAACGTCGCCCAGACCCAGGAGTTCTACAGCCTGCTGTACAAGGACTTCCTGCAGCCCAACATCACCAGCGACGTGAACGGTCAGTTCATGGGCGCGGACAACCAGGTCCACACCCTGGCCGCCGGGCAGCAGGACCAGTACGGCGTCTACTCCGGCTGGGACATCTACCACTCGCTGTCGCAGCTGCAGGCGATGCTCGACCCGGCGCCCGCGAGCGACATGGTGACCTCGCAGCTCAACTACTACAACGAGGACGGGCAGCTGCAGCAGTGGGGCTACCTGAACCTGAACAACTTCGTGATGGTCGGTGACCCGATGCAGTCGATCATCGCCGACTACTACACGTTCGGGGCGCGCAATTTCGACACCAAGCAGGCGCTCGCCGACATGCTCGCGGAGGCCACGACGGTCAACGACGTGCGGCCGGGCGAGGCGCTCGAGCAGCAGCTCGGCTACCTGCCCGAAGATGGCACCTACGGTTGCTGTAACCCGCATGGGTTCATGTCGACGCTGCTCGAGTACGACAGCGAGGACCTGGCGCTGGCGCAGTTCGCCAGCGACATGGGCGACACGTCCGACGCCGCGATGCTGACGGCCCGGGCCAACAACTGGGAGAACCTGTTTGACCCGAACAACAACCTGCTGACCTCGCGGCTCGCGAACGGCCAGTTCGAGCCGGGAGTGACCCCGACCTTCACCGGAACCTTCCCGACCGACGGAGAGCCGTACGTCGAGGGGACTCCGGAGGAGTACCTGTGGAACGTCCCCAACGACTACCCGGCGCTGTTCTCGCTGCTCGGCGGCAAGGCCAAGGTCATACCGATGCTCGAGCAGTACCTGTCGCAGCCGAACGGCGGCGGGATGTCCGCCCTGCTCACCAACGAGTTCGACGAGGGCGAGCAGTTCGCGCTCGACTACGCCGGCGACCCGGCAGGCACGCAGAAGGCCGTCAACAACATCGAAAACACCATGTACCTGCCCGGCCCGGACGGCCTGGCCAACAACGACGACCTCGGCGCCGAGAGCTCCCAGTTCATCTGGGAGATGCTCGGCATGTACCCGGAGAACTCGGGCCGCGGGACGCTCGTGTTCGGGAGCCCCGGCTTCCCGCACGCAATCGTCCACCTCGCCAACGGGAACACGATCAACATCAAGGCACCCGGTGCGTCGCCGAGCACGTACTACGTGAACTCGCTGAAGCTCAACGGCCAGCCGTACAGCAAGCTGTCGGTCGACTACAGCACACTGCAGGCCGGCGCCACGCTGGACTGGAGCCTGGGCACGACCCCGACCTCGTGGGGCACGGCGGCGGCGGACGCGCCGCCCTCGTACAGCGCCGGCCTGAAGCCGGTGGTGGGCTTCGCGTCCCAGCAGAGCATCACGGTCGCGCCGGGCTCGAGCACCACCATCCAGGTTGGGGCGCAGAACGCAACTGCGAATGACCAGAGCGTCCAGGTCGATGCCTCCGCCTCGGCGGGAAGCGGCGTGTCCGCCTCTTCGAGCGGAACGCTCTCGGTTCCGGCCAACGGGCGTGCCACGCTGCCCGTCAGCATCAGCGCGAGTTCGTCTGCGCCGCTCGGCTTCAACTCGGTAACCGCCACTGTCGCGATGGCCGGTGGCACAACCCAGACCATCCACGTGCAGGTCCTGGTGGCCTTCCCCGGCAGCCTGCTGGCCAACTTCAACAACGCCGGGATCACCGACGACAGCAACGTCACACCGGGCGGCTTCGACGGTGGCGGCGCCAGCTACTCGGCCGAGGCGCTGGCCGGGCAGGGCTGGACGCCGGGCGTGACGAAGTCGGTCAACGGCGTCAACTTCACCTGGCCGCAGTCGACTACGGGCTTCCCGGACAACGTCATGACCCAGGGGCAGAACATCACCGTGAATGCCCCGGCCGGGACCCAGACGCTCGCGTTCCTGGGTGCGGCGACCAACGGCCCGAGTCAGGGCGAGCTCACCGAGCACTACTCGGACGGCTCTACCGCGCAGTACTGGCTCGGCCTCAGCGACTGGACGCTGGGCGCCGGCAGTGAACAGCCGTCCTACGGCAACCAGACCGTGATCACGACGAGCTACCGCAACTGCTCGTACTGCTCACCGATGCAGCAGACGGTCGGGACCAACGTGTTCTACACCGCGGTTCCGGTCGACCCGACCAAGACGCTGACCAGCGTGACGCTGCCCGACGGTGCCACTCAGGGCGAGCTGCACGTGTTCTCGATCGGCACCTCGACGTCGGCGATCACCGGACCGGTCGCGACCTCGACGACGCCGAGCAGCGCCACCGGCGGCCAGCAGGTGACGATCAACGGCTCCGGCTTCGGCGCCACCCAGGGCTCTAGCTACGTCGAGTTCAGCGACAACGGCAACAGCTGGGGTGGACCCGGAGAGAACGCGCTGACAATCGATAGCTGGAGCGACACCGCGGTCACGTTCACGGTGCCGTCGTCGGTCAGCGTGGGCACGCCCGCGATGGCCACCGTGGTCACCGGCAGCGGAGCGATGTCGGATACGGCGGCGCTCGAGATCACCCCGACCGCGAACCCGAGCGACTACTACGACAGCACCGGCACCTCGCCGGACACCGACCAGGCCTGCGCCAACTTTGACGGCGTCGGCTTCAGCTACTCGGCCAATGCGCTGGCAGCCGACGGGTTCACGCCCGGTGCCACGGTCACGGCCGATGGGCTGACGTTCAAGTGGACGAGCGGGCAGCCGTGCTCGCCGGACAACATCCTGGCGGCGGGGCAGACGATGCTCCTCAGCGGTCCGGCGGGGTCGAACACCCTCGGCCTGCTGGAGAACTCGACCGACGGAGGCACGACGGGAACGATCACGATCAACTACACCGACGGCACATCGTCGACGGCCACGATCACCTCCAGCGACTGGGCCAACGGCCCCAGCACGACGGAAACCGCCGCCGCGACGATGCCGTATCGCAACAGCATCGGCGGCAGCTCACAGCAGCTGACCGTCTACGTGTATGCGACGACGGTGCCGGTTGACCCCAGCAAGACGGTCGAGTCGATCACCTTCCCGAGCGTCAGCAACACGACGAACGGGGGGACGACCGCGATGCACATCTGGGCGGTGAGCCTCGGAACAACGTAGCCGCTCCAGATCCTCTCCTGCATCGATAGGGCAGCGAGGGCCGGGGAAACCCGGCCCTCGCTGCATTCCGCTGCGAGGTTAGACCGCGAAGAAAACGGTCTCGCCCGCGCCCTGGACGCGGATGTCGAACCGGTATCCGCGGTCGCTCGGTTGCGCCAGGAGCGTGTGGCGGCGTTCAGGGCTGACGCTGCCCAGCACCTGGTCCTCGGCGTTGGCGGCCGGCTCGTCGGCGAAGTAGATCCGCGTCACGACCCGGTTCAGCATCCCCCGAGCCATCACGGTGACGTCGATGTGCGGGGCCTGGAGGTGGCCATCGCGGCCGGGCACGCGGCCGGGTTTGACGGTCAGGATCTCCCAGTTGCCCGGGCCATCCTCCTCGGCGTGGCGGCCAAAGCCGCGAAAGCCAGGCAGTTGCGAGGGCTCGCCGTGGCCGTGCAGGTCGGCGAAGCGGCCGTCGGGGTCGGGCTGCCAGGTCTCAATCATGTGGTCGGGCAGCGGCTCTGAGGCGCCGTCGTAGATCGTCCCGTGGATCCGGAAGCTGCCGGGGGTGCCCTCCGGGACGACCAGTTCCTGGCCGTCGAACGGCAGGCAGATCGCGAAGTACGGCCCGAGCGTCTGCGATGGGGTCGGCGCGAAGACCATCAGTGCGCCCGTTCGAACGGCGTCTCGCCGGGGCCGCGCAGGTAGATGTCGAAGTGGTAGGCGGCGGCCCAGTTCGGGACCGTGTCGTGGATCGAGAACGTCGAGATCATCCGCCTGCGCGCCTGCGGGTCGCGGACCGAGTTGAAGATCGGGTCATACGGGAAGAACGGGTCGCCCGGGAAGTACATCTGGGTCACCAGCCGTTGTGCGAACGCGCGGCCCAGCAGCGAGAAGTGGATGTGCGCCGGACGCCAGGCGTTGTAGTGGTTGCCCCACGGGTACGGCCCCGGCTTGATCGTGATGAACCGGTAGCGGCCCTCGGCGTCGGTCACGCACCGTCCGGCGCCCTTGAAGTTCGGGTCCAGTGGCGCGTCCCAGCGGTCCCAGCGGTGGTTGTAGCGGCCGGCGGCGTTCGCCTGCCAGACCTCGACGAGGGTGTCCCTGAGCGGCTTGCCCTCGGCGTCGAACACCCGCCCGCTGACGGTGATCCGCTCCCCGATCGGCTCCCCCGAACCCTGCACAGTCAGATCGTTGTCGGTCTCCCGCAGCTGCAGCGCCGCCGCCAGCTGCGGGCCGGTGATCTCGGTGATCGTCTGCGGCAGGTACACCAGCGGCTGCTTCGGGTGCCGCAGCCGCGTCGACTTGTACGGCGGGTAGTCCAGCGGCGGGTGGGCGCCGTCGGGGTCGCCGGCGTATGCGGCCGGGGTGTCGGCGACGGGGTCGTAGATCTGCCCGGTCTGCGGTTCCTCGGTCGTGCTCACGGCTGCCCTATCTGCCGAGCAGCTCCCGCAGCGCGCTCAGCTCGGTCTCGGTCGGCGGCTCGGTGCTGCCCAGGTCGCCGGCGACCCGCAGCTCCCAGCCGGTCGCCGCCCGCGCCCGCTCGGCGGTGACGCCGTCGTGGACCTGGGTCAACACCAGCTCCTTGGTGGCCGGGTCGGGCTCGAGCACCCCGAGGTCGGTGATCACCGCCGTCGGCCCCCGGCCGCGGAACCCGAGCCGCTCGCGGGCGCCCGCCCCGTCGCCGAAGCCGACCGTCGTCACGAAGTCGAGCCGCTCGACCAGCGTGCGCTTGTCGTGCTGGGCAACCACGATCACCTCGTCGCAGCCCCCCGCGATCTCCGGGGCCCCGCCGGCCCCCGGCAGCCGCGTCCGCGGGTGGTCGTAGTCACCGATCACGGTCGAGTTCAGGTTTGCGTGGCGGTCGACCTGGGCGGCGCCGAGGAACGCCACCTGCACCCGCCCCGCTCCGATCCAGTAGTTGAACATCTCCGGGACCGATACCACGAAGTCGGCGGTCTCCGCCAGTTCTCCGTCGCCGATCGACAAGGGAATGTGGAACGGCTTGGCGCCGATCGTCCCCGATTCGTACACCAGCACCAGCTCGGGGTTGTACAGCTGCCGGGCGAGGATCGCCGCCGTGCTCGGCCTGCCGACGCCGATGAACACGCTGCGCGCCTCACGCAGCCAGCGCGCCGCGACGACCGTCTGCACCTCGCCGGAGGTCGCCTGCTGGATCGTGCTCACCGGCCGGCGACTCCCGCCTCGTCCAGCACGTTGTCCTGCATCCAGCTCAAGAACGCGTCGCGGTCGCGGCTGAGGCCGTCCCAGAACCGGTAGAAGTCGTTGTCGCGCTGGGTGATCCCGAGGCTGTAGGAGGGCCGTGACCCGCCCGGCGCCTCCGCGACGACGTCGATCTGCCAGCCCGGGATCAGCACGCCGCCCGGCCGTGGTTCGATTTCGTCGACGATCCGCTCGACCGTTACCAGCGACCTCGCGGCGGCCAGCGCCGCCTCCTTCTGCACCCCCGGGATCCCCCAGATCTGAACGTTGCCGTGTCTGTCGGCCTCCTGCGCGTGGACGATCGCGACGTCGGGGCTGAGGGCCGGCACCGCGACCAGCTCCTCGCCGGTGAACGGGCAGGTGATCGACTTCACGCGCGTGTGCGCGACAAGGTCGGTGCCGACATACCCGCGCATCACCGCGAACGGCAGCCGCGCCGCGCCCGCCGCGTAGCGATTCGCCATCCCGGCGTGGCTGTGCTCCTCGAGCTCGATCGGGCGCGGCCAGTCGTGCTCGATCGCGTCCCGGAATCGGTGCAGCGACCCTACCCCAGGGTTGCCGCCGTAGGAGAACACGAGCTTGCGGGCCGCGCCCATCCCGATCATCTGGTCGTACAGGATGTCCGGCGTCATCCGGATCAGCTCCAGGTCACGGCGGCCCTGGCGCAGCAGCTCGTGCCCGGCGGCGAACGGGATCAGATGCGTGAATCCCTCGAGCGCGACCGAGTCGCC
>Ga0123355_10010216_pt1 | contig 14356 bp, 12 predicted proteins | sample TergutEmb28metaG_3_FD_89872 | JGI IMG/M metagenome (GOLD analysis project Ga0123355, IMG submission 89872) | Embiratermes neotenicus P1 segment gut microbial communities from Petit-Saut dam, French Guiana - Emb289 P1 | ecosystem: Host-associated > Arthropoda: Insects > Digestive system > Gut ...
AAAGAATTACCGCGGCTGTGGAGACCATCACACCTGACTTGCTGAGCAGAGTATGGCAGGAATTGGACTATCGCCTCGATGTGTGCCGTGTGACGAAGGGTGCATACATCGAACATTTGTAGGAATGTGTCATAAATTTATTGAGTTACTCTTTCATTTCTACTTACTTACTTACTTACTCCATGGTGCAGAGTCCTTCTTGAGAAGCTAACTGGTTTGCAGCTAGTCAAGAAACTCCCCGCATTTCACGGTACCCAAAGGTTCATTACCGCACTCACAAGCGTCCGCCACCTGTCTCTATCCTGGGCCAGCCCAATCCAGTCCATATACCCACATCCCACTTCCCGGAGATCCATCCTAATATTATCCGCCCATCTACGCCTAGGTCTCCCCAGTGGTCTCCTTCCTTCCGGTTTCCCCACCAAGACCCTGTACACCCCCCTCTCCTCACCCATACGCGCCCTTTCATTTCTACTAGTATTTATAATTCTGTTCACCATACTTGTGAATATAATCAACTTCAAAACCGCTCCAATCATTTTGATACACTCGGTATAACCATTTTAAAAAGGGCATATAACAATCTCCCTGGCAGCAATGACAATAAAAGAACGATTACGGGGTTTTACTAAGTAAAATCCACTAAATCGCGGACCCCCGGCAGAATAACCTACAGATTATAATCGGCCCGCCCCCCTTCCACAAGTGTGTTCGTGGCGCCACAAATTGTAGCGCGACAGAGCGAGCCACTGGTTACAGTGGAACTATTTCCACGCAGTGGCGCTGCTGAAACTGACAGCTACAAACACTCTCGGTCGCTTGTCACTGCACCACAAGCGCCACAAACCTGACGCGCTACAGCCAGCGATACATCGCTTGTAGCAACGTTTGCACGAGCGCATTCAATCGCGCCACTTATTCGGACAGTCGGTATGTGACGGCGCTGCTGTTCATTATGAAGAAGCCTGTGTCAATATAACGAGTCATTAACTTTGACACTAAAATGTTTATAACCGAAAATGAAGGCCGACCAGCTGTAGAGGACTGCAGGTCTATAATGTTCAATGATAAGATGGAAAAGACAAGATGCCATCCGATACAGCAGCAAATAAGCCACATCCCCGCTTTCAATTAAGAAGGAAATCATCATCATAAACATCAAGGACTGGACCCTTTGATCCGTCCCGTCTCCAGAGTTACAGCTGCTCGCGCCAACGCTTCTTCAGTCTTCCAACTGTTCTCCTTCCTTGTGGTCTGTAGTGGTATGATTTCAAAGGGATTCGGTTTTGTGGCATTCTTTGCAAGTGTGAAAGCCAGTTTCGTCAGTACTCATCTATCTTGTCTAGTATGCCTGTAATCCGTAGTTCGCGGCGTATGCAGTCATTTGTTTTGTGGTCATAAAGGTTGTAGCCTGCCAGAGGTCTCCGTAACTTCATTTCTACCGCTTCAATTCTTCGTCTTTGTAAGGCTGTTAGAGTCCAATTTTCTGACCCATATAAAATGTAGGTAAAACTAGTGTGTTGTATATTTTCAAAATGGTTTCCGTTCTCACTTTCTTAAAAATATTTCTCTTAATAATACCTATTATTGTAAAAATTTTGCTAATTTAAATTCCACATCATTGAACATTATGTAAGATACACTGCAACCTAGATAAGTAAACTGGCTAACTTGTTCTAGTGTTTCATCATTTATAATAATTTTTGTTCTTAGGTGATCCGTTCCAACGAAACCAATTTTGTAGCAATTTCCAAATTATATTCTTTAGATATGTTATATAATAAACAGATCGCCTTTGGTAAGTTGTCTTCTGTGTCAGAAATAATAAACTTAGTCATCTGCAAATAACAGTGTGTTGAAAATTAACTCTTTAAAATATTTACTAGTTTTTAGTTTCTGTAACCAAATCCTAATAACTTTGTCCAAATATAAATTGAATAAAACAGGTGACAGTGGGCATCCTTGTCTCACCCCTTGGGTAAAAGCTCTAGAATCTTCAGATATTCCATTACCTGCATTAATTCTAGCCACAATTTAGGCTTCTTTTTTTTTCCGTCTTTAATCAATCGTGCAATAACAACTTCCTCTTCAAACTCCACTTCAAAATTGGAACTAACCAAGGAAACGAGTGTTTACCACTCAAACGCGCTGACGCGCCACAAAAAGTTCAAGGAAAAATGTATAAGCTACTCAGACGCGCCACTTTTTATGACGCCACAAACACGCTTCTGGAAACGGCCGCACATGCTGACCAGTGTCACTACAAATGGTGCCAGGCCCAGTATTATTACGTTACTGTCCGTGCCAGCCATTCATCATACAAATAAATACGTTGCTTATTTTATTTTTGTTCTCAGGTTTCTAAACCAGCGAGGCGTGCAATGTAACGGTATTTTGCTTGCTACACTGCGGTGAAGTGTTGGGCCGAAGTAAAACTCGATGCAACAAAAGACCCAGAATGTGACGTCATACACCAAACACGGCTTCGTTATTAATACTTCATTAGGGTCTACATCACTTCGTATTTGGTGGCGGCGTTTACAGATTGCGAACAGTGTGCGACATACTGTTTATTGGCACTCAGCACACAGCAAGTGCCGTCTCATTTCATCACGATGCAGGTGGGCCAGGAAAAGCCGAAATAAAGTTGGAAGGGGAGTGAAAAGAGTGACGAAGCAGAACAATCGAACATCTGAAGGCGCTGTTAACCGGCAAATATGTCGAAAGGCGACTGCGAAACCAGTAATCGGTGTAACAATGGAAAACTGTTACAGACACAGACAGATAGATAGATGGATAGATAGATAGATAGATAGAGGTTGCAGCAGAAATAGTGAAGCATTTTAAAATTTTAGTTACGTGCTTCTCCGCTAGGGTATCGCGGAGTGCAGGTATTTGAACATAAGCAGTTTTTATGTTCAAATATGCTACGGCCCACACGGCAGTGATTAGCATCGCTGCGCTTCGCCGTTTGTTTCCGCAGCGGGTGATTTCTCGTTTCGGTGAAGTGCCATGGCCTCCTCGTTCGCCGGACCTAACAGCTCCAGACTTTTTTCTGTGGGGTTGTTTGAAAAAAGTGTACAGCACTCGTCCTACAGACTTACATGCACTCAAAGCAAATATAGGGAAGAAATCGCCAAACTTTCAGAAGAAACACTTCAAGTCCTTATGCGCACCTTCGTAACTCGTGTGCATTGAGGAGGGTGGTGGCCACCTAAAAGACATTGTGCACAAAAAGTGAAACTATGTAAAAAAAAAAAGTTACGCACCATAGTAAATTGTGACGTGCTGAAATTGGTATCAAATACTTTCAGTATAATGTTATTCTTATTTATAATTAGTTCATTATTTCTGCCGCACCCTGTAGATATACAGACAGGCAGGCAGGCAGATAGAAAGATAGACAGACAGACATAGACAGATAGATAGATATAGATATATAGACAGACATAGATAGATAAATAGATAGATGATAGACAGACACATAAATAGATGGATGAATGGATGGACAGACAGATAGATACATAGACAGTAGAGCCACTAACAATACTCCGTTTTTAAGGTCGTCTTTCTGATGAACCATGGACAGTCAGGGTTTCTATTAGAACCCCGAAAGTTACGTAATTTGTACACAATACATACTTAATGGTTTCACTTTTCCCACCGCTAGAATCGCCTGCTGTTTCACTGACTGCTTGGTTTAATGTGGGTTATAGCATGCACAGACTGAACGAGGAACGGCTAACTGTTTGCGAAACACGATACACAATAACTGACAATTAAGTGGCCCTGGGTAAATCAAGTGTGCGCAGCTTCGACACAGTTTTCCCTCACTGTAGTGACGGCGCCTGATAGGCTGCCAGTAAATCCGCACTGAGGAGCGCTCACTGTAGCGCACCACTCGTCACAGTTCGTTGTCCTCCACAGTAGACGTACCTCTGTCGCTGCCACAAAATGGCAGTTGTGATTACGTCGTGGGGTCTTTCATATGCATCGGAGTTACCCATCAAGAAAGGTCACGCCGTCGCTGGGCACGCCATGTAGGCAAAAGCGGGAGTGGAGGTACATTTCCATTCATTCTGAACCTCAGCGTTCGAGGAGGTGAGTGGTGAGCTTCCAGCCTAGACCGCCCTATTTTTCCATGGCGTATCAGCCCGTAGTGGGGCCAGGGTCTCATCATAATCGAGGCTTCAAGATCACACACACACGCACACATTAGGTATGACTCCCCTGGACGAGTGATCAGCTCCACACAGGGGCCTGTACCTGACCACACACAACACTCTCAACATCCATCCATCCGTCCATGTCTCCGGGGGAATTCAAAAACGCAATTCCAAACCCCAGCCAGCGAGCGGCCGCAGACCAATGCCTTAGACCGCGCGGCCGCTGGGACCCACCCTTGACGGCTTTACCAACGACGATAATAAGACGAGGTAGGCGGGCCCCTGAGGCTGTCTCGAGGCTTTGGAGAAGAAACAGCCGTGTAAACGAAAAACAAATTTAACACATCGGCGAAACTACGCGTCATCCCTAAAATTCTCAGCGCAACGAACAACGCAACCCAGGTGCCAGTGTCAACGCGAGATCTCAGCTTCGCCTAACCGTTCCATACATACATACATACATACATGCACTAGCATTTTTTCGCTACAAACCCAAGCGAACACTACCCCCCTCCCCCCCCCACCCGACCGCTGTTGCTCCAACTTCACATCCCCCGCGTACCAATAGAGACACGCAGATGCGCCGCTTGCCAAGAAATAACGGACACTTCCTGCCATTCTAATGGCATAATTTTTATTACGAGGCACAAAACTCACTTTGCTTTGTGCTCCTACAGCTAGACATTTCCTCCCGTAACCCACTTCCCACAGCTATAACCATATGTGTATCTGTTACTCTTGCTCGAAGAATGGTAAGGGGTACTTCCCGCGCTGACAAAAAATTGAACTTCCGGTTCTTTGCTTCCCTCGCATTACATCGTTACGGTGCTGTGAGTGGCAACAGAAGTCTAACCACAAACTACGCACGTCCCAAAATAATCGCTCTGTGTTCCCAGACGCTGCTTGTTCCGGAAGCGTTAATTCCACCTGTCTTCTTCGTGAAATGAAAACACTTCATTACAACACTCAAGACCGGCTGTTCCCAGACTCGTTCTACAGCCTGGAGTGTCTGAAGAACTTGCTGACCCATACAGAGCACACAAACACATAACGAACGAGGAGTGTTTGGGATGATGTATGATTACACAAGCGCGGGTTCTGTTGATATTCAGAAATGGAATGAGAATTATAGACCATCAAAGCAGGCAATAAACGTATAACGTAACACTGAGGCGCGTTCTTGCAACCATTGTTGTAGTGGAAAGGCATTACATATTCTGAGTGCGCGTCTGTAGCCTTTGGTGTCCAGCATGCAATGCGCATGCGCTACCATGTAATCCGTGGCCTGCCAAGCTCTGCAATATTTTTCCACATTATCTCATAAAAAGCACGATTTTCGGGGGGGAAAAAAGTTACTGAACATAAAAGGTGTGTTTTGATTTTCTCTACAGCTTTTGCCTGAAACGTTTCCCATTCTAAGAAGGATTCAGAGCGGTATTACCATAACGTACACACGTATAGAATGCAGTAACCCCGTATTAGAATTTGTCCCTGCATGTTTCGACTATTCCTGGCCATCCTCGAGGGCACTACATCTTGCAAGTACACACGCCCTCTGTACTAACAGTTGAGTTACAATTAAATTACAGACGTCAAGAAGGTCTCAGAGATCTACAGAGTGCAAGCTTGATAAAGTACGAACCCTGTGCTGCAGCAGCATCCACAGATACGGACGAGGGACTACAATACATCAATGTCCGAGCGTACTTTGGCTCTGTGCCGCAATTACCTGTGGCGCTGCTATGTGCTTCTCAGTTCCGGCCTTTTTCCGTTACGCTTCGCTGTCCCTCGTACTTTGATGGAAATAATACAGGTAATTTATCACTATGGATGTTTATGAAACAATGAAACCCAGAGTAGTCATCTGGACTGCTAAGATTTGTGAAACGTCTTTCGTTTGCGCGATTATCGCCACTCGTCGAGTTCGTCCAAGCATGATTATACTTGTTGCAGTGCAAGACAGTACTAGGAGTCATACAGGGCATAAAACTAAAAGTGAAGAAGAAGCTATGGAGAGGAAGGTTTACGAAAAGGCGCGTTATTAAACATTTAAAGACTAAGATGAACTTCAATTTCATATAAACACCCAGTCCGTACCGCCCAGTAAACACAATCCGTCTCGGTTATACAAACCAATCCGTTAATGCAGTATAGTGAAATAATCGCTGTTTGTTCCCAGATCCATAGGTAAAGGTAAAGCAATCCCATGATAGGCCTGGGCAGGCCCTACGGGTTCCAGGAGGCTGAGGCTCCCAGATATCAAGACAATCGGTACATGAAGGTGGTAACGTTGTCAGCCCTACGCACCGGCCGCCCTTACCCCCCAGGAAATATTCCTGGCGCTCATTTCTGATAGAGGCTGAGTCAACCCCAGGGCCAAAGTGCGGCCGGAAGGATTATTTCAATGAAAAATTCCAATGACACCAACGGGAATCGAACCCGCGACCTCCCGGCTTGTAGCGCAGTGCCTTAACCAACTGCGCCACTCTCAGATCCACACAAAACACAGAAATACACCGTATGGGCAGAACGTAGAATTTTTTAAACGTTAAACCTGGTGGTGTATAAAGTAACCACACAGATTTAAAGCGTCAATTTGGTAATCGACGCACATTAACGAGCGACTTTCTTTGTAACATACGTACATTCTCAAGACACGCAACCTTTCGCCACTGCGCCAATGTTACGAACTTCTGACGAAACACTTAACACAGAAATGCACAAATTCCAGTCGCTTGTTCGCCCGGGCGTCTATATTTTATAGTATGGCGCCTAACATTTGTGGGTCTTCAGCATATAACTTGCTACATGTCACCCTTCTGGCGCCTGGCATTTTGGGGTTGGTCCTAGATTTGTGGAAAATGTGGGTACCCTTAATTAACATCGTGGTTCACGCATGGAGAGGGCCTTCCGTTTTGACACCATGGTCCTGGGGATAAAGCTGATAGTAGGTGCAATACACGATCCATGACGTCGCAACGCTGGCAGTATGCCTCCATCCAGTACGCACCCGTGACATAACTAACTTTACATCCTCCTGTAGACCTCTAGTCGCTGCACCTTCCTTGACCTGCGAACAGGCTCGGAACATACCCACTCTGTCCGAAGGACGGCCCATATGGTGCTAACTCAGTTGGAATTCCATAGCTCTAGCACACAAGTGATCACCAAGTTTCCATCTGCAATACGTACGCCATGTAAGAGTCTTGTACGTCCTTCAAGCACAACTGCCATCCTCCAATAATTAACACCTCCATAACTGACACCAACGAACAGAGTGCATTTAGAAAGCCCCGGCGGATATCGAAGGTGAGGCAGTATTTAAACAGACTGCTGCAATAATACCGACTGCGATACATGCAGGTGGATACAATGTATCTTTAATTACATGCGTACACTTTGCGTCACGTCCGGTTGCACGTTCATCGTCCCCCGGTGTTCCCGGAAGTGGTGCAGTCAAGCATACATGATGTAGCGCCCCCCTTCCACACTCTGAATACCACCCCGGCCCCGGCCACCAGGGCAACAGTCAGTACAGTCAAGGATACACTTCTTCGGATGCCACAGGGTATCTGATGGAAGCCTGCCTCCGCGATCAGCACATATTAACCGGTTTAACCGGCCACACCTGAACTCCGCTCTTCAGGTGACAGTACAGGAGACCCCTGCACGCATGGAAGGCACACAGGGCGGAGGGAAGGGTGAAGGTATAACCTCGGCAATGGGTGATAGACAGATTCACGTCCTGGCCGCCTTGACCGAAGGAAAAAAGGTCTAGGTAACAAGCGTAAACGAGAGTGTTCTGCTCATGCCGAAAACTGAACCACGGTACCTCGGTCTCCAGTCCACAGCATAGTCACTATATCCACTGAGCTACCCCGACTCGGCTGCTCGTCACGTATTTTGTACAGAAACCGTGTCTAGCCACACAGTTTAAACCACTTAAAGCCCAACGGTTACTACACGGACCACCAGGCCTAACACAAATTCTACGTACCGCCTACACAGTATATTTATGTGTTCTGTGTATCTGAGAAAAAACAGCGATTATTTCACTATACAGCATTAACTGGCTGGTTTGTATAACTGAGAGGGTGTGTTTACTGCGCGGTACGGACTGGGTCTTTATATATAATTCAGTACCACCAGTTTAACATTCACCAATTCTACGTTCTGCCCACACAGTGTATTTATGTGTTTTGTGAGGATCTCGGAACAAACAGCGATTATTTCACTATACAGCATTAACTGGCTGGTTTTGGGCGCGTTCGCACATCTGCGCAAAGCGGATATTAGCTTCGTCATGTGTCCGTCCGTCCGTCCTTCCGTATAAACTAGGCCCTAATGGATGGATTTTCATAAGTGTTATATATAAGTTTTTAAAAAAAAAATCTATCGAGAAAAATCAAGTTAATTAGAATCTGACCAGAATGAAGGGTACTTTACATGAAGACTAATATACATTTTTGATCACATATCTCTCCTTTCTTCTTAGAATGAGAAAAGTTTGGGGAAAAACACTGTTGTAGAGTAACTCCAAACACGCATTTTATTTACGTTCAACACACATGTTTTCCCCGAAAATCGTGCCGTTTATAAGATAATGTGGAAAAATGTTCTACAGCCGGATAGGCCATAGATGATAACATGGCGCATGCGCATTGCATCCTGGATACCTACGGCTACACACACACACACACACACACACACACACACACACACACAGACACACACACGTGCAATACTTATTGTTTTCCACTGCAACAATGGTTGCACGAACGCGTCTAAATGTTACGTTTACACGTAACTGTCTTGTTATAACTGAGACGGATCGTTGAAGAATAAAAGACCAACTTGATGTCACTTGCTATTTTATTTCACTTCTTATTTGCTCAACATGTTTCGGACATTAATATATCCATCATCAAGAGCTTGTGACTATTCTGTTGAATTACCACATTGGTCGTATTGTTCTTGGTTCGATGTGTGTTGGAGTTTCGGTGTGGTTGGATTGGAGTGGTATCCGTGTGGCAGGCTGCTTCAGCCCCAAAGAAAGAAGTCGGCAGGCGTTAGATCGGCTTCCCCTTATCTCTAATTTTTTAACCAATATCTGGATGCAACACTTCGATTGTGCACTTCTTTCACCAAATTCCGTTCGAAATGCCGTCTGGTATGCTTTAAATGAACAGGTTTGCCAGTATTTACGAACGAGAAACCCGCGCTGTTCGACTGTACACAAAGACAATATTTTGGGGCCTCTAGCGAGAGACTCACCCTGTACAATTTGGCAGTTTACTGTGTTCTTAGTACCCTTGCAAAGCCACCCTGACGAAGATCGCAGAAGCGATCGAATCATGTTGGTAATTAAACGTATGCGATAAAACATATTTCATACATGTGTACTTGTTACTTTCATTACGTAAGTTTTAATACCTGGGGTTCATTTTAGCCTGTGCAGGTACACCCACAATTGTATTCCCAGTCAATACTGTTCCTCATTCTCACATCAGCCCTGTATAATGGTAACGGCCACAATCACGCTGTTCGACGTAACACGACCCAACAAAGCAATCTTCACAATTCAACTGCACGACCATTCCCACCTACTCGTTCGCCTAATTCTTCACTCGTCCAAAGCCGTGACGTGCGCCCACGCACGTACTGTTCGGTAACACACCACATGACCCCGGAAAACCTGCAAAACGCATTCCGTCGCAACTCACCCCAGCACATTACTCTTGCAAGGAATGTCCAAGCACAGCATTAACGGGTCTTCCTAAGCGCCTTTAGCTGGCCTCATTACTCGCCGTTTGCAATTCATTTTTACGACGCCCTCATTTCTCGCAACACTATACGGCTCAGAAAAGGCCGGGGCCGCGTAGTTGGTACAGAAGGCTCGACGGTCCTGGGTTCGAACCTTCTCTCCTCCAAATCGTCCAGAGCAGCTCTGGGGACCACCCAACAGCCTATACGGTGAGCACATGGGTTCTTTACCGGGGGTAAAGCAGCCGGGGTGTGAAGTTAACCGCTCACCTCCATTAGTGCCGGGGTTAGGAATGAGTGTAGCTATACCTCTACTTCCCCTATATGTCTCCACTAAACTTCTTATTTGGTACAAAGGTTAAGAATGAGTGGAGCTATACCTCTACTCCCCCTATATGTCTCCACTAAACTTCTTATCTGGTACAAAGGTTAAGAATGAGTGGAGCTATACCTCTACCCCCCTATGTCTTCATGACGTGGACATGGATGACTTTACCTTACCGTTTCCACAGCCACGAACGAGACCTTACAAACAGGAAATGTGTCCGTGGCCTATTCGACATACTGCCCTGCCATCTATCTGTAGGAATTCAGGCAACTGTACAAACACTGTCAACTGGCGGTGAACAGACCCGGACTAAAACTGGACACATTCCGAGCACACATTACAGGGTTACCGCTACAATAACCTGCTTGTTCTTTGTACTGCAATCTGGTCACAGCGCACCTTTCGCAGTTCCCTCTACGCCACGAACCTGCATAAAACGGAGTGCAGCGTACTAATCTCCCCCAACATCCATATTACACGTACAGGTGACATCAACCCACCACACTGTGTGTGTCGGGCACAACCGTTGGCAGCACCACCGACAGAATCTTCGGAAGTTCCTTCTCTAATCTTCGGAAGTTTCTTCTCTATGTCCATGCAGGCAGCTCTGTAATAAGGTGTCGTCCTCGTCTACATATTTACCTAAAAACTCAACCTCAAAATCTAGGTGCCAAGAGAGTGAGGACAGGAAGCTACCTCCACGCTGAGGACCCGCAAACATTGGGCGACACCGCACAAAATTAAGTAGCCTAGGTAATTCAACGCGGCACGTCTGGTGCAGCCTATGTTACTTGTGTGATGTAGCCTAAGGTGCTAGTAGTCTACGGTACTTGTGTCGTGTAGCTTATGGTCCCGGTATGCTGTAGCTGATGGCGCTATCATAATGTGGCCTACCGTTTTCTGCAAAGTCACGGGGTCCGTCTTACCGTTCAATAGTGAAGGGCCTTCACCTCCATCTGTCATCTGTCGCTGTCAACTGACAGACGGTATTTTCGAGCGCGCGTACAGTATGGACTGCAGATGTGCACCGGTCGTTCGAACTGCATCTGGGATGACTACGATGATTATTATTATTATTATTATTATTATTATTATTACTTATCACCTTTATTCTCGGTATTTACAATTATACCAGAAACAAGCCCTGTTTCTGCAGTATGGTGTTGCAGCTGTCCTGTGGCAACAATTTATGGTAAAGGTAATATTATGGCGTATTGTATATAATATATATATTGTACGTGTACATAGGCACTTCCCGCAGTATGTGTGCAATGCCCAATATGGCTGTTTTCTGCAGTTCCTTGATGTCGTGCTATCCCAGTATGTTGCTCAGGTATTGTATGTTTGTGAGATGGTTCCAGTTGCCATTATTATTATTATTATTATTATTATTATTATTATTGCCTATTATTATTATCACCACCACCACCACCACCACCACCTTCTCTATCCCGGAGGCCCACGGCGTGAGGGACCCACACTATCCTCTTGACGTCCCGGACCAGACCCGAACAGCAGTGACCGTGCTTCCAGCACCGCGCCGCCTGCAGTATGACAACAAGGAAGCCTCTATGCACCGTTACAATGTCAGCGCACTGCTGGACGCCGCGAGGTAACCAAACCTGCACACGAAGTGCTAAGCGCACACAGCGGACCTAACACTATGTATATTGTCATGACACGATCAGCCTACACTTGTAGGAACAGTGTGAGCATCACAATTAGATACACAACGATTTTAATATTATTCATTCCGTGCACGCTGACTGTACTTAGACACACTAACAAAATGAACATGTATGAAATTACAAGTTATGTTTATACACCTCCGCTACATGTTTCGGCGAATGTTCGACGTGTTCAGGGAGACGACAGTACAAGAGAAAATTAATTTTATCTGCCTGTCTACAACAGTTTTCCAGTGTTACACCGCTTACTCATTCTCAGTCAATTTTTCCATATATGCCAGTTTACTGCTACTACTGGTGTTCGAGTCTTCTGCTTCTCCACTCTTTTCACTTCCCTTTCCCACTTAATTTCATTTCAGTTCTTCTTCTTCTTACTACTACTACTACTACTACTACTCCTTCCGGCAACCAGGTCAATATGTCCTTAGAACAGAGCCGGCGATCCTGTCTGAAGGAGCGTGACCAATTTGTCTATAAATTTCGAAGAAATTCTTTCACGTGCCCATGGTGATTTTGAACAGCAAAATAAGATGTTGGTAGCTTCCACAATTATTATTATTATTATTATTATTATTATCATCATCATCATCATCACCACCACCTATTTATAATAATCGCCTCCTCGAGGAATGCGATAAGTAACAAAATGTGCCAATAACTGGGCTGTTACTGCTTCCTGCTACAAAAGAAGACTGCAAAACGTTCTGCCCAATGTCACGTATTCGCCCAGTCACCGCCAGGTCGGCGACCCAATGATAAATATCCAGTCAACACTTCGCACCGCTCCGATTTGTGTAAATATGTCGCACTGGATTGTTATTTGGTAGCAACGGTAATTCACATACAGTCTGTACGCAGTCAGACATGTGGGTATATATGCAAATGTCTTCACAATACACTGACACTGGTCGGGCAAAAGAAATTTAAAAACATTGGGGAAGGCAGTGACTGTCGCGCCACGGAAATCTTTCCGCGCGACTCAGGTTTGCCAGCCCTGGCTTTGGTTCTATGTCCCACGCGTAATTCGCGTCCATACCATTTGAACACGTCATTTCCCATTCTCTGCAGAACTGTTTGTGTTACTCCAATTTTTCTCCAATTACTTAATTTTTTCTCTTAATATTTTGGAAGTTAATCTTATACTTGTATAAATTCCCGTGTATCATCGTCTTGCTGAAGGTGGCGAACATTTGCCGAAACATGTAGCTATATATACACACAGACCAATTGTAATGTTATACATTTTATAGGCATCTGTTGGTATATGTATATAATTAATTACAATCAGACAAATATACGGAATAATAATAATAATAATACATACATACATACATACGTGTACGTAAGTACAAGGTCTCGGCTTAAATGGCCACCTTCAAACTCAGTTCACAAGTATAAACATTACAATACACACTACACCCACAGCGCGCAAATACCGGGCATCGGGTATCCCGAACAACTAACCTCTGACCGGTGACTCCTAATATTTGTGTCTTCTCAGCATGGCGCTGGCTACATGTCAACCATCTGGTACATACCTAAAGTAGTGAGGTGGCTCCTACATTTTTGTAGGATATGTGAACCACTGGACTACACTATCATTTTTATCATTTATTATACGATATATGTTTTATATATATATATATATATATATATATATATTTGTTAACCGCAATTGGGTTGACACCCGGTGGCGGTAGTACAGTACATATTTACACACAAACAATACACAGAACAAAAACATAACACCCAAAACAGTACATAACAATAATACATAATCATAATAATACATAAACAAGAATAAAAACACAATTAACAAAATGAAACAAATTTATGAGGGAGGGAACCGTGACAAACAGCAGCTGTACGGAGTGCCTGACAGACTATCCGATCGGGCAATCGGCGGTTCCATTCCAGTCAGAGGCACGATTTGTGCCTTCTGTAGTCCATCACCCGGCTCTGGAATCCACCCATCCTCTTATTCCGTAGTTTTACTGTCCTGAAGCGAATCCCAAACCGATCTTCCTACGTTCCTACTGTCACCCTCCAGTAAATCCCTCCCGACTAAACTTCACAGAGCTCACCAAATTATTCACTTCATCACAGACCCTTCACAGAATAAAAAAAAAATGTAGTACCCTCTCACAGCAAGTGGAGAGCCTGGAAACATAACTAGACAAATACTCTTTCTCCTCCCAGGAACAATGCCGACAAGGGGGGCGAAGCTGGTAAAATTACCGGGGTCCGGCGGTTCGCTGCGCATGTTTTTGTCTCTCTCAGTAGTATCTGTCGGCCGGCTGTACAAATTAACCCATTCAGACGTGGCCCAAGTCACACTGCAACGTAGAGTCTCTCTTTCCGACTTAAAAGGTTTTTAGCCAGTCCGCCCTCGCAAGGGGGGGGGGGGGGGG
>Ga0123355_10010217_pt1 | contig 14356 bp, 8 predicted proteins | sample TergutEmb28metaG_3_FD_89872 | JGI IMG/M metagenome (GOLD analysis project Ga0123355, IMG submission 89872) | Embiratermes neotenicus P1 segment gut microbial communities from Petit-Saut dam, French Guiana - Emb289 P1 | ecosystem: Host-associated > Arthropoda: Insects > Digestive system > Gut ...
ATGCACCCCCCAAAAGCGCTGTCACTATGTTCGTTCAGTCTATCGAGCTGTCTTTACAGAACTTTTCAAATTCACAGCGTACATGTTCAGTCATACGATACCGAAGTGCCTCTGATGGACAGTGTCACAGTGGATAACAGTAGCTAGAGACGAGATCTGGCAAACTATTCCGACAAATTTTCAACGGGTACTCCAACAGTTGGAAACAAAGTTCCGGTAAGTTCAGACTGTTTCAGGCAAACATACCATCTGCATTTTCACGGCAGACGTAGTACCACAGAGGAAAATAGCAATGTCTGACGACACAATATACTCTCCTCAAAACCTTGTTAAATACACGCATAACATCTCCTAGGCCTAAATGGCAGTATAATACTGAAACCAGATGTAAATAAATAAGTGGAACAGTGTGGACCAGGCTCAACTGGTTCATGACAACATCGTGCTACGTTCTTATAACTACAGTAACGAACATTCCGGCACGATAAACGACGGGAACTATACTTAGTAGTTGAGCAATCAATAGCTTCCCATGGATTCCAACTTCTTGAAGGGAGTGAATGGGAGTCAACCAGTCAATTTGTTATTACCTACATTTATTTACACACCACAAAACCTAAGTTGTAGGCGAGATGTTGTTCTGTTTGCCTAACAATTATTTTGTGTCAACACTGACGTCACATCTGTTACATTTCCGCGTCATCACTTCTTAAACAACACATCATGTGAAGCCTCTTCAGCACCTACACAGAAGTTACATCTATTCTCTATTTACTGAAATACCTCTCACAAGAGCAAAAACACATTTTGGAAGACGTCTGTTCTCTACAATTCAGCATTACCTAGTAATTCTAGTGTTGATTTTCTGCAGACACATAACTGCTGCTGCAAAGCCCATCATGCCTGAAGAATTCAAAAACTATTTTTCTTGTATATACTTAAATATTCTCCACATTTTTAAAAAGGCAAATTTGCTCCTGAGCGTAGTTAAACACTACGTCATACGAACACAAAGGAAAATGGAACAACGAAGGTTGTAGGGTTTTCATTATGGCACTAGACGGTGCTACGTGTTCTGCTTCACGCAACGGCTGTTTTACCGCTGCGGCAATAGCCCAGGGTTTCGACCGCACAGAAGAATAGGTGGGCCCCAACAATCAGTCCGGACGATCGCGGACAAAAATTTTCACCCGATTCCCTGGTCTTCAAGGCCGCCACCTATTTACTATAGTGACAGAATTATTCTCATATGCCATTTCCCGCAGCATTTCTCTCAAACACAGAGTGAAGATTCAGCGGATCCGTACGTACCTCAACTGTTCTAACGCACCAGCCTTAATAGCGGTGTTGGTATCCCTGCAGCGTGCCTACTAAACAGTTCTTCCGTCCATACCAAAGAGCGGATTGTCACGCAATTTAATATTCGACAATTTTGCGAATTATTATCCACATACTCGAACTTCGATTTACATCGTGACTACTTTAAACACATTACAGGCAGTCATACAGGGTGATTCATATAGAACAAAACCACAACATTTAACTACAGATCACGACGGCGTATCTGTCTTCCAACAACTTACAAATTCCCGGGTGTTTCCTGCCGAGTCCTGCCGTGAGTCATTCACCTCGTTCACGCTAGTTGGCAGGTTGCGGCAAATTTAATTTCCCGCGCATTCGTCACTGTCATACAGTAGCTGCATGAACATGTTTCTTGTACGAAACTACTGGGCTATTGCCTCACACCGCGTTACAAAGACGGAACAAGAAAAAAATTGGTGGAAGCAACGTGCCAGCTCAGTCCACGATACATAAATTCGCAAGAAAATTGGAGAAAAACGGTGATCTGAATGAAGGAGGAAAATATCTTCGGCAGATGCCCGAGGCTGCGACGAGGATGTGGCTGGAAGGTTGGGGCAGTCTCTCTGAAAACCTTTGCCAATACCGTGCCATTAATCTGGTTATTACTACTGCACACGTCACATAGCTACCAATTCAAAAACGCCCCAGCAGATACGTAACAATAAAAGTCTATATACAACACTTTATTCAGGTGACCTAATCACCTTAATAAAATGTTATGCATGTACTGTTGTTTTATTGTTACGTATCGCTACGGACACAGCGGAGACGACACACAGTAAAAAAAGCTAAGGCCATACGGAGTGGCAACGGACAACCAAGTTTTGGAACTGGACAAACAGAAACCAGTTCGCCATTGCCAACGGTTTCAGGACTTTCTTCGCAGTTCGCCAGGAATACTCGACATCTCACGGTTTACGGACGAAGCCTGGTTCCACCTGTTCCAGCCTCACGTGCGAATCTTAGCGTATCTCGAGCATAACTCTCATAATATCAGAGCAAAAAACAATTCGAATGCTGTACACAAGAATGTAATACATATTTCATATAATTCAACTCCGGCTTTCTCCGCGCCCCGTAATTTGTATAGTTTAAAAGTGATTAGCCAAAGGTAACACCATGCGTATGTTGTCGACCTTTAAGCATGTGGAATGGGCAACAGTCTCCACCGAGTATACCAATTCCGAGAGCACTACAGATAAGAGAAAGCGTCCACTGTGTCCGGAATAGGCCGAAATCGGATTTGTTGTTTATCTTTCAGTGTAGTGCCTCCTATAATACGATTCCGTGCCATATATTACACAAGTTTGTGAGGTGTGGGGGGTGGAAGGGTACATAGAGTGTGTCTAGAAGTCGACGCTATGCAGTCTCAGATACCAGCAGGGTCGTGATACGAATCACAACTTTGGTGTAAATCCGTTCGCTTAGGAGATACGCGGACATCATCTGACAATTATAACACCATTCCATTTCGTAAAAACGCAAATTGCTTTAATATTGCATGAAAAAAATACCTTAATTACAGGGGGATCACCACCACTACGGTATGGATCATTCACTAGTTGTTGGTAGAAGTGACGGCTTCCAAAGATAGTCGGGAATGTGCACCGAAAAGCAGTCACGGACCCAATGTACTCCCCCAGTTTCAGAGTTCGGATGGGGGTAATAACACCTCACCATAAAGAACAGTGCATTACGAAGTGTGACACATTGATTCGAGGGAGCTCTTGCGACGCTTCCGGTCCGTAGCGATAGGATGGCTAATGACTTACCAAAGATTACTCCACGGCACTTGTTCAGTTGCAGAGAGGTATAAACTGACAGTTTTGATTATGAATCAATTTACGCCACAAACTTCGATAAAGAACCAGTAGCATGAGAAAACGCGACGCTCCGAACAGGCGGTAGATCACTGGCGTTACTTTCTTACACCACAGACCTCCTGTTCAACGGACAGCGTACAGCGGCCGGAGGGTGAATGTGACAACTACCTGCCTCCACGTACTGCTCAAACCGCAACGTTACTCTCACCGTCCGCGACATCCCTGGCCTAATACTTTTGACACTAGGCACAGGCTTCTATTGCTTTCCAGCGCATATATCCACATATATACTAGAGAGGTCCTCCGAAAATTCAAAGGAAGAATGACAATCCCTAATAGTGACTTCCAGAGACAATGCTTCCACTGATTCGCCATTATACATTCCAGCACATGAGCGCCACAAATTTCGCTTTTTCTTTGAACATGCCTGTTATGTAACATTTCGGCGAAGGTGCCGACTCAAAGAAAGGAATATTTATGGTCATTTTAATCAAAACATCTTGTGATCCAGTATTGAACAGGAGCACGTCCACATTCAGCACATACACACAGAGTGTGCCGATTAAAATCAACATTCGTATGTTTATTTATTTACTTACTGACTAGTGTCAACCACGCTGAGTCAGCATTCAAGGAGCAAATGCAGTCCGATTCGTTTACGCAGAACAGCCCACTACGGTGCTAACAAGGCAAGATGCAAAAGGCACAGAAAAAAATTAGTGTGTACTAAATGGCTGTTTCGTTAAAGGATATCCGTTAGCAAATGCTCATCAGCAGATAATGACTGGGTCAAGAAACAGGCAATGAATTCAGGACTGTTTCAAAATTAAACGAACAGTTACGAGCAGTTAAAACAGAGAAAAACAGATATTAAATGAGAAAGGACGCAATAAAGAAAGGAAGGGAAACTAGTTGTGTAAATTAATTTCAAGGTGCATAATTCTTACAGCTATCTGCAAGGGCATAAGGGACAAAGAATCGTAATAAGAAACGCGTCATACTTCACACGTGTATCCCGTTGGGCTTGTCTCCACTGACGAAGAGCTACGCACGAATCGACACTTTCCATGAACATAGGTATTTACGTTATTTAACGGAATGTAACTGCTAAAAGTAGATCTGTACAGAATCGGAGGAATGGTACTGTTCCATTTCCATTCGTACACAACTTTTTCAACAACCTTCCCCTCTCATCCAAGCAGCCAATTCACAGACACGAGCAAACTTGTAGATTCTTAGCTCTTCATCGCATATTTCCAACCAGTCCACTTTAATAAGCACTTTCCATTAAACCCAAGCAATCTCCTCAGCATTGTCACTTCCCATTCTGCATTCATTTCCACATTTAATAATTAAATTATGCCAAGTTTGGTCCATACATCCGAGTAATTCCCGTATATGAAACTTTGACAACAGTCTATTCCTGCAGGGGGATTCTGAGCCCTTACCAGCATAAAAAAAGATGGCGGCAGGCCCACAACCAATGGGTCACAAAGTTCTGGTAGTTCTGGTACAGCAGCAGAACCCTTGGGTGCCGTGAAAATAGCTTATACTGAAATATTCGAGTACCGGTATATTCGCACCAACCACTGTCTGGTACGTTACAAAGTAACATGGACAGTCGGTAGGTGGGAGTTGCGTGCTAACACAAGCAACTATGGTACCAACACGTTGAGAAATAATTTTAAAATATCGCCTCCTGTTTGTGTTATCACAATCATTAAAAATTATTCACAGACTAGAAATTATTTTATACGGCATTGGATGTGGAGTTACACTCCCAAATGCGGCAAGAAACTCTTCTCCAAAATGGCACCACTGGTTCTGGAACTCACCATTTATCACATCCAGCGGGTACAGTGGTTTCGTTCCCAGAGGGTAATGGGGTAGGGTCGACTTTAAGAATGAGTGGACAGGGGCTGCGTTTTTGGTAGAATTATTCATTAAGCATTTCGGATGCCACGATCCACCATCGGGTTGAACAATGCATCTCAAACTGCTACGTTCACTGAATAGGAGAATCACTATCGGTTTACTGATTACAGGGTTTTGTGCTGCTACGTGGAAATTGTATAGATCTAAACACCCCGTACGATGGTTGGTTGGCTGAATTGTGGAGGAGAAAGTACGATACATTTGCGAGTTTTCACTTTTAAAAGTTCGATGTAGTGACGTAGAGGTGTCTAGAAACAATCTATGCCCCACGTTGGAGCTGAAGTAAAGTGGATGTCTTGATGTATTAGTAAATATGATCAAACGATAAGGCTGCATACGCAGTTTTTACACGCGTTTGCAAAATTGCAAAAAAGTGGCTACTGGCTTCGTCGTACGTCTGTCTGTTTGCATGGGACAACTCGGCTCCCACTGGACGGGTTTTTCATGACATTTTATATACGAGTATTTTTTCGAAAATCTGTCAGCAAATTCAAGCCCATTAAAATCTGACAAGAACATAAGTACTTCACACAAATACCTAGGAACATTTACAGCATGTCGCTGAACGCTTCTTAGAAAAAGAAATGTTCCAAACTTGTAGAATAAACCGAAACACGCATTTTATATTTGATAATTTTGTTCCGAAAATCGTGCCGTTTACGAAAGAATGCAGAAAAGTGTGGCAGAGCCGGACAGGCTACAGATGACAACACGGCGCATGCGCTATGCATGCTAGATAACTACGGCTATTTATACACGCTCATATTTAGTTTTTTCCACGGCAACAATAGACACGCGAACGCGCCTCAATATTACTTTATACATACAATGCCAGTCTTGTTTCACGCAGCACTGAACACTGCAAACCGGGCGGCGTATCTACGGCCGGCGGGCCCAACCCCCAAAAAATGCAGAATAATATAGGCTGGACGCTGATGGAGGATTCCGCTTTTAGTTGAGCCATCCTATACGTAGTAAACGTACATACCGTGGGATTCCTGGTCCAGAGATACATCAAGGACTGGATCCCCTTCCTCAAGCAAGCATCGTTTACTTGTTACCCTTGTTTACTACGTATTATCGTAAACATAACACTTTTGGAATGTGTTCGTGGTGTAGTTTACAATCTGGATTGTGCACAATCAAATTCAATGGTCAGATCCGACTGCCGGTGTATTAATTTTGTATCTAGTTTTTAAGTCTCTGTGTCTATTCTACAGACTTTTGTGGGGGTTCAGGGTTTCAGTTGTTTCAGGTATTTACTGGTAATAAATGTGGGTCTTCAGCTGTCTCTGATGCAGTCGGGAAAGGGGCTTCTCTGTAGACGAAAATTTATCGCTCGGTGTTCCTAAACACAGCTAAGACAGACAACCAACTGAAGTTACCGTTCAGCAAGTAATAACGCGGCAAAGCAATTTTTCCGCGGGTAATTTTACTTGCTTAAGGCCGACGGTGTGAAAATCGAAATATCCACGTTAAAAACACAAGTTCATAACTGAGATGAAAGGAAGGGCCAGCAGGGTTTATAAAACACTTAGTTCATAGGTAGGTTTCCCATACTCAGCTGCGCTCCCCGATGGAACTCCATTTCCCTGTAACCGAAACTGGTCGATAAACTGACTGGTGTCGTCTTGCTGTGCTACACTAAGGTGCAGGTGTGCCAATATCCATGGATCCAGCGACAGGTGGTTGAACATCCGACACCAAACTGGATTATTTGAAAGTCTGAAATCGGATCAGCTCCACCTCACTGCTGACGTGAACAATAACGGCGCAACTTACCATGCTAACAAAGTCACGTGTTTACACAAGTGACAGTTCAGGCAGTAGTCCTCCACCTACGCCGATAGAAGTGACAATACACACCGCTGCAAGCTAAAAATCACGGTAGTGCTTCCATTGCATCTGAAGTACAACGTGAAAGTACTTTGTCCATGTGCTTAATTAAGCACCACCCCAAGAAAAACAGACGGAGTGTGGAGGTATGCATAACCTCGGCAACAAATAAAGTTCAGTGGTCAGCTTCACACTACGGCCGCAATACCTCCGGGGAAGAGTCTCCGGTACCCACTGAATAAAAAGGCCGGTTGCCCCCATAGCCTTTGGGGAGAACAATCTCTGGACCCCACCGGGAATCGAGCCAAGACAGTACAAAAAAATGTATGCCTACTATGAAAAATCGTGTAGCGTGGGCTTGCATTACCATGTTTTGCTTTATTTGCTTAATACGTTAAACAATCATAAATACCTCGTGCAACTCATCTTCGCGATCCCGTCGCCTTCCCTTTGCTTTCTCTAATGAACACAATCGCGTGCAGGCCCACATTAGTCGATAAAATGTGTTTCATTCTCTTCCCATAGTGCTCAGAACAAGTCTGGGGCCCACCCAGCGTATTACAGAGTCCCTCTGCACCCGTAGGAGAAGAAGATTAGTTACAGTCAGTGTTGGAAATGACTCTCACGGGCATGTGACGCAAGTCACGTATGCCACCTAAATTATGTATTAAGGCTTCCCACTAGCAGCCGAATGCTGCACCCTTCTTGCATAGGTGCAGTGGGAATATTCGCTCATCCTCTACATCAACAAGCACCACAAGCTACTTCACAAGCAGAAAAGCTAGCACCCACCCACCCTCCACTTTACATTAAGCTACACCTCCATTCCGCCACAGGTGTTCATGGCACGATGCTTCATTTGAGAACAGGCCAGCGACATCACAACAGGACACCTTACCGTAATGCTCATACCAAGTCTAATGCCAACACACGAACCATTTCTTCTTATGAACTTTGAACTCTGTTCTTCGTTCTTTAGTTGCAACTATAAAACGGCAGCAACCCCAAACGTGTCATTCAGTTTGATGGCGATAATTCATGCCAAGCAGCTAAGCGTGTCAACATTTGTACAAACGTAATTAACACGTTCGAATTATGTACGAAATACAAACTACAAACACTGTGACGGCATAAAAACTCTTAGCAGGCAATTTTATCGAAATTTGTACACATGCTTTTGAAAATTATGCATATAAATCACTCAGTGAACTGCACAAGTCTTAATTTACAGTTCGTGCCTGTTCGTCGTTTGTACAGACTGACAGTAAATCGCTTCAGTAAATCGGGCACGTCCAGTTCTTTTACAGCAAAGGTATCACGTCCACTCAAACACTGGACAATTAAGCATCTCGAAAGAACATCCAGGCACAACGAGGCAGCACTGCGGAAGCATGGCCGATCTCTAAGCAGACAGCATGTCAAAACTATAATCTTCGTTTCAAGCGCAAATCGGACTCTCCGGGAAAACCGGGATAGCCTATTCGGCATAACGGCTAGGATAGGTCCTGGACAATCGAGGTGAGAGTCCTGCAAGGCGCACAGATTTTTTCCACTTTACAAACTGGATATGAGGACCACGCAGCCTCCTATGCAATCAGTACGACTGCTCTTTCCCAGCTGCTAAGCGGCAATGGTGTGAAACTGACCACTCGCCTTAATCTAGTTCCGAAGTTAGAATAAGCAAAGCGATATATCCATTCTCCCACATGCCTTCACGGCACGTACACAGACCTTACCTTTCAACTAAGCGGCCTCGGCAGGAAGAGTCGGTTGCTCCTCCCTTCAAGCAGGGACTAACAGGAAAACTTAACTGCAGTGCCTAGGAAGCTCCCTCTCTTACCGATACTTAAACATGTCTTTCCTCTCCCACCTGTCTGTTAGCTTATTACTGCAATAACATGATTTCCACGTCACGAAAACGGTATCCAGATACTGTTAATAATATGTAACTCCAACAACCTGCGTAAAAAGAACGTAAATCGTAATTAGCGTTAAATATGCATATCAAGGTCACAGCACTAGGTAACGAAACGATTTGCTGCAAAAGCGGAGTAAATCCAAACTGGAAGAATCTCGTGTCAGTTCCGCCGCAACCAACCAGCCGATAAAAGTGTCCTCCAGTCACTACAGAAAATATGAGGTTCTATCACCGCACCGGCAAATATGGTTAACTGAAAAGGTGACCCATTTCAGCACAGTTCTCATTTTATGCACGCATTTCACAACATAACGGAGAAAATTTCATGCTTGAAAAGTTGATTTTTGCATCGATCTTGAAGAAATTATCCTCCTTTCAAGGAATGCTTAGTTCCTTCGTTGTGTACACCAAGACCACACAGCTGGACCAAGCCGTGCGAAACAGCATATTTACACACCATTTCCTTAGACAGCGTTTGAATCATCCGGCCATTAAGGTCAGTTATTTGTTAATTACCTTCACATTCTTCAGATTAACATTTATATGTACATCCTAAGTCGCCGAAGTCAACAGGTTTCGTCCACCTCACGGTCGCTCATTTCATCTTACACATCTAAAGTGAAGGAACCGGCTAGGGTAGGTTAAACGTTAAACTGCACACGTGCTTAATTAAACACCATGTCATGAAGGCGCACACAGTGCAGGCATAGCTTCCTACGCACTACTAACGTAAATCGCTTCCCTTTCCTACCACTTTACCCAGAGGGAAAGACCCCGCCATCCACTCGAAGATGGGTGGGGCCCACAGCCGGTCAGGACACTCTTGGATACGACAAAATCTCTTTCCCCTGCCAAGAATCGAACCATAATTCCTCAGTAGCGAAGCTTACAAACTATGAAGCACTTCACTGTGTAATTTTCTCAAATGTCCAGGTACTTCGGTCTCAATATTCTTCTCAGCACATCGTTCACAGACATATTCAACATGAGCGCGTCCTTCCCACACGACAGGGCAGTCCAACATCTTCAACGGCGTGGGTCGCATGCGACACCAGATAAGAGAGTGGCTGGAACCGCTAAAATAATTTCATCTTAAAGCTAAAGATGAAACAAATATGAAATTTTATCAATCGGTTTTAGTTTTATTTTTACCTACCGACTGAAGGTTGGTAAGCGAGGTTTTCCATTCACTAATATTAATGTCGGTGGGAGGATGACGAAGAAAAAGCTTCCAGTGTTTCATGTCACACTAGGTTTGGGACTTTGGTTATACATGAGGCACTGCTGAAGATGCACTTTCAAACACAACACCACGCGCTGGATCTGTCTTCGGCGCCAGGTCTCTTAATTTCGAACGGTAAAAGAAAACGGGGGAAATCACGATGTTAAGTTTATTGTCAGGCTTTTGTGCTAAAGATAAGACACTAGAATTGCAGAGCCCGAAATGTGTATCATCTCTCCGAAGTTCCTCCAGTACATAAATGAGTGTTTCGAACGACAGACGAGTTTCTCATCTACATCAAACAAGAGATAGTATTATGGTCTACCGATACGAATTTTCTGTGTGTTCTGATAGGCAAGAGGAACGTAAGATTTAGATCATAATGTAACTGGAATCCTGTCTTCAGGGATGTAACAATGCGTCAGTGTGTGGGTCCAGGCGTTTTGAACGAAGGTGGACTTGGAAGATGAAAGCGACACTTTCCTTCGAAAAGTCGAGAACGACTAGCCAGCGATGCAATGTCACATCCCGCAAGACCTGAATCCTAGACTGCACCGCTATGAAAATCCTCTCAACAACAGACTCGTAATACTTTCGATAAACTCTATAACGTTTTAATAAGGTTCTCACGGCATAAGTGTGAAAATCGCGGTTCTTCTGTATGTGACATCGTCTAGTTTCGTATGAACATATCAATGAATCAGAGGACTATTGCAGTTCATTCTTCAAAAACGTTGCTACCTATATGAGATATTTTCTGTAAGACAGTAATCTTCTACGTAATTCAACTTCGGCAGATTTTGGACGGTTCATCAACAGATTTGTTCTTGGTTTTTTTAAGGCTGTTCAACTGCACAGACTAAAACATGAAGCGCTGAATGATGAACTGACTTGTATGGCGGGGAAGGATGTCGACAAAACAATCGCCGCCACGTTTATCGATAAAGCGATAAAAAAAGGAACCTAACAGTCTGGACAGCTAGTTTCATGCCCGAAATTCGAAAAATAAACCCCCGTAACACAAAACATGAGCGCCACCAAACAAACGTGAAGCCTAGCACAGGTCTGCGTGATTTCAGACCCGCCGCGAAGTAGCTGAGAACTGCGTTATGGGTTATTACGCATCGAGTAAGGGTAATTTATTTACCAGTATTCGTTGTGTGACAAGCCCGAAGAGCGCAGTCCTTATTTGTTCCATCCGCGATACTCAAACGTGGCCCTTCATTGCAATGTTGCCATCAATTATCTTTACGCATTCTGTTCGGGGATAATTGTGATGCTCCTCATTTCGAACAGTTTCTGTGCTATGTCTAGGTATCTCCTCAACACTGTTCTTAAACACAATCCTCCAAATCAAATACCAGGGATGAAGGTAGTCCCTTTGCCTTCGCGCGCCAACGCCATGGAATCGTACAAATGGAAATGGAAGTACAGTACAACGCCATTTATTCGGATTAATTGGGACGGCAAGCCATCCGGATATGCAGAAAATCCGAACTGGATTTTTCTTTTAAAATAAGCTACACTGGCAGTTTGTGAAGAGGAAAAAATCTACAAAAGGATGTTTTAGGCCACATACTTATTTACGTACCAATAAAACACTAATACGTAACTCCTTACATGTATTTGACAACTGGGGGAACATTTAAGCCATAAAAAGATGCAGTACAATTACAGTAACAAAATGTTTACCCGAAGGGCCAAGCCGATCCGAATAATTGGCGATCCGGATAAGTGCGGTTCTATTGTAAATACCGGAGCATTGTACATACGTCTCGGCACATGCTTGTAAGTGGTCAGTTTCGAGTTCGGACTGCCTTTCCGAAGGAGGAGTGCGGGGGAGGGGGGCCGGGCAAACCCAAAGCATTAGTGGTCGTCAGAGCTGCTATGCACGAGGCGGAGAACAGAAATATCATGCCCCTTGCTGTAAAGAGAACTTGGTTACTTATCCAGTAATCAGAAGCTCTAACCACGTAACTATCCTCCACTTAAAGAGACTAATTTGGTAATTAAACATGCCATAACTGACACTTCAGCACTGAAACAATGTGAATTCAAACACTTATGGTCTTTCAAGTTACGAGTTAATACAGTTATACCCAAGTATTTCAACGCTCCCCAAGATTTCGGAACAAGACGCTACGTCCTTTCTGCACCAAACCATTCAGTTTTTTGTATTTTGAAGCGATGAATGGCTAAGCACGCAGAACCATCATCAGACCAGTTCGTGAGCATACAAAAAGTACCTCAAAGAACTGACAGGGGAAAAGAAAGTGAAGGTAACGTGAGATTCTTGTACATCATCACTGTAATCACAGTTGATGATCTTTGTATTCGCAAAAGTTGGGGCAAGTATCGGCTCAGCGTGATTACGCACGCACACACGCACAGAGAGAAATGCACTGACCGTGGAGAATTAATTGCTCTTAGCATACATACAACATTAAACTTTTTACGCAATGTTCACTGCTACGGCACCAATAAACAACATAAATAAGTCGGCCAGTATTAGCCAACACCACCCAGACAACCAACTAGACCACGCTACGGGCTAAAGTCCGACGGATCATGGTTTAATTTCCGACAAAGGTAAGAAATTCTCCTCTCCTATAAAGCGACCAGACCGGCGCTGTGACCCGCCCACGCTCATATTCAGCAGCTACCGGAGACTCGTTGCTGAACACTCCCCTAGTCTAGTGCCAAGGTTAAGAAGAATAAGGGGAGCTATACCTCAACACCCATACGTCTTCGTCGTGTGCCTTTACTTCTTAATAAACCTCGTTATAAGACAGAAACACACACACACACACACACACACACACACACACACACACACAGGAAGCGTAATGTCTGTAGATTAACTAAGATCTGGGTGCCAGACTGCCCCTGTGGATCATTCTTCTGTAGGACTCCCATTATACAATAACATGTACAGAATTTCCTTGCTTTTCCCGGGTTCGTACTTCGACAACTCGAACAGGTGTCAGAGTCATACCGCATGGTGTTCATAAAGCTGAAGGGGCGGGGGGGGGGAGAGAGAGATAGTTCTCCATCACAGTGTTTATGCAAAGAAAAGAAAAACATTAAAAAATACTGAAACGTCGCTTTATGTGAGTCTTGGAACATAAACACCGCGAAAAGTGTGGGATGACAATTACCTGTAAAATGACCAGCCAAGTCATTTCGTGGGCAATGAACCGTTTCAGAAGAGCTAATACCAAACCCCCATCCTCAGAAATCAAGTCCATAAAATGCATCTTAATGTTATCCGCCTCCTCAATCCCGCACGCGGCTACCTTTGAATATACTGTAATTTGAACTCACTGATTATTATAAAATTTCTTACAACTAAAAGTAAGCTGAAATAAATCAACCCTTCTTTAAGCCCGGTATCAAGCAGAAACACAAATGAAAGTGTTTGCCTATACCAACTCTGAAGTTATAAGCATAAACATTTTAATTAAGCGAACTAGTTTTAATGTGCTCTTTGTGCATACTGCATTAAATTAACACATAATGGCAAAGTTCGTATTTGTATGTCTGTCCACATACTTCAGATCCGAAAATCGCACTAGGTATTACGGAATATATTTTACGCCTGCAGATGACGCGGGGCAAATGTACTCTTCAGTAAAACGTAACCGCAAATTAAACTTACGCCTATCGATTTTCATTCAAAAATTCTAATCCCCTTCACATCTGCCAATTTTCGTATAAGGCATTTCCCGATAAGGTAACATTTCACGGTATAGAAAATAATGTTTGCTCATCAAATGCGAAAAGCCCAGCACAGAAATACAAGCAAACACAGACAGCCACTGTTTTGTTTACTGCTATCTACGGAGGTACAATGAAATAATGTATAAATGAAAAATTTGTCCACAGATCTGCACGGGCGCTGTGACAGGGTGGCGCATCGGGGTGTGAAATTAATTGAATCTACAACCTAAAGAAAACGCCTACTAACATTTGCTTCCCTACCCTTTCGTCGAGAATATTCAGTCCCAGCACGAAAAGATAATGAAACAAGGAGACAATTTTCGAGGAAAGATAAATGGGCACTTGATACATAAGGATGGTTTCACTAAACAGATAACAAAAGGTAACATGATTCAAGGTGCAGTCCCGTACGTTGCAATACACACATTACGATGTGTTGCTGCACTGTAATAAAGATACAGCAGTCAGCGGAACCGTACCACCCTCCCCACCCCCCCGCCGCCCACCCCCCCCCACCCCCCTACCCCCCCACAATAACAA
>Ga0123355_10010218_pt1 | contig 14356 bp, 13 predicted proteins | sample TergutEmb28metaG_3_FD_89872 | JGI IMG/M metagenome (GOLD analysis project Ga0123355, IMG submission 89872) | Embiratermes neotenicus P1 segment gut microbial communities from Petit-Saut dam, French Guiana - Emb289 P1 | ecosystem: Host-associated > Arthropoda: Insects > Digestive system > Gut ...
AGGGTTACCAGCCTAGAACTGATATAGTGAAGGATAGGAAGGGTGATTGGTGTACAGACTGCCACAGTATTTTGGCTAGGTGAAGGAACCATATCTCTCAGCTATTGAATATACATGGGGTTCTTGATGACAGGCAGACAGAAATACATACAACAGAACCACTAGTGCCTGAGCCAAGTGCCTTTGAGGTTGAGTTGGCTATTGAAAAGCTAAAAAGTCACAAATCACCAGGTATTGATTGAATCCCAGCAGAACTGATTAAGGCAAGGTGCAGAACAATTCGCTCTAATATCCATAATATTATTTCTATTTGGAATGAGGAATTGCCTGAGGAGTGGAAGGAGTTGATCATTGTACCTGTCTATAAGAAGGGTGATAAAACAGATTGTAGTAATTATAGAGGCATATCACTTTTGCCAACTACGTACAAAATTTTATCCAACATCCTGCTGTTAAGGTTAACTCCATATGCAAAGTAAATTATTGTGGATCATCACTGTGGATTTCAACGCAACAGTTCAATTACTGATCATGTATTCTGCATTTGTCAAATACTTGAGAAAAAAATGGGAATACAATGAAGCAGTGCGTCATCTTTTTATAGATTTCAAGAAAGCTTATTATTGTATAATATTCTCATTGAGTTTGGTATCTCCATGAAACTGGTAAGGCTAATAAAATTGTGTCTGACTGGAACGTTTAGCAGATGCTGGGTAGGTAAGAATTTTTCTGACATGTTTCCTATTAGGAATGGTTTGAAACAAGGAGATGCTCTATTGCCATTACTTTTTAACTTTGCTTTAGAGTACGCCATTAGGAGGGTTCAAGTAAACTAGAAGTAAAGATTGATAACATTTCCCTAGAAAGGGTGGAACAACATTCATGAATCTAAATTCTATTCAGGAAGAAATAAATAGGAAATTGATGTTGGAGAATGCTTGCTATCATTTGGTGCAGAATCTTTTGTCTCCGTTTGTTATCTCAAAATATATACAGAACTATAATTTTGCCTCTTGTTTTGTATGAGTGTGAAACTTGGTTGCTCCCATTGATGAGGAACGTAGGCTGAGAGTGTTTGAGAATAGGGTGTTGAGGAGAATATTTGGGCCTAAGAGGGACGAGGTAACAAGGGAGTAGAGAAAACTACATTATGAGGAACTTAATGATCTGTTCTCTTCACCCGGTATTGTTAGGGTGATAAAATCGAGAAGAATTAGATGGGTAAGTCATGTAGCACATATGGGGAGAACATAAACATATAGAAGGTTTTGTTGGGGAAACCTGACAACAAGAGACCACTTGGGATACACAGGCATAGATGGGAGGGTAATATTAAGATGGATCTTCAGGAATAGGGATGTGGGGTATGGACTGGATTGAGCTGGCTAAGGATAGGGACAGGTGGTGGGCACTTGTAAATGCAGAAATGAAATTTTGGGTTCCATAAAATGCGGAGAATTTCTTGACTAGCTGAAAACTGGTTAGCTTCTCAAGAAGGACTCTGCATAATGAGTAATTAAGTAAGTTAGTAAGTAAGTAAGTAAGTACAGTATGCATCATAATCTAAATATTTTAGACTTTATTTTCCCATATTGCAGTGGAATATTTACGTCATAGGTTTTGTTGAAAATAATGTTATGTTATTTTGCCTTGGATGATTGGCAGATCAGTCTGGTAGAAAAAATGCAACAGATCCATGAATTTGCACCTATGAGGCTACCCATATCATGATGCTAAAATGTGGCTTGTTTCACATGCGTGCACAACACAAGCTCTGCACAGTTCAGCCTTTCTGAAAGAATAATATGCGAAGAAAGAATTTCTGATATACTGTCAGAACTTTGTCCTGATGAAAATAACCTGGATTGTTACTTCCCCTAAGAATAACACTGAAATTAGAACCATTGCTTTCCAGATATTATTCTATGAAGACAGTGTGAGTTACAGATACACAGAGAATATTACATTCATAGATCAGTAGGGTATTTATTTATTTCAAGAACTGCTAAATTTTCTTTATTTAAGTTTATATTCTACAACACATTACTTTGAAGTATGTGTATAGAAGTCATTATGCTAACAATGAGCCATTTTAATTTCTTTGTCTGGGAATAGGTATTTTATATCTCAAAGTACAATATAATCCAAACTTAAGGTTTTATGACTTAAGATTTTCCTGTATTATATGTCTGTTTTTTGTGGTCCTGCCCAAAACACCATATAAATAATTTATTTATTTTATGTCACTTGTTGTTAGATTTTTCCCACATGTAAGACACAAAATTCCATCCCAACACCATGTTGGTGCCTCAGTTTAAGGTTCACATTTACAACTGTGGATTTGGATTGCTAAGGTATTGCCATAATTATATGCAGTTTAATTGAAGTGATGTCAGGATTAATTGCAGACTCTTGCGGCACTGTATGATCAAGTCTCAGGAGTTAATGTAGGTTTGAGAATGCTGACTTTGTATTTTTTGTGCATACTATGTATATGCCAAACGTTTGGGTTTATGAAACACTGGAGCAAAGGGTGTGGGTTGCTTTAGGCGGATAGTAATATTGTGAATATGCTAACCAGAACCCGTGTGTGCAGACGAATTCTCCAGTCAGGGCAGTGAGAAGGATTACCAGAGCAGTGTGCTGACTCAGTGCCCTGTCATCTCTGAATGTGCTGGTGCCCCAGTTATGGGTGCCTCTCCAAGCATTGGACGGTGCCAGGCCCTCTACGAGTATACAGCCAAGTTATATGATGAGCTGAATTTGCAGCCAGGTATGTGAGTTATGTATTAGCTGTTTAATGTGTATGCTGGGTGAGAAAGAGATGACCACATCACTACACTGACATGCAGTTTTGAAGCTGGGTGGCTGTGGCATGTGTTGTGATTACAAGCATGCTGGCTGATTAGTGTCAATTGGCTGAAGTGCTGGAATATACATGGAAGGTCGTCTCACATTTGTGAAGTAATTCCTGTTCTTTGTCAAGGTTATTTTGTTGTTGGATCTTAGAACATGACAGAAGGAACCAAATGAAGGGCACTGCCTAGTTGAACTAGAGAAGTGGTGTATGAAGTTTTTGAGTATAGAAAGAGGAAGCCTGGAAAGCAACAAATGCTGTAACTCGAGCAGTTGACTGTGTTGCCAAGTGTCAGTTGTGGAAGAAAGAAGTGTGTAAAATCAGGCTTTGAACAGTGTGCATAATAATTAGCAATACAAAGGAACCTCTCACTGAAAGTGGCATTGTGGCAAGAAAACATCATCAATACAAGAGACCAGTGACTGGAATAAGTGACTTTGATAAATTTCCTGCATCAGATAAATTTCATTGTGTATGCGGCTGGGGAATTATCACGGCAAAAGATGTGAACAAAGCCGTATGATTTGAATGCAGCCAGGATTACATTACCATGACTATTGCAGAGTATGGTTTTTGGGTATCGGCAGTTTGATGATGAGATAAAGATGTTGTTGGAGTGGAATGATGTTGAAGCCATGAGGACAGTGTTTGTGAGAAAAATGTAGGGAATTAGATGCAGTGACAAAGCTCGCATTTAGTACTGGGTAAGAAATTAGGTAAACCAGAACCACACCTAAACAAGATGCTGACAGATGAGTGATAGTTCTAGTGGCATGTGGTTTTCCATTGACAAAGGCCTTATTTTGTGTCATGCTGTTTCAGCTCCCACAAAATTTATTTCATGGAGAAAGTTAATTTTGCAATGTAATTTGAGCATCTCAATGGATTGTCATGACAAAATGAAAATTTCAGACATTTTTGTAGGGTTTACCAAACTGTTCCTACCACACCTAGTCCCAAAGTCCTTCATAATAAAGAAAAACAGCAGCATCCACTCCATTATAACAGAAGAGGTACTGTGTGCAGACACAATGAAAGTAGACGCTATGATGTGGCTATCCAGTTAAGGCTGTCGTCACCTGGCCTTACAAATATGTGGAGTTACTGCAGCTGTTTAGAATGAGTAAGCTGCGAATGCTATGAACTGGATACCGCTGCCATACAACGTGGTTATACATTGGTGCTATTGCTACCATATCACTGCCACTACAGTCCATTTGAACTAACAGGAGCACAGGCAAAGATATTTTGCAGACAAGAATAATGTCTTCAAGAGTGCTGATGTGGAACAGCTGATACATGAAGCAGTAGACACAATACAGACTTCAGCTTGGAATGGTAGTGCGAAGCGTATGGAAGAGCTGCAAGAGCAGGGGTTTCAAAGAGAAATTTCCTTAGATAGTGAGATGGAACTTACCACCATAAACCTCAGGGATTCGGACACATAACTATCCGATGTCAGTGATGAAGATGATGAAAGTATTTATATTGGTTTATTTAACTCAGATTAATAATTGACAACATTGGTAACACAGAACTTCTTGGAGTTTTGCAGTGGCGTAAGAGACTGTGTATAGGCTGCCCCATTCTTGCAGCAGAAGAAGACTTGAAACATTGCAAACATATTTCACTGTCTTCTACATAAAATATTTTGATCATCCTCATCATTACTGCATTTTACTCTGCTTAGTGAGGAAGTGATGGTTTGTTTAATGCAAGATTATTTTATAGTGTTTCTTCAAGTAAATGGTTTATATAATGTGTGGTGATATGGGAAGATGATCTTGATGGCCGAGTGTGGATGGATTTGGGAAGAAGTGGTCATGGCCTGCCTGAATTTAATATCTGAGCTTTTGTTTGGAGAATAAGGAGATCTGTATATTCATGATAGCCAGTAGTGTAACCAAGATGTGAAACAGGTACTTATTGACCACAAATCAAGAACACTGCTGCTGCACAGTTCTTCTAAGTGGGATGTGCCAGAAGACTGGGCATTTTGTTGAATAATATTTTGAGTTTTCTGTACTGACAGCTGGTCTCTTATCTGCAGTACCGCAGTCACAATGCATTCAGTACACATATCATGTCTAGAGCTGTTACATTTCAATCAGAAAACTGAATTGTTGGGGCTGGACAACAAGGGTTCAATTCCAAGCAGAGACAGGGAGTTAAGTTTTTGCCATTTCATCTGGAACAGCCCAGACCACTGATCTGCAGCCATAGAAAATGTGAGGAGCTTTACCTGCAATATCTGATTTTTATGGGGTTTTTAGATCCAGTAAAGGTAAAGACAGTTCTTTTGCTTAATTAGAGCATGATGAAGATCTGTGTGGAAGTGTAGGTGTATTGCTTTTTAGGTGTGGGCATTAGGTGGGGATGAGTGCTCATCTACATGCTGACCTGCCTTGCCCCTAGGAAAAGAATCCTGGAATCTGTTAAGTAGGAGGTTTGGTACCTCCTCAGAGCCTGTCTGGGCACTGCAAAAGAGGATCTGTTCACCTGATAATAATCAGGTCTCATTGCCATAGCCATTCGGACAATAGTCTAGTCATTAAACTGACATCACCATCGCTTCTTCCTTTTAGGTCCAGGGACAGCTTCACTTACATGAATACAAATTGCAAGTTATGTAATTACAGGTGATGTTATCAAGATCCATGACAAACAAGCAGATGGCTGGTGGCTTGGTGAACTGAATGGTGTTGTTGGCATCTTCCCAGCAACATATGTACAAGAAATGGACTGACAGCTCTACCAGTCCTCATGGAAGAGAGGCTATATGTAACTGAGGCCTGTGTTGTCCATTTACAGAATTATGCCTCCTGAAGTAATTGGACTTTTCTTGATTTTGTTACTGCATTAGGAGAAATGTGCATTATTTGCAGCTGAAGTCTGCCGAGTGCTTTCGTTTCCCTGAAACTAGGCATTTGTCCTGTCCATAAACATTAAGATGGATGGAAACAAACTGCTCTAGGATGGTTGGACTGCCATTAACCCTGTTGTTATTATGTACATGCCAAATCGTTATTCTCTTGGAGCTCAAAGTGCCAGAATGTTGGAGTCAGTGTGTAACTCATCAGTTTTGATTCAGAGTATAGTAACACCAAATGAAACTTGTCTTTCTTCTTGTTACAAGTCATTTCCTTGAAATATGCATAATATGAAGACTGGACACAAAGGTAAAGAATGAAGTAGGTATTTCATTTGAACTTGTTTTGTTAGACTGTTGTGCTGTGGTTAACAGGACTGTTATGACCTGCGAGTTGAAACGAAGAGGTCATCATAATGTCATATTGTCCCGATATGTTATGTAAGGTAAACACAGAATGCCTTGGATTGTGTGATCACTATGACTCACACAAAAAGTGTAGACCACAAGCATCACAGTACTGGGACAATTGACACTTGGAGACCAAATTGATGTACCATTCTCAGTTTACATGAAGTGACAGTATGCCGTCATGATAGATTTGTCTGCATAATATCGCTGAATTTTGTTGAATGCAAAGATGGATGCTACATGACTGAGGTGTTTGGTAATTAATATTAAATCATCTTGTTTTGTTAATGCTTTCATAATTGTTTAAGTGAGAGAACAGAGTATTAATAAATGTTAAAATCAATAATGCTCAGTTTTTATGAAGATTTGTTGCCTTCTTTGAAATAGGTTAGAAAGGGAAGTTTTGCTATGAACAGCCAAGAAATACTATAGGATGAAAGACAGAAGATATTTTGTTTTTTAAGTAGGACAAGCAGTAAAATGAGCAAGATGCAGTGTTTTCTGCATAACTTCTGGATAACAAAATACAAAATTATGAGTTCCTTCAGTCTTGCTGTTTAGCGTAAAGTTTTAATAAATTTTATCAAATTATGTGCCCTATCTCTGGTCGGTACTGTATTTTATGTGTAAGTTATACAGTATGAAATGCTGCTTAGTCAAGTCAAGGCAAGGCCAGCTAAGGCAGGGTTTTTAAACCAAAATGAACTGTGACTTCTTTTGCCTACCTTTTTATTGGCCACAGCCGGTTCATCCTTTTCTTTAGACTCTCAATATTTCTTCGTTCGAGAATGCTCTTCCTTTCTTTGTCTAGACGCCAGTAGAGTAATCTGTGGTTTTGATTACATCATACATCATGAAGGCTTGTGGGCCAGTTGGCTTGGCAGGAGCTTTTGCTGGTTTCTGTTACAATTTATTCAAGGTTTTCTGTTAATATAAAGCCAAAGCGAACACTGACCACAAAGACATGTAGTGTAATTAAAATACAATTCATTAGTTAAAATTCATTTGTCTAGTTCGAAATAAAATTCTTTTAGTATTGTCTTTCAGCTCCATATTCTTCAAATCATTATTTTGTGTGGAGTGTGGTAAATTCTGTTTCCAAGGGTTGGCGCCAGTTCAAAGTATCTTTTAGAACAGGTATCATGGACAGGTAGAAGGATGGATAGGCAAACAGCGTATTTTTTGATTTAATGAGTTGATGAAAGTTAAATTTCCTTCTGTTTAAGTACTGGGAGATATAAAAAAACTGTGTGTGATACACTTGTGTTCTGTTTCTGTTGACAGCTTCAGTTGGTCAAATTATTGTCTCCACTAAATATTTAGATAATTACACTTGAGATTCTTGGAGAAATGTGTACAAGTCTTCCTACACTATATGTTACTTGATTTCAACCAAAAGTGATTGTATGAATTTAATAAAATTTTTAGTAAAATTTGTATGTTTCAAATGCCATGATATTCCATTAGGCTGTTCTCGGTATGATGCATACAGAAAGACGGACAGACATGGAATTGACTGGCACAATGTTAATCCTCCTCGTGGAGAAAGCAACAAAAATTGGAAACATGGTATTCTTTTGAACAGTGGTAATAAATTGGACATTGTTTTCACAGGAATTCTTCAATATAAAAAAAAAACCCTTACAGAGTCATCTGTGATGTGACTCCCTGTCAGTTGGTAAATAGTTACCGACGTTTCGGAGGATCTGGCCGCTTCCATCTTCAGGGTATCTGCTATCGGCGAGTGTTTAATAGTCGACACTGCGCCATCCCTCGCGTCCTGAATCTTCGAACCCAGTTCAAGAAGTTCAACTTTCCCACTACCTTAGAACAGTAAACTTCTGTAAAATGTTGTGCAGTGCTTCAGAGTGCGTGACACGTGACACGTGACGATATTCAGCACAGTGTGGTAGGCGGTGTGCTTTGTTTTCAGACGGTACAGACAACTGCCAAGAAAATTAACATTCGTTGTGGTCTCTCCACACCACTTCCAACAAAGACCTTGCGGGAGACCAGCAATATGCAACCCGCCTTCTGTGGGTCGCGTGTGACCCGCCTAAGTTACGTCCGCGGTTCGCGACAGTTTCCGAACACATTTAATCTACGCATATCCGTCAGAGTGGACGATTTTTTTAGTAATTCGTTGAATTTAACGAGAATAGTTGCATTTGGTAAACAGCACTTAGGTTATAACGTGATTCGGCATGTTGCGTGGGAAATCATCGTTTTTTGGAAACTTTTCAGTAGGAGGCGTGACACAACTGTGGCGTGGTAAGCGCCAGCAACCCTCTCATTCTTTTAGTTTTTAGAGCTTTCTAATAGCAATGCGTGTTTAGATATTTCAGTCGTAATTTTGTGGAATGGGATTTCATGTATTTCGTAAACCATCAGTGTCAAGGAGGTAGCAAGCTTATCACGAAAAGATTCTTCCGCTCGTAAAAGACAGAATAAAACATGGAAATGAAATTATAGCGACTCGCTAGGGCCTGGACTGTTCGGGGATCGAATCGCGATAGGGGCGAGGTTTTCCGCACCCGTCTAGACCGCCCCTGGGTCCCACACAGCCTCTTGTACAATGGGTTCGGGGTCTCTTTCCCGGATGTAAAGCTGCCAGGGGGTGGTGTTGACCGCCACCCCAACCCCCGTCTATCGTTGAGGTTAAAGAAATCATAGAGGTATATCTCTACTTCACTGCATGGCTTTTATGGCCTGTTGTAGGGTGAAATTTGCTTTTTTGCATTTCATATTGGTATGCGAACAGCACAGTGTTTGGAGGTTTTCAAGAGGTGCTAGTGTAATAACAGGGTTCTTTACACTGGCAGAATCTAATTGTGCTTGAGCTGGTGATGCTGGTGCTCTGAATTCGTGCCTCTGTATATTTGCACGGCTTCACGAACCAGAACACACTGATTGCAAAATGGCGGAACCGTGGTTCATAGTTGGTCGGTGGACAAACGCAGTGCAGGTTCGTTATTTGATATCACTGAACACAGCCAGTAACAACCACAGTGAAGAACGCAAGGGTCGGTAGTCAAGAGGCATCTTAAGAAAAAAAAAAGTATACTTTACCAATGCGATGTGACGGTGAAGTTAGTGATGGAACACCCGGTGACTGATTACGTAATGCCCTCTCCGTCATTCCTGAAACCCCTCCATTTCACCTTCCTTCGGCGTCCATTTTCCACGTTGCTTGAAAATTTACGGTGCTTCTGCAAGTTACTCGATCAACATCTCTTTAAATTTCGTCCTGACCAGGAATTCTAAATTACCTTCTGGTCAGATGGGCTTGGGGACAGATTCCTTATATCTTCGTTGTTAAGGCAAGTTTGCATATTTGTTTTGGTCCTGAGTTGTGCCTGCGACATGCATGCTTTGTTGCTATGAACTGGTATTCACGTGGCACTGAACGGAAACATCAGACAGCAGGCCAAGATGGGGGACGGTTTTGCTCAATGGAATTCGTGTTGTAGTTATTGATTTGTTTGTTACCTAGCTGCATTGTTCAATTAGTATTGTTGCTGTGATTTGTTACATTGGTCTTGTATGGAATTATATTCGATACATACGTACACCTGTGAGATTCCACAGGGTACCCGAGGGTAATGTTCGCTGGGAGAGGGTTAGCAGAGATGTGGGAGGTGTGGTACAGTACCAAGAAGGCCGACATGGGCACGGTACTGTAGGTTATGGACAGTTTACTTTCCTTGAGCATGGGCTTGATTGTGTAGTGTTTTGCTTAGGGAACAGTGAAACCCACGGTACAAATCCCACTGGTCTGATAAAACCTACCCTATTCTATGTAACGTAACTTGATTAGCAAGTGTTTTTTTCTTTATTGTCGCCACAGCCCCTAGTGGACTAGGACCTCCTCATTGTCGAGGCGTCACGATCACACTGAGACGTACCACACTCGGTAGGACTCTTGTGGGCGAGTGATCAGCCCGACGCAGAGACATCTACCTGACAACACACAACACTCACAAAAGGCAGACATCCTTGCCTCCGGAGGGATTCAATCTCGGCAAGCGAGCGTCCGTAGACTAATGCCGAAGAACGCGCGGCCACTGGGATTGGCAGCAAGTGGAAATCCATGATCCGAAACTGCCTGGAATGTGGCGTGGTTTTGCATTTTGCCGTTTAAATACTGAATTACTCACAGGACCGGCTTCTTGGCACCTAGTGGCACACGGAAAGGTATTCCAACAAAGAAAACACGGAGGCAAGGATCGACCGGCGTGATTTCAGGCTTCCGCCGCGAAGTAGATAAGAACTGTGCTCTCCTGTGTTATCACGTAGTGAGTAGTGGTAATTCCTTACCGACGTTTCGGTGCAACTTATCGGTCCCATCGTCAAGGTCCAAGAATCCAAAAGAAAGCCTGGAACCCTAATATGGGGTTTATATAGGGAAGAGTGTGGACGGTGATAAGTTCTCAGTAGCGTGGTGTCAGACACTAGAATTGATGAAGGTAGCAGGAAGGAGGGGACAGTGTAGTCATCAGTGCTACTTAGAAGCAAGACGTTGTGGGAGATCAAATTACTAAGAGGTGCAGGAGAGGACGGCAAAGGGAGCGAGAATGGAAAAGGAAAGAAAGTGAAACGTATAATTGACAAATACGTAACAAAAACAATAGAAGGGCAGAAAAGTCGTAGCCCATTGCTACTCCGTGGTAAACTACCAGTTTCAGGGTTGGGAGACAAAAAGAACACAATGTGTGGAATGAAGGAGAGGAAAAACCAAAGGAAGGAGGAGATTAGAAGACTACAAAAATGAACCAATAAATAAAAATGAAATAGGAGGAAGGGGGAAAATGTAGCATCTCAGTACTAAGGCGAAGTGAAGCGGTCCGGGAAGACAGGTTACTGACTAGTATAGGAGGCGCAGACAAGGAAACCCCTATATGAAGTAACAGGAAACAAAGAAAAATAGGAGAAAGAAGAAAGAATTGAAGAAATTGGTAAAAAGATTAAAGGAAAAGCGGGGAAAATGGGAGAAACATACCGAAGGTAGGAATGGAATGGAGAAAGAAGGGGAAGAAGAAAGCAGACAAGCAGACGCTGGATAAAAAGTGAGTAAAGCTTGTCCGAATCCAGAAGGAAAGAACAGTGGGTTGGGTAATTAGATCCAGCAGGGGCCGTACCGACGAGCGGCGTTGGGGAATGGAACCATAGGGGAGTGAATGGGGCCCTGAAAAGGGCCATAAGCTAGTCTCCACTACTGAGGGTGCCGTTATTAGTAGCTACCAGGTCCACAGAAAGTGAGGGAGCAAGAGCGAGAAAGCTGGCTAGATACATTCTGAGTTCAAATATTTCACGTTGATTTTTAGGCGCGTCCGCAGAATTGCGAAGTACAACTGTTAGCTTCGTCATATCCGTCTGTCTGTCCGATCGCATGCGACAGCTCGGCTCCCTCTGGACGGATTGTCATGAAATTTGATATTTGAATATTTTTCGAAAATCCGTCGAGAAAATTCAATTTTCATTATGATATGACGAGTATTTTACACGAAGACTAATATACTATTTTGATCTTGTCTCTCTCAGCCTCTTTTTACAACGAGAAGTGCTTCGGACAGAAGTTGTAAAAAAATCAAAACATTTAATTTACAGCAACTCCCCCCCCCCCAAATCGTGCCGTTTGTGAGATGAAATGAAAAAATGCTGAAGAGCCGGAGAGGACACCGATGAAAATATGACGCATGCGGATTGCATGATGGATACATACGGCTGCAAACACACACTCAAAATATGTAATAGTGCTTTTCCACTGCAACAATGGCTGTAAGAACGCGCCTCAATGTTACGTTACACGTACATTGCCTGTATTGTTCACAGCGCTTGGTTTGTTATAAAGGATTTGTCCAAGGCTGAGGCCCTTTTTAACACTTTGTAACACTTTGATATTTTTTTACAACAAAGAGTAGTTAGCTCCTCGACCAATCCCCAGGCTGGAGGACCACTCGTTTTCGTTTGTGCGCGAATGCTTGTTCAAAATATTCGCATCCACCTGTCATATGTGGAGGGCGTCTCATTTCAAATACGAATTACATTAACACTTTACACTCGTAAGTCCAGTCTGCTGTTTTGCCTAAAACTCGGAGTATTTGATGTGGGATCAGGAAGAGGCGGAGGAAGGATAGTGGCAGTGTGGGATGACATGTACACTGCCACATTCTCGGAACGCACGGTCCGATAGATTGTTGGGGTCAACCCATGTCATGTTAGGCATGAAATACTTGGAATTGTGTTCCCGCCCAGACATTACTGAGAGACTTTCTTACAGCGCCATTCGATCTGTCTGACAGAAGGATCTGGACAACATGAACATAAACACAACACCTCGTTTAAATGTATTAACCCTTTCAAGCCCAACTGATTTATTATGTTTGAGTATGCATCGTCAAATACGATGTATTTACGTAGGCGAGTCAAATAGAAACCTCAATTTTTCTTGCCAACTTGTTTAACCTTTAGACACCATGCATCCTATATATAGGACAGACGTACCGCTACTTCCCAGAGAACGCTTTTTATATATTTAGTCAACAAATACATTTAATTATTTTTTTAGTCTTTCTCTCGCCATCTTCGTTTATTCCTCCACAAAATGCCGTTTATTTCCTAATGTTATCCTTCTTGGTTCATAAAATATTCACATTTTACATAAATGGTGTTCTAAACTGTAAATGTTCAGCTTCAAGGCCAAAGGTTTAATGCAGATAAATTCAGTACAGCTTTTCCATATTTCATCATGTCATGTTTTGTTGCTAAGTACATGATTCTGTTCCATGCTGTTTACTTAATGTGTAGAGCTGCACGCAATATTCAAGGCTTCATTTGATTCGCCCGCTTTTTGTTTGCTTGTCAGAATAAAGAGTAATTATCGCTCCCCCAAAATCAACTAACTTTCAGATGACTCGTATTTATTGTGAGATAGGAAATAAAACTTTATATATTTCTTTTGACCAGTGCGGCTCTACCCCGATCTCGTCCCATGTTTTCTGTAGTTTACCTCGGGCCTAGAATAAATGCTGTGTTGGTACCAAGAACCTCCATTTTATGCAGCCCTACCCAAAGTTAACTTAGGCTATATTTTTTCGTCAAAATTCAGCCCTTCCGCTATCAAAATTAAGCTACAATATAATGTTGCTCTCCAAATACAAAATTCAACTTCCTTTTCGGGCTTTTACCAAACCAAGTCGGTAAATGCTGGCATTTGCCGACACCTATTGGTAAAAGTCAGTTTTGTTTGGCTGTGATTATGCTTTGTAAGTGTGTGTGTTTTAACTTTTAATTATTCATTGAACATGTAAGGTTCAAATATTTTGGCGGTCATTTATCTTGCATAATTCTATGAAACTCAAACACAGACCACGAACAAATTCTTGGTTTGAAATTGCAAGGTAATGATAATACAAGTGAAACAAAAACCTACGTAACAATGGAAGTGAAGACCGAAGTTAAAAATAAAAAAAAATAGACCCAGAAGCAATCTCTAAAACCCCTGCCGGACAACTGCGACTATCAGCAGAGCTCAAAAAGTGAAAGTGTTTCGAGAGGCTGCCAGGGAAGGACTTGAGGAGCAGGAAAAGAAAATGAAAGCAACTTCCTCTAAAAAGTTCCAAAAACCTACTCTCGGACAAAATGTTAGAATAAAAATACCAGATATTGGCAGAGCGAAGATGGATCCAAGATCAATAATAGCAATTATCACCGACATTAATGATGAAGAATTTTATGAACTTGCTACTAAGTTGGGTAAATTAAAGTGTTGTACACAAGAAACCAATTTGCCTTATGCAAAGAAAATTTTTAAGCATGGAAGAAGTTGATAAGGAGGAAATAAGTGTACGTGAAGTGGTAAATACACGTAAGCTTTCTTTAGTTGGTGGACAAGGATTCAGAAAATGCAGCTGTTCAAAGAAGTGTACCACGAAGATGTGTTTGTGCAAATAAGCCAATCTATTTTGTAACTCAAAATGTCACAACAGTTAACCTTGCTGTAACAAGTGAGTTTAATTATGGTTTGATAATGTTCAAGGAAATTCTGATTAATAAGTTCCATTTATTTCATGATCATTTTCTTTTAATACATTACCTAAATGCAGTAAAATATAAAGCAGTTAAGTTTAATGTTATTCAAGGCTTCGTTTAAATTTAAATATACAAAGGCAAATTATTGTAACGGACTAGTTTCATGGTGAAAAATATAGAGTTTAATC
>Ga0123355_10010220_pt1 | contig 14354 bp, 8 predicted proteins | sample TergutEmb28metaG_3_FD_89872 | JGI IMG/M metagenome (GOLD analysis project Ga0123355, IMG submission 89872) | Embiratermes neotenicus P1 segment gut microbial communities from Petit-Saut dam, French Guiana - Emb289 P1 | ecosystem: Host-associated > Arthropoda: Insects > Digestive system > Gut ...
GGGGTGGAGACTGGATGGAGTTGGCTCAGGAAAGGGGCAGATGGCGGACACTTGTGAATAAGGTGATGAACTTTCGGGTTCCATAAAGTGCGGGGAATTTCTTGACTAGCTGCAGAACCAGTTAGCTTCTCAAGAAGGACTCTGCTGCATGGCGTAAGTAAGCATGTGTACATTCCTTCATTTTTTAAATTCTTATTAACTTTGTTCATGTTGCTAACTTTTTCTTGTTACAAATGCAAATAAAAATATGTAGGCCTCATTACTATGTGTTTAATATCAATGAAAATATATTTCCCTATAATTTACAAATATTTAAGGCCAATCACTTGTGATCCCCATCGATAACAAACTGGAATATGTGAGAAGTTAACATTTCTTCCACTTTTGTCCTGCTATTAAATTACTGATTTATAAACCGCGGAGCTTAAATGGTCCGCTATTTTAATAAGAATCAGAATCCAATGAAAAACAGGTTATAACGAGATGCTAACAATATTTCTTTCGGTAGGAGAAACGAATAAAGGATGTTTGAGCCTACTAGTATCGATGTTAACAGAAGAGGAACGGAGCCATACGTGTATTTAATTCAGTGTAGAAATGCAAAATAATTTGCGCTAACCACAACTAACATAAAGCAGCACAGTCCTTCTATAGAACCAGATAGTCGCTCAGGTGGTTGAAAATTGTCCGGCTTAACAGAACCCTAATATTCGTTACATTCTTTACAAAAAACCAACAACTAGCCTCTAACAAGAGTCACAGAAATCGAATTCAAAGACTTCTATCCTATTTTCTTAGTACCCATTTTAATATCGCCACTGTTCTACTGACAGACTTTCCAAGTTTTTCCTTTCCGTCGGGTTGTATGATATTTCTGAACTTCAGAGAAAGATACATTTTGTGGAAATAAAATTTCACAAACATGGTAAGATTGGTTTCTTCATGACATAATAAATCTCTATTATCTTCAGAGGGCATATTTCTTTCATACAGAACTGCATAAGGGGAGTAGTGTGTCGATGCGAGACATTCACTCTTTAAGTATAAAGTTACCCGCTTGGAATACGCACGAACCTCCGATTATCCTATGCAAATCATGTAATTACAACTCCCTGCAACTATAACGTTATGATGCAACACAGTGTAAGATAAATGTCTTGGCATGACATTAGAACATGACAGAGAGTACGAGTCAGCGCACGTCACAGGCATTGCTTGAGCGTGAGTTCTTCTCTAAGGTGTGTTAGTAAGCCGAAATCGGTAAATAATGGAATTCTAAACATATCACAGGTCGTGACTGAAACCTGACTTATGGAGAAGTAATGTCGTAGGAAAATGATATTAGTAATGAAATCTAAAAGTTTGGCTGCTTCAAATTAGACGTGAATTTAAGTTTTGAATGCAAAATATAAGCAGTGAAAAATAATTAATGAAGAAGTAAAATCCACAATGAGACATTTAAGATCGCGCTAGAAATAATTTTAAGAGAGGTTACAAGAAAAAGAAACTGGGATCCAAGTGTAAATCACAAGCATAATAATGGTAAAGTAAAGGTAAAGCAGTCTCATTACAGGCCTGGACAGGCCCAGAGGGTTCCAGGAAGTTAAGGTTCCCAGATTTCGTGACAATGGAACAGGATGGTGGTAGGTTGTCAGCCTTACGTACCAGCCGCCTTTACCCCCAGGAAATGCTACTGGTACTCGTTTCTGTTAGAAGCTGAGTCGACCCCAGGGCCATAGTGCGATCGGAAAGATTTTATGTCAATGAAAAATTCGAATAACACCAGTTGGGATTAAACCAGCGACCTTTCGGTTTGTAGCACAGCACCTTAACCACTGTGCCACCGCGGTCCCGACAAGCGTAATAACGAGGTAGACATACTACGTAATTCAAGAAGACTGTTGGACCCCAATGACACACGTTTACTCCAAAGGGGGAAAAGAGAGATAGGTTGAGAAGTATTTAGACGGGAAGTACTACTTGACATCGCGCTTGAAAGCAGAAGGAATAAAAACTGCACATATAACGAAAGTACTTCAGAGCGAAATAAAAGTGCACACACATAAATAAAATTACAAAACCTAAGGACGGTGAAAAGACACTTGAATGTTTAATTCCATGGAGCAGTCATTCAGTGTATGGTTGTCGCTCAAATAAACCAAGATATTCACCAACTCTAATGGAGCCCAAGGGCGCATTAATATTCTCAGAACAGCTCGCTACTGAATCCTATTGGGAGGTAGCTGAATCCAGTTTGCACATCACTTCTTATACCCTAAACTTTCATTTTTATACTGCCCCCCTTCCACGTTATGCAATGATATGACAAATGGTCTCCTTACCTTGGGTATTCCAATTACAGTGTAAGAGTTTCTCATTTCTCCATATCCCATCCATCGCATTCTCTCTGATCTGATTACCCTAATAAGATTTGGCGAAGAGTACAAAGTACGGAGTTTCTCATTATGCAACCAGCTCCATTATCTTCTTACTTCCTCCAACTTAGAGGCTAATATTTTCGTACAATATTTTGTTCGCAGACATTCTCAGTCAATTTCGTACTTCCCTTGGGCTGCAGACACCAGATCTTCACGTTCACATCGCATTATATATATTAGATTTCAATAACAATATTGTGAAACGACAAGAAAGCTGTGTAAATGATGGACGGAGAATATTAGTTCTTTTATAAAGTAAGTCCGCTAATGTTTTTTTACATAATTGCAGAAAAGGTACGGAGAGACGAAAGAACGCTATAATGATAATCTGTGTAGGAACCGAAAAGGACCTTCGACTTTGTAACTATAAAGAAAACAGGGGACGAAAAAGGAATGAATCGTCATTCGAAACACAACTTATGTTCTCTTTAAAAAACTTTAGCTGACAGTTATAATATGATATGTAGGGCGTGTCATTAATGTTGATATGTCATACACATGTTGATATATAATGACACCATACCCGATATTTATATTATATATATAAAGACCTTAGACTGGATTGATTCAATCCGAAATATGTAACCAAAGTCTTTTAAAGAGAATGTAAGTTGTGTTTCGACTGAAGATTTATTCCTTTTCCCCCTATTGAGTTATAAAACAACGGGATGCGGTCAATAAGTTACTAGAGAAAGCAGAAGAAGAAGAAGAAGAAGAAGAAGAAGGAGAAGAAGAAGAAGAAGAAGAAGAAGTAGAAGACGAAGAAGGAGAAGAAGAAGAAGGAGGAGGAGGAGGAGGAGAAGAAGAAGAAGAAGAAGAAGAAGAAGAAGAAGAAGAAGAAGAAATCAGTCGGAAGAAATCAGTGTTCTGGCCGTCGGAATACTCTATTTGACACTTATTTTCAGGTTTTTTTTCATCCACGGTCTGTTTGTAGGTAGGGCAGAAAATGAGAAGGGTTGAATAAATGATAAACGATTATATATTATTACTTATGTAAAACCGCTGTATGAACTTCAGAAGGTTTATGGCGCAGAATAAGACAAGAAGAAGAAGAAGAAGAAGAAGAAGAAGAAGAAGAAGAAGAAGAAAAAAAGAAGACGTTTGGTGCGTAGGAGAGGGCGTAGAAGTGGTCGTGGCTTTTGTAAAGCTATCGCCATGGAGAAAACAAGGAAATCCGCAAAAAAAAATCCTACAGATGAATACAAACCACGGATAAAATCTAACCGCGTACTCGTGAAAACCCGTTTGAATTATCATCATCATCTATGAAACGGAATTGAAGTAAATAAATAGTCTGTCTGTCTGACTGTCTGACTGTCTGACTGTCTATCTGTCTATCCGTCCATCCGTCCATCCATCCATCTATCTGTCTGTCTTTCTAGTCTATCTGTATATCCATCTAATTCTCTGTCTACTTATCTACTTATAATCTGTTTTACTGCAAAAGTCCATTAGGCTTTTAAGTAATGTTACTTTGAGTCCTTAGAGAAAACCATAAAACAAAAACAGTACGATGTATATGGCATCAGACCAGTAAAAGTTTAGCCAACAGTTTTTTTTACTCTCTATAAACCAAATTTTATACAAATCCTTTCAACATGTTCATAGATAAAGTATGTTGTAGGGTGTAATTGGAAACCTGCCTATTTTGCCTTTTTATAGAAATGCCATTCAATGACTATTCAGAACCTACAGGTCATTTTTGAAATCTTTGACAGAGTAAAGGCCTCGTGTTTTTCCTCCCAAATCTTTCAATTTATATATCGAGATATTATACAAGGAACAGTTTTTGTAGTTTTTTATCTTTTCCTCTGCCAATTACCTTTCCGTTAATGTCCCGTATACATATAAGTCATCTATTATCACACCCTAGGTAATGATAACGTCGCCGAATAAGCTACCAAGAAAGAACAAAAGAAGTGCATTTAGGCCTATTGAAACAATTGTCCGTAACTACTAGCAGATAACAGGAAAGTCCGCTGATGCGAGCGTGTGAATAGCCCAACCCCGGAGTTGCTAGTTGGCAGAACTGAAGTGTATTGGTCGTGACGCCTCATTCGACGCAGAACGTCGGCCCAGATATCAGTGGACTCCTGAACGTCGTGGCTGTAAGGTGTCCGCAATCTGCGTTCAGGAAAAACAGGTGGGAGACAAGTGACTGTTACGTAATAGTTTTATGTGTTTTCTGAACACATGCAGGCCTAAATACATGCAAGTCAGCCAGCAACAGGGAACAGTTACCATAATATTTACTTACTTTAGAAGAGTGTATCACCTGCTGATGAACCGTCGCATATCGTAGTATGATATTTGGGAACATTGAATAAGAATTAGATTTTCATTAACCTTTTAAGGACCAAATATAATCCGTTTCGTTTAAATGAACAGTTCCTACCGCGCGGTAAACGCTGCCCATTTCGGTTTAAAAAACTAATCACTTAATGAAGTACGTGGCAAAAGTCGCTGTTTGTGCTAAGGTACATACAGAACACATAAATATAATCTGCGGGCAGAATGTACAAGTTTAGGTCGTTAAAACTGGTGTTACTTAAAGTATCAACTAGTCTTGAAAAGCTTAACCACATTTTTCCATTTTGTTTATATATATATGGTTGATTGATGGACCAGTATGTTAATTATGAGTTGTTGCAAAGAATATTTTATAAGTCATCACGGCCAGTTGTCACTTATTAAAATAGTCACGGCGGAACCGGGGGGGGGGAGTCGTGCAGCCGCAAGATTCCAAGGGGAGCAAAGTGGGCAGCAAAATGATTACTTTAAGCAAAATGATTACTTTAAATTAAAAAAAATGGATTTTCTGCTTTCAACAATTCAAAAATTCAATAAATAATTGTGATTTTTTTTTAATTTCGTAACTTCTCGTAGGGCCGCCAATGTGATTTGTCGCCCCGAATGCCAAAAATCCTATCAAGCAATCCCACTGATAATAGTATCTTACGTAGGCGACGGAGTAAATTCACGAAATACTTGGAAAGTTTATTCGACCATCGAACCGGAATTAGAACTCACAATCTCTCAAATGCAAGAACTGAAGTGGGATGGGACAGTGGTTTTGTGGTTCAGTTCACTGATTGTCTAGGGCTCTTAGTGCATTAGAACTAAAACTAAAAATCGTAAATTTGCAACCTAATTTTGGATGATGATGCCTTCTGCACTGGAGGTAACATTGGAAACCGTATAACTTATTCGGCATTGCCACCGTGACACGGATAGAAAGACAAAGGATTGAGACCTTCTTCTACAAACGGTCCACACCACTTCAGGGGCCCTCCCAGTCTCTTATTCAATGGATACTCGGGCCCCTTTCCCCAAGGTTAAAGTGCTGAAATGTGAAGCGAGTTTAGGAATGCGTGGAACAATACCTCTACTACCCCTTCTGCCTTCCTGGCATGAGAATAATTAATAGAGTAGTCCCACGGTCATATGGAATATATGGAGTAGAAGTGGTCTAGATTATCGAGTAATCCGGAACACCGATGGGAAACTGCGTCGTGTAGATAACAAAAATATTAATCACTCAAATGTAAAGCAAAACTCCTTAAAGTCTACACACTGCACCTGACAGTATGTAATTCAATTCAGTTCAATGGGCGTGTCTTAACGTGCAGGCCTAACAGCATAAGTATCTACTGTAAATCTAGCACAAAGATGATGATGATGAAAATTGACCATTTGATCGATATCACTTTAAAATAATGGCGAAATATGAGAGCAAGAGCCACGATACTCGAGAGATCTCGTCCCTAACTGCTGAGGAGTTAAAAAACTGGCTGGCTTTTTCCGCTTCACCCACGCCACCTGTCTGAGTACGGATTTGCCTCAGTTTTCCCTCGGTAATCCGGCCGTGGTCCGGATTACCGAGGAGAAATATAGGGTCATAATTGGACCTAAAATGTCCTGTATACCCGTGTGTCCGGATTTCCAGGGTCCGAATTACCTAGAGGCCAGCGTATGTTAACATCTTTAGATTTACGTTTACCTGGGTGTAATTTGAATAATGTTACTCAATTACTCGATTTTTAGCACTAAACAGGTTAATTTTTACGATTATGAATGTAATATTTATTCTTTGCATAAAATTATATATAATAGATTAGTTCAATGCGTGAACGTGGTGTTAATGTTAAGTCGTTATAGTTTTTCAGTCGCACGGCAAAAAACTGGATTCATTGGCTCAGGACAGGGACCAAAGACGAGCTCTTGTGAATCCACTAATGATGTGAGATTATAACCGCATGAGGTTTCAGAACGTACATTAACCTGGGTTTATTCCGACTTTTCGAAGGAATGTGACTAAATTTACTTTAGAATACTGCTACAGTACTGGCCTACTACACGATGTAAGAATGCCAAAGACGGTCATCTGAGTAACGCAAGCCATTAAAACCAGGAGACGTACGGATTAATGATCAATCGATTTCATTAGAAGGTGGGGAATTTCTTGACTAGATGAGAGACTGTTAGATTTGCAAGAAAGGTCTTGCTCTAAGAAGTAATGGAGTCTACAGAGAACACAACACTGTAAAAGTATACAGTGAATATGTAGCACACATATTCACTTGAAGATGGTCCGTGAATATCTTCATCTACTACGAAGAAGTGTTTCCTGGCAAGAGCCAACACTGAATTCAAATGCACCTCTTCGCTGTTAGTTGACATTTTTTAATATGAACAAGAAATTCAAATTATGTAATTAATGAATAAACAGTGTAGGCTGAGGATGTGAAGTCTAATACCAGCTGGCCCATTAAAAGAGAATTAAATATTTACAAATCTTATCAAATATAGGCCTAAGCTGACGGACCCTATTCGCACGGTTTTCTCATCTCAGTCCCGATTTATAGGCTTTAAAGAGTTCTGTCTCGGTGCCCCGTCAGATTCGGGTCGGGATACCAAATACGTATACTGTATTTTTCCAAGACAGACCTCAGACGTTTCTGAAAATTCTGTCGAACTTTTGACATAACCATTGACACGGATGTGCCTCTTTTGCCTAGAGAAACATATTATTTTGAAGCTAATAAGATAAGAAACTATACCACAGGCAGAAAATATTGTCCTTGTATCCACCTAACTGGGAGATATTTCGAATAGTAATGTGGAATTGAAGTGAACAGGGCTTCACAATGGAATGTGACTCACTGATATGATCTTTCTTTTTTTGACTTCGTTCTTTGTCTAATTTTTAATGAAGAACTGCACAGAGCTGAAACGTAATGCTTCGTTGAAGATTAGACGATGGACAAAGTCAAAAAAAGGAAATTTTATTAGTGTGTAGGTGTCGAGTTTGACAACCTTAGTTGTTGTCATGGAATAACATTAATTGATGCTTGACGATATAATTTAAAGAAATGTGCAAATATTTGTTTCGTACATAATGTAGGTGTGCAGGGGTTATAAAAAAGTTGTTAAATGCAGTTATTCACACAAATTCTGAATTACAGCCTCAATACAAATTAATAGCTCAACACGTCGCGTAGTTGCGCATACAAAACCGCCGGACGGACAGATAAGACTCAACCTTGTGCATGGGTTCACAAGCTTTATATGAAGAATTCCTTGCAATATATATTGCTATAAAATTGTTATTTCTGTTTCTAACAGTGGAAAGTTAAATTTGTTTCTGTGAATGTCACAAATGCCCTAGATGGAGGTGAACTGTCAAGGACACGTCCCGACTAAGCCCCATAGCCGATGTGGGTTTTGGAGAATAGGAACATCTCTTCCCACTGCTAGGAATGCAACCACGATTTCTCAGTCGTTCGTCCCGTTGCCTAGTCACTCCTTCCTGCTCGTGTTATTGCAGTTCGCGGCATAATTAGTACCTGAAATATGTCGGGTTATATGTAAAATGTGTAAGCCAATCCTTTGGGTCACGAAAAAATGTGCACGCACACAGTACAACGAAACACAGCGCTCAGAGACATTCGGCTGTTGTTCACAAATCACTACATATTTTTTGTAAGTGAAGTAACTGGCTTAGGGCCACGACTGGGATACAGTTAAGGGCAGGAATAGAAGTTCCTCGTTCTTATACGTGACAACTTCGAGACTCTTCCCAACTGGGTAGAGTGTTTCTGTCACTAGTGCATTGCAGCGTAGCTGGGCGGTCCGTCGTATGAACACTGGTGGAGGCACGAGATTTTCTGCTCTTCATAACTGTCCAGACCGGCCATGGGGCCCACCCAGCCTTCTCTAAAATCTGCACAGGCGATCTTTCTTGGGAATAAAGCGGCAGGGCGTAGCGTTGACAACCCACCCCCATCTAGCACGGAGGTTAAGAATGAGCACAGCTACACTTCTGCTCCCATTCTGTGTCTTTATGTCACCTTATAGAGAGGCCTTCAGCCTTTACCTTTACTCACCACCATGTAGTGCCGAGGTTGAGAATGTGTAGAGTTTTACCTCCACTCATCCAGTATCTTTATAGCGTGATATGTAGGCACAAGAGAAGATTGAATTCCAAACCTATTTACCCTAGAACGGGGTGAAACGTTGAATTTATTTAAAATTTCTTTCGGTATTGAACCAGTTTGCGTCTTTTACTGGAGAGATGTTTGTTTTCATTAAGACAAGTACAAAACAGTATACACGGAATGCGTGAGGAATTTTCTCGTTGTATAGTGTCCTAAACGTGTCATTTTTTTCTTTGGTCAGATATTTTTCGAAACACTGTACTTTGTGACCTATCCATAATATCAAGGCCTATTTAAACCGTAATAATGTATCCTGCTTTTGTACCCTGATTTTGAGACTTTTGAAAGTAGACAGGACGATAACTGAATAGAAGTGTAAAGGGACGCTTCGTGTTAGAATAAACAAAGCCTCTACGTGCGCCATTCGTAACTAAAAATTTGTACGTTCCGAATATCCCTGTCAGAAGTCCAGGAAAATATATAGTCATGTCTTCTTGAACTCTATAAACTTTAACAATGTACTACACTTTTTTTTCGTTAGGACTTTTAATTCCAAATTTCGCCGCACTAATTTTATGCTGTGGTTCTCAAATGTATGCACAAGGACGATCAGACACCAGGCCCCCAATGAAGGTCGTGTTATTGTGTGCATGTCGTGCAAAAGACACGTGATAATAACAACAAACATTTCCGCAAATTCACTTTGTTCTTATCTAATCGATATGGGTCTAACCCAAGTAAATGAAAACACAGCCCATGTGACCCAAATGTACAGGAATGGAATTTTTTTAGATTTAGAGATATTGTCGTGCCCTGTTTATGAATATTATTTCATAAACTAATATAAGCCTGTGCCAGTTCTTAGGCTCGTTCTCATAATCGCAGAAAGTGCCTTTTAACTTCGTAATATCCGTCTGTCCATCTGTCCGTCTGTATCAGTGCGGCTCCAACTACACGGATTTCCATGCAATTTTACGTTGTGGACTCTTATGGAAATCTGTTGATATAAACTAAATTTGGTTAAAATCGGACAAGAATTTCGGGCACTATAAAGGTAGACTGAAGTATGCTTTACTGTTGCCAGCGACATTAAATCGCCATAAAAGCGCTCTCTTTGAGTGATATGGCATCAGGCTCTTATGACAACTGAGGAAGTATAAACCTCATGGGAACGCGCGCCACAATTTTATGTTATGCGTACATTGCCCATCTTGTTTCGTAAGTAAAGCACCTTACGTGTGAGTTCCACAATTATACATAAAAACGCAATTTAATATGCTAGAATGCAAATAGGATACTAGTTTCGACTCTATGGTAACAGGATTTCTGAATTTGTTCATGAAAATATAGAGATTCTAGAAATTGTTGCAATGCTTAGTAGCTAGATAAGTCTGCGAGTCGTGTTCCGACTTTCTTCCAATGAGATAAAAATCAAGATCCGACACCCCAGTTTCGTCTGTTTCGCTTTGGTCTTCTGAGTAGCTATACACACGTTATTAGGGTGAGCTGAATGTTAACAGCAAACAGCTACCACTGTCGTCCGCATCCCTCATGCAGCTACCCGAGGAAAAAGTAACAAAATTCAAGTTTTCGTAGCTCCAAAATATTCTATTTTGGAAACATCCGAAATCTCTAGTACATTCAAATGCAAATTTAAGACGATCTAGTGTCTCTATGTTTCTTGAAAAGGGACTATGTTCTTTGCTCCTTCGTTCACTTTTGGCTAGACCACTGGGGGAGGGGGTTATACAACATAATGGCTGTACTATCAAGCCGTGAAGCAGAGAAATAGATTTGTTGTGTTTCTGAGCTTAGGAAAGTGGGATATGAGTGGATGTGGACTTGATATCCGATCGTGTGGCTCTGTTGCTACCACTGATACCCGAGCAGCTGGAAAGGGCACGTACGTCTTGGTTATCTCTTATTGTACGGAAATTTCAGATGGTCTCAACTTACTGCTTAAATATATTCAGTCTAAAAAAAGAGCTCTTATTTGCAGTACTGTTTTATAGTAGCATACATCAAAGAAAAATATCGCCGAAAGTACTGCAAAAACTTTCGGCGTAAAGAGTGTCGTGTGGAAGTACAATATGCACAATGGTGGAAATATTTGGAATTCATGTTGAGTGCTGATTATTGGAACGTTCGAAAACGTGTGTCTTTTTCTGGAAAGAAACATCGCTTAAATTGAGTAGAAGAGTATACGTCTAGCATAAAGGTTATGGGTGATACGAAATTTCCCACGAAGTACATGAAACTCTTATTCGTGGCACTAAGGTCCGAGTCTAGAGTGCGTCAAAATCGCAGGCCCCGTCCTCCTATTAGAGACACAATTCGACTGTTGCAGTCATTTAATTCAGACAGACTAATCAGTTAATTATCAGTAGAAAACGGAGTAAAGAGCAACCCATATACTGCACGAGAATAGAAAAGAATTTTCAGATTATTTCAGATGAAATATTAAAGGCAATAATGGACATATACACACAAAACAAAATATTAATATAATTTAATTCCAAACTATCAAAGCTGGCTGAAATTAGTAAAGGAGTACGCCAAAGTTGCCCTTCCTCGCCTAAATTATTTAACATTTACCTAAATGAGGTAATAACTAAATGACAGAAAGAAGACATTAAAGGAATTCCACTTTCAAATGAACAACAACTGTCAATGCTGTTATATGCTGACGACCAAATTGTGATATCTATCATGGAAGGTAACTTACAGAGAGCTGCTTGGAAATTAAATCAAATAATTACAGAACACGGATTAACTATGTATGTACATAAAACAAAACTGATAGTATTCACAGGACGAGATCCAGTTAGAAGTAAAATTGTAGTAGATAACAAAACTACAGAACAAGTAAATTCCTTTAAATACTTACGAAATTTGATATCTTATGAAAAAAGTGGACGATTATAATAAATGTAATAACTATTTGAAAATAACAGGCATTATAAACTATATGGCAACAGAAAACTTTAAAGAAAACAAGAATAAAATTTTACAATATACTAGCTCTTCGAGCTTTGTTACACGGAAGTGAAAATTGGACCATTAAAGCAAGAGAAGCAAGTAGAAGAATAACAGCAGCAAAGATGAGATATACGAGAAAAACAGCAGGATACACTTGGACGTATTATAAAAGAAATACAGAGATCGCAAAAGAATTAAATTTAACGCCAGTTTTGAGCAAAATACGGGACTGCAGAAGAAACTGGATTCAACACGTAAACGGAATGCTCGTAACAGATTACCCAGGATAATAAAAACTACACCTCAAAGGCAGATGGAGACGGGGGAGACCATTGCAAAGACTTCTGGATATGTGAGAGACCGGAACGGGCCAAAAAATTGCCCAGCTCCACGATAGCTTGATGATGATGATGATCATGATTATGAGGATGATGATAATGACTTGACACTAGCCAGTACCTAACAATTCACATTAATCGCGTCCCTACTTTTAGCATAACAGTAATAACGTCCAGTCGCCTATACAAACTGCTTCCCCACATTCAACCCTGATTTCGCGTGGATGAGAATTAACGTTTGAAACGTACGGTGTGTTCGAAGTTAAAGAAAGATAGCCGTTGTGAGGTGTAATTACCCTACTGTAGTGTGGGGCTAATACAAGTGGCATCAGCTGTAGTGCGAATGTAGTATGCTGTAACCATTACAACAATTTAGGGAACAAAGGCGTACGTAGTATAAAAAGTTTTGAGGAAGATTTATAACTCGTCAGGCGAAACTAACTTATTAATTACATGGAACACATTCCTTCTTTGAAAGCTGATATTTTCCCAACAAGCCAGAAAATCCTTACATCTGCAAGGAAACAAGGCCAAACCTACATAACAAGTTGTGAAGTGACGTATGTGTTCGACTGTATCTGTACAAATATCATATATTTCTAATGTACCTTATTCAATAGGCGCAGTAACAAGTGTTGAAATTTATAAAATAATACTTTGAAGGCTGGCATTTATCTCAGTCTTATATGAAGATTCAGTTCGTTGCTCACAGAAAACACAGACCATGTCCACTATAGAAAAAGATGTGTTAGTACAGTATGGGGAAATACAGGCTGTTAGTCGGACACCATACAAAACACACAAACGCGCTATATCAGTTCCTTATGATAAGATTTTAGGCACATAATTATAATTTGACTTCAAATGGTTAAGGTGAAAGGAACGTATTTATAGTATTTTGAATGAAGACAAAGATTAAACTATTTTCCTTAAAAGTTTTAACTAAATTTTCCATCATTTCAACCTCCGTAGTTACTAGTAGACGTACATTGAGCGGCATGAAAGTGGGTGGAACCACGATACTTGTAATATCAACAGTAAGTGCGCAGATGTTAAAACATTTCTCACTGTCATGCTATTATTAACTCTGGTTTTAAATTCGTGACTGTTTTGAAGAAAACATTGACAAAACGTTGGTTTGTAACGTGTCAGCCACGTTTCAAACAACACACACGAGTTATTTTCGTATATTAACGAACGGACTTAAAATAGATTTATCACAGGGCGAAATATCGATTTTAATGACTATGAACCCTTACCCTGATAACCTGGAGAATATGGTGAGCTCCTAATAATGCCAGCAAATGGCAGATGTGTTCGGCATTTGAAGGGTCAAGTCACTTTTCGTTCTCGTTGTTGAGTTCTTAACAAGGAGAAAGAAAGGTAGCATAATAGTTAAGACGCTGTAACAGGTTTGCGTAATATTATAATTACCATTAACTAAAAAATAAGAACATAAATAAATAAATATATATGTTTGGAAATTCAACATACATCTTGGATCTTATTCCAATTAAATAAGAAATTTTCCTCTTCGAGGTCCATTTAGCATATATGATGCACACTGGGAGTTCTAGCTAATGGTCGTAATACATTTGAATATGCCCAGTTTCATTTTGTGTCTAGTTCCGGCTTTCCATTCACCAGTAACAATGTAAAAGTTGACACCTTAAATACACTGAAGTAAATATTTTAATGAGGTATGTATAACAATGTTTCTCTACGTATTTTACGCTGCCTGAAAGAAGCCGATAAATGCCCCATTAAATATAGAGTAAGATAATATCAGAGGTATATGTGATTGACTATCCTCACTTCTCAGCTAAAAACTGGCTTTTGCAATTTTTTTTTGTAAAATTTCAAGCATGAGACTTCACGAAAATCCTTCTATCTACAGCCTCGCTCTTCCATGAAGACAGACGAACGTACTGATGGACGGACGGACGGATGGGGGGACGTGACGAAGTTCATAGTCTCTTTCCAGAACTAATTTGCTATCACGCATAAAAACAGATATTTTCATAGCATTCTTGTCGGGTTCTAGGCTTTACCTTAAAATTTAAGATGAATTTGTAAAACAAATATGTAGTGTGTTATGTGGTATATAATATAATATAATATAATATAATATAATATAATATAATATAATATAATATAATATA
>Ga0123355_10010221_pt1 | contig 14353 bp, 16 predicted proteins | sample TergutEmb28metaG_3_FD_89872 | JGI IMG/M metagenome (GOLD analysis project Ga0123355, IMG submission 89872) | Embiratermes neotenicus P1 segment gut microbial communities from Petit-Saut dam, French Guiana - Emb289 P1 | ecosystem: Host-associated > Arthropoda: Insects > Digestive system > Gut ...
ATCCGTCAGATATGTATCAAGTTAAATGTGAGTGCTGATTACCTTTTAGAGATAGAGGAATAGAGATTATGTTGAGGGGGTGTGAGTAACACCTTTTTTCTTTGTCCGAGTAACCTTACTTTTATCCTCCAATCCAAATTTTCTTAACGCAGTAGATACCGCTTGAACACTACACCCAAACTCCCTAGCAAAATCAACAAGAGGACAATCAGGTACAGATTTGAGATATTTGACCAACTCCCTTTCATCTATCTTTCTTAAATGAGTTCTATCAGGTAGTTTATTTTCTAATCCCACACCCTCTGCTTTCCGCTTCCTCCATGAGGTAATGAGAGAGGTGGATATACCAAAGTGTTTACTGGTGGATCTAACAGAATGAATATAGGAATGAGTAACAACCTCCTCTCTAAATTCCTTTGAATATCTTTTCATGGTTACATGATAACACACTATCACAGGTGTATCAACTTCAAAATTGAGAGGAAATTTTCAAAAGTTTTATATAACTCTATATAATTAAATTCAAACTTTAAATTTAATTATATCTAATCATTCCAGAACCCACCACCACACCTGTATACACCAACACCTGTGTATATAACTTTCAACATGTTTAAATTGGGATCCTCTGAATGAAATCTAATAAAAGGAGAATGATTTAAAGTGATCAAGACAAATGTAGATTACTGGCCGTCAATCAGAGATGAGAAACGACCACTAACGGATTCACAACGTAGGTACATGTTTGTTAAAGATAAGATCGACGAAGAAAAAGAATTTGAACGACATTTCGAATTAGACAACGTATGTAAAAAATGTTTCATGGTTCGAAGTTATCACGAGATCGAAACAGATACATGTATGAATTGTGATTAAGAGAGTTTAAATCTCTCTACATGGTTAATAGTGATCCATGAGTTGATTGAGATTAAAAACTATAATCTATGAAAAAGGAAATAAAGAAAATGGAAAGAGAAATGAAACATAAAACAGGTAGGTTTACTTTTAAAGTAACAAGTGCGGAGTTTATCGCTGACCCCAAAGATCCTAATGCAGGTGAGGTTAAATTAAATTTAGTAACTGCAACTATCCCACAAATGGAAAAGTGTAAAACTTTTTCAATCATTAAAGATGCTAGGTATTATAGGAGTTTGTTAAAGGCAGTTCTACCAAAGGAACAGGATCACAACTTATATACCTCCCATAATTACATTGTAGAGAAACAGTTTAATGCAACTGTAAAAGAAGAAAGTGTTGATTGTCATTTATACGATATAAAAAAATGTCTACCTGTTATTTCAATTATGGCTATGGGGATAAGAAAAGATAATTCAGGCATTGATGTATGTCGTGTTAATTTCTAGATTAGATAACAAAGAGTTGTAGGGGGTGTTATGAGAACCCCCTACAATTTAATTATAAAAAATAAATAAGGAGAAAAAGAGTATGAGGAGTAATAGAGAAGAATATCCAACCCCCTACCGAAAGAAAAGTAAAAAGAAATGGGAACGTGAACAAGAATTAAGGGAACGTAAACAATTTGAGGAAAAAAGGAAAACCTGCATTCAATGTGGAGAGATCCGTAGCGAGGAAGAAATAGAATGGAATTATTGTGGGAATTGTAATTATAAAGGAGCATGATTAAAATGTTAAAAAGGTTTAGAACGATTAAAAATTGTTTGGAGGAATTGAAAGAATTAGATCCCAACACAGGGATCAAGTTATGTGATTGAGTATTTGAACGGAGAAAGAACAGAAGGAATTGAGGGGATTTAATCCTCTCCTTTCTTGTTGTCTAAATTAAAAAAAGAAATGAAAATAAGTAGGGAGAAAAACTATGAATACCAAACGGGACATCGAATTAAATGAAAATGCAGTTGTAGTTAAAATTACGTCCACAAGAAATAGAAATGGAACGGAATTTAATGAATTGGGTTGAGTAATGGAATTAAGTAATGAAAGTTATAAAAAGGTTTCTGAACCATGATTTAACTTTCTGTATGAAGAAATCGAACTTATGAGGGGTAATGAAAATGAAGAAAATTAAAGAGAATACGGAAAAAGTAATGGTAGTTGGCTATTGTCGTTTTAGTGATGAAAGTCAACGTGAAGAAAGTATTGAGGGTCAGAAACGAGAGATAGAAAAATATGCCAATCAAAATGATATGATCATTAAGGAATGGTACATTGATAGAGCAAAAACAGGAACAGTAGCACAACGTAAAGATTTCCAACGAATGATAACGGATAGTAAGAAGAAAGGTTTTAAGTGGGTTCTAGTTTACAAATTTGATAGGTTCGCTAGGAGTAAAGAAGATAGTGCAAAGTATAAAGCAATCCTTAAATTAAATGGTGTAAGGGTTTATTCAGTATCAGAGAGAACGGAAAATACACCAGCAGGTAAATTAGTAGAAAGTATGATGGAGGCTCTGGCTGAACATTATATTTATGATCTAGCCGCCAATGTTCAAAGAGGAATGGTCGAGAACGCATTAAAAGGAAAATGTAATGGTGGTAGACCTGCATTTGGATATAAAAGGATTCCAAAGTTAGACGAGTACGGGGGGCTTGTTTACGGAAGTAAGAACAGGGTTCAACATGAAACAGTTATCCACCCAGAGAACGCAGAGGCAGTTAAAATGATTTTTCAAATGACCATTGAGGGTTCTTCAAGAAATGATATAGTTGATAGATTAACCGAGTTAGGATTTAGGGATAGTCAAGGTCGTCCATTTGCAACGAACAGTATTGATCATATCTTACGGAGGGAACGATACACAGGATATTATAAACACACATTTAATCAAGGTAGGTTTGTTAAGGAATTTAACGATCTAGAAGAAATGGGAAAGGAGGACGGATTACCTCAAATCATATCAAAGGAAACCTTTCAAGCAGTCCAACAAATACTGGCTCAAAGGGTTCATAGATCCCCACGAAACACAATAGAAGAATATCTACTTGCAGGAAAGGTATTTTGTGGAGATTGTGGAACAACCTATACAGGTCAACGAAATAAGAACAAAAGAGATCCAAATGGAGATCCCTACATTTTCTATAAATGTGGGTGGCACTTTCATTCCAAGGGTGGTAGAAAGGTTGTTGATATGTGTAAGAATACCTCCGTCCGTAGAGATGATTTAGAAAAGTATGTTGTTAAACAAATTAAGAAAATGATCTTTCACGAAACGATAGCAGAGGAAGTTATAGAAGAATATAACAAGTACGCAGAGGAAAATAAATCCAACTATACCTACCTCGAAGTGTTAGAAAATAAGATTAAAGATATTGATAAGGCACTTGATGGGATTGCTACCGCTATTTCAATGTCTGGTGTTTTCAGTACAACCCTCCAATCCAAGTTAAAGAAATTGGAAGAAGAACGAAAAGAAACCCAGGATCTAATTGAGAAAGAAAAAACGAAATCAGGTTATCTAAAAGCAACACGTCAAGAACTTCAAGAGGTGTATGATAAGGCTCAACGTCTTTTAGAAGAAGCAGAGTTTGAAGAACGAAAATCAATCATTAACTGGTTTTTAAATAAGGTAATTGTTTATAAAGAGCGAGTAGAAATTTTTATAAATTTAATACCAATAACCCTCAAAAATGGGATAGATTTAGAAATTGGAGTAAAAAATTTTATAGAAGAAGATAACGCAGTAGAACACTCTCAGTCAGAATTTGATAGCGAAAATGAAGATAACCCCGTCTTAAACGAAGATAACCCCACTAAAAAAGGAGGATTAACTCCTCCTTCCTCAGTTTTCCCCTCAAATTCCTCCGCGGTCGTGAATGAATTTGGGTGTAGGGAAAAATCCTTTGGTGACCCCTACGGGAATCGAACCCGTGATACCGCCGTGAAAGGGCGATGTGATAACCGCTTCACCAAGGGGCCACAGTTAAAACAAGTTATTATATGACATTTTTCCAAATAATGCAAGTGTTTTATTATGACGCATTTTTTTCATCAAATCCATCCAATTCGGGCAAGCCATCTACTTTGAATTGACTACTGTGAATTATGTATTTGTTTGCGCCATCGCGTTCACGTTTTTGCGGATTAGTAAAATACAGTTCGGTCAAACCTTTCACCGCCACACCGAGCAAACTGTGCATGCTTAAATAAACTTTAATTTTCGAAAACGGAGTTACTGTATCTTCATTGTAAAAATCGCTATCTTTCGGAACAATTAGATTTATCGATAGTTCCTGGCGTTCTTTTGTTTCGTTCCACAATATAAGGCCTCGAAAATCATCGCAACATGGTACAAAGTTATGAACTTCTTGGTCGCGGTCAAGACGGAAATTAAGGAAACGCACCTTACCTATTGCGTCACCAACTACAAGGCGCAACGGAATTTTAACAGTAAGGAACGAGTATTTATCGGGGTTTTGTTTCACATCTTCAAAGTCGACGCCGTTATATCGCATGTAGAATCGAAAGTCCATTCGCTCTTTCAACCTGTTTACATATCTGTCGCTTGTTCTGTACATTAACATATTGTCAAAAAATTCAACAATTGCGTAATTAGACGCAACGAACTGAAGATTTCTAAATGACTCTGCCCTTGCGTTGATCTCGTCGTTGTTTTTGCGATTTAACTCTGCCTGACGAATAAGCAACAAACTGAAAATAGCAGATTGTATCATCACACCAAGAGCCAAAATATTTGCAAGCAACCGTGCTGTTGGAGTTTGGATAAGGTCAACATCCGGGACAATAAATTGTGAAACCGCAAAAATGATTAGTACGATAGTAACAACCGCTATTAAAAAAAACAAAGGGATTTTTGTATTCATGACTCTATTATCCCCCCGTTAAAGTGCTCACTTACTTGTATATCCAATAATTCACAGATTGTCGCCGCGATGTTAGTCAATCCAAACTCGCCATTTTTAATTTTCCATTGTTTGTCGCTTGCAAATGGCATGATGATGAATGGAACGACGTTATTTGTGTGGCTGGGTTTAGGTTTACCCTTGTCATCTAACATTTCTTCGGCATTTCCATGGTCAGACAAAATAATTAAATTTGTTTTGTTTGATTTACAAACATCAACGATTTGACCCAAGCACTTATCAACTTCTTTTGTACCCTCAACAACCGCGTCAAAGTTCCCAGAGTGTCCCACCATGTCAGGATTTGGCAGATTTAATTTGATAAAGTCGTACTTATCACTTTTAATTGCTTTAAGTGTTTCATCAGTGATTTTTTGTGCTTGCATTTTTGGTTTGCTTGAAAAGTCCATTCCCAATTCGTCGCTAGGAATTTGTAACCAAGTTTCAAGTTCTACATCAACTGGCTTTGCACGATTGCCATTAAAGAAATAAGTAAGATGTCCAAATTTAGCGGTTTCAGTAACAGAAAATTGTCTTACACCAAACTTGCACAACCATTCCGTCAGAGTATTTTCGATTTTTGGTGGCGGACAAAGAAAGTTTTTCGGAATACCTTGTTCGGTATCATACTCCAATGCACCTGCGAAAACGCAGTTGTCAATTTTCGCAAATTGTTCCTTTGTTAAATATTTACCATGTTCAAACATTTGGCAAGTTTGCACTGACCTATCACCCCTGAAATTCAAATGCAATACACTGTCCCCATTTTTAATGAGCCAATCGGGTTCTAAAATAAACACCTGCATACTCGCGTCTGTTAGTGATGGGTTTTTTTCATACAATTCATTAACCGAGTTTTCTATGTCCTTTGTAACAACACCTTTACCTTCGACACTTGCCTCAAAAGCCCTAGCCATTGCGGGCAAATTCGCTTCGTACCTATCCATAAAAATCACACCGCGACCGCCGACAACAGCAATTTTTGCGTCAACCCCTACCCTGTCAATACATTCCCTAGTCTTTTTAATATACTCAAGCACACTCTGTGTCCCCACGTCAACACCATCGGCAACCGCATGAATCGCGACTTTGATTTTTTCTTTACCACATCGTTCAAGTACTTTGTACAAATGCTCTAAATTACTGTGTATTCTGCCTTCACTCAACAAGATAGTAATATTCAATTTGCTTTTCTTTGCATTCTCGGCAAGCAACTTCCATGACTTGCTTTCAAAAACTTCGCCAGTTTCAAAAACCTCGTTCAACAAAGCAAGGCCTTGCTTGATACGCTTTCCCGCCCCAATCGCGTTATGACCAACTTCACTGTTGCCCGCGTCCTTTTCGGATACCAATCCCACCTCTTGCCCACTTGCCACTATGTTGATGGACGGATATTTGTCGTATGCGCTCCACAGATTTTTCATGTCCGCTGCCAAAACCGCGTTGCCATGTGTGTCGGGATTAATACCCAGACCGTCAATTATACAAAGAACTGTTTTATTCATAACGGCAGTATAGCATTAAAAAAGAGAGTTTCAAACTCTCTTTTTATGAAATTGATTTATTACAATTACGCTGCTCTTTGAAATTGTGCGAAAGTAATCAAGTTTCCACCATTTGATGTTGTTGTAAGCAATGATGAAAGGTTGATGCCTGTGAACTCGTACGCCATTTCAAGAAGTTGTGCAGGAGCAAATTGCATACCAGTCAATAATGCAACAGCCAGTTGTGGTATATACAATTGGAATGAAATCAAACCGTTGCGGTATGAAATTCTGAAAAGGTCTGTCAAATCAAGGTCAAGTACACCCAACATAGCAAAGATGTCAAAAGGTAATTCGCTTAAGTCCAACCCAAGAACATCTTCCAAGATCTCTTCAAGGTCCATGTCCTGCGACATGTTCAATGTGATTTGTCCATTGCTGTATGTGAAACCAAGACGCACGAATACTCCAAGAACATCAAACATTGCAATCATGTTCATTACGGCTTCGAGTTGCTCAAGGTCAGGCATCCCTGCTCCCCATGAGTCACCTATAGTACCACGACTAACATGTGCATCAAATACACTTGCCGTAGGCATAAGCAAGCCATTCCAAATTAAATCGTCGAAATAATCAATCACATCATACATATGCCAAAACGCACCGCTGTATTCACGCAAGTTAATATCAAAAAATCTTATACGTACATCAACCATAGTACCGCCACCCCAATATTCTAAAGAGATAAGTGGAATTACATAGCCATCGTCAATCAAAGGCATTGATGCAAACAAGTTATCCAAGTCATTCAAGTATTGCAGATATTGTGTAGTTGACATTTGAATGCCCAAATGTCCAACCGCCGGAGTTCTCCATGCAGCCACTTCACTTGAAAAGTTAAACAAACTTGCAGCAAGTATTGGCAAAAACCCTTCAAACATTACGAACATTTCGTTACCGAAAATTAGAATTGATTCTTCTGGTGTAAATTCTAGCATCAAGTCAACAAGTCCCACCAGCGCAGCCGACATTTCGGTGAAAAAATCAACAAAATATTCTTCAACAGCATCCCAAATCATGTCAGCAGTTGTCAAACCAGGGTTATTAACTACATCACTAATCCCTGGCCATGAGAATTCAAGCCAAGGGTTAATCGCAAAAAATACACGAATTTCGACAACACTCTCGTAATCAAGTCCGTAACCACCCATATCAATTTGTAACCATTCAACTTCTTCCTCTGCCCATTCTGCAATTCCTTCTTCACTGAATTGTCCTGTTACCATTTCCATCGCAAATTCAATCAATTCATTTCGCAGGTCTTGGAACTTTTGTGAAACGGTATAAAACCCATCGCGTGGTCCCCTTCTGTTGTTTTCGTTGTTATCACGCCCACACGCAACAAAGAAAAATGCAAGTGGTGCAAGCAAAGCGATAACCAACACAGACATCAAGAATTTTTTCATTTTATCCTCCTTTATTATTAGATAATATATAGATTATATTACAAAAAAGTCGTTTAGGTCAACAACTTTATGCAGACTTTGAATTTCCCAATGTCTTTTCAACTTTTTCGATAATTTGCTTGATAATATCGCGGTATCGTCCCTTTATCGTCAGTCCCGCTGCATTCTTGTGACCACCACCGCCAAAATGCTTTGCAATCTTTGCCACATTAATATCTCCGTGACTTCGCAAGCTGACATTAAAATTGTTTTTTTCTTGTTCTGTTAGAAATATAGAAACCTTTACACCTTGAGCGTCGCTTGCATAGCGTTGGAAACGATGTCGTTCGTCATGGTCAAATTTGTATCTTTTAACTAACTTATAATCAAGATTGGTAATTGCTATAACGCCATCGGCAACAAAGTAAATCTTTCGCAGAACTTCCTGCAGCCCACGCAGAGTTTTCGGGTCATACACTCGAAAATTATTATAATTGATAGTTGTAATATCTATACCTTTTTTCAATAATTCACTTGCTACAAAATGTGTATGTGACGTTGTGTTCGGGAACAAGAAACAGCCCGTGTCTGAACTTATTGCAGTATAAAGTGCCGCAGCCATAGGTTTTGTAATATTAATCTTTGTCGTGTTGAAAAATTCAAACATCATCTCGCCACAACTTGCCCGTGTCGGATTTGAAATTAACAAATCTACGGATTTCAAAGATGGATTCAAGTGATGGTCAAACACGATGACTTTTTTTGACTTCTCTAGCAAAAAGGCATTGTTGCCAAGTCTATGCTTGTCTGCGGTATCGACAATTACAAGCAGATCAAACTCACAATATTTTTTGCTTTCTTCGTTAAGAGTTATTACATTTCTAAATGCTTCAACGCCTTCTATATAAGTAAGTGTCGGCGGTATGTCGCCGTCTATGAAAACTTCGACTTGCTTTTTCATACGCAAAAGTGCAAGACGTAATGCCGCCGCCGTCCCCAAACAATCACCATCAGGTCGCAGGTGCATGGTAATGGCAATCGAATGTGCAGCCTTTAACATCTGTTTCATAGTTTTAAAAGACTCTAAACCCGATTTAGACGCAACACTACTCTTCGTTTTATCCGTTTTGTTTTCCATAATTTTTTAATTACTTGCTCTCGGAATTGATTTGTGATAACAACTCTTCTACTCGTGATGCATTTTCACGACCTCTGTCCAACACAAACCGAAGCTGCGGAGTATTTCGCAGACTTGTCCTTGACGCGACTTCGTTACGCAAGAACCCTGCACTTTTTTCTAATTCGCCCATAGATCGTTGCTTGTCAGCGTCACTGCCTTCGATTTCGACAAAGACCCGTGCAAATGCGTAATCGGCACTTGTTTCTACGTTCAGTATGCTCACACCGCGCAACGCATCGTTCGACATTTTATCACGCAAGGTCACGGATAGTATCCGCAAAATGTCTGAATTAGTCCTTTGAATTTGAATATTTGGTTTTGATTTCATAGTTTTCCCCTTTTTAAGTATACCTATATTATAGCATGAATTTCATGGGAAGTAAAGTTTTTTACGCTTCGCTAGGTTCTGTTTCAGTGACATCGACACAATTATCATCACATTCCAAATGTTTAGATTCGACCGCCGCCTCTGTGCCACAAATCTTGTAATTACAACAACTCTTCTTTTTGCCTCTCATATGTGTTCTCAACATTCGGACATAATATAAGACACCAGACACAATAGCACAAACAGCAACAATTACGGCAACCAAGTTCCCAAAGTACAGGTGATTAATAATGTTAAACACGCGGTTCATAATGAAACTGACACGCATTAAATTCGTGCCTTTCAAAATGTTTCCGAGTATCAACCCAAGCAAAGTCACACAAATTAACCACTCCAACCAATATGCCATTCCTGTGTGGGCAAGTATTACGGTCGATACTATCGTGGCTATTGCAAAAAACCCAGCGAAAGTATACGGCAACCATTTGGCTACCTGTTTACCCTTGCTTACGCGCCAGTCGAGATAGGCAAACACAAAATTTCGTATCGCCGCAAGTCCAAACAATACGCCAAGCGAATAATTTTGAAGAAACGGCGCGGATATAGCAAGTGCTGTACTTGCCACACCGATGAGTGTCATTAACTTGATTTTGTTTTTTACTTGGAACGACCAAATGAACATGACAAGGGCAATGAATGCAAAAAATTGGCTGACCCACCACAGCGGGTTGCCGACATCAATGCTTCTTGAAAAATCTATGTTCATGTCTATCTATATTACTACGATTTTTGTCGATAGACAATGCATTTAGATAGAATGTCCGCAACCAAAATTTAATTTTCAAGCCCAAGCAAATAATCTGTTGTTACACCAAAAAATTTCGCAAGCAAAATCAGATACTCTCCCTTGACATCGGCTTGTCTATTTTCCCAACGCACAATAGATACATCGGCAACACCAATCGCTTTCCCTAGTTGCATACACGTCAAGCCCTTCTCTGCACGCAGTTCTTTTAATCTTTCTGCAAATTTACTCATAATAAATTATTAACAACGAAAAGGTTGTGAAATCACTTGCACTACGTTTTCGTTGTGGTATAATCAAAGGTTATGTTTATACAAAGGGAACTCTACAAAATCAAAGATTGGGCAAAAATATTATTTCTTCAGTAGAAAATTTAGAAAAATCTAACCTGCTAACACAATCAACAGACATATTAAAATTGTCCGTGCGTGCGAAGTCATGTCTTGAAAGACGAAACATAAATTACATATGTGAATTAATTGCATTAGAAAAACAAGACCTATTAAGAATACGTAATTTAGGACAAGCCACATTTAATGAAATAAATGAAAAAGTCAAAGAGTTTGGTTTGCGTGGGTGGGATTAGAATTCGTATTTGCGTCCATTGAACATTATTGGTAATTGTTCGTCAACAAAACATTCCATAGTGTCGCCGACCATAATTGGCGATGCATCTGCGAGTTTAATACCACATTCGTGACCTTTCGCAACTTCTTTTACATCATTGGTCTTGATTTTAAGCGAATCCATTTTGAACTCACCCAAGAGTTCTCCTTTACGCAACAATTTGACCCGAGTTCTTGCCACCATCTTCCCATCAATCACACGGCAACCCGCAATAAGTCCAATCGCAGACGATTTGAATAGTTGCAATACCTCTGCCCTGCCCATGAATTTTTCGACAAATTTCGGCTTGAACAATTTGACCATTTCGTTTGTAATAAAATCGAAAATTTCGTATATAACCTTGAACTCGTGAATTTGTACTTTTTGTTTTTTTGCAAGTGCTTTTGCCGTTGCAGTAACTTTTGTATGAAAGGCAACCAATTTCGCACCCGTAACTTCGGCAAGCGACACATCGTTGTCGTTAATATTTCCAACACCATGTGAAATCACATGTACAGAAACTTCGTCACTTGTAATTGTGTTAAGTGTTTGGATAATCGCCTCGACCGACCCCGCAACATCACCCTTGACAATCACATTAAGATGGGTCTTTTCAGCTTCGTGCATAACATCAAACGCGCTGTCGGCTTCGGTAGTTGAAAACTTCTTTGTCATCTTTACTTTTTCAAGCGAACGACGCTCGTCAACAACCTGACGTGTCAATTTATCGTCAACGACATAAACCATGTCACCGGCCATTGGAACTTCATGGAACCCAAGCACCTGTACAGGGGTTGACGGCGGTGCCTTTCGCAATGTCTTGCCGTTTTCATCGGTCATAGATTTGACCTTACCGTATGTCACACCGGCAAGCAATGTGTCACCCACACGCAAAGTCCCACTTTGAACAAGCACAGTAACCACAGGTCCACGTTGTTTGTCAAGACGCGATTCGATGATTGAACCAGCCGCTTCTTTATTTGGATTTGCACGATAATTGTTCATCTCGGCTACAAGCAGAATCATTTCAAGTAATTTATCAAGACCTGTACCGACTGCCGCAGAAATTGGTGCAATAATCGCCGCTCCACCCCATTCTTCTGGGATAACATTGTGTTCGGACAGTTGTTGTTTAACACGGTCAATATTTGCCTCTGGCTTGTCGATTTTATTAATTGCAACAATCATAGGCAGACCTTGACCTTGAATATGGTTAATCGCTTCAATAGTCTGTGGCATGACACCATCGTCTGCTGCCACGATAAGAATCGCAACATCTGTAATTTTCGCACCTCGCGCACGCATTTTGTCGAACGCAGCGTGACCCGGAGTATCAATAAACGTAATCTTTTTGCCCTTGACCGAAACTTGGTAAGCCCCGATGTGTTGGGTAATACCGCCACTCTCTGTAGATGTAACCTTTGTTTTACGCAATGCGTCAAGAAGCGATGTCTTACCGTGGTCAACATGACCCATAACAGTGACAACAGGCGGTCGGTCTTTAAGTTCTTTTTCATCTTCAACAGAAGAACTGTGAATATCGCTCATTTGTTCTTCGAATGTCTTGTCCGCATGAAGTTCAAGCACAAGCCCAAACTCGCCCGCAACAAGTTCCGCCAAATCAAATGAAATGGTCGAGTTAATATTACACATCTCGCCAAGTACGATAAGTTGCTTAATAATTTCTGCCCCTGTGCGTCCAATCTTTTCGGACAGAGTTTTCACCGTAAGATTCTGTGTATTAATTTCAATAATATTTGATTTTTCTTTTGGTTGTTTGTCCGAATTTTCCTTTGACTTTTTTGTGCGGAAGATTCTGGTCAACATTCGCTCTTCAATGTCTTGTTCTTCTATCATTCCGCGACGCAGTAACTGCCGTCTGTCGTATCCTCCGCCTGTTCTCTCGCCTTCAAACTTTTTCTTGCCACCACGATTCGCGTGTGTATTTTCCTTTGGTATAAATCGCTCGGTCGGCTTGATTCCCGACAGCGGTGTTCTTGGCGCCATACCCGGTCTTGTATAGCCCGTGTATCCTTGACCTTGTGGTCGTGGCGGAAAACCCGGTCTTTGGAATCCGCCTGGTCCTCCAGGTCTTGCTCCTGGCGCACCATCCCGTGCAACACCCCTGCCATATGCGCCCGTCGATTGATTAGGCGTCCAAGTCCTCGCCGGCCCCTGACCCTGTCTTTGGTCTGGTCGACCGCCAACACTCCGCGGTGAAAAAGTGGTACTTGGTGTGAATCGTTCGTTTGGTCTGTTATTAGTTGGAGCAAATCGTTCGTTTGATGGTCTGGTTTGAGAGAACCTGTCGTTTGGTCTTGGTGTAAATTGTCTAACCTCAGAAACTCGACCAACTTTTACTGGTGTTTCAACTCGCTTTTCACTCGCCGCTTTAATCTCTTGCTCGCTTTTTTTCTTTGCACGAAGTGCCTCTGCTTTTTCATCGACTCTAGCTTCCGCCGCTTTTCGCTCGTCTTCGCGCTGCTTTATTAGATCGGCAAATTGCTGTTGCTTCTCGGCACGACGTACAGCTTCTTCTCTGTTCGAGGAAATTTCTCGGCTTGCTCTTTTTAAAGAATCAAGCGAATTTTCTAATTTAATTCGTGCATCTTTACACTTAGATAAAAGAGTCTGCACAATAGGCAATTGCTCTTTCAAATTCTTAATATTTTCGAGTTTACCCTGCGCAGTGTTTTGCGGTTTTGGGGCGGTTGTTTTGGTCAAATCGGCTCCTTTTTATGTTCTAATCTTAACTATTATATATTGTTTCATTAAAAAATGCAATATAAATTTTCATCGAGCCCATTTTATAATAAAGCGAGATGTGAGTCTCGCCTTATTTTTTCTTGACCTTTTCGTTTTCACAAGCCATTTCGTCACTTTGTTGTGCTACAAGCGTCGCGTTAGCGAAATGTCTAGGATTAACCCCCTCGAACATTTTTTCTGCCGCAAGTTTTGCCTGTTTATATGATTTATTAAGCGCTCTGACAGGGAAGTCACCAGGAATCTGAGTCGTCTTTTTTGTCATGATGCACCTCCATTTATTAGTCATATAATTATACACCTGATACATCACAAAGTCAATGCTTGAGTTTTGCAAGTTCGTCGTATATGTTCTGCGGAACATTGCCCCTAAAACTTCTATTTAATTGGCGTTTCTTGATGCATTGTTCTATACACCCTCTACATAAATAAGCCCCGCGACCATTCGCATTGCCAATATTATCGACAAAGTAATGGAAGGTGTCTTTACCAACACGTACACGAGCAACTCGTATCTTGGTATTTGCCAAATCCTTTTTGCGACACACACAACAAATTCTCTCTTTCATATTATCCACCTAGAGTAAATTCTTCACTGAATTCTGCGTCTTCTTCGTTTGCCTTGTCTTCGCTTTTGACGTCGATTTTCCAACCTGTTAACTTTGCCGCCAACCTGACGTTCATACCACCTTTACCGATTGCAAGTGACAACTTGTCGTTTGGTACGATGACACGCGCACGATTTTCGTTCTCGCTCGCTTCTACACGAAGAACAGGCGATGGTGAAAGTGCCGCCGCGATGAACTCAAGCGGGTCGTCACTCCACGGAATAAGGTCGATTTTTTCTGGACCAATCTCGGCAAGGATATTTTGTATACGGCTACCCTTCATACCCACACACGC
>Ga0123355_10010222_pt1 | contig 14353 bp, 13 predicted proteins | sample TergutEmb28metaG_3_FD_89872 | JGI IMG/M metagenome (GOLD analysis project Ga0123355, IMG submission 89872) | Embiratermes neotenicus P1 segment gut microbial communities from Petit-Saut dam, French Guiana - Emb289 P1 | ecosystem: Host-associated > Arthropoda: Insects > Digestive system > Gut ...
TACTCGCAGATTGAGGAGGTGTTTTCGCCGCTTGCCAATAAGGCAAGCAAGAAAACGCCGACGAAAAGCTGCGGGAAATCGACCGCAAAGGCGGCGTTGGCGGAGTTGAATACAGCTTCTTATTTTACGTGTATAAAAATAATCCCACCCATGCATTATTTTGCAGGGGCAGGATTATCATAACATCATTTGATTCTTTTAATGCACTAGGGCGTGTTCCCACTGCCTATCTCTTTTGTTACAGCAAAATCAATGAGAAACAGTCCCCGCCCGAGCCGAAATTGCGAGCGCTTCACCGCAATTTTGGCGACAGACGGGACTGTTCTCGAATTATTTTGCTATATATCGCCTTTCAAGCTGGCATTGACATAAAAAAACATTTGTTTAGGCCTGTCATCACTACTATTATGGATAACGCAATGTTCGGTATGCTTTATTCTATTTATGCTAAAATTGGATAGTAGCTGTTTAATGTCATTCAAGTTGGCGTAAAAATGAGGGATCCCCAATTCGGCTTCATTTTGGCTGATAAGTGTATTTTCATCATACTTTGGCCACCAGTTATCCGTAAACTCTGCGCTTTCTTTTGAGCTGAAAGAAAGATAAACCTCGCCGCCTGGCTTAAGTACTCTTTCAATTTCGGAAATTACGTTCCTGACGCCTACCGAGTCTGTATGGGAAACAACATGGTAAGCATATACGCAATCAAAAGAACTCTGTGGATACGGCAAACAATGCATATCTCCAGCTTCTGCTTTGACTGTTAGGCCTTCAATTTTGGCCCAATTATTTACGTATTGGACGGCATAATCCGAGATATCAATCGCGCTTACGTTAAAACCTTGCTTTGCAAAGTAAATTGCGTTTTGCCCCAAGCCTGTACCTAAATCCAAAAGGTCTTTATGGCCGGCTTCTCTCCATTCAAATGCGGTGCTGATACATGTGTCAAACACTTTCAGGTTTGGCGACTTCCATGTTGCCCAGTTAAACCCTTTTCTGTTAACGTCCTGCTCTCCTGCGTTTTTTGTTTTGTTATCCATTTGCATATCCCCTTTTACCGTTAGTAGACAAGTGATACGCGGATATAGGTTAAGCTTAGCATCCTTTTTACGTGCCGCGGATGGTGATATCCCGTGGATATCTTTAAACGAGCGCGTAAAAGATACTGGCGACTCGTAGCCATACTTTAGCGCTAAATCAATTACTTTTTCAGAACTATTTTGTAACTCTATAGCTGCCAATGTCATACGCCTTCTGCGGATATATTCGTTTATTGAAATGTTCATAACCAACGAAAATGTACGTTGAAAGCTGATTTTTGATTGGTGCATAATGTTTGCGACTTTGTCCATATCAATTACGTTTTCAATGTTTTTCTCGATATAGTCGATTACTTTATTTATCTGCTCATCCCATTTCATGCGCACCCCTCCTCTCTTGGGGCTAGCTTAGCAAATGACTAAACCGCAAGCCACATATTTTAGGTTTCATTTATGTATGTAATGGGGCTAATCTATACGCAACGCCCCTAAGCGGCAGTAATTTACCGCAAAGCAACCTCTCGTGTAGCCACGATATCTACCCCTGTCCTGGCGGCATCTGCCAGCACTATATCCCCTATCCTAACTGGTGCGGTCATTGTCACTTGATGCACGGCATCTATCACAGCGTTAATAGCCCCTTTGGGGATAGGCCGCGCAGTCTTAACAGATAGCATGGGCATAACCCCACCCGCAACCTTTACAGAAGTTGCTATGTTGCGGGTTGGGTTAGTCAATTCCTCTTTTGCATATATGATACCTGCATTGCATTGGTGGCCGGATACCTGTATCTCTCCGTTTTGTCGCACAGTCAATGTACAGCCCACTGGGCAACTAATACATATTATTTCAGAATGTTTAGGCATTTTCGGTTCCTTCCTGGTGCCGGCCAAGCTGTGGCATTATATGCCTTCTGCCAGCGGTAAGAATAATAAGCCCCAACAAGAAAATACCGATAATGGATAAAATTGAAAAACTGGGGCGCCCTGTAATCCCAAGTACCAACGCATACAGCGCCGGCCCCAGGATCGCCGCAAAACGTCCGAAGATTTCAAAAAATCCGAAGTACTCGCCGGAGTTTTCCGGTGGCACAAGTTGACCGAAAGTCGAGCGGGAGATAGCTTGTATACCGCCTTGCACAGTGCCTACCATAAAAGCCAGTGCCCAAAAGAATATAAGCGCTGTGCTAACACCAAACCAATACTGTTCTAACCCAAAGCCCATGATAAAGCCCGTCAGGCAAATAACCACGTAAATGCAAATAGCCACGGTTATGAGATTAATCGGATTCCAGCTTTTAGCCAACTTGCCGAACAGTATCGAAAACGGAAAGGCTACAACTTGAGTCACAAAAAGCGCGCCTATCATACCTTCGGCGCCCAGCCCAAGCTCCGCGCCATAGGCAGTAGCCATGCGGATAACTGTCCCTACCCCGTCGATATAGAAGAAGTAAGCTATTATGAAGATGAATACACCTTTGTTCTTCACTATCTTGCGTGCGGTTGCCATAATATTTTTAAATGTTAGGCTTACGAAACCTTTGGTCGGCGTTTCGTTGCCATATTTGTGATGCACATTGCGGACGATAGGTATCGAGAAAACCGCCCACCATACCGCAGTCATTACAATAGATATGCGTACGGCCAAGGTCATGTCTATGCCAAAATTATCGCCAAATAGTATAAGTACAATACTGATAATAAACGGGATGGTGGACCCGCCAATATAGCCCATGCCATAGCCCCAGGCGCTTACCTTGTCCATACGCTCCTTGGTGGTAACATCGGGCAAGTAGCTGTCGTAAATAACCATTGTGGATGACCAGAATATATTAGCCAAGATATAACCCACCAGAAGCATCTGCCAAGCCGACTGGAAAGCCAGCACCAGAAGTACCAGGATCCCCAGCACCAAGAAGACAACAAAAAGCCGCTTCTTAAAGCCCTTGAAGTCAATTATCGCGCCTAAAATTGGGGCCGATACTCCCAATACTATCTGGGTGATAACCATGCCAATAGCCCACCATGCGCTGCCCGGTGTACCCTCACCACCGGCCATGCCTACAAAAAATACGGGGAAAACGGCGGCCATCATAATCGTGGCAAATACTGAATCCGCCCAATCATACATAATCCAGCTACGTTCTTCTTTCGTGAATTGTCTCACTTGTCTAGCTCCCTCCTACTCTACCGATATTGCTATTTCCCTTGCAGTTATCTTTAGATCAAACTCGATTTTTTCCATTTCGCTGGGGATGATTATCCGCCTTTTCGCAGTTTTAACTACTTCACCATCCGCCAGCACTTTTATAATCCCCGGGGCATAGACCTTGTCGCTGCGGAAGCTTAGGGCATAAGTCGTGGTACTACCCGGCAATATAGTTGTAGGTACAGTGTAGCGCACTCCATCTAGTGTTTTTACGGGTATCATATCGCCTTTACCATTAGGACCAAAACCGCCTCCCTGCACAAACCTCACAGCATGGGTCGCGGCCTCGTAGGCCTCCAGTGTTACATGGTCTACCAAGTCATGGACATGCAGTACATTCCCACACGAAAAAACGCCTGGCACAGAAGTCTCCAGGCGGTTATTAACCAGCGCCCCACCCGTGATTGGCGACAGGGCTACACCAATTTTTTTAGACAACTCATTCTCGGGAATAAGCCCTACCGATAGCAGCAATGTATCGCAGGGCACAAAATGCTCGGTTTCTATTATTGGCTGCCAGTTCTCATCTACTTTGGCTACATATACGCCCTCGAGCCGTTTATTACCGGCAGTACGCGTTATCGTATGCGAAAGATGCAGCGGTATATCATAGTCGTTTAAGCACTGAGCTATATTGCGTTTTAACCCGCCAGAATAGGGCATTATCTCGTATACGCCCATTACTTTGGCGCCCTCCAAAGTCAGCCGGCGCGCCATAATTAACCCAATATCACCTGAGCCTAATATGACCGCTTGCTTCCCGGGGAGGATGCCTTTCATATTAACCAACTCTTGGGCCACACCAGCCGCGAATATCCCCGAGACTCGCGCGCCGGGTATACCCACTGCCCCACGGGGCCTTTCGCGGCAGCCCATTGCCAGGATTATTGCGCCGGCCTTAACCGTTGTAAGCCCTGCCTCATTGGCATAGGTTAGTTCACGGTCATGGGTGATATCTATGACCATGGACTCCATCGCAAACTTGACGCCCAGTTCCCGGGCCTTGTCTATCAACCGCTGTGCGTACTCCGGCCCGGTTAGCTCTTCTTTAAATATATGCACACCAAAGCCATGATGGATGCATTGGTTAAGTATGCCGCCGAGGAATTTGCCGCGCTCTATTACCCAAACATCCGCAAGGCCCTCTTCCCTGGCGCGGATTGCGGCAGAAAGACCTGCCGGGCCGCCGCCTATAATGGCTAATTGCAATGTTTTACCCTCCTACAACCACCAGGCTTTGTCTTCCAAAACCTCGTCTTCCTGTGTTTCAGCTTCCAGCTTCTTGAGTTCCCTGTCTTCGATATAGCTGTCAAGCAAATCTTTTAGCAACGCGACGATAGGTATAGCAACAAGCATACCCAATATGCCTGCATATGCCCCACCTACCGTTACACTGATAATAACCAACAATGGGCTAAGCGAAAACGACCCGCCCATAAGCTTAGGCTGGATAACATTGCCATCAAGCTGTTGAAGGGCAAACATAATTATTGCCGCAACAGCCGCCGTGCCTATACCCTGAGTAAATGCCACAACGATAACAGCTACCGCCGTACCAAAAATAGAGCCAAAGTATGGGATATAATTTACTATACCCAACATAAGCCCCAAAACAAGCGCATGAGGAGACCTAAAAATATACAAAGTAATAGTCATTAGAGTGCCTAGAATAAGGCCGTCAATGGTCTGGACGTAGATATATTGGCGGAAATTGAAATTAAGCTTGCCGCAATACTTCATTATAGTGTCATAGTTTTTTTCGGAAAAAACAGCCCTCATAAGCCGCACGGTAAAGGCATGTAGCCGTTCCATTTCAATTAGCAAGTAAATAGAGGACACAATGGCAAGAAACACACTAAACAAGCTAGCGGCGGCACCACCAAACCCAGCAATAATAGATGCCGCAATGCCTGCCGGGTCAAAGTCCTGCACCGACTCCTGAAACACGCCAAAAATACCGCCTTCAGGCTCTAAATCCGGGATGAAATCTGGCAGGTCTAAGTCATTTACCCATGCAATTATGTTTTGCAGACCTAGCCAGATCGTATCAAATTCGGCCACAAACTGGTTAATACTTCGGATAATGGCCGGGATTATGAAGTTTAGCAAAAGCACAACCAGCGAAACAACAATAATCATAAGGATAAGCACCGCAATAGGACGGCTGCGCTTAACAATTACCGGGTTATTAATGCGTTTAAGCAGACGCTGGATGCCGCTACAAGGCAAGTTCAAGATATAGGCCAAAACAAGCCCCGTAAAGAAGGGGCTGATAATCCCCCATATACGACTAAGAAACCCAAAGAAAATCCCGATTTCTGACACGACATGGAATGCAACTATTACTGCTACGGCTAATATGAAATACGGTACCATGGATTTTACCATTCTAGATTGGAAGAGCTTGTTCAAGATAACCACCTTTGGACGAATTTATATAGCAAATGTTTAATATGACAATATGGCTTTATGGTATTGGTGTCAAGTAATTTATGCATGAGCAGTATGGAAGGTTGCTAAGATAATGCATCCGATAGCAAATACAAAATTTCGGCACCAATTATACGTTGTCCGACGAGCAAAAATTTACCCAGCTCACCGTCGGCCATTGCTTTTTCGAAAGCGGTAGCATAGTGTCTTGCCATGCCTTTTTCGCGGCCACCTAGGCTTTTAAGCGGGTAAGTTATTAGCAAGTATTTCGTGTTTAGCTCGCGGGCAAGCCTAAAGCCACTACCGGGGGCCTGAGCTTCCAGTACAGGGACCAACTTACACATTAAAGCTATATCGCCTTGCTCGCGAGGGATGTGTACAGCTAAGTCTGCGCAGGTAGCCAATGGTGGCAAAGACATACACATAAAAAAGCGATTAAGCAAGTCAGCTACCCGCATGTCTATATCGTATGCGTGGTAAGCCTTTAAACCATCCACTTGCATAAATGGGATCGAAAAAGGATTATATCCGCAACCTATGTCTAGGACAGTTTCGACCGGGCCATTATGAGATAAAATGAAATTGTAAAACTCGGCATAGTGGGGCAAGCGCTCCTTCGTGGATGCGTGAAGAGATAATAAAGATGTTGCGGCGTCCGTAAAAGGCGCCATTATGCCATGGTTGCCGCTCTCTGCGGGTTTACATGATTCTTCAAGTACATTTATTATTGTTGCCGCCTTTTTATGAGCATTGTCTTGAGTATAGGCCCCGTACAGTTGATGCAGTTTTGTTTTTACGGCTTTGGCTCTGTCAGAGCTTTTTTTATGCCCGCCTTCTGTTTCCATCTGAAGTCTTTCGACTAAGGGCTGGTAAACTGCGGCGTACTTTTTTGTCATGAAAGCATCTCCATCAGCATTGTAAAAAATCGCAGGTTATGAATCGTTGCAAGTCTGCTGCCTAGCCCATCACCTATGCTTAGCAGATGCCGTACATAGGCGCGGGAATAGTTTGTACAGGCATGGCAGTCGCATATGGAACAAATAGGGCGAGGGTCACGCCTGTAGACATCATCCAAGGGGTATATATATTGATAAAAATCGCGGGTGAGATCCACGTTTGCCGGAGACTCAAACTCTTCGTTAAACACATACAGCCGGTTATGCCGGGCTTCCCGGGTTGGGATTACACAGTCGAATAGGTTATATCCTATTTTTACACAAGCAACGATGTTTTCGGGCTTGCCTACACCCATGGCGTATTTTACCATATTGTTTGGAATTAGGTCTGCAGTATAAGCCAGTATTTCCTCCATAAGCCGCCCATTTTCATCTAAAGGCCAACCGCCAAAGCCGAAGCCCGAATAGCCCATTTCTAATAAGGCAGTGGCGCATTCTTTGCGAAGATTTTTCTCATTGCCGCCTTGGATTATGCCAAATAACTGCGGGGAGTGCCGCAGCGAGCCATCATCGGCATGAGCTACCTGGTCATACGAACCGGGCTGCAAAGCACCTCGCTTTCGGTTTGGGTTTTTGCTTTTTTTGCCTGTATGCCGTACAAATGTATCCATACACTGCTTGCCCCATCTGATAGTAGTATCCACAGCCTTGGCCTGCACCTCATAAGGGTCATTTGGGTGAGTGCAGTAATCCAACGCCATTAATACATCCGACCCATAAGAAAGCTGCGACTGTATGCATTTTTCCGGGGATAGATTAGTCTTTTTGCCGTCGCGCCTAAATATGATTTCGTTGGGCCGTATCTCGCCGAGAGCAGAGTTTTCCCTTATTAATGAGAATACCTGAAATCCACCCGAATCCGTGATTATAGGCCGCTGCCACCCTGCAAAGGAGTGCAGCCCGCCAAGGCTTTTAACCGTGGCGGGGCCGGGTTTAGTCATGAGATGATACGCGTTCATGACCAGGCCTTGAACGCCGCAACCTACCAGGTCGGCACTGTCTACGGTACGCACCACGCCTCTTGTAGCGTCCGGGAAGAAAGCAGGCAAAGGAACAATGCCATGGGGCAAGATTAAGCTAGTCATCTTAATAACTCCTTCAACCGTAATGAGGCGGCATATATGGCCTTTTTATCTCCCGGCTTGCGGTGATGCTTCCGGGCTTCGTAAAGTAGGTTTACGGCGTGTTTTAGGTTGCAGCTTTCTTTTGCCATGATGTCGGCCAGCTGGGCTTCAAGTGATAATTCAGGTGTGATTTCTTTCGTTTCCTCTATTACGGGCAGCAAAGCTATGCATGTATACTCCCCTTTTTTTGCGCTTGCGTTTTCGGATAACTCAGCCAAAATTTCTGCGGGTGTGCCGCGATATACGCGTTCATATTTCTTTGTCAAGTCGTTGCAAAGACAGATTTTGGCCGTGGGGTAAGCTTCGTCCAGCCACCCCAATGTCTTAACAATGCGTAGTGGCGAGTCATAAAAGACCGCCGGGCAACTAATCCGACGCAAACCATCCCCACAAGTACTTCCCATTGTCGCAAAGCCATCCTGTGTAAGAATGTCCCAAATTACAGCTTGCTCCTTTTGTGTACGTGGCAAAAAACCCAAAAACACAAACCGCGAGGCGTCAAACCCACAAACAGAAAGCGCCGCTGCCACGGCGTTGGCCCCGCACACCGCAATGACCTCTATCCCATAAGCGGCAGCCAAACTTACCAACTTATGGCCAGGGTCGGAAATTGAAGGTGTGCCGGCATCAGAGATCAAAGCCACATTCTTCCCATCCATAAGCGCCGAAATAAAAAAGTCCCCCCGCTTCCCTTCATTAAACTTGTGACAGGAAAAGGAGGGCGTCCGTATTCCAAAATGGGTTAAAAGCGCACGGCTATGGCGTGTATCTTCAGCAGCTATCATATCTGCCTGTGACAGCACCTGTACGGCTCGTGGGGTCATGTCGGCCAGGTTGCCTATGGGTGTCGCTACTATATATAGGTTGCCGGGCATTGTGATCTCCTTCGAATGGGTATTTGCAGGGCGGTTTTGGTCTTTTGGTGAAAAGTGATCCTATGTATATTATACTTGTATCGTAATTTTGCAAGACTTATGGTAATCTTCCTATATCAGATATTCCCAAGACAGGACGGTATATGATGAAGCAAGTAGACATATTGGGCATACCTTTCGACGCCATGAGATTTGACGAAGCCCTTGACTTACTAGAATCCTATTTAGACGAACCCCAAAACCATATAATTGTGACCCCCAACCCGGAAGGCGTTATGCAAGCCAGGCGCAACCCAGCCTTCCACGACGCGCTATTAGACGCCGATTTACGTCTGGCCGACGGCATAGGCATAGTACTGGCCTCACGCTATGTACGCAATACAATACCTACCAGGGTGCGAGGTGTAGATACAATTTACGCCTTATTAGAAAGACTAACAAAAAAAGGCCGTAAACACACTGCTTATTTCCTGGGTGGTGCGCCCGGCATTGCCGAAAGAGCCAAAACTGAAATGGAAAGCCGATTCCCAGCACTTTCGGTAATAGGTTGCCACCACGGCTATTTTACTCCCGATGAAGAAATCGCAATCTTGGAAGAACTAGATCATCTAAAACCGGATATCATGTTAGTATGCACAGGCATGCCCCGCGCAGAAATATGGGCTACCACCCATAGAAATGCGCCTGCACGCATAACCTTATGCCTGGGTGGCACGCTAGACATAATGGCCGGCAACGTAAAGCTAGCCCCCCCATTTATACGCAAAATAGGGCTAGAATGGCTATATAGGCTAATACGCCAATCAAGCCGCACAAAAGGCCAACCAAGCCGATTAAAGCGACAGTTGGATATCCCACGCTTTGTGCTTGCCGTAATCAAACACGGCAGGCGATAGCTTTTATAAGGTTCACGCCAATGCCGGGGTAAGGCGCACAGGCACAGCGTGGAGCTTAGCCCGGCTATGCGAGGGGGATTGGGGGCGTAGCCCCCATTAAAAACGGAGGTTTCTATGATAGTACAACTATTTAAGAACGATAAAACAAGCCGCTACATCAAAGACTGCTTACTAATCATTCTGGGAGTCTTTTTGCTGGCCTACTCTGTTGTAGCCTTCTTCCAACCACAAAACATGGTAATAGGCGGCGTTTCAGGCCTGGGTGTAATTATTGCGGACTATTCTGAGCGTTGGTTCGGCTGGGAGATCCCCCTGTGGCTTACAAACCTGACGTTTAATATACCCCTTTTTATCATAGGCGCGTTTACATTAAAAGGCGAAAGCATAGTCAAGTCCGCCTTCGCTACTCTGTTTTTTACTGCGGCGTTATTTCTGGTGCAGTTTCTTCCCGTCCCCGAAAATGACATTGTACTTGCTACAGTATTTGGCGGTATATTCGCTGGCGTTGGTGTTGGGCTTGTTTTACGCGCTTTGGCAACCACCGGTGGCACGACACTGGCAGGAGCGATTCTTCATAACTCGCTATTTAAACATATATCCGTAGCTAGGCTTATTTTTATCGTAGACGGAGCTATCGTTGTCGTGGGACTTATCGCCTTTGGCCCAGTTGCTACCATGTACGCGATAGCGGCAATCTATGTTTCTACAAAAGTCATGGAAGCAGTGCTGGAAGGCATGCACTTTGCTAAAGCCGCCTTTGTAATATCAGAAAAATCTGAAACCATAGCCGACCATGTCATGGCCCATCTTGACCGAGGCGTAACTGAGCTTAAGGGCCGTGGTATGTATACCAAGCATGATAAGAACGTGCTAATATGCGTAGTTAATACCAAGGAACTGATAAAGCTTAAACAATTGGTTTCGGAAATTGATGCCAATGCCTTTGTAATCGTAGCAGATGTACGTGAAGTTCTAGGGGAAGGGTTTAAGCCTCATTCGTGATGTTATTGGTTACAGCAAAATAATTCGCTTTTCATTTATTTTGCTGTAATAGCGAACCCTTCGCATATAGTTTGCGGTATAATCCACCCTTTTCTATAAGCTCATCATGAGTACCCACTTCCGCAACCCGTCCGCCATCCAATACAACAATTTGGTCAGCAGATGCTACGTTTTCAAGATTATGAGTTGTAACCAATATTGTATGATCCCCCCTTAGGGAATTGATCGTATCCATTACTTATCGTTCGGACTGTGTATCAAGTGCTGATGTAGCTTCGTCAAAAACTAATATAGGCGCTTTTTTTACCAAGGCACGTGCAATTGCTATACGCTGTTTTTGCCCACCAGAGAGGCTGCTGCCTTTTTCTCCGCAAGAAGTATCATAGCCTTCTTCTAGTTGTCCTATGAAATCATCCGCTGCGGCTCGCGTGGCTGCGGCCCTTATTTCATCATCGGTTGCTTTACCGCCTTTGCCCATCGATATATTCTCTTTAATTGTCATGTCAAAGAGCTTGCAACTTTGGTCAACATATGCAAAATTCTTGCGCCAGTTTTGGGTAGAGCTCTCGTTAAAGCTTAAGCCCCCAAGGTTAAGCCCCAAATCCTCCCGTTCATAAAGCCCAATAATAACCCTAAGAAGAGTGGACTTCCCGCTGCCAGATTCACCTACCAAGGCGACCATTTTATTCTCGGCAATTTCTAAGTTTATATCTTGTAGCGCTTCACTTTCGGCGTCCATATACTTAAAGCTCAAACCATTAACGCTCAGCGCGTATCCGTTTGTGTCCTTTTGCACTCCGTCTTTTTTTGACATTGCGCCCCTCGCGTCTAAAATTTTATGCACACGCTTGGCCGCCGCTATCGGTCCTTGCAAATTGGCATATGCCCGCCCAACATTATCAAACCCTAGTGTTAGAGTCGAGCACATGAGCGGCAGCATCATTAATAGGTGGAATGCCATACGATCTGTAGCAACAAGGAAGCCACCAAGGCCAAAAGATACTACAAGTGTAAGCCAGTTTATTTTAAGCGAAAAAAAGTTTTGCCACGCGGTAATAAGGCCTTCCTTGATACCAAGCTGCCTAAGCTGGTCATTTTGCGGTTCAAAAGACTTTGCCGCTTTTTCTTGCATGTTAAACGCCCTTATTGTCATAGCCCCAGAAAAAATATTGCTAACGCTTTTTACAGTGTCCGCATTGGCAGTAAGCCAGCGCCTGTTAACATTTGCAAGGGGCTCTACAAACCTGCGTTGCAAAGCAAAACCAATAAGCCCTATAAATACCGCTGCAAAACCCATTCGTACGTCAACAACAAAAACAACTATTGACGCAAATACAATGTTGATAACATTTATAAGAAAATCAGACAGCGGCCAACTGTATACTTGGCTTGCAACGTCCGCGTCGGTATTTATTGCGGCAATGCCTTCACCTGAATGTTTGCTTGTGGCAGATTCGAGATTATTCCTTACAAAAGAGCGGAATAGATGCTTCTTTAAATCTCTGATAGCCCTTTGCTCGGCCATATTATTAAGATAAATGCCAAATATAAACGGTATCATAAACCCAATAAACATAGCAAAAAGCAGAAGAATGGAATTGTAAACCCCATCTATAGACCTACTTGTTATCGCATACATTACGCTTGTAGAGAACACAGATAATATAAACGGGAGTGCAAAACCCTGAGAGCTATGCATAAACTTCCCAAAAAAGTATGGCAGCGCATAAGGCCTTACAAAGCGAAACATTTTAAAGAAATACTTGTTATCGCCTTTTTCGTATTTAATATCTTGGTTACTACTATTCATTACGCCACCTCATCTTTATTTTCGTACAGCTTCATATAAACTTCATTGGACGAAATTAATTCAGCATGTGTACCAATGCCGCATATTTTGCCGTTATCCATAACGATAATCACGTCACAAGTAGCTATTGCGCTTGGGCGATGTGCCACCATTACTACGGTTTTGCCTTTTGCCGCTTGCTCAAAACTTTCTAAAACAGCGGCCTCTGTTGCCGGGTCAAGGGAGCTTGTTGCTTCATCAAAGAGTATAATTGGCGCATTTTTATAAAACGCCCTGGCTAAAGCAATACGCTGGCGTTGGCCACCGGATACATTCTCGGAGGCTTCTTGAAGTACACTATCCCACTTGCTTGGTTGGGCGTTAATAAATTCCCAAATACCGGCATCGGCTGTTGCCTTTTCTAGGCGCACAATATCTGAAATGCACGGCTCAAGGGTAATGTTTTCCCCAATTGACTCCGGAAAGAGGAAAGAATCCTGTGGGACATATGCGAAAATATCTCGCAAGTTGCCTTTTGATAAATCGGACGCATCTTTGCCGGAAATTAATATTTCTCCCGATGTTGGCGCATAAAGCCCCAAAAGCAGCTTTAAAAGCGTAGATTTTCCGCTGCCGCTTCCACCAACAAGCGCAACGCGCGAACCGGACTTGATGCTAAGATTAGCGTTATCAACCGCCAATGGAGCGTCTTCATTATACTTAAAAGAGACATTGTTAAATAAAACTGATATAGGGTCTTCCCTGCTTATATTTTGGCCGGTATTCAGGTCCTCTAGAGCCTCGGCTGTACTCTCCAATACCCTTTTTGAGTTAGCCACCCCGGTTTGTATATTGTTAAAACGTTCGGCCAGCGTGGCCACCCATTCGATAGTCATTAAAGCTATCGCTGTAAACGCAATAAAATCTGATATCGGCATATACCCATTAATAACACGTAGTGCCGCCAGTACATTTATTATCGAAAGCGGTATACATGCGCCAACAAACCCGAATGAAAGTAATGGGAGCAACGTTATCATAAAGCGCTTAAATGCGATAAAAAAATTATCATATGCGGTTAAATATCTTTCTTCCAAAACTTCTTCTAAAGAATAGGCCGCAATTGTGGATATATTTTGAAGCGAATCATTTACAACTGCGTTAAAATTTGCTCTTTCTTCGCTCATTACTGTTTGGCGTTTTTGAATGGGTATGGAAGATAGCATTTGAAGCACCGCAAGCACAGGTATTGTAGCTATCAAAATAAAAGTTAAGAACGGGCTTATAATAAACATAAATGCGAAAATAGCGATTAGATGGATCACGTCTTCTATTAGTTCCCAGCCCGATGTGCCAACTAAATCCCTTGCCCAGCGCAAGTCTGTCTGGAAAATTGACAAGCTCTCCCCACTACCGGCCTTTTCAAATGTTGTAAAGGGTACTCGCAGGAAATACTTAATAAAATTTTCCCGCAGATTAAAACCTGCATTCGCATTAAAACGCATACGATAATACACCCTTATAAATGCGTTTATTGCCCTTACTGCCGCAATTATTGTTATAAGCGCCAACAGCCTAAGCAGAGTATTTGTTTCGCCATAATATGCGGACTCGCCAAGCGAACCCCGTAGCTGAGTTAGCAAAATAACTGTTAACGAAAAAATTACAGATGAAATGATGTAAAACACCATAAAACCACGATAACTGATGCCATTTCGCTTCATTACATTAAAGAATGTGGCAATAATAAAAATCCCTCCTGATACCGATTCCAAATTAAAACCTGTCTGGCAGAGCGGCGGCTTGAAACGTGGAGTAAGCGTTTCGAGCGGTTTTGTCGCGATAGACAGATGGGATTTTAATTGGAATCGGTATGATGATTGTTTATAGCAAATTGTGGAGCACATACAATTTAGAAGCTGTGTTCATAGGCGACAACGTCGCTTTGGCGGTCAATTATACGCCACTTTTCGTTGGCATTTCCTTGCTTGCCTCTTGGCAAGCTGCGTCAATACCTCCTCAATTGGCGCATA
>Ga0123355_10010223_pt1 | contig 14353 bp, 4 predicted proteins | sample TergutEmb28metaG_3_FD_89872 | JGI IMG/M metagenome (GOLD analysis project Ga0123355, IMG submission 89872) | Embiratermes neotenicus P1 segment gut microbial communities from Petit-Saut dam, French Guiana - Emb289 P1 | ecosystem: Host-associated > Arthropoda: Insects > Digestive system > Gut ...
ACAACCGCTGCTACTCCTATAAATATACTACTACTACTACTACTACTACTAGCACTACTACTATTACTACTACCACTACTACTACTACTAGCACTACTACTACTACTACTACTACTACTACTACCACTATCACTACTACTACTACTACTACTAGCACTACTACTATTACTACTACTACCACTACTACTACTACTACTACCACTACTATCACTACTACCACTACTACTACTACTACTACTACTGAAATTCTGTACTCATTGTAGGACCCAAAACCCATTTGTACCGCTCACCCCCCAACAGCAGCACGGTCCCAGCACTCTTCAGTGACAGACAGACAGACAGACGCAGCTGTTCACCCGTTAGTATCCAACTTACTCTATCTTCAGTTGTAGCGGAATTTCGCCACTGTGATAGCAGCCAAGCAACAGTACAGAATTTTTTTTTTTCGCATGTCATGATTCATGGCATTTGCAATGTTTTAATGTAGTAAAATAAGTCTTAATTTCAAGTACATAATTTTCAATTCATATAAATATTTTTTCAAAGAAATTGTAAAATACAATTTAAAGGAACGAGCCCAGCGCTGCACTAATACCCGTACAAGACATTGCTCTCTACACATACCCATTACGAAGTCGGTTTACGTTTCAAAATTCACACGCTGCACCCAATATTTCGGTAACAACAAACCCTGAGGGATACACAAGGCAGATATATTTACGATGAACAGCAGTGAGGCAGGGACGCGGACGAAAGCCAGTGCATGTGCCGTATCTCAAATCACTCGATTTGTCATGATGGTTTTTGGGCTTATAGACCACTGAGCACTGATAGTCCTAAAGCTCTGTTATATAACTACGTAAGGGTAAACGGCGGTGGCGTGGGGTGGGGGGGGGGGTTTGCAGCGGGGCCTCTTGGTCGCGTAACGTCATTAATGTTAGCAAAGCCAGCAGAGCCACCTAGCATTCGTGACGTCGTATTAACCACGTCTCCACACACCCCCGCCCCTCATGAACATGGTTTCAGTACCCAACCCAGCTCTTGACTCTTAACACTCATCCAACCCCCATCAAGGGTTGATTACACTTTCGTTACTCTGCCTAGGATGGTAAGGAGGGTTAGTGGAAATAACAAGGGTGTATTTATCATGTCTCAAAGGGGTGGGAAACTTGGACGTTGCCTTCGTTTTCTGTTATATTCATTTTGTACGTCTTCCATACTACTTTCTGCGAAAAAAAAATGGTTGGAACATTTGGATCCAATCTTCACGTGAACATTTTTAACGTTACTGCATAGCAATAAGGAACGTATGTGCTGGTGTTCGAAAGAACGAAATTACAACACGTGTAACTGCGACAGCAGAACCGGCGTAACAACATAAATTATCTTTATGGCTGAATATTTCATTATGCAGAACTCTATCGTGGAACACACATTCGGAGCTTCGCACTTCACCCACCAAAGATACATTTCTAAATTCGCACTGCACTTAAGCATTGTCATCTACACCTTACAAATGTCCAATATGCGCAGTCGTTTATACAAATTCTGAAGAGATATTAAACTTCTCATTCCTGTAGATGGCATAATAAATCTTCCAATTGGGAGACTAAGTTATATAAGACTCTCATGAATTCAGTGGGAGTCAATAATAAATGTTAAAATGAAACTTTTTACTGCTGATGCATTCTGCACACTACCAGCATATCGCTTCGTATTAAGCGCTGCTCTATCCTACAGCAAGTAACGAACGACGATAGGCGTCATTATGAACAGGAGCGGTTGGTCGCAGTGGGACCCATTAGTTGGCCCTCACACTGTCACTCTGATGTGAGTGGACATGCAAATACAGACTTATTTTACTGACATCAGAATATTGACTAGTAATGGCAGAGTGTCTGGAAGCACAATAACGGTGCATCTGATCCTGTGCCTAATTAAATACCATATCGTGGAAGCATTAAAAGGAATAGACGCGTAGATCTATGCATTCCTAATCTCGTGGATATAAAGTTCAGATCATGTACTTAACACTTCACCCTTGGGGACAACTTCCCGGTACTAACTGAGTGGTGTGAGTGTGCTACAGAAAGAGTCCCGACTGAAATTAAGCTACAAGCTACAGCTTGTAGCTTAATTTCTGATGAACAATATTATGGTTCTTATGCATATTGGACCTGCATCATTGTGATAGCTGAAGAATAAGAGACCAACTCGATATCACAGTTTATTAAGTTTTATTTCACTTCTTCTATGCACAACATATTCCGGACATTAATACATACATCATCAGAAGCCTACGATTTTTCTATTTTATCATCACATCGAAACGAGAACACACGACCAATGTGGTGATACAATAGAAAAGTCGCAAGCTCCTGATGATGGATGTATTAATGTCCGAAATATGTTGAGCATAGAAGAAGTGAAATAAAACTAAATAAATAGTGACATCAAGTTGATCTCTTATTCTTCAACAATATTATGGTTCTTACTAACAATGATCACTGAATTAATAACTGCGTCAGTTATTCCAACCCACTTTCAATATAAGAAAGTCCTTAACCCGATCTAATTACTGATGTCGTACGACAGAATCGATAGTGTCGTTGGAAAGAGGGGTCTGTTCATGTGCCGAATTGTAAGTCTTTTCTTGTTACAGAGGCTGAAAGGAAGAATGTCAGGTGACGCGCGCGATTTCAACAACATGGAGACGCGAGCTGTTATCAAGTTTTTTCCCCCCTGCAAGGCAAGATGCCGAAGGAAATTCACTCCATTCTGACAGAAACATTAGGGGAACATGCACCATCATGTACCACTGTCAAAAACTGGGTAGCCCAGTTTAAACGTGGTGATTCTTCCACCTGTTTTGCGCGTCGTCCTGGACGACCCAAAACAGTGAGCACAACGGAGATTATGGATCAAATTCACGAGTTAAACTTGGACGAGCGCCGGATTTCGGCTAAATCAATAGCCGAGCAACCGAAAATCTCACATGAGCTGGTTGGGTCCATCATTCATGAAGATTTGGACATGCGGAAGCTCTCCGCGAAGTGGGTCCCGAAATGTCTGAACGCGGATCAAAAACGTCATCTGTGCCAGTCGTCTGAGCAACTTTTGGAATTTTTTCAGCGCGATCCAAATGATTTCTTGTCGCGATTGGTGACCATGGACGAAACCTGGTTGTATCGCTATGACCCGAAGACAAAACAACAATCATTGGATTGCGGCATAGCGGCCCACACCGCCCCAAAAAATCTGAGTGTAAAAATCCATTGGAAAAGTTCTCGCCTCGATTTTTTAGGATCAAGATTGCACCCTCCTCATTTATTATCTTCCAAAAGGCCAAACTATCAACACGGAGTATTACTAATCTCTGCTGGTGCAATTGAAGGATATTTTGAAGGAAAAACGCAGCGGGAATTTCACCAAGGGGGTCTTAATCTTGCACGACAATACCCCGGCTCACTGAGCACTTTCAACCCAGAAGAAACTGGACTACCTGGGCTTCTTGATCACCCACCCTATTCTCCGGATCTGGTCCGTCGGACTACCACCTGTTCCCTGGACTGAAAAAACAATTGAAAGGTCGCCATTTTTCGTCCGACGCGGAGGTCATTGTTGCCGCGGAGACCTGGTTGGACGGACAAAATTTTGAAATTTTGTAAGTGGCTTGCAAACGTTAGCGCAACGAGCTAGGAAATTTATAGAGCTTCGTGGGAAGTATGTTGAGTAAATCCCGAGTTTGATCGCTGTAGCTTGTTTCCTTCCTGGTCTGGCTAAGGACTTATCAACACCCCTCGTAATATTCGTTTGCACTAACAAAGGATTTATATAAAATGCGTTAGATTTATTTATTCAATGTTAGGGTATACATGATTAACAAATTTTTTTTTTTTTCGACTCCAGATGCCTTGGCCTAATCTCATGTAATGAAGACCCCCTATTGAAGGTTCACACACACACACACACACACAGTGACACACATACCAAATGTATTTTAACAATCCGGAGCTTAGTCTATGAACATACCGACCATTACACGCAGAGAGAAAAACTGTGGGTTGTATGAATCCCATACGTAATAAGCTTACACTTACCGACATCTGAAGAACCTCCCCACGTGCCTTGCTGAGCCTGCCTCGCCAGTTTGTTCATGGCCTCCACGTAGAGACGCGATGCTGCAGCAGCACCTGGGGGAAAAAGAGAGATGCCGTAATTTCTGATGAAGGCGATGTGGCACACTGATTGAGGCTACTCTTGTAGGTATTGTTCATAGAACCGGTTGTTGAAAACCAACAGGTTTCGAAAATTGGCATTACATCCACCATTGCCTGAACAAAACTCTAATCTGTTGCGTTTGTAGTTAGTGCAACTGTCACACGACAGTTTGAAGCAGGATCTTGCCAGACAGGCAGCTGGAGTGACGACTTAGCCGCTACGGTTGCTGACAAATGTATTTCTTGGAGTCAGCTAGAGAGGGAAAGTACGTATAACTTGACATTGAGCCGCTTTCATGCAACCATTGTTGCCGTGGAAAAGCAATAAGTATTACAAATTCTGAGAGTGTGTCTGTAGCCTTAGGTACCCAACATGCAATTCGCATGCACCATAATGTCATCTGTGGCCTGTCCGGCTCCACAGTATTTCTTTGTATCATCTCATAGATGGCACGATTTTCGAAAAAAAAAAAAGTTATTGAACGTAAAATATTTGTTTTAATTTTCTCTACAACTTTTATCTGACACGTTTGTCATTCTAAGAACAACTGAGTGAAATATGATCAAAATGTATATTGGTCTTCATTTCAAATATTCTTTTTTCTTTTCAGACTTTAATGTGTCTTGGATTTTCTTGACAGATTTTTGAAAAATTCTTAAATCAAATAATCAGCACACCAACCAATGCACATACATAATTTTTTTTACATTAAAACATTTAAAATCGCTCAAACATGTTTCGATCCTAATATCATCCTCAGGGAGTTACAATGTTCCTTGCTAAAATCATATCATTAAAAACACTCACTGGTTAATTTCCTGATATTAACTCTGTGCTGTTGCAGCACGCTGCCATAGCACCAAGTTAATATAAAGAAATTAATCAATAAGTGTTTTTAAAAAATGTGACTTTAGCAAGGAAGAGTGTAGCTCCCTGACGATTATCTTAGGATCGAAACATGTTGGAGCGATTTTAAATGTTTTAATGTAAAAAAAAATTATGTATGTGCATTGGTTGGTGTGCTGATTATATGACTCTAGGAAATGCACGGTGCAATGATAAAGATACTGAAATCAAATTTCACGAACATCTGTCCAGTGGGAGCCGAGTTGTTCCATGCGGACAGACGGGCAGACGGACAGGACGAAGTCGGATTTCGTACTTTTGCGAACGCTTCTAAAGTCATGATCCGCGATACAGCTGGACAGCCATACGTATAATATGTCAAAGTTGTGTATCTACCGTCATCAGCATTTTGAGTCAACAAATGCCCCTTAGAATATTTTGCACTTAGAATACACGAGGTATTTCCACATATTGCATAAGTGCTTTTAACAGTTTACAGCAAAATGACAATCATATGTCACACCTACTTGAATTTTGGGTTTAAGATGTTCTGAATTTTGCCCTCAGGTTGTATTAATTCTTACAACAGCGATTATTATTCCTGAACATTGTCAGCCTATCGGTGCTTGCATTGTAGACGCAATTGTTTCTTAATTTATTAACCTAGAATTTTTCAGCTGGTAATGGTAATGTCCTTATCACCTGTTGCCTTGAAATTTGACTTCAACCTATTTATAGTCACTAGACAAAATGTGGTTTTGAAGGTACGTCAGCACGAGCAACCATACGCCTATTTTAAATTTCCGTAACGGGTCGAAAAGCATGGATTAGTATGATACAAAAGGCTAGAATTTTAAAAATTAAAATAAAATTCAAGTGTCGTGTATGGAAATACAGGCCATGCTCAGAATGTGATAAATACAGGCTATGCGCAGAAAGCAATAAGTACACGTTATGCGCAGAAGGTGATAAATACAGGCTATGCGCAGAAGGTGATAAGTACACGCTATGCGCAGAAGGTGATAAATACAGGCTATGCGCAGAAGGCGATAAGTACACGCTATGCGCAGAAGGTGATAAATACAGGCTATGCACAGAAGGTGATAAATACAGGCTATGCACAGAATGGGATAAATACAGGCTATGCGCAGAAGGCGATAAGTACACGTTATGTGCAGAAGGTGATAAATACAGGCTATGCGCAGAAGGTGATAAATAAACGCTATGCGCAGAAGGTGATAAATAAACGCTATGCGCAGAAGGTGATAAATACAGGCTATGTGCAGAAGGTGATAAAAAAACGACAGACTGTGTAGCGAACTGCCACCACAATACTCATATCCAAGCAAATAAGATAGCAACAAGAATGCATATATCCGTGGCGATGGGCTTAAAATATTAAACAAATGAAAGGAAGAATATTCAAGCCACGTCCCAATTTTTAGACTAGTAATAAACATCGAAATAATTGAAATGTTAACACCAATCATGTATTAGGACATGACACCGTCCATATCGCTTATAACGTAATAGGTCCTCCTCCAGTAGAGTGCGGCAAACAGCAAGAGGCGCACCGCAGCGCGGACAGAAACAGGCGGCCTAGTTTGCTGCAGATATCCTGACGTTAAGCGAGCGCGACAGATTAGGTGTTTGGCGTGAGTGGATATGATATTGAGTGCAGACGATCGAGGGACCCGACGCCTTATGGTCCTAGCTTTGGCACCGTTGTTTAAAACGCACTTAAAATATAAAATGACGATTTACATCCTTTTCCTTAGTTTGATATCCCAGTATAAAATATAAAACATTTAAAGCCTACTGATTATGTGATGCACCAACAGTGTAACATTCAACAACTTTACGCTCTGCCCACACTGCATTTATGTGTTTTGTACTCGTATTTATCCTAGAACAAACAGCAAATTCTGCCCCATGCATCATAAACTGATTGGTTTTTACAACCGAGATGAAAAGTGTTTACTGGGCGGTAGGACTTTGTTCTTTAAATAAAGCAGTCTGCGCTTCGTCTTTAAAGGCTTAATGAAAGACAACACTTCATTTTGCAGACACTATCGCTACCATTTGGGCATTAGATGTGATTCTGTAGCCAATTATATGCACACAACGCAAATCTTGAAGAATACTTGCTGAAGCACTACACTCGTAATCGGTTATTGTTTTAACTATTCCTAATACTGACTTCTAGCCAACAGTCTGACGAAAAGAATAGACGGAAGTTCCCAAACACTTGAATGCTTGCCGTTACTTCACCTATAATTTGGATTACATGGCACACAAATTGCGTTGATTTAATTCAATTAAATATCAAAACAAATCTTCAGACACTTGGCTCAACAAAATGATATCAAATAGTCTGTTCTTGCTTCACAGCAAACAAATGGCCCATCAATTCGGCTGATAAGCTGTTAAGGAAAGCAAGTGACGGTTATGCAGGGATCTGATAAAAAGCATAAATAAATTGTGAGAGGCTTATATATTTATATATATTAATGTTACAGAGACCATAGTTTTACCTTTTGTTTCTAAAAGTTTGGTAAGTTACCTGAACTGAATTGAAATGAACTAAAGTGTAGCGCTATTATTACTGTTTACTTGAATGTGTTCAGAGTACATGTATATTTTGAAGTGATTCTTTTTTAAACCATGCACTAGCTGCAATTGACGCGATTCTGTACCATCAATGTACATTTAACTTGAATAAGCCATACTTATTTAGAACGCACGTTTTCCTGAATGTTTCAGTCTTAAACATATTTCCAGGAAGAGTACTGAATAACAGCAACATACGTGCAGACAACCACACGTGTTATAACAAATGTTACAGGAATAATAATTTTATACATAAGCAAATCTAGACAAAATATGTTAAGATTCGTACTAAAAGAGTTGAGCGAGAGAATAGAGAAGTACAGTTGTCCCTGTCCAGCCGTGAAGGCACAACGGACAGCAGAGGCGCAGTTCCATTCGGTCGTAACCTTAGTATTAGATGCGGCTGAGTGGTCGACTTTATGCTCCGGTCGCCGTTACCTCGAAAAAGAACCTCGTTACTCACAGAATAGCGAGCTGGATGGGCCACAGAGCCTGTCGGGATGCTGTGAGGAGGACAAGAGCCTCTTGCCTTTGCGGAAATACCGAACCTGCATTGTGCAGTTGGCAGCCTAGTCCAAATATCGTTTGAATCAACTGGGCTATGAACAATAACACTCAAAACGTGACAAAGAAGTACCCCATAATGCTTTGAATTGTGGAAACTATGAACAGGTCATGAGATATTTCTCACTCCTTCAGAACATTAACTGAACAATATCCTGTCGATTCAAAGGCAGTGCAGTAAAAAGTATAGGCTTAACAGTTTTGTACATTGTAAAATTCTGTTAATTTTTATTTATTTCTTACATGAGACTATATTACATCTGTCGAAGTATTTAAATTTAAGAGTAGTTATGCGTATTGCATTAGCTATCATGCATTACTCATTCAGAAATTGAACTGAATGTTTTCGTGTTTCTTTATTTGTTGATGTTGTTGAAAGCTGTTTTGTTCACGGAGAACGTATTATAATTTTATTTTCTTTTAAAATGTAAAGCAACCCCTAAAAAGACCTGGACAGGCCCTGAGGGTTCCAGGATGTTGAGGCTCCCAGATTTCAAGAAAATCGGCACATGAAGATGGTCATGTTGTCAGCCTTCACCCCCCAGGAATTATTGGTATTACTTTCTGTTAGAGGTTGAGCCGACCCCAGGGCCACAGTGCGGCCAAACGGATTATATCAATGAAAAATTGCAATGACACCATCGGGAATCGAACCCGCGACCTTCCGACTTGTAGCGCAGTGCCTCAAACAACTGCTTTACCGCGTGCCACATTTACTTCCAAAGATACTTAATATTTTTCTTTATCAGCTCGACATCTTTCGTCTACATTATAACCGATGGAAAAAATGACCAAGTAGAAGGATCACACTTGATTTCTGCAATGTAGTGATATATATATATATATATAATATTTACGTAGGAGGGAGGTCAGTAACATCTGGTAGTTGATATATAAGGTCAGTATGATAGCAAGCGGAAGGACAGGTTTCAAGAGCAGGGAATTAAATGAGTCATGTGTGAAGTGGGATAGACAGAGAACTGGTGAGTAGGAGAAGTAGAGGTTAGTATAGGATAGAAGATGCTGCATGTATTTACAAAGGCGATTTTAGTTTGTTAGGCATTTGTCAATGTCAAGTTTAATGGGGTTTTGAAGTTTGCTGGGACAGTCAAAATTCGAGGGGTTGACACTTTCAGGAGATGTAAATCAAGAGAGGGTGGATATCGTGTTAGTTACGGTAGCACATTAGAATTGTCCGGTAGACGCCGCTCAAATTGAGTCTGCATACATAACGTTAAGGGATATCACGTTAGTCATTAGGAACCAATGAGGAGACAGGATAGAAAATTTCAAAGTTTTGGACCTATTAGGAGACTGCTAAATTTACATGGGACCAATCAGACTAGTTAGGAAAATTAGAGTGGGGGGATTTTGAATAAGGAAACCAACTTCGGATGTTGTAGCGAAAGACGCACAAGTCTTTCAGTTTTCCTGGAGGAAGGATGCGTGATTGCATCACTCCTCATTCAGGCCAGATTTACAGAATAATTAAATTAATAAGTAATACAATATACAATAAAATACAATATTAAAATAAGTGATCAATTCGGACTTAAGTGATATTACCAAAAATCCCACCGTTTAAATGTCTATGATTTCACAAATGTTGGTGTGACGGGCAGACACCAAGTGTGAAAGTGATCCGTGCTACATTTATCGCATGTCATCACAACGTGTAACAAATTAGCACCCCTTGACTTATAATAAGCCACGCAAAAGATAATCCAGATTATCGATTATACGTAAGTCGTCTTAATGGTTCTTCTTCACTGATTTCACAATATTCAAAACACATTTATCCCAGTAAAGCAGGTTTCATGGAAAACGACTTAGAAAGATAGGTGAGACGGTTGTAACATTTTGGATTCATTATTATAGACTACGTTATTTAAAAAATATAATACTTTTATATATGTGGGAGTTCATGAACGTAAACACTGTCATCTGAGATACTAGTTTTTTATTTCTGCTTGTTGAAGGTTCTTGTACCACATATATTTTTTATTCACTATTCAGAATGTAAATAAATAGCTTTTACAAACATTCAAGTATCGTGTAGGAAATTAAACGTGGAGAGGGTTATTTCAGACAAGGACATCGTGGTCGCAGTCTTCTCCTTCCTACTGAAGTCGGTAACGTTACGGCGACTGTCGGGTCACCTCAAAAGTCCCATTTATGAGGTCTCGGTGGAGACAGAATAGGCTCTGGTAGCTACAGTTCTAGCGACGTGTGCGTCTATTCAAAACATTCGAGTGACGTCGTAAAACGGCGCGTTCCTGCAACGCCTGCAAAGGAGACGATGGTCGCCATTTCAAAGAGCTCTTGCAGCTTATTTGAAAATTATATCATTAAAATTACACAAATGTAGAAGCAATAAACTTTTATGAAAATGAAAATTTTAAATAAAAACATCTATCTCAGAAGTCATCGCTGAACTCGACATGAAAGAGATGGCTCCGACCGCATGTTCCCGGTCTCAAATTAAGTCTCTTGTGCCAGCTACGATCCCTGGAAGTTTGTAAAAACAACTGCATTATGCTCTGTACTGTAGGCTGTGTCTCATGTTTTAGGAGAGCGCTTAAAGTTCGTGTTGCACTGCCACTATTAATTCCTGGATTTGCTGGAAGTCTGTTGGTTTTGTAGTGTTAGTGCGGTCTGTTCCTACGACTTGAAGATAAGTGTACTTCTATGGTACAAACTTTCTTCTAGTGTGCAGAATCCTCTGTTACTCGAAAAGCTTCCCTTCAAACTTATACCCAAAGCGCCATGTTTCATTATTACAGAACAGTTATGTTGTTACCAGAAGGCGCACACGCACTGGAACCAGTAAGTTTCATTTCTAGTGCAATATTTTTTTTTTAACTGCTGCCCACGCAGAGTGGCGAGTTCACCCAAATAATTAAACAGGCGATCCCCACCCCACCCCCTCTCTTAATTTTGACTGCGTTATTCAATTCTTTCTGGTAGTGACACACACCACCATGGTGCAATTGTTTCTACAGGGTGGTTAATGTCAACCTAGGGTTGACGTATCTCACTGTGGCAGAGTTTTTACTCGGACACTTAACACAAACACAACTCGAAATTCGAAAGGGCCTTCTGCTGTAAATCATATCATAGGGCTGAATATGTCAAGCCTGTGTTTGGCATATAGATGGTATTTCACTGTTTGCACCTCCAAATTCCGAAATTGGAGTAAATTGCTTCGAAACACTGTTTAATTCATTGTCGAAAACATTTATACTTAACAGGGTCATCGAAAGTGAAACCACAACTGTTATCTTCTGAAATATGTAGTTGTACTACATATGTAAAAAGTAAAGTGATTCCGTTACAGGCTCGGTGTGGCCCAGAGGGTGGGTAGAGGTATAACTCTACTCTTCCATGAACGCGGCAGTAGAAGGGGGTGAGTGGTCAGCAGCACGCCCCGGCCGCATTTTACCCCCGGGAAGGACCCGGTACCCATTTTAAGGGAGGCTGGGTGGGCCCCAAGGCCGGTCTCGACAGGCGGAAAATCTCGTCCCCACTGGGATTCGATCCCGGAACGTCCAGCCCGTAGCCAGTCGCTATACCGACTGAGCTACACGGCCCACACTAAATATGTAGTTATACTAAATATTCGTTTTTAGCAATATAAGTAAAGAGATCCCACGAAAATATGGCAATAAATCAGTCGTCGACTTTTGACTAAAATTTCGTTGTAGAAAAAGGAATTCGTAACTTACAATTATGAAAAGAACCAAGTTTGTCAAGCGTCTCAATTTTTACCTAGGGAAACAATAATCTATCCATAACATGCTTGGTCCCATCAGGAAAATTACAGTTAAGTTTGCGTAATGAAAATATTAATAATATTATTACAAATTAACGAAGCGAATTCAAAGCAACAAAGACAACTCTCCCACTCCATTTCTTCAATCTCCCTATAATATACACACATGTGCTTGTTTTGAAATGAACACAAAGCATGTCTTCTCAATTATCTGTGCTTAAAAATAAACTTGTATATATATATATATATATATATATATATATATAGAGAGAGAGAGAGAGAGAGAGAGAGAGAGAGAAAGAAAGACACATTTAGAGAGACAAACCTACTTTTCACTCAATTCAACATACACAACTTAAGTGTCTATCCCCAGAATCACTTAAATATTCCAGTAGTGACGGCGTCGCCTAAAAACGCAGGAGGGTAAGATAGACCAACTTCATTATTGTCTATATAAGTAAAACAATAGGTGCAATTATACAGCAGGACAGGAGCCCTCTCAAGGGTGAAGTACACAGCATTAAAAAAAAAAACCTCTACGCTCTCTTTCTATTAAAAATACTTTGTCATCGTGCTCCGACGTGATTAACTTTATGTAGTATTTATAAAAAATAAACGTGCCAGTATTTAGTACGTAGCAGGCGAACTTTATATAACACTGCAGAATCTTTGCGTGCTGCTGCATGATACACAAACTACCTCAAATTGTAAGAATCTGTTTGAAAAGTTAGGGATATCATTTTTACCTCCTCCTAGCTCTGTTAAAACACATCAAATTATAAATATTTCCCTTCTGTTACCCATTCCGATTATTGTAATTTCGCCCAAAATATCTCCTATCCTTGAACTCAATTAATTTCACACCCCTGCATGATTAGTCACGGCCATCCAGGTTATTGCAGCCACGTGAATTGCTTTGTTTATGTGTTGCAATCTAACACAAAATTACCTTCCTACAAAAGACAATTACCATAGTTACACAAACCACAGAAACAAGCGTCGTTTCAAACTTCAGTAAAGTTCATTGTGTTGTGTTAAGTTAACGGCGATATGAGCTTTATTGTAAGTGGTTCCTTAGGTGGTTACTATACATACTGGACTTTAGTCAGTAACGGAAGGGGATCACCACAAAACCAATTGGGACTTCCGGGTACTTCCTTATTCTCTAGCCACAAGTTCACCCAGCCGAGTCCTTTTTTAAAATTTGATTTTATCTTTTAATATGTAACCTTTTTTAAAAGCTTATCTTTTCTTGGCTAGAAAAAACTGCACATTTAGTGGAGTTCGAAGTTTCAGTAACATTTTCAGCAGAACCAGTTTACGTTCATCCATCCTCTTCGTTAAGGTAAGTTAAAAGTAAAGTAAGATGAAGTTCACCCTAGAACAGGACACGAAGGCCTAGAGGGTGAATACAGGTATACCTCTACTCTTTCTTTAAGCTCGGTACTAGATGGAGTGGATTGTCTACGCCAGGCCCCGGCCGATTTACCCCCGACAAATTCCCGGTACCCATTGTATAGGAGGCTGGGTGGGCCCCAGGGAAGTTCTGGAAGGGTGCGGAAAATCTCGCCTCCACCGGGACTCGATTTCTGGCCCGTACCAATTCGCTATACCGACTGAGCTATCCCGGCCCTCCTGTTGGTTAAGGATCCCTTTTAATATTATCCTTTCATCTATGTCTCGGTGTTCTAACAGATCTCTTTCTTGCATCAAAATTCTCTAAGCATTCCAATTTTCCCCACGCATGCCTCATCCTTCTGGAGTTTTGTCAGTACAAATCATGCAAATCCTCATCACACAATTTCCCCCCAACTCGTCTCACTTTCTCCCCCTTAGAAACTGACGAATAGGTGTCCTTCTGTGGCAGAGTTAGACAGCTAGTCATCAGTTTTGGTTCTACCACACCACCAGAATACCCTGATGTTAGGGAAAGAGTTACCGAAACGTCGGGAAAACTTCACATCCTGACGCGGCTGTCTGCCAGAAGAAATTTCGTTGAATTCTGTCGCCGCGAAAGCTTCAAGACTTACATTACGTAATTTATGTAAATTCGAGTGGGGAGAATAAAAATGTTGGAAAGAAGTGTAAGTGGGCAGTCTCGTCCCATTTAAGTCACAATGCAAACATTTTAATGGCGGGACAGAGGAAAATCACAAAATAAATTGGCTAAATATAGACCTCTATACTACTGCTTAACAGAAACGGTTCATCTTATCATTGCACCGTGCATTTCGTAGAGTCATTTAATTAGCACACCAATTAATGCACAAACATAATATTTTTTACATTAAAACATTTAAAATCGCTCCAAAATGTTTCGATCCCAAGATCATCTTCAGG
>Ga0123355_10010224_pt1 | contig 14351 bp, 12 predicted proteins | sample TergutEmb28metaG_3_FD_89872 | JGI IMG/M metagenome (GOLD analysis project Ga0123355, IMG submission 89872) | Embiratermes neotenicus P1 segment gut microbial communities from Petit-Saut dam, French Guiana - Emb289 P1 | ecosystem: Host-associated > Arthropoda: Insects > Digestive system > Gut ...
ATTACAGAAACCACATATTCCTGCCAGTTTCAATATGTATTTGGTAATCAATAAGTGAGTAACAGCTGTCAAAGTTTCAAACTTCTCTGGCCATTATCTCCGTAACCGTTCAACTTTGGAAATAGGTGTTTTGGGTTATATTGGTATACTTTAACATAAGGAACACTCTCCCGAAGTCTGGCACATTCCTCCTGGGACATCCTGTATATATATACTTACACATTCACAGTTATATGATACCTGTTGGAACAAAGCCACACTGTAATCCTCACAAATGAGAAACATGATTGCTATGAAATATCTATGTTACATTGCTTCTAAGCACTCTTTGTCATTTGTGAGTGAAGCTCATTAAACCTGTTGTAAATTTCTGAGACGTCTGTGACATGGCAACTGCCACATTACACAGTAGATATTGCACATCATGTGAAACGAACAGAATGCAAAACTCTCTCTCCATACACAACAGTTAGTAACAGAATTTGACTGCTGAAACATCACAAACTTCAATGCTTGCCCTTGTAACATACTTTGACATCTCATTAAATATTATAACATGTTTTTATCACTGTCCTGAACACTGCACCTGTCGCTGTATGTTCCAGCAGATACAGGCTAAGTGCTTGGTGTGCTGATAAACAAAACAACCTGTATTTTTCCCCTCTGTCACTGTCCTGATAGCACAACTGTTGTATGCATAAGCACATTTACAATACAACCATGTTTATTGTCTATCATTTTCCTGCTTTATTCTGAAATTACTGTAACACATCTTTCAAAATTTAACTCTCAGGTGTAGAAACAAGGTGACAGCAGAAGCAATGTTTTGGATTTTGTTTTACAATGTGTATTCAGAATTCAAAGAGTTTGGTCATGTTTACAGAAATAATCACAGTAGAGTGCTGTTTATTTTACCAGACACATTTCAAGAGCATTGTACAATGCAAGAAAGAGGAGCAGCAAGAAGATGAGGAAGAAAAAGAAGGAATACTGGCTGATGAACATGAAATCTTAATAAACCATATCAATTTACTGAGGTAGGGAAAAAATAGTAATGTAACCTTGAAAAGCTGTTTTCCTATCATTTCCCTGTTATAAATATTTACTTGGTGAATACAAGCAGGACTTATTTTATGCCTTTTTGCTTTAATGCCCGTTATCAATTTACACCACTTCTTACTTTACACACACACAGTTTTGGTTTAACTCTCTTTGGCTGGCTGCATTCTATTATGCTAATCCCTTATTTCTGATGGAAATATCATTCTTCACTCATGCCCACTTTTCCCAAAACACAACTAGGACATAAAACAAGGCCTTGGTGTATCATATCCTTAAATACAAATTACATTATTTTGGGCAGCAGTACACCCTGAATATTAGATTGCTGCTTGCCTTCCTCTGCTAGTTCTTATGTTCACAAAGATGGTTTAATATGAAGTTAGTTCAGAATGTTCTGTTACTAAATACAGCTGTAATTCTGCTGTCCATATACATCATCTGTATGTCCTGTGTTCACAGCGATAAGTCGGCCACTGATGTGGATGACAGGAGTGAAGGTGAAGACAGTCAGCCCTCTCCATGGAGAGTTTGTGGGAGTGAAGATCAAACCATTACTGAAGACATTGGACACTTTCTTCATGATAAAGAGGACAGCTACTGCTGTGAGGTGTGCAACAGGCAATTTAGGTGGCTTCAGAGTTTTCAAAGACATCTAAAGGCTCATTCAATCTTCTGGTGTGAAGAGTGTAATCGTGAGTTCTGCAGTCGCCTGAATTTGCAATTACCTACTGAAACTGAGGTCATGCCCAGTTACGCTTGTGAAGTCTGTCATGTAAAGTTCACAAGGCCAGGACATTTAAGGCAACATGTTGCCCAGTGGCACTGGAGACAGAAACCATACTCATGTAATAGATGCGCTGAAGGTACCTCGTCCTGTGATAAGTTTCCACAGATAGCTCAGCAGTGTCCTGTCTGTAAACATAACTTTGCATCGTACGATTATCTGAGGGCACACTTGAAGCACCATTCGAAAGATAAAGTGTATTTGTGTAATACATGTAATATGCAGTGTTTTACATTGACAATGTTCAAAAATCACTTAGAGACTCACAAAGAAGAGAAGCGTATTGCACCAAAGATGTATAAGAGAAAGAGTAAACCACTGAAGGGGTTAATCATGAGCAATTATTAATATATCACGCATTTTAAAAAAACAGGAACTAAGTGTTGGGCCTTCATTTTACTGAACAGCTTGTGCTTCCTCCTCTTCTCATCCGACCTGCATCACACAGGTTCAGTAAACAGTCTCCAGTCTCTGCCATCTTCCTACACCTTGACAATTTCTTATCACCTCTCCACTTGCTTATTCATGTCTTCAGTACCAGGTTTAACCTTCTTGTTTTGGGTTGTCCCACGTGCCTGCTACATTTACATATTAATCACACTGCGCCCCTCAGTATACTGATCCATCCATCCTTTGTAAATGGCCTATATCTTCACCTCTTTTCAATATTATCACCCATGCATGATTTCAGGCTTCCATTACCATATTTTAGTTGATGCCTTTGCTCTTCTTGGATGCTATGTGGCATATGTTGACTTGTACAACAGTATTCTGCTCTTTCACAAAGCAATCCGGACATGATACGTAAACGTGGTAGACTGCAGTATGCTGTGGATACGCTACAGAGTGCTACATTTGTTTTGCAGATTAAAGCTGAAGGTAAACATACTTCCTTAACCTGGAAATGAAAACAGATCGCAATGAAACAGTCCTAATACCTACCCAAACAACATTAAGAGCTGTGCTACTGGATGTAAGAACAATGACTCCGGTATCATATGTTCTCCTAAGTATGTGAATGTTAGATAGTCCTTATTTTTTAAAGACACCAAAGTATGAAAAAAGAAGACTTTGTTACAGTTGGGTAATTTATAGTATATCTAATTCAGTACAAACACAAAGATGTGTTTCTGATAAAATGTGTGCAAACTCATGCTGTACTGTACTTTGTGTGCAAATGAAATGCTGTACTGTACTTTGTGTGCAAATGAAATGCTGTACTGTACTTTGTGTGCAAATGAAATGCTGTACTGTACTTTGTGTGAAAATGAAATGCCGTAGAAAATTAATTTAGCAAACATTGTTTAAAACATGTATATTTCTTTATTATATATGCTACCCACATTTAAAAGAAAAACGTAACTGTAATTTTGCCTGTCGGTTTGTATGGATGTGAAACTTGGTGCTGAGGAAGATGTTTGGGCCTGAAAAAGGGATGAGACAATAAGCCTAGAGGAAAATGCACAATGACGTGCATCATGCTACACAATCACCAAACATTGTGGGAGTTACATCAAGAGAGATGAGAGTGTTGGGGCACATAGCATGTAAGGGGGACAGGAGAACTGCACACAGGATTTTGGAGGGGAAACCCGAAGGAAACTAACCACTTGGAAGATGTAGGTACAGATGGGGGGTAATAGTAACGTAGGTCTTGCAGATATCAGTGTGGATGTTGCTGACTAAATTTATGTCACTTGGGACAAGTGGCAGGCTGTTGTGAACATGGCAATGAACTGTTGGGCTTCATAAAATATGGGATTTTCTTGAGTAGGTGAGGAACTATTAGCTTTTCAAGGACCCTAACCCATGGACATAGTTATGTTTACAAAAAATTTTCCAAGTTTTTCATGTCACACCGTTCACCGAACTCCAGTAACACACACAAACTCAGTTATAGTATGGTAAATGTATTTGCCTGTGTAAAATCTGCTTCACATGACATATTTTCCAACAGACCTATGGGCAGTTTTTGAGAAAACATCAAAAGGCACCAATCCAGGATTTTCCTGCAGGGACTACAGTCAGCATCATACCTGTAACTGGACCCTTTGTTCCCAGACAGTGCACAATGTGGGACACAGCTCTTAGTAATCAGCAGCATTGCTAGCAAGGTAGTCACGCCGTCCAATGTTTGAGGCCTGCTTATTCTGTATTGCCTCCAGTTTTGGACAGTCGGTGATCCGATGACCCAAACCACCACAGTAGCTGCAGCCTCGTTCATCTGCAACGTTGCAACAGTTAACATCAATTAGTTTCAACTCACTACATACTATGGACAAATTAGTATATCATTTGTATTTGTGATTTAACAACATTGTCAATAGGAGATTTCAGGTTATCAAATGGTAAGATGATAAGTAAATGATGGAGTGGAGAGGATATGGAGTGATGAATGTGTCTCAATGTCTCACCTCCAAGGTCCAAATATTTTTCATTCTCTGACTGCAGAGCAGCAAGAAATGGGGGAACTTTTTGTCTTGCTTCCATCAGCAGATGTTTCAGATCCAGTAGTACTGACTCATCATTAGCCTTGTTGATAAAAGTTGTAGCAATTCCAGTCTTGCCTGAACGACCTGTTCGTCCAATTCGATGCACTGCAATTCCAAGTCATAATGTTTACACACGCACGCTTGACATTTCAACCACACACCTCATCCAAACATCTCTTCATGAGATCAGTTGCTCTCACAGCATTAAATATTATAATTATGGTTTCCAAGATACTACTACGTGTGATTCCAGGCTTCTTCCACAGCGTAAATGATACCTTCACTCTTCTGGGATGTCACGCCATGTAACAACCCAAAAGTGCATAGATGGACAGGTGCCAACAGTTCTGCTTTGAAGATCATAATAGCAAGTCTCTCTGCAATGAACCTAGGCTACACACACACACACACTCACACACCGGACTACACAATGCCATCTTAAGATCATAAATGCACCCATCCTGATCATGTGCACAAAACTTTGGGACAATTTTTGCATCCTTTTAAATCCTACCAACAAACCTCACACAATACGCATACCAAACTCACCATAATTCTCCACATCATCAGGCATGTCATAATTGATAACATGCTGCACATCAGCAAAGTCAAGACCCTTAGAGGCAACATCTGTTGCAACAAGCACATCTTTCTGTCCCTTGCGGAAAGCATCCACCGAACGAGACCGTTCCTCTTGATCTGTAATATATATATAAATTGCAGTCTACAAATCTGTCACTGACATTTAAGTTACATTAATGTGGAGACTGCTTGCTGAAGGGAAGGACTGAGGCAGACTGCACTACTAAGAATGCTGTAAACCATCACAGGAGGCTACAGCAAGGTCCAGTATTTCTCATGTTCACAGAATCAAGATTTAGCTACATTACTGAATTGCAAGTGTTAAAATACACATATAACTTTTGAAGCCTTGCAATCTACCCGTGTGGCACAGGACTACATAGCCTCACATCTACACCATCATGTCATTCTGGCCTCAAGATATTCCACACAATGTAACTGTATCTGTATCATACCTCTAATACTACCCAGCCTACAAGAATCATTCACAAATGAGTCACGAGTGATTTCCTAGTCCTCTATCAACCAATGTTACACTGGGTCTCACAATGAAACTGCCTCTACCCCTTTCTAAAGACTGCTATTCTCATCCTGAACATGTATCACAACCATGACGAGATACAAACACATTTCATTTTCAACAACCTTTATTTGATCCGTGCTCTGTTAAGCCATTACGAATACAATATATGAAACAATACTGCTTACTAAGACTCCATATGCCCCTGGTTTACAATTACCATTCTAACAGTGATTGTGAAAGTATGATGCGCTGATGGGAGCAATAAATGATGCATACATTCTCTTCAGAAAATCTTTTTCAGAACATGTGCTTCGTGAACTCAGGAAACATGTTCCGCAGATGTGAACGGAATGAACAAGACAACTAGAACCTGATTTTTAACCTTTACAGGCCAAGCCCTGTATTTTCCTCAGTTACAAAGTATGACTCCCATCTCTCTCAAACTGAAAGATTTAAAATCCCCCAGTCCCTAACAAAAACTGCTACAATGCAGTCTCACACACCCACATACAGGACCCGCTCTCCCAAACACTAAAGCTTAAGCCAAACAGTTGCCTCACATGTGCACCAATAAAAGTGGGGTTTAATACGCCGCTTTGCTATACCTTTGCCGCCATGAATAGCTACAGCTTCGACACCCTTCAGCAGCAAGTACTCATGAATGGCATCCACATCTTGCTTTTTCTCTGCAAAGATGAGAACTGGTGGTGGAGTTTTCTGCAGGCACTCCAGCAGGTACACGATCTTGGCCTCCTGTTTCACATATTCCACTTCCTGCAAACAAATTCAATATCACAAGGTCCTGACAACGGCACATTACACTGGTGTGATCAACCGCTAATTAAGGTTACCTTTCACTAACAGATCCAGTTGATGCCTCTCCACATCATCTCAAGGCAGAAAGTGACCCACTTTTAAAACACTGTCTTAAATATAAACCTCTGGGACAAGTCTCCATGTATAGTAATGCTAAAAACACATTTACTTCATTCTTATAATAAAAACAACCAGCTGCACTAATTTCTCAAGTTTATTTTTGGAATAAAACACTACATGTTTGAGACAGTTCCTCTGTCCATCATCAGGAGTTTTGCACTGTACACACAGCAGTGGTATATGTCATACAGGTTTGCTGACAGCTGGCGAGCAGAATCAGGACGGCTGTCAGCAAACCTGTATGACATATACCATTGCTGTGTGTACAGTGGAAAATTCTTGATGATGGACAGAGTAACTCTTTGAAAAATGTAGAGTTTTATTCCAAAAATGAATTTGAGACATCAGTGCAGCTGGTTGGTTTCATTATAAGAATATATCACGATGCACGGTCACCTGAATGTCACATTTACTTCACTGTTTACTAGGTACTTTATCTGCAACTTTATTCCTGGTGTTTGATACCAGTTACTGACCAACCACACACATAACAGCAGGCAAGTCTTCATACCTGTATGACATTCATGGAGGCTGCACCGGCACGACCAACGTTAATGGTGACTGGTTTCACCAGGGCAGATCTTGCAAAGTTCTGGATCTTCTTAGGCATTGTGGCTGAGAACAGCAGTGTCTGGCGCTGGCCCTGTACACCATTAAACAGTATGAGTCATGCAAGTATTAATGTTTGAAAACACAAACATGATTTAAGGCAAGGCTATGCAGTGTTGTAGTTCACACTTCTGCTTTGTAATCAGGTTCCAACTGCAGTTGCCAACCAACTGTCCGTACTCAGGATCTGTGTGACTTTGCTCAACCATTCCAGGCAAATGATCATTTAGTTCTTCACATCATGCCATAATTGCTTCTCTGTAATTCGTCAATAAAACTCACACTGGCAAAAAAACCCTGCTTCTGCCATAATATGAGCTTTGGTTGACAGGCCCATTGTATGGTCATTATACTGACTGAGCTATAGCAATTCAACACCTGCAGAGCACAGTGCTCTACGTCAGTGTTCTTGCTGCACAAATTTCTTTAAGAATCAGAAAGGATGTGCAAAGAAACTGATGTGGTGATACTTGACGTATTATCCCAGATCCACTTGGAAGAAGTGAGAATACCAGGAAAATTCTCAATCAGGGTAGCCAGTTTCTGGACTTGAGATATAATTCTGCAACACCGCAAATATAAGCAGGAGTGCCAACCATTTAACTGAAACATTCAGCGGACAATGCCATAGAACTTTTCATAAAATCAAATTCCATTTCACATAGAAATGTTAAAATAAATGGGACTGCTAGAGGCAGTAACTACTGAAATTAATTTGGATTGTGTCTGATGCCGAACATAATGGAAAGAACATGAGACATTATGTTCAAACAGCAGTGCTGCTAAAGACTCAAGTCTTTTGGGATGCAACACAGTGTTGTTGGGGGAAATGTTCCTGATGTTTAGAAAAATCATAAGCATTCATCTTCAGGATCCAGCATTCTAGACCAGAGTTCCTACAAAACCCTATGAACTACATGCCCAATGGCCTAGTGTTACATACCAGAAGATGTTAATTTCTTCATGCATTACAAACCTTGAAAAACGAGAATATTGTTCTGACATCTTCCTCAAAACCCATATCTATCATCCTGTCCGCTTCATCCATGCACAAGTACCTACAACACAGACATAAAGAATCTACAATTAGTGATGCCTGAAATCTGTGTCACCAGCAGTTTACTGTCTGGCAGCCTACACATTTAGCATATCATCATATGACACCTCTCTCTCACCTGCACACATCCAGCCGTACCATCTTCTTGTCCAACATGTCCATCAATCGACCTGGTGTGGCGACCATAATGTGGACACCCCTGCCAACATAACCATGCAAACAATACAGCCCTCTCTCCAGGTGAGATCTATAGTCCCTAATTCCAAGTACCAAACACCCCAAGCTCTCTTAACCACGACACTGGATACACTGTCCCTTTTCCCAGTACAGACAAACCTCTGTATCATTCCTCAGCTGTAAGTTACTGAACATTATGTCACAGTGATAACCATATGCACCAGCTGCTTCAACACAACAAAATCTCTGCAATCTGCCCACACAGTCAATGCATGTATTTTATATAATTCTCACAGTAAATTCTGATTACTTCCCGTGAACAATATTTAGAGACTGAACTTTGTAATGGAAACTGCAGTACAAACTGTAACATGTCACAGGAGACAGTCATAACTTCAAACACAATTCTGACCTGCCAATGACTTCCATTGATTCTGACATAGGTATGCCACCAATAGCAAGGCAGCAGCGTATTTCCTGTGGCAGGCCTATGCAGTAGTGTGTAATGATGTCATGAGTCTGCTTCGCAAGTTCACGAGATGGACAGATGACCAGACCTGTGTGATCAAAGGCCGAATGATGACATCATTACAAACAGCGTACTTCACGGTATAGTAATCAGACGTGACTAAAGCAAATTTGCCTTCAAGAGTCATATATTTTCAATGCACATGTGTAAATGTAATTTCAATGACACACAAAACAAAAGCGCCGCCCTCCCCACACAACTACTGCGAAACTCGCGCGTGTGCATCATGTGCAGATCTCTTCTACGAAATTTCACACAAATCAGACAACGAATGTGGAAAGCACAGACATAAATTTACACCCCTAAATAAGTACCGCTTCCACCGTGTTGAGTGTCACAAAACAAGGTAACTCAACAGCATCATGTAGCAATTCCTATACAACTTTCATTGAAATCTGTCAATAAATATGGGCATTACAAGCAGAAATTCATTTACATCCACATGTAAAGTACAGCCATCAATGAGCCAATTTTCATGACGCTCATCGTGTGCCAGACAACTTCCTATAGATCTGCTACACAGAACTTCATGAATATATGATTAACAGTTTAGCGCCTCACACCAGGATACAAACGGATGACAGACAGTAACAGCTCTGCACAAAGTAGGCTTCAATTTTTTTCACTTCATAAAGAAGTAATACACTGAGACAGTAAATGACTATCACGGAACACCGTGTCAACTTGTTTGGTGATGAGGTTGAAAGAAATATGAGGGGCAGTAATGCAGTTAAATAATTGTAAAATAGAATAAAATGTCATGAAAGTTACCAACAGCAGAAGTATAGGAATGAAACACACAGATATACAGCACATCAGAGCATTACATCAACAGTTACCATCTACGATTACTCAATATGAATTTTTGGACATATTATATAAGGACCAACAATCAGCTCCTGTAAGCAGTACTGAGGCCAAAGTTAGTAGTCTATTGTGTAACAAAAATGATGTTTCTCATGGCTTCCCCCTATCTGCTTACTATTATACCGCCCTCCAGCACCCTGTGGCCTAAGTGAACTAATACAGAGTGCTTATCGCTAGCATATGGTATCAATATGAATATTCACATGACAAGAATGGCTAGATGATGGGTCAGGAGTACACAGAAGTGTGTCATATGGGAAGAATAACAGGTTGTTGGTCATGTGCAGGGGTCAATCCAGGGGACTTCTGGCTGTGGCCTCAGTACAAATAACCAACTATAAGCATCTCAAGAAGTAATCTGATACAAGACTTGGTTGGTTGGTTATTAAGTTCAAAATTAAAGAAAAATATACACTGCAAATTATGACAATATTTACAAACTTCTGCTTTGTGAAATGTTGTCATATTAATAGGCAGTCACAAAATAGCAGTCAGTGTCATCAAAATGGAAGTATATCATGCAGTAAATCTTTACCATATGGTCCCTCATTCTTGATGAACGGCAAATGTGTCTCTTGCTCTAGGCAGAACATGATGAGAGGCAGGACAAACACCAAAGTCTTGCCACTTCCTGTGAACGCTATTCCGATCATGTCGCGTCCTGACAGCCTGTCAGAGAACAGTAACATCTTGACATGTCACAAAGTTATAACATACAATGTACTGCATGCTTCGCCCCACATCATACATTTGGCCGAAGATCTCTGCATGACTAACATTAATATCGGCATATCGGTGACAAGCTCCAACATTCTGCGACTTTTAACCCAGGCTGAATTTGGCCAGGCAATCCCAATATTTCACAAGAAATACAGACAGCTTATACTTTGAGTGGTTTTCAGATGATTCAACGTTGCTGGCCATTTATGGCAGTAAAGCCTTATGCATGCCATTAAAGCATATAGAGGGGAGCACAGGTAAAGCTCCACTCATACTGAACCTGAGGACTAAATGCAGGTGAATGGCCAGCCTCATGCCCCAGACCTCAAGAACAGATCCCCCAGTACCTATTTTATAGACAGCTGGGTGGGGCCCAGAGCCAGGCTGGAAATCCTAAAGAAAAGAAAAATTTCTTGCCTCTACCGAGATTTGAACCCTGGACTGACAAGCCCATAGTCTAGCCACGATACTGACTGAGCTATCCTGATTTCATTTGTAAGTGTTCAAGACATTAAACAATTAAAACAAAAATGTTCAAATTTGACTTTTAGAAACTTAGTCTGAGTTTGAATAGAAGCACATTCTTCAGTCACACATTGAATGTTTGTAATCACCAAGCCAGGGTCTTCTGGAATTAGGTACTAGCAATTTTTACACCAAAGGATCAACAACATAAACTTTCCTTCACTACTCTCTAAGCAGCCACATGTGGGGCACAAGAGATAGAGATGAAAATGCAAAGATGTCACAACATGCTGCCTGGTCTGGGCTATCATATGGATGAGCATGGAGCAATGGTGGAATAGTGATCGGCAGGAAAAATTTGAAGAAACTGGAGAAAAACCGGCTCCAGTGCCTCTTCATCCACCCACTTTATGTAACCTTGGACTGAACACAACACAACACAACACTCCATGGCAGTAGGGCAGCTACAGTACAGTCAACTGAGAAATAATTAATCTTCTGGTGCCGGAATTATTTTTTTAAATTTTAGCACACCTGTATATAAAATGTGAATAAAGCAGGAACCAAATACATTAGAATTATGGAACAAACTGCATTTTGAAGAGAAAAAAAGGACAGTATATACCATGTTTAAAATATTCAGTACCTGTATTTGTTGAATAAATGTATAAAATGCAACGTTTAGAGGTTAGCGGTGCGGTACGACCACTATAGTGGTCTTTAGGCGTCAAAGGGTTAATATTAACTGTTCAGACAGCCGTCAGCATGTACGAAATACAGCTGCCTATCAGCAACTGCTGAAACTGGCCGTCTCCTCTGCATATACCACAGGTCTGACCACAAAGTTCCAGTTCTGTTATTGGGTGAGTAGCTGTACACATTGCAAAGGATCATAATGCATCTTCAGGGTCAAGCAGGTCATGAAGACAGGCTATTCTGCTGTACTGGACTGTTTGGCTCTGAAGACGAAGGCACTATGATAGTTACAAATGTCATGAACTGGTTGCCAAACACAGCATCACATTCAATAAGACCGGCATCTCTAGCAACACCACTACAAGAACCAAAAATCTCACTTCTGACAACAGCATACACCACGTACATGTGGGACCAGAATTTGTGGTGCAGCCGACCTGGTACACACACTCTTAATCACCACAAAACTGTACAGGCTGTACAAACTGAAACAAACTAAAACTTCATCACACTGTAACCTCTCCCCAAATTCAATGCTTAATTTAGCTGTGAAATGGGAGTCAGTACGTAGTCTGTCCAAAAAGTTCGTGCAGTGGGTTAGCGGAGAAGTGGGATGTGAATTTGTAAAATAACATTTTTATAAACATACTGCACGAACTTTTTGGACAGACCACATGTATTACAGTTGTTACACCAACTGCATTACAGGCTGGAGGATCCGGAGGGCAATTCTTGGCAGGGCAACAAGGTACCAGGGTTATTACTCCAGGATTACAGCAACAATGAAATGGAGCTGACCACTTCTATCCAATGCTGAGGTTAAGAATGAGTAGAGCTACACCTCCACTCCTACTGTATGCCTTCATGGCATGGACACGAACCACTCTGCCTTTACCTTAGCCTGCAATTGTGCAGTATCAACACAGTCCACCAGCCAGACAGGAATTCAACCTGTCAGATATTTCTCTGCACAAAAAGAAAAGTGCACCTATGCATGCTGTTACAGCTGTTCACAGTCCATCATCTTCCTACATTTCAACACTGACACACACTGGTATCACGATAACAAACCCTTCACACTTGTGCCAGTTACAGTGAACTGTTCGGTATCTGAGAAGATATTACAAAAGAGGGCAAGACAGAATACCAATGAATAATTTCAGTGATTCTTCCACTCATCAGGCTTCCTTTTTAACTATCACAAACAAGCAACTGTGATGACAGCCAATAAAAAAATACTAATAACAGCCACCCAACTCCCTTCTTTATGGCGTGGCCAAATTGTGTTGATTCCCGATACATCTTGTACTGGTCCGTCAGCAAATGTGAACCTGTAACAGGTGATACTCACACAGTTGGAATTCCCTGAACTTGAATAGGAGTTGGCTGCACGATGCCTCTCCGTTCCAGACCGGCCAGGATGCCACGTGGAAACTTCATCTGTGCGAATGACTTTATAGGAGGTGGCACATCCTCACCCTCAACTAATATGCACAGTTTCTTACGCACACGATTATGACGTGCTTCAGACATTGCTAAAATGTACTGTGGTGGTTTCCAACTGAAACAGGCAGGAAGTTATGTAAGGATTACCCTGTCACAGCAGTGGATTTTTCATTCTGTGAAATTCCCATACAATCCAAATAATCAGTTAATCAACCAACCAAACATCTATCTGTGACCTGCTGTTTTTACTACAGCATGTACTGAACTTACTGTTATCTGGGATGTGACACCATGTAGTTTGGTAGACAGGCACCACACTAAATGGCAATACTTACACCTCCAACATGTCACTCAATGTTGAAACCAGTCTGTCACATTGTAAGCATAAGTAATATATCCGTGTGGGACTTGACATCCTCTAAGTGACATACAATATTTCAAATTCACACAGACTACTAACACCTAACTCTCTGAGGTCGACATATTTTGATGATGCCAAACTCTGAATTGGAACTCAGTGTTCAGATGCTCAAGCGTGTCACAGGGGGGTACCACCTCATAATACTACCACATGATGGGTCAATAATTTTTGAGGTACAGGAACATGCACTGCAGAATGAATGAATAAATAAACAAACAATCACATGCATGAGACTGCTTTATGTTTAGTGACCTTCAATGATCTTCACAGCAAGTCCTACTATTCATGGGAACAATGATGCTGCTGGGGACTTCCTTGTAGCTCCTCTTTGCTGCATGTCAACCAGACAAAAGCATACAAAGGTGAATGGGGAAGTATATCTGACAACAATGTGACAGCTGAAGGGGACCATTCCACGCACTTGGTACAGCACCAAGATTATAGCACTAACACTGTGCAACTCAGTGCACTAATCCTAGCCCAAACACACATTCAATTTATGGCAGGGCCAAGAGACTTAGCTCTTCACCAAAATATCCACAGCGGCTCTACAGCCCATCCTGTTGCCTACTCAGTGGGCACCTTAAACTCTTTCCCCATCAGGCAAGTGGCCAGGGTGTGCCGGACCACTCACCTTCCATTACAGCCAAGGCTAACAATGTGTGGCGCTATAACACCACCCATTGTACACACCGTCTTGGCATGCAGACAGACAGCCTTACTTGTTACCAGTAACAAAACTTCATTGTGCAGACAGGGCTAAGTGTCTCACCTTGTTTTGATGGGATCTTCATACTGAATGCCTTTTGCAAGTTCTGCCACGCCCATCAGTGCTTTCTTTTCAGCAACACTTTCCAAGATCTTTTCCTCCTCCTTTAACTGACGTTCCATGGCACTTTCCTTCTTGGCTGGAAAAAATTACATATATATATATATATATATATATATATATACAGGGTGTAACAGGAGGAATGGACCAGACTTC
>Ga0123355_10010225_pt1 | contig 14351 bp, 10 predicted proteins | sample TergutEmb28metaG_3_FD_89872 | JGI IMG/M metagenome (GOLD analysis project Ga0123355, IMG submission 89872) | Embiratermes neotenicus P1 segment gut microbial communities from Petit-Saut dam, French Guiana - Emb289 P1 | ecosystem: Host-associated > Arthropoda: Insects > Digestive system > Gut ...
AAATGAAGAAGTGAGGCAATTATATGGAGAATTGGACATAGTAACAGAAATAAAAAAAGGAAAATTGAGATTGCTGGGACATGTGGAGAGGATGAGTGAGGAAAGGGTGGTAAAGAGGTTATATCAGAACACGCCAGAAGGAAGTAGGAGTGTAGGAAGACCAAGGTTAAGGTGGATGGACGACGTGAAGGAGGACCTGAGGAGGATGGGTGTCACAAACTGGAGGATACGTGCGCACAGAAGAGATGACTGGAAGATGGTCGTGAAGGAGGCCATGGTCCTACAAGGACTGTAGAGCCATGGAGTAGTAGTAGTAGTAGTAGTAGTAGTAGTAGTAGTAGTCATGGCACGGAATATGCAGTTATATTAGTATGTATATAAACGCAGTTGCAAACAATATTATGTTACAGTTACATTTATTACATTACTTTTATAACACAGTTTTTTAAATCAAACATAAATTACATATAGCCTTATGGTCAGACATCATCTCCCTCCCCAAATACATGGGTGTGTGCCTGAACATAGCCTTGGTTTTAGACAATGTAAGTATTTATTTCAGAGTATACAATATTCTCACAGACACATATTTATCAGAAAATTTAATGCTGGAACCAAAATGGGAATGGTAATACTTAAAACATTAGGTATGATCAGCTGTCTTCTGTAGAAACCCTTGAAAATGACCTATGTCAGTATACATATCAGGTTAGTTCAATGTGAATTCCTGTACAAACTGAAACATCAAATTATCAGACATAACTACATTATGTGGAACTGAAATAATTCTGCTTTACTTGCCTAGTTTTCTTTTCAGAAAGTGCTACAACAGATGTGAGGTAATCAAACAGCTCGCCATTCTTGCACAGCTCAAAAACCAGGAAGATGAAGGTAGTTGACTCAAACACATCATGTAGTTCAACTGGAACACATTATCAGTACTATGACTTTATGCAATATGGCAACAAGTCTGTGCATGTGAATGTGTATGTGTACAAGTGTGTGTGTGTGTGTGTGTGTGTGTGTGGGGTTGGGTCTACTGGAAAAATCAACAGGATGTAGAAACACAAAATAAAAGAACAATATTACTGGCGTTATGTGCCATGGATATTTATTCTGTATTCTGTAATATGCAAGAAATCAACTTTAAGGACTGGGCCACACAGAGGAATGAGGTCTTCAAAAGATCTGGCAAACATGATAGCTGCCATCTTCAGTGTAAGCAAATCTGGGACCTGATAAGGGGCCACGATGTCAACAAATAGGGGACCATCCTGTGATCATTAATAAGGGTTGTTGGATACTCCCAGATTCACCCACCCTGCAGATGGCAATCATAATGGGACCCTCATTCCTATAAATTGCCTAATCCTGAAACCCATTTTCACACACTGACAACAGCTGCAAAAGGACTAGGATACACCAATAAAAATTTGACAAATGTGTGTGTGCATGTGCACACACACACTCACGCACAAAGAGTCAACATCCAATACAGTGACACTGTTTGTTTACCAGAATTTGTGGGGGGTGTATCATGGGTGGCAGTAAATTAAAATTCTATATAAGAGGGAATTTCTCTTCACAGACTTTCAACTGCTTAATGATAGTGAAACTACAACAGGGGGACTATATCAGGGTTCGACTGTAAATGCCAAAAATTCCATCCATTTTTGTTCCTGCAGTGACTTGTTTAAATAACAGATTGGGGTTGGTTTCAGCACTTATAATGCAATTACTGACACTCCAGACATACATATTCACAGGCATTTGACTCATGCTTATCGCAAGTTTGGGACCACTGCCTGCACTCTTGCCATCTGCCATACACAGCCCACAGATTTCCAGCATAGAGAGTGGATGGCAGCACATGCGAGTAGGAATATTTAAATAATTAAAAGGTGCTCCACTAACTCTAATCCTTGTTATTGCCTGTCTCTCTTGTTTTATGTCATGCCTATATGTTTCCCAATGTCTACATGGTGGTATTGTGTGTTCATTTATCTGCATATACTGTACTACTTAACACAACACAAGAATGTAAAGCTCCACACTCAGACAGACTCAGATCACTTGTAGTCAGTGTTTGGCTGCAGAAGTAACAACCATAATCGCTACACCATAAGACATTTGAAAATAATGCTAGATATTCCTATCATCTTAACATGCTTATATTAACCAAAGATGTTTGTATGTCACTGGATGAGTCCTGCTAATGGTTTGTACGCACAACAATCCTTCAAAACAGCAGGTACTACTTACCCAACACACTGTCACATGCCAGTAGACTTAAATCTTCAACAACATTGCTGTGAGAACTTCAAATGAAATGGGAGATTAACCTGAGATATTTAAAAAACAGAGAGAGAGAGAGACAAGAAGAGACAGAATGAGAAAGAGGGCTTGGAACATGATGTAGCAATCTGTGATATACCCTAAAAGCAAACATGCAATAAATTTGTGAAAGACTATGTTACAAATATGTGACACATAACCAAAATGTAAATGTGAAAAAAATGTGTTGAAAACATGGTATAAATATGTCATAAACAAATATGTACTAACCCAACCTATACGAAAATACACAAGAATCTTGAAATATTATTCACAGTGAAGTGATAAAATAGTGAAAAGTGGGGTTAAATTTAATGACAACACAAGCCATACAGTGACACTGGGAGTGTGTGGCGATACTGAGACACGATATGCAGCTGTTTGTACACGATGACCACATTTTACACTTAAACTCAGGGATGCATAAATTTTCCAAATATTTACAACCCACCCCACAATTCTAGGTGCCACTGTACAAAATTTACATGCTTCGGCAACCTGGTCCCCGGGATTTGTGCACCTCTGACTTTACTCACATCATTATATAGTGGACAAAGAAACACATTACTCACTTATGTATGGATGTCCTGCCACCATCCTCAATATATGCACTTCCTCTATAGTAGCTTCAAGCATTGTTTTTCCTCCTTCTCCTCCACCATCATGACTGTCATTGCTCAGGTCTATAATCTTGGCAGCATACTCAACGCCTGTCTCCTTCTCAATACACCGCCTCACTGTTGAGCTTATTCCCCTAACACACCGCAGCACAAATTAAAATCCTTATCACTTACATCAATGTCATTGTCACATTATCATAATCTATTTACCTTCCTAATATTTCCTTTGGTTCATATTTGGCATAAAATCCCTTTGCAGCGTCTATATCGGGAAGAAGGTCGTCCACTTCATCTTTTGCCATCGTTAGCACTTACAGATAATGGGAAACCAATTCCCATTAGATGTCTGCTGAGCTGAAACTAAAAATGGATTGGCGAAATGTGGATCCAGTTACGTAAATAACAAAACACAACTGTGTCATGCAGTATAATATGCGAGTAAATGCTCCTAAATGAAATGTAAACAAACGCACTGAATTATGTATCTTTTTCCTTCCATACTTATCAAACTTAACATAAACAAATACAACTAACATCAACGCAACCTTTATATCTCCGCCATCTTTCCTGTCTCCACAGATATTTACGACTATATCAGAGGTCAGCGTAACACACAAGACATATAGTCCGTGTGCCATTACTTGCACCAGTGTACTTTTCTTTATATGCGTATGCCTGAACACAACGGGGATGTCCTGTCTAAAAATTATAAATAACAGTCAGGCATACATCTACCAATACCAGAAACTGAAGAGAAAACTACACAAGTGCAATACTAATATCAATTTTAATTAAAAATGCTTCCGAAGCAACGTGAATCCAAAGTTTGCCAAATCAAAATCCCCAACACTTCCCCAGCCTCAAAATTCACACTTTTTCTCTATATACATTGGACACAACGAGTATGTCCTGTCTAAAAATTATATATACCAGTTGGGCATATATCCACCAATACCAGAACCTGAAGAGAAAACTATATGCTGCGATGCTAATGTCCATTGTAATCAAAAATGCCTCAGGGACAACATAATTCCAAAGTTTGCTGAAATAAAAATCCCCAACACTTCTCCAGCCTCAAAGTTCGCACTTTTTCTTTATGTATGTATACTTGAATACAACGGGGATGTCCTGTGTAAAAATACGGCAAGAAAATTCTAACAGCAAAAGGTAGGCAGGCAGTCTCCTCCAAGGGGGTTAACAACCCAATCACTCTGAATCCCCACCCATACATTTCTTTCTATGTTTATGAATAGGTAGTTGTATCACTAGTGATACAGCTTCCTGCAGTGTAGTTTGGGTTTTATTTGATTCTCCAAATAAACAAGGAATTCTATAAACACCATTAGATTTTGGCAAATATTTAAATGCATTTGAAGTTAAAAATGATTAAAATGCTTCATGCTGCTATTCCAGGGTACCCCAAGGTTTCATGCTTCTATTCCATAGGAACTCTGAATCTTGGCTTATCTACCAACCACCCATATTGAGTTTGTCATGATTCTTCTTAGTACCTGTTCGTAAATGTCAAAATTGCAAAACCAATTTCAAATATGTCACAAATATCTACATCCAAATCATTTTTAATCATGTAATTTGAAGCTAAATAGTCTCTGAAACTGGAACAGTGTAGTGGACTAAGCTAAGAATCAATAAACAATAATGGTAGGTAACATATGAGTGCCTTAGTGTCTGTACTGTTTTTTACACGTAGGTTTTAATGCAAAAGTGGGGAGAGAGAATATTTTCAAACTGACAATTGGGAATGAGCGTCTACAATAGGATAATAATGATAATGGTGTTTGAATAGTAAACTTAGCAACATCAAAAAATCTAGTTGTTAAGAGCATGATCATTTCCACACCAAGACATTCAAGTACACCTGGACCTCTCCTGATGGGAAGACTCTCAACCAGATTGATCAAATGTTGATAGATGGGAGATGACATTTGAGTATATTAAATGTATGACGTTTCAGGGCAGCTGACTGTGATACCAATCACTATCTGGTGCTTCCAAAAGTAAGGGAAAGATTGGCAGTAAATAAACAAACAATACAGAAGTTGGATGGGGAAAGATTTAATCTCAGGAAGCTTAATGAGCTGGAGGTTAGGAAACAGTGTCAGATTGAGATTTCAAACAGTTTTGCAAATTTGGAGAACTTAAGTGATGGTGAGGACACAAAAAGGGCTTGGGAGAACATTAAAGAGAATATCGAAAACCTCAGCTAAAGACAGTCTAGGTCTGCACGAATAGGGGGAGCATAAACCATGGTTTGATGAAGAATGTTTACGTTTTTTAGCTCAAAGGAAGCAGGCTAAAATGCAGTGGATACAGGATCCAAACCAAACCAGTGTAGATAATCTGACCAATGTAAGACGTGAAGCTAGCAGACATTTCAGGAACAAAAGAAAGGCATATCTGAAAGCTAAAATTGAGGAACTTGAAACTAACAGTAAAATAAAAAATATTAGGGACTTGAATAGGAGCATCAGTGACTTTAAGAAGTGTTACCAGCCTAGAACTAATATAGTAAAGTATGAGAAGGGTGATTTGGTTCCAGACTCCCACAGTATTTTGGCTAGGTGGAAGAACTATTTCTCCCAGCTATTGAATGTACATGGGGTTAATGATGTTAGGGAGACAGAAACACGCACAGCAGAACCACTAGTGCCTGAGCCGAGTGCCTTTGACGGTGAGTTGGCTACTGAAAAGCTAAAAAGTCACAAATCACCATGTATTGATCAAATTCCAACAGAACTGATTAAGGGAGGCGGTAGAACATTTCGCTTTGAGATCCATAATCAGATTATTTCTATTTGGAATAAGGAGGATTTGCCTAAGGAGCGGAAGGAGTTGATCATTTTACCTATCTATAAGAAGGGGGATAAAACAGATTATAGTAAATTTTATGTTTTGCTGACTGTGCTTCCTGGTACGACTCTGGGTAAATGACCAACTTGATGCACAATTACGTTATATAATGCGTTTATTACTATAATCCCCTATATGTTTCAAGTAACTCTGTGCTCATCATCAGGAGGTCAAGTTTTATTAATACATCATCTGGTATAGCATTCTCTGTAAGTGACCATCCGGTGTGCAGGTTGCTGTACTAATAAAACTTGACCTCCTGATGATAAGCACAGAGTTGCTCGAAACATGTAGAGGATTATAGTAATAAACGTATTATATAACGTAATTGTGCATCAAGTTGGTCATGTACCCAGAGACTGTAGTAATTATAGGGGCATATCACTTTTGCCATACAAAATTTTATCCAATATCCTGCTCTCAAGGTTAACTCTTGGTGCAGAGAAAATTATTGGGGATCATCAATGTGGATTTCTACACAACAGGTTAACTACTGATCATATATTCTGCATACGTCAATTACTTGAGAAAAAATAGGAATACAATGACACAGTGCATCAGCTCTATATAGACATCAAAAAAGCTTATGATTCAATCAGGAGTAGGTCTTGTATAATATTCTCATTGAGTTTGGTACCCCCATGAAACTGGTGAGGCTAATAAAAATGTGTCTGACTGAAATGTATAGCACAGTCTGGATAGGCAAGAATTTGTCTGACATGTTTCCTATCAGAAAAGGTTTGAAAGAAGGAGATGCTCTATTGCCATTGCTTTTCAGCTTTGTTTCAGAGTACACCATTAGGAGGGTTCAGGTAAACCAGGATGGTTTGAAGTTAAATTGTACACATCAGCTTCTGGTTTATGCTGATGATGTTAATATAATGGGAGGAAGTGTAATACTATAAAGGATGACGCAGAAACTTTAATAGTGACTAGTAAGGAGAATACACTAGAAGTAAATGCTGAAAAAACTAAGAACATGGTCATGTCTCAAAATCAGAATGCAGTACGAAGTCATAATATGAAGATTGATAATAGATCCTTTGAAATGGTGGAAGAGTTCACATATTTGGGAACAACCTTAACAAATCAAAATTCTATTCAGGAAGAAATTAAGAGTAGACTGAAGTCAGGGAATGCTTGCTATCATGTGGTGCAGAATTTTTGTCTTTCAGTTTGCTATCCAAAAATTTAAAGATTAAGATATACAGAAATATAATTTTGCCTGTTGTTTTGTGTGGGTGTGAAACTTGGTCGCTGACATTGATGTAGGAACATAGGCTGAGGGTGTTTCAGAATAGGGTGCTGAGGAGAATATTTGGGTCTAGGAGGGAAGAGGTAACGGGGTGGTGGAGAAAATTACACTAAAAGGAGCTTACTGATATGTACTCCACACCCAATATTGTCCAGGTGATCAAATTGAAAAGAATGAGATGGGCATGGCATGTAGCACATATGGAGGAGAGGAGAGACGTATGCAGGGTTTGGTAGGGAAACCCAAGGGAAAGAGACCACTTGGGAGACCCAGGTGAAGACAGGATGATAATATCAAGATGGATCTTCTGGAAGTGAGATGTGGGGGTATGGAATGGATCAAGCTAGCTCAGGATAGGGACAGATGGCGGGCACTTGTGAATGCAATAATGAATCTTCAGGTTCCATGAAATGCAGGGAATTTATTGACTGGCTGAAAACTGGTTAGCTTCTCAAGAAGGACTCTGCTCCATGGAGTGAGTAAGTGTCAGTACTATTGATAAGATGTGTTCAATATAAAGACATATGATGTATTGTAGTTTGACAGATACTGATGTTTTGGAGAAATTTGTTTATACTTAAACTTGGAATTAGGTGGAGGTGAGTGGTCACCTTCATTCCATGGCCAATTTATCAGCAGGCAGAGCCCCTGTATGAGGGAAAGGGGGAAATGGTACATTCATTCTAAACCTTGAATTTATAAGCCTGTGAAGGAAAGTGCCACATGGTACCGATTATATGGTCTCAGATCAGATACAACTGTGGAGGCAAAGAGAATGTGCCTCCTCTGCTAGGAATTAAATCCTGTTCATCCACCTTTTTGTCATTACCCTAAATGACACAAACATCCTACATCACCGGAGCAAACAATATTTTCTTAATTTTGGGATAGGACAAGACAATGTCTCTTGAGCCTGTGACCTCTAACAGGCCCATTATACATATCATTGATGACAGATGAATAAATATGAACACGGATGTAATGACAATTAACAGATGGAAACCAAAGTGCTTGGAGAAAACATGTGTTCTCAATCTCCTTTCATCTGACGGAAAAATATTCACTTTCCAAGATGCTACCTTCTTTTCACGATACAGAACAAGGGAAAAAGCCCAGAACCTTTGCCAAGCATGCATGCCAAGTCATCACTGTAGTGTACATACCTAAAGGTTTCACATGTCTATATGAAGCAATTATTTTAACCTTTTGCAGTACAAATTATTTTTTGAATTCCAACAATCTAGTCCAAATTAATTTTCCAAATGAGCTCGAATCTTCAGTGTTCAAACAGCAGCCAATAAGTGGTTGAAGCTTGCAGAAAACCAACATATACATAGTACACTAACATGTCAAATTGAGCTCAACATTGTACATGGTACAACAGAGGGTACTGTCAAGTGTCACTGAACATTGAATGAAAAAGGGCAATGGCTCAGTTGTAACGCACAAAAGACTCTAATACTAAGAGGTCTGTCTGGAAAACATCCAGCCATTTTGAATATCTTGAGAACCTATCAAGTGGCCTTGATGTAACTTGGCAGCCAGTCAGAGGAGACCTTACTGAGCATCAAAGTACTACATCAAAGTCCTTCACTGCCTGAGTGATGCAGTAAGAAGAAAATGGCCGCAGCTGCGGGCAAGTGGTCACCGGCAGCTTCATCACGACAATGCGCCTGACCATTCTTCAGGTCTCGTGCAGGTTTTTTTTGGCAAAACATGGCATCACACAGGTCTGTCAGCCCCTGTACTACCCAGATTTGGCTCTCTGCAACTTCTGGCTTTTCCCAAAGCTAAAGTCGACGTTGAAAAGGAGGAAATTTCAGACCGCAAACGAAATTAAGGAGACCGCGACGAGGCAGCTGATGGCAATCCTGAAAAAGCACTTTGCAGATTGTTTTGAAAAGTGGAAGGAACACTGGGATATATGCGTGAGGTCCCAAGGGGAGTACTTTGAAGGGGACTAAGGTGCCATTATCCTAGGAAAGTTACTTTTTTTATATATTAAATGGCTGGACACTTTCTGGACAGACCTCGTACATACGCAGGTCCTATAAAAACGTACATATTCATAATAGTTATGACTTCATATCTGTGTTACGCTCAAAGATCGAAAACGCTCATTGAGCGGGAAAAACGACCACAACGCGTTGCGTCATTACAGAAACAGCTACAACGCGAAGCTGCGTGCTGTGGCTGTTTTTAAACAACCACAACGCGTTGTGGCATGAAAGAAACATCCACAACGCGAAATGTCTTTTAAATGAACTGTTTATAAGTTTAGTAATTTATTGATAAAAATACATGTAACGTAGGCCTAATGAAGAACCTTGGCGAAACGCATTTATTTTTGCAGGAGCTGTTAGAATGCCACTTAGAATTATTCTTCATATTTTTCGAAAGACATTTGCACTTTTTATCGATGTAGTACCTCTTACAATTGCAGCTTACAAATTCCTGCTTAATTCCAGACGTTATCATTGAGGCTGAGCGAAGAGATAGTGAACTTGAGGGCACATTATGTGCCTCGAAGTTGCAGTCGGCAGTAATGAATTCATTGCGAGCATACATCCTTTCAAGGAGGCCTTTTTTTGTGCCCAACAGATAAAGCCCATAAGAGTTGACATCAACGACAACTGCTAGGACATTTCTGGAGGCTAGACGTCCTCGATCAAGGTCAGGCACCCTAACCACAACGTTTGTCCCAATATCAACTGCTGGAAATCTTGAGTTGGAGAGAGAAACCATTTTCTGAGCTTGTTGTTCCTGACCAGATTTTGCACCTTCTCGCTCAATAATGATTCGAGTCTTCCTTACACAGAGGTTGGAAGTGACTTTCAGTCCGAAACCCTCACTGTCTTCACTGAAACTTCCGCAAATAGCATGAACAAACTGGTCACACACTGAACACTTGTGAGCGCCTGATGGCTCCTTCTCACAAATCACACAGTAAACTTTTTTGTTGTCTTTCTTCTCTACTGTTTCTTCTGAAGTGTCATTGGTTTGATTTTCATCTTCATCTTTTCTATCTTGTTGGTTAACATCTTCCTTGTCTCGACCATTATTCATTCCTGCATTAAAGAGCTGTTCCAGTACTTCTTCAGTTTCTACTGCAGAGTGCGTGTCTTCAGATAGCGGAGAATCCCCAAATCCGATCCTCTGCGCCGTTCCAAACATAGCCTTATAAGGGCTTGTCTTGATGCCTGAATGTAGAGCTCGGTTTTTCTTGCTTTGGATAAACCGAAGTCCTTCAGACAAGGTTTTCGTGTTGTTGTCGGACATCCAAGCAACCAGCATGTCTCGAACATCTTGTTTGGATCTTTCAACTGATCCTTGACTTTGAGAATGTCACGGCTTTCTATGCATGAGCTTCATTCCTGGTCACATATCAGCCAAGTTTTCTATTATTTGTTTCCAAATTCCCGGCCATTGTCGCTCTGCGGTGTGAATGGGGCACCGAACATACAAACGATGCCCATTAGCTGATAGGCCTCTTTCTCGGCCGTTTTGCTCTTCAGGGGACGAAGAATTGTGAACTTGGTCAAATGGTCTTGATAGTTCATAATGAATCAGTAATATCCATCTGATTCAGACTGCATATCAGTCAAGTCTACCTGGCACCGGGAATTCATGTAATGTGAAAGGATTGGACTTACAACTAATCCCTGTTTTTTGCGTCTTTTTCTTCGATTGAGACTGCTCACAAAATGCCAAATAAAGGTCTGTCACGTGTCAAGTAACGTTGCAATACTTCTTTTTCAGTTCAGCTTCCATGATTGAAAGAAAGAAACAAAAATTTAGAAAGGAAGAGATAGAGAATGTTTTTGCGAATCACCAATAAAACAGTGTCTTTTACCCTTTGTCCTTTTGTGTCCTATGTTGAAATGTGTTGTTTCCAAGACATCAAGCAGCTCATCCGTCTTACAGTACTAACAAATGTTTGAATCATCATTTTCGCCTGAACCACTTTCAGTACGTTTCTGCGTATCACCGATCTTCATGACATCGTATCGTTTAAGACGCTGGCAATGCTTCGAAGTCAGTGGCTGGTTATTTTTTCACAATATCTGATCTTCCTTAACTTCCCGTAAAATGTTATTGTAGCGCTCGTTATCAAGAAACAAGCTCCTATGACTGCTTGCGTCATTCAGCTCCTTCACTTTGTCATTAAAAATCTTCGTCACACTATCAACAGACATGGCTGTAACAAACACTAACTTGCAGATCGATCACTCGGTGACGACACTGACGCTAACTGACCCTTCGGCAGGTGGAAACTTGTCTCACATCGCGTCGTGGCTGTAAAAGGTAACGACCACGACTTGTGGTATTTTCATGAAATCCGAACTCATTGTGGTCATTTCCTTTAACAGCCACAACACGACTTTCGCATCATGGCATATCTTCACATGCCAAAACGCGTTGCGGTTGTTTAAAAACAGCCACAACATGGAATTTCGCGTTGTGGCTGTTTCTCTAATGCCACAACGCGTTGCGGTCTTTTTTTCCGCTCAATGAGCGTTTTCGATCTTTGAGCTTAACACATCTACATTACATAGAAAGGTACTTCTTCTGTTTCGTACTACACACCTAACAGAGAACACTAAAAGAGAAATGTACACTAGCCACAACTAGTAAAGAATGCGCGCGCATGCTCTCTATCTCTCTCTCACACACACACCCAAATGTACGTGCATGCATGACAACTTTGTTCCTGAACTGTATTATTAAGACTCTGAAAAATAAGTTTTGCTATAGCAATAATGGAACTTGGTTTCATAATATCTATAACAGGCCTTCTAGGGAGAGATAACATTACTTTTTTTCTTCTTGTGATGCTTCAACCGAATTCTAGGTCATAGCCTCCCCTTACAGGGCTTTGCAATCACACTCATTGGAAACCCTAAGCTTTGTAGAAATCTGCTGGGCAAGTGATCAGCCCAATGCAGAGACCTCTACTTGACAACACACAACACTCACAAGCAACATCCATGCCCCCAGCAGGATTCAAACCCAAAGTCTCAGCAAAGGAGTGGCCACAGACCCACGTCTTAAGATTGCATGGCCACTGGGATTGGCACATGAGTATATTCCAGGCCAAATTGTGTTTTACTGACAAAATATTTGTATGTACAAATCTGACGTGCACTGAAAGTTTATATCAACATACACGTCCATTCCAGAGACTCTTCTGGTTTTCTGATGCATAAACTGCTTCATTATTCTCCCTCATTTTATCACAGTTCCTTGAATAAATGGTTCAGAATAAAATTTCTACCTGATACCTTTGACAGCTGAAAACCTGGTTATCACAAATAGTTGTCTGGAAATGTAATGGAATGGACATACATGATTTCAAAATAAGTTTCTGAAAGAGCAACACATTTCCTCAAACTGAAAAAAAAAAATTGTGCTAAATAGAGAAGTATGCTCTTTATTTACTGCTAGTTCAGAATATTTGGACCATCAGTAAAATGCTTTGTATCATGCCTAAAGTGTGTTTTTAATGATAAAATATTTGTATGAATAAATATTATGTATCAAAAGTTGTTTCTTAACACACACATCCACCCCAGAGAAACTCCCAGTTTTCTGCCACATACAATATTTCATTATTCACATCCATTTTATCACATAGTTCCTAGAATGAATGGCTCAGAATAAACTTGTTTTTTGACATATTACAGTTGAAAATCCAGGTATGATAAATACTGTTGTCTGAAAATGTGATGTAATAGACACACAAGACTTATAAACCATGTTCTGAGAGAGTTACAAGTTTCTTCAAAACCAGAAAAGGACACTGAGATTGTACAACACTGAGAAGTATGCATTTGTATTTACTGCTGATTCAGAATATTTGGACCCTCACAGTCAGTAAAATGTGTTTTATCAAACTTATCACCCCTGAAAGAGGATGTGCCAGTGCTCAGGTGTGGATATAATTACACACTCTACACATACTTATACAACTTCTGACCTAAAATTTTCCAAAAAGATAATAATATATATATACTAAAATAATAGTTTTGAAAAGTATACCAAATTTTTTTTTTATGAGAAAGAAAGCACAGCATGTTTGAGGTGGCAGAGGAACACAGGCATCTCCCAACCCTCGTAGATGGGACTGATAGGTTGTCCTGACACGTCAATAACTACCAAGCTATGTTGCATAACATCTGAAAGAGTGAAGGTTTCATTTACACTGTGATGGAAACCTGATATCATGTTATTTACACTATTTTTATTGCCTTATTACTGTACCCACTTATATTTGAGGTTTTAATACAATTACACTTTGCCAAGTGTCTGAATAGACACTCATTGGATTACTTAATAAATACAATTGTGTGTGTGTACACACAAACACACACACACACATACACACATATTTGGTGGGTAAAAGGTAAAGGTAAAGCAATCCCATTACAGGCCTGGGCAGGCCCTGAGGGTTCCAGGAGGTTGAGGCTCCAAAATTTCAAGACAATCGGCACATGAAGGTGGTTAGGTTGTCAGCCCTAAGCACCGACAACCTTTACCCCCCGGAAATATTTCTGGTACTCTTTTCTGTTAGAGGCTGAGTCAACACCAGGGCCACAGTGCGGCCAGAAGGACTATGTCAATGAAAAATTCCAATGACATTGGGAATTGAAGCCGCGACCTTCCTGTTTGTAGGAGTGCCTCAACCATCTACGACAATATTTGGTGGGTAGTGGGTCATATTCCAACATACATAAAATTTGAGTTATGTAAAGGTTTGTGGAACAAGACACTTAACTACACTGTGGAGTGTCTGCACTTATAATTTATTCAGACACACATAATTGCATTGCTGCAGGCACAGTTTCCTTGGGTTCTTCTAGACTTCATTAATGTTGATGTCAGTCTGCAATGCCTCACCAAACCTCTTCTACTGAATTTAGTCCTCTGCGGAAATCATGAAAAATTGTGTATAGCAGTTCCTCCTTGGATGTACATCCTCACAAATGACAGGTACTTGGAGATTCAACAAGCTGACTTACTACTTGAAATCTTACACTACTGACAGCAACATTAAAAGGTGTAAATGACATAGCAGTAATTCATACTTATGTATTTTCAGCTCTTCTGTCATATGAATAATATAGACCACACCTCCCTCCCCCCCACCAAAAAAAGATAGAGATGGATTGGGGGGGGGGGGGGGGGAAAAATAAAAAAGGAAAAAAGGGGGGAGTTTAAATCTCAAAGGGGGAAAAAAAACAGGATCCTTGAAAAGGGGAAAAAAACAAAAA
>Ga0123355_10010226_pt1 | contig 14349 bp, 8 predicted proteins | sample TergutEmb28metaG_3_FD_89872 | JGI IMG/M metagenome (GOLD analysis project Ga0123355, IMG submission 89872) | Embiratermes neotenicus P1 segment gut microbial communities from Petit-Saut dam, French Guiana - Emb289 P1 | ecosystem: Host-associated > Arthropoda: Insects > Digestive system > Gut ...
GGCACTTGTGAATACGGTGATGAACTTTCGGGTTCCATAAAGTGCGAGGAATTTCTTGACTAGCTGCAGAACCAGTTAGCTTCTCAAGAAGGACTCTGCTCCATGGAGTAAGTAAGTAAGTAATATAAAATTTAACACCTAGTCATTGCTCTATTTTGAAATTTATTTCGTGCAATCAATTTGTCATGTCACGTGACACAGCATTCGCTGTGCGTTTCATGCTGTGTCATCCTTCCACCAAAATATGATAACTATGGAACGTGTGGAGACAAGGCTCCATGCGATCAGTACCACGACACTGGATGGGGACGGTTGTGTTCTTCAGATTTATAAGAAATGTTTTTTTGCGCTTATATACATAAACTAGGTAGTAAATAGATGTGGTGGGTGGATATGGATTGGATTCATGTGGCTAAGAATAATGAGCCTAGTTAACACATTCCAGTTCCATAGAAGGTAGGGAATTTCTTAAGCAAGTTGAGCCTCTCCAAGGTTCTTGGCAAGAACTGTGCTTTGTCAAGCGGACTGGATGTTTAGGCTTAGCTAAATTTACCTCAAGGTCTGAAATTTTACTGCTTGTATTAAGAAATGTAAGTGCCCCTCGACCCCGAAATAGAGACGGGTGGCGGACTCTTGTGAGTGCGGTAACGAACCTTCGGGTTCCGTGAAATGCGAGGAATTTCTTGACTAGCTGCAAACTAGTTAGCTTCTCAAGAAGGACTCTGCACCATGGAGTAAATAAGTAAGTAAGTAAGTATGTAAATGCCCCACGACGATGCTGGGACACAGTTCCTATTACCTAGCCTTATGCGTTCTGCAGCAATGACGCGCACTGTAATATTGGCGATTATATTCAATATTCAGACATTCTATGGCTCCTTGTCCCCATTTTACTTCGTACCTAACAGCTCCGGAGTTCCGTTAATGCCAGCCGTGCGATCTGTATCGTGTAGCTATATATGATATGTTGGTAGAGGTTTAAAGTTTGACCTTTCGTGATAATATAGGGCGTAAAATTTCTGCTGACCTTTATATTGACCCAACAGGCCTTTCTTTTGCTCTCTCACGCAGTCATTGATGTTGCTACACAATAAAGGATCGAGTCCTTTCATCATGCATGACGTTACACATTATTCTGTTATTTTTTATAAAAGTTCTTATTCTTTAATGGTGGTTTTTTGCTTTGGTAATAAATGAAGAATAGAATAAACTGTTACTGGCCGCATTTCTGTAATTGATACCAAGATCGTTCAAAGATGTTTATCATTTCATGAGTTTATTCCATGTCAGTAATATTGACGATTACGAATGAATTATGGCCGGTAAGTAACAATAAATGTTGCTATGTGTTTGTGTGGCAGAGAGAGAGAGAGACAGAGCCTCAAATACCTAATCCCCGAAGCAGCCTTAATTCAACTTTGCGTATGGAGTGCCTGACATCCGTTACGCTGTTCATTCATGCACTAACTACAAGTTGAACCGGCCTCAGTTTAGTTGTTTCGGATTTGGGTCTTGCCTCATGTCTACAGAGTTTGACGTCTGAGATGACGGTTTGGAGGGTGTGGTATGAACGGAACGTAATGCGAAGTATATCACTCTTCTTTAGTATTCGGGAAATCCCGGGTTCAATTTAATGTATTTCTTTTTCCTTACTGGCGTAGAACAGTACTCCTACGAGAACGGCATGATCGCCTACTTGCCCAACATTCCCAGTTCACTAATTATTTATTATCCTGCCATTGTACGCTGCGTTTAGAGCTGTTGAGAGCGTCGTTAAATAAGTACATGTAGGGTAAGGGTAAATGTGTATTTATCCCTGTGCATGCCCTGAGATTATACGGTGGATTCGAGGTAAAATTCCATACATAATTAACCCCGGCACTAAATAGAGGTAAGTCGCTTGCTGCATGCCCCGTTGTCCTGTATCCATCGAGTAGGGGGCTGAAGAGACCCACAGTCGATTTGGACGCTTTGGAGTATAGAAAAATTTGTAGATCCTGTCGGGTATCGAACCACTGTTCTTCGGTCATCCTGCCCGCAGCCCGGTCACTGTAATGACCACGTCGTCCTGGCTGCGAAAATAAATAATATATATATATATATGTGTGTGTATATATATATATATATATGACCATCCCGGAAATGGGCACGTAATTATGGTATGATATCCGTATGCACTATCAGTGTGCACACCATGACAGTGATTTTTTTTGTCTACAAAGTGATGACAGACAAGTAATTTCTTAGTGCTGTGGCCCTGGCTTTGAAGACGTGTAATGGGCTACGCATTCATACCATTGCTCCAGTCGCGTACTGACATGGAGAGATTCCCCCGCTCTCCCCTTCTTGCTGATCTTCATTTTCGCAATTCTGGATCGCGTTCTCCTTCTTCTTCTTCTTCTTCTTCTTCTTCTTCTTCTTCTTCTTCTTCTTCTTCTTCTTCTCTTCTTCTCCTCCTCCTCCTCCTCCTTCTCCTTCTCCTTCTCTTCCTCCTCCTCCTCCTCCTCCTCCTCCTCCTTCTTCTTCTTCTTCTTCTTCTCCTCCTCCTCCTTCTCCTTCTTTTTCTTCTTCTTCTTCTTCTCCTCCCCCTCCTCCCCCTTCTTCTTCTTCTCCTCCTCCTCCTCCTCCTCCTTCTTCTTCTTCTTCTTCTTCTTCTTCTTCTTCTTCTTCTTCTTCTTCTTCTTCTTTATGTGAACATAAACGGAGTGGCTGTTACCTGCCTTCATTATTCTGTTAAAGCACGACTGGCTAATTGAATTTGTGAGATTTACAGTAACTGTCAACGTTGGGAAGGCACACACTAAAAGACGCCCATCGGAGCCACCTACCAGGCTATACGATGGCATAACTCAGAACACCACAACATTGGCCTCCCTCGCCGTGGAAACCACAGACATCAATAAGACACCAGAACTTTGCCACAGCCATTCCATATGCACGGAATTATGCGTTACCGAGCTTCCCTGTAGTCCTCTTAGAGTAGGTGGATATCCTGCCTAAAGGAAGTGCTGGAATTAAGTAACTAATTCGCAAAAAATTCATTCCGGAACATTTAACGTCTGACTGCCAGGATACTGAAATTTCTGTACGTCCAGACCCAGCGTATTTCAGCTTACAATTGAATTTTTGAAGAGTCTCGAGTATGGAATTAAATCATATTTCAGGCCATGCCAGGCTCATTAGGTTAGTCGCCGCTCTCATCGCGAAGAATCCGTTTCGGTACCAGCGTAATCTATGTAGGATTTATGGTGAGTTCAATCCAGAACCAGTCTGTTTAGAATTTTTGGTCGACGAAGTAGCACTGGGACAGATGTTTATCCGAGCACTTCTCTTTTACCCTGTCAGTATCATTACACCTATAGTTGATATTAATTAAGTAATTAATAATTCTATCAGTAACATTACGTGTGCGTATTCTGAGTGGTTAACATCGTCTTGAGTTAGCACACTGAACAAAAGAAAGAGGGAAGGAACGGAATTTGTTACATAAACCAATCTATATTATCCCTCAATTACTAAAAATAGATTACAGTTTTTCTTGTAACAATCAGAATGATGACAAAACCTTCCCAATTAAATCTGGTAGCAACTCATTCGTCATTGTTATTCCGTAATTGAATTCAGCGTCGCGTGACGAGTATACTTCTAGATGGCGGGAATACAGTGTTATACTGTTCATATTATATAGCGTAGTATGATTATTTAATGCCGATCCCAGTGGCCGCACGGGCTAAGGTGTGGGTCTACGGCTACTCTTTTGCTAGGACTGCGACTTCGAATCCGGCCGGACGTGTTTGTTGTGTGTTTGTAAGTAGTGGTGTCTGTGAGGGAGCGAACAATCGTCCAGAGGAGTCTTACCAAGTATCGTGTCTTCAGGGTGATTGAGTAACGTCATAGAAGAGTCCTAGGCCAACTAGGATTATCGAGGCATGAGGAAAAATAATTAAATAGTGTGCAATTAAGTGCCCATAGCCAAATTTGAGGTAACTGTCCAGTAATTTGCCTGAAGGAACTGCGGATTACCACAGAAATCTTCGGTGAGGCTAGTCGGCCTGTGGTCCGAACTTCTCGAATACGAAGCAAGAATGATGTTGCTTCTTCCGCCATCTTCGATGTATCTGGACAATAAAATTGCTTGTCATGTGGACTTACCCAACGTCGAATTAAAAATTTTGTCACAACGCAGCCCTCCACACGCGAACAAAATTCGTCATGCTAGTGCCCTCAAAACTAAAAAATCAGCCTAAATGCTCTAACTTCTTTCCCCTGCTACACATTCCCGACAGTCCAATTCCCATCACACCATATTCTTCACTTCCCTTAATTCTGACTTGTTTACAGCTTACCCCTACCAGAAGGACGAGCGGTCACTGCCCGTGAATCTTTACAGAGGCAAAATTTTTCTATTGCCCTGAAATATAAATAGTATTAAAATTAATGCCTCTCACTGTCTCTCTCTCGCTCTCTCTCTCTCTCTCTCTCTCTCTGTCTAGATACTCGTATGTATTAAAAGTCGAAGATCTAGGCCTGTAGGTCGGTGTCGTCACAGACGAGATGTGCAATTAATATTCTAGAGCTATGATTGTATTAAACAGATGGTAGTGAGAGGAAGCCTGCTTATGCTACTCGTATATTTAATGAGATGCAGTTCAGTATTTTCGTCATTGAACTCACGGCGCAGCATTGCAGTCCTATTAATTTGCATCATAATTTGATGTTTGCAGTTCTTGGCGAAAGGATGTGCCAAAGAAAGAATAGCACGTTCTTGATTTATAAACTTCACCTACTCAACGAAAAATATTCTAACGCACTCCTTGCACTTTGAGTATAAAAATAAACATGTACAGAAAAGATCGTAACACGTGATATCTTCCTTACGATCACGTGTTTCATATCTGAACATAGGCATACTCAACGGAGTTTAATTTAATTTTTCATTATGGTTCTTAATACTAAGTGATGGTACATGGTTATAAATTTAGTCTGTGTCGGTCACGTAAAACATATGATTTATTTGAGTATTACTGTAGCTCATGGCACGAAACTTGACCCGTGGCACAAAAGGCAGTTCTGTAGCAGATTCAGACGTAGAACTCGATTTTATTTTTAGTGTGGTGTATATCTATATTTAACGAGGGACAACTTCATCGGAAACGAGGGTTAAAAAACCCTGAGGCAGGCACTTGGAGAATGAACACGCTTCAAACCGTTTCAATCTTCCGTGTAATTTGGCTGTTTGACCTGAAATAATGCACGCCTACATTACAGTTCTCTTTATGAATAATACGATTTTCCTCACATCGGATAATTTAAGTATGAATTCCAGTAATGACGTGGTAGTGCAATAAGTTATTAGCTGGTTTCTCACAGCGGAAGTTCGGGCTCCATTCCTCTCCGGGCCGTGTGGGATTTTAGGTGGACATACTGGCATTGGGCAGGTTGTCCTCTGAGTATTTTGGTTTTCTCTTGTCTGCATCATTCCACCAATGCTCCATACTTATTTATCCATCTATCACTCGCACTATATGATCTTACCAATTAAATAACACACAGTGATACACAAACGCGATTTTCTGCATCAGTACCTTTAGGTCTTGGACTTGCACACAGCAGTATAGAATGTAGGAATGGATTCAGTGTACATCATGTTAGTGTAGTCATTTTTAATTATCGATTTACATAAATCGACTTGGAGTCGGAATAGCAGCATAGTCGATGTAGCAACTAGGTTGCGGGCTGGACGGTAAGATTTTCGAATCCCGTCAGTAGCAGGAGAGTTTTCTCTTCTCCAAAAACCTGCAGACTGTCTGGGGTCCACCCAGCCTACAGTTTAATGTGTACCGAGGTTATGTCCCGGGCGTAGGGTGGCCGGAGAGTTTTGTTAATGACTCATTTCCATTTAGTGCCGAGGTTAAGAAACGGTAGAGCCTTACATCTTTTCCTCCTATATGCCTTCATGGTAAGGGCAGGGAAACTTTAACTTTTTTAGCTTTTTTGACGTTCAGGTGACCGTGCATCGTGAAACATTCTTACAATAAAACCAACTAGATGCACCAATTTCTCAAATTTATTTTTGGAATAAAACTCTACATATTTCGGACAGTTCCTGTGTCCATAATCAGGTGTTTTTCACTGTACACACAGCAATGGTATATATCATACAGGTTTGCTGATAGCCTGCGAGCTGTCAGCAAAACTGTATGACATTTAAAAAATTAGTGAATCTAGTTGGCTTTATTATAAGAATTTTTTAGCTTTACCATAATCCGACTTACCACCTTATCCACCAGGTTTCGATAAAGAAGTTTTTAGAGAAACCTGCAGTGGAATAGGATTCGTGTTGTGTGCAGGAGGACTATTTCTTTAAATTAATGTACTCAGTCATGTATTCGTTCCTGAAATGTCTAAATCGGTCAAGTAACTCGATCAATAAGGTGCACATTCATGAATATTTGTCTTGTTGGTTGTGGTATTGTATACAATTTGTGTACACAGACAGAGCCGGCCCGAGACTTGTGGGCGCCCCGAGCAGGTTAACAATTTGGCGCCCCGGCCAGGAAAATAATTCGGTGCCCCTTAAAACCAAGTTTTTTTTTATTTTTTTTTTTAATTTCTCGCCTAGGACAGGGCTGGCGAAAATATTTAAGACGCGTGACCAAGTTGCAAATAATTTTCTGAGAAATTCTTTAGCGTGTCAAACCTGAGTTTAGTAGCACCATATCTCCGATTACTCCCATGACGTTCTAGTGCCCCTTTTACGTTGGATCCCCATGCAGCTGCAGGCTGGACCAGCTTTCAGTCCGCCCATGTGCACAGTGAAAACATATTACGTCTAAATCGGTCTTCAGATTGTTCCGAACCATTCATCAGCCAATTATAGTTCGCTGACCGCAAGTTGTTAATTAGTTATCCCAAACATTTATTTTTACTTCTTCTTCATAATCTATTTCTGCACCCCACGAATAAATGTCAGTGTAAGTAACAATGACAGTACTCTTTGATACTGAAGTTAAGCTGTACAATAATGACCTGCTGCATGGAATACATCTGAGAGAAGGCGTTCATGCTCCAATCTAAATATTATTTCTACATTCTTCTGGAGGACGGGGAGTGGTCAGCATAAATTCAAGAGAAGGATCGCTAACTTCTTCGTACGAGGTGATGATAAGTTGCATTAGCGCTCGCTAAATATGACAGATCATTCTATCTTTGTAACCCCTCGGAGACTGAAGTCAGGTTGTCCCATTTCCAAATAAGAGTTTATTTGTTGTACCAAAATTGACTTGGGGCCTGTGCCAACCTCGGGAAAAGATGCTTGTTTGAATAAACAATTGCACCTGTGCAGCATGCTGTTTAATTATTTTGCCTTCCTATCTGTAACAATATGTTCTGGTCACAACTGATGAGCCCAGCTACTTAAGTTTTACACACAACGTCCTTCGAGTGGAATTAATGCAAGTACCTGATTAGTTAATGAGGAACTTCCAGTGTTATACTGAAACCCATTATGCATTACCGCGTTCAAAAGACCCAGACACTGGACAGTATCCTGAATTAGTTATAGCCATTTCACACCATTACTTTCTGTTTCCTTCTTATCCGTGTCCGTATTATCCTACCTTCTACGTCTAGGTCTTCCAAGTGCTCTCTACAGTTCTAGTTCCTGTGACTCGTGCTATGTGCCTTTCTTGTCTGTCCCGTGAACTCTGTATGCCTCGTCCGTTTTGTACTCTCTGAGTAACCCTCAAAATACATACATTTTCCTCATTTTCCTCTGCTCTCTAGCGTTCTGTTTGTTTTCGCTCTCATCAGTTCCAAACTTTCTCTTCAGCACCTCGTTCTCATAAACTGTCAGCATGATTCATAACTTTGACAGTCTCGTATTCCAAACAGAACGTATCGGAAACTGCTTTCGTCTTCAGATGTACTAGGGGAAGAGACATTTGCTGTGTTGCGTCCGTTAGGATGAGTGCTTCGCAGTAACTGAGCAACCTGTCTTTCAGTTTAAACCATGAAGACTTGAACCATTCCGAACTTGGCAACTGTAGATACCAGAAGACAAGTACAATACAGTTGCGGAAATATCATCGTAATTGCAAATAACGGAAAAGTTGTTTCTTCCATGCCATGAGAGCCTACAGGGGAAGTAGCTGTATAGCTCCAATCATTCTAAACCTCGGTTTTTGATAGAAGTGAGTGTACAACTTCACACACAGGCCACTGTTGTCCCAGAAAGAACCCTGGTACCCGTTGAAATGCAGGCTTGAAAATGTCGGAAGAATTTAAAATTAAGTTGGCTAAATGTTAATTTTTTCTCCTCCTTAAAAATTACAGGCCAAGTTTCACATACATATACAATGGCAGTTAAATTCATAGTTATACGTTATACGTTATTGAAGGAAATATACAAGTGAGAAAAAGACGAATAAGAAGATGTGAGCAGTTGCTATATTACCTTGAGGAAAAGACAAGGTACTGGAATTTGAGAGAGGAAGCACTAAATCGCACTGTCTGGAGAACTCGCTTTGGAAGAGGCTATGGATGTGTCGCGATACTGCTTACGCAACGCATGATTGAAAGAGAGGAGATTCTGTCTTCAGATTCAACCTGTTCTTAATATCTCGGCGAATATAATAACATTTGTTACTCTAGTGCCTGAATAGGTTTGCATAGGCATGCACAGACCCTGTGTTGTCGAAAGGCTGGTCACGGTTAGCATCGTTTCTAGTGTAGTAACTGGAAATCGCCAGTGGCTATCGCGGTTGTGCGGTTGATTGGGCTACTGTAAGTCCTGGGTGCAATACGTGCTTAAAAGTGTTACCTCCATTCCCCTACACGCCTTTATAACCTCATATTGACGTACGGCCTTTCATCTAGCTGGAGTTGGCTCTGACGTGCAATGCAGCAAGGAGTCATGTTCAATGTGTTGCCTTCCTAAAAATAACGTCGCATATGTTCGATCCAGCCACGAATATCAGTTCTCCTGCGCATGTCGATGCGTTTTGTTTACTCATTACTGCAAGACTTGTCTGGTCTCTCACACTGCCAGCCCCGTTTCTTTTCAAACCGAATGCGACAAATGTGTGGATTTCACACAAGAGCGGGTGTCTTCCTTTGGCAGTATTCAACCCGTGATTAGGTCTGTTCGTATTCAGCAAGAGTTTATTTCGACAGCTACCGTAAAGTCCCTGCTAATCTGACACACTCGTAAGTGTTAAAACATGCGAAGGGGTTGGCGAATTTTGGTGTATAACATTGATTTATTTGAAGACAAGACCTGTTTAATTGCATAATATATGAATTCTGTGACCAGAATCTGTTTCGTAATATGATACTAAATAGTGTACTTCAGCACAACTACTTTATTACTCAAGATACTTACATAGGCTACATGTTTCGACTATAGCCTAGTCATCTTCAGGCCTATTTTTTTCATTTGAGTCACAAGATGCTATGCACACTTTGGGATCCCATCGTGTTTACATCCATGGAATACATAAAATTAAATCAGTTGTCTCAAAGGTTGTGACGTGTAAATTGTAAACACAATTTACACTTCACACTCTTTGAGACAATTGATTTGATTTTATATATTCCATGCATGTAAACACGATGGGATCCCAAAGTGTGCATAGCATCTTGTGACTCAAATAAAAAAATAGGCCTGAAGATGACTAGGCTATAGTCGAAACATGTAGCCTATGTAAGTACCTTGAGTAATAAAATAGTTGTGCTGACGTACACTATTTAGTATTATATTACGTTTATAAGCACATCGTGATGCTTCCATTCAAAAGAATCTGTTTAGGTGCATTACATCTTCAGTCTTTGAAGACAAGACCTAATTCAATGCATTGCATCCGAATTCTTCGAAGACAGAACCTATTTCAATGCAACCCATCTGAATTCTATGAATATAGGAATTGCTTCATTACATCTCATCTGTATTCTATGAGGAAAAGACCTATTTTACTACAACGCGTCTGATTTCTGTACGCGATTCCACCGAGTAACAATTGTTGCAAAAAATCCACGCCTATATTCTTTATGCGCTTTGTATCATCTCCAGCTCTCCTATATGTTTGTTTTGGCACAACACCGTAGGCACTACTATACCAGTAATATCAAGTGGCCTGTATAAATTGCTATATTATGACACTTCTACGTAGGTCGAAATGTATCCCTGAACACTTTGCTGTCAAACACTACACTCTTCTCGCAGAGTGAGAGACTGCTATTCAAACTGTTTGCTACAGCTGACAAAGTGTTTGTGTACTGCGTGCATTGAGATGTATTTGGAACGTGGCCGACTGATAATTATTTGAACTGAAAAATGACAATCATTGACTTACGGTGCTTTGTTTTGATATACTTGCTTTATACGCCTTTACTTTGCTGGTTTACCAGCGTATTGTTTATTCTGCAACATTTTAGAGTTACTTGTTACGTAGTTATGTTATGGTTGTGTTGCATATATTTGTGTATTCACTTATTCGTATATTTACTTTTACTTGCTTACTTACTCCATGGTACAGAGTCCTTCTTGAGAAGCTAACTGGTCTGCAGCTAGTCAAGAAATTACCCGCATTTCACGGAACCCGAAGGTTCATTACCGCACTCACAAGCCTTCGCCACCTGTCTCTATCCTAGGTCAGCCCAATCCAGTCCACATACACACATCCCACCTCCTGGAGATCCATCCTAATATTATCCACCCATCTACGCCTAGGTCTCCCCAGTGATCTCTTTCCCTCCGGTTTCTCTGCCAAGACACTATATGCCCCCTTCTCCTCACCCATACGCGCCACATGCCCAGCCCATCTCATTGTATATTTACTTTTACCTGTATTTAATTCGAAGCTAGATGTTGATGACGGTTCAATTTTTATGTGTCATAAAACACAACGGACTATAATACAATAAATTCCTTTTATTTCTACGACATTTTTGGGTGTGTGTGTGAAAATTCCCACCATCAGATTGCAGTATAGTGTACATGAAAGAGAAAATTATTTCTCTTTCATGTACACTATACTACTAACTGATGATGGCCAATGAAAGAGGCTAAAATATGCCGTATAAATATATAAAATTTACTGTATTGCTGTCAGTTATGTTTTTCTGAACATAAAAAATTGAGTTTAGTTATATGTCAGAACGGGATGACGACGCAGAAAATGTGGCGATCGCAAGCTTCTGAGGTCTAATAATCGTTGAGGGCCTTTTAGTTGCTCTTCTACGATTTTAAATTGTGAAAACAAAAAGAAAAATAATAATAGTACAGATTTAAAATTCACAGCAGCTATTTCCAAGGGGAGAGCAATCGTCGAAGCCTGAATTGAATCAGTCACTTCAGCACTAAGGTTAAAATAGTGCCGAGACTTACCTCAGTCTTTCCACACGGGCTTAATAATAATAATAATAATAATAATAATAATAATAATAATAATAATAATAATAATAATAAATCAGTAGAAACAAGTCGAGGAGGCAAGGTAACCATGTTGTGGAATCAACAAGTACGAACTGACGAAACTATTCCCAATAACAAACCAGACATTATAATCCGTGATAATGAAAAGGGAATATGTATGTTAATAGACGTTGCAATATCAGAAGACAGAAATGTGATTAAAAAAGAAGCCGAGAAGATTCTAAAATATAGAGACCTTACAATAGAAATACAGCGCATGTGGAATGTAAGAACAAAGGTGATACAAGAAATAATAGGACGACTGGGACTATTTCATATCATTTAGAAAATACGTGAGCAACATACCAGGAAAGCATGAAGTCAAGGAACTCCAGAAAACAGCCATATTGGGCACTGCACACATACTTCTTAAAGTACTAATGTAAAAGTACGATAGATTCAACACTGAAACTAACGATATAAGCACCATGAATAGTAACAACAGAATAGCTGCAACACTGTATTCCCTAGGGACATTGTTTGTCTCAGGAATATGAGTATAAATACCCTGCATAAAGGAGAAGATGATGATTATGATGATGATGATGGTGATAATAATAATAATCGGGAAACAAAATATTATTTCTGCAGCAAGCCTTACAGTTTGTTGCAAACACTTTCTGGGGTGAAAGTGATACTGGATCTTCTTGCTTTTTGTTTCCCGTGTTGAGAAGATGTTATCAAGGATGACGGGATGTGTATAAAATGATACGTATGTGTTTAAAGATTTGCGTAGAGGATAACGAACACATCCATCCGCACCGAGTTTGCGCGGAGGTAAAGGGATGGAGCTCTTAACAAAAGTTTCGGATTGCTGAAAACTGCTGTACAATCGCAGCAGTGCCATGTTTAATATTCAAGTGAATGAAAGTGAAGTAGTAGTTGGAAACATTGCAACCCTGTGTGGATGACGTCAGCTGTTCGTCAATAATATATAGGGGTTCTGTCGTCCTTTGTTGGCTTATGGAGCGTGAGTTAGGGGGAGAGAGGAACATTGAATGGCGAGGTCTTGCGTCTGTCTAGTACTGTTGATGAACAGGGATGCACTTGTACACACGTGTCTCAATTAAATTTTTCTAACCCAAAGCGCCCCGATTTGAAACCTACAGAACAATACGAGCACGCAGCCATAATGATTTCTTTCTTTCACAAAGGGCACTATACCGCTTCAGCTGGAGTTTAAAGTGATGCAATTCTATTCGTGTTCTGTCTGCCTCTCTGTTTTATTATTGTGTTGTTACTAAGTGCTGGGATACCTCAGTTGGTATAGTGACTAGACTACATGCTGCACAACGTGGAATTTGATTCCTGGTAATGGACTTGAGGTTTCTGTGTTTTCAAATCGTCCACATCGGTTCTGTGACCTCTTTCTGAAAGGAGAACAATGGTTCTGTAACCGGGGGTAGGACGGTCGGATCGTGAGGATCATGCACCGCCGTCTGTTACCGAGTTTAACCTTTTCAAGCCTAGCGGCTACTCTGCATACCACAAAGTTTAATACTCAGAAGTACTACATGGTGCTTTCATTACTTTTATGTGTTTCGTACGGATCTCAGAACAAACAGCGACTTTTGCGTTATACGACATTAACAGAGTGGTTCCGTATAACCGAAGTGGGTCGTGTTTACTGAGCGGTAAGTACTCAGTCCACATAAATCAGACACTTTTCGTATATAAAGGGTTAAGAATAAAAGGAGTTTTATCTTCACCCTCTGTGTGCCCCCATGGTGTGTACAGACACTGCACCAATGACGTGTCTCCATGTTTCTTACTTCGACATCATTTAGAATATTTATCGTAGGAACTTCAGTGTCTATTTATACTAGAGACGTAGCCTATATAAATCGACGAATACGGCTATATACATTACGGACCTACGGTGCATGCACAAGTCGTCAACTTCGTTTCCGAAGTATTGATTGGTCTGCACGGTTACGCGGTCTGACAGTGATGGCGGTACGGGGCGGTCAGTTATTCAAGATTCGGACACTACATCAAACATTCAGTGAAGTATCCATGACCTCAGGCAGCAGACTGTACGGTCACCCTGCTGGTTATGGCGTCAGTTACAGGACAGATTATGAGTGATGTGGGCCTGAAGAAGGTTTTGTGAGAATGGTTGTGAGTGACAGAGACAAGACACTGGTTCTGGCATTGATAAGTGGCTTTGCAATTATGGCTGCAGTAATCGGAAGGGTGTATGTGCCAAATAAATAGTATATGCGCAATGTCGGGTGTTATGTGTGCCACTAAAATTAGAAGATGTGATTTACGCTTCTTTACGTCTTGTTGTATGAAATTATTATATTAATGATCATAATAATATTAATAATAATATATATCAAGGATTGGACCCTTTGATCCGTTCCGTCTCCAAAGTTACAACTGCTCTCTCCAACGTTTAATTGTGTGACTGAAATACAAATTTTACTACGTTCCTTCCTTCCTTCCTTCCTTCCTTCCTTCCTTACTTAATTAGTACATGGAACATGGCTTCTTGAGAACCCAACCGGTTCTCAGCTAGGCAAGTAATTCCCCGCATTTTATGGGACCCGATGGTCAATTACCGCCTTTTCAAGAGCCCGTCACCTGTCCCTCTCCTGAGCCAGATTAATCCAGTCCATGCACTTCCATCCCACTTCCCGAAGATCGATTTTAATATTATCCCCCATCTACGCCTGGGTCTTCCAAATAGTCTACTTCGGGTTTACCTTCCAAAACCCTGTACGCACCTCTCCTCTCCTCTCCCCCATACGTGCTGCATCCCCCCCCCCCCCCCCCCCCCCCCCCCCCCCCCTCTTCACTTATAATCAACCCATTCTTTGGTGTGTGTTTGTTTTTTTTTTTTTTTCTCTCCACATTAGCGACGATTGGAA
>Ga0123355_10010228_pt1 | contig 14349 bp, 10 predicted proteins | sample TergutEmb28metaG_3_FD_89872 | JGI IMG/M metagenome (GOLD analysis project Ga0123355, IMG submission 89872) | Embiratermes neotenicus P1 segment gut microbial communities from Petit-Saut dam, French Guiana - Emb289 P1 | ecosystem: Host-associated > Arthropoda: Insects > Digestive system > Gut ...
TCCCGCCAGCGAGAAATCGCGCGGGATGTCTATACATTACACCAAACACGAGACACGCCGCCAAAAGCCTTGGTTGATACCTATGGCTGTCAACAAAACGAGGCGGACTCTGAAACCATTCGCGGCTATCTGCGGGAAATGGGCTATGTCTTCACCGATTGCGAAAAAGAGGCGGACCTTATCATTTTAAACACCTGCACCGTCCGCGAATCGGCGGCAAATCGCATTTGGGGACGTGTGGGCGCATTGGTACACACAAAGAAAGATAAGCCAAATCAGCGCATTGCCATCTGCGGTTGCATGGCGCAGCAGGAAAGTACCGTGCAGCGGGCAGAGCAGTCTTTTCGCCATGTTGATTTGGTATTCGGTCCCCATGCCCTCTGGCGTTTGCCGGAACTGATACATCAGCTTTTGACCGAAGGCAAGCGCATCTTCGATATTTCCGACCCAGACGGTGTGATTGCAGAAGATCTCCCGCAAGATCGGGTAGAGGGACCTGCCGCTTGGCTTTCCATCATGTATGGCTGTAACAACTTTTGCAGCTATTGCATTGTACCCCACGTCCGCGGCAGAGAGCGCAGCCGCGCGCCGGACAAGATTTTAGCAGATGTAAAACGTCTCGTAGCAGACGGCGTGAAAGATATCACACTTCTGGGACAAAATGTGAACTCCTACGGGGAGGGACTGGATGAGGACTTGGATTTTGCAGGGCTTCTCGAACAGATCAACGAAATACCCGGTGACTTTCTAATCCGCTTCATGACCAGCCATCCAAAAGACGCAAACGAGCGGCTGTTTCAAACCATGGCAAACTGCGAAAAGGTGGCACGGCATATCCACTTGCCTGTGCAAGCCGGAAATACCCGCGTGCTTGACGCCATGAATCGCGGGTACACAAAAGAGGGCTACTTAGACCTGATCACCTGCGCCCGAAAATATATGCCGAATATCGTCCTCACCTCTGACATCATCGTCGGCTTTCCCGGCGAGGTGGAAGCGGAGTTTGAGGATACCATGGATGTCTTAGCGCGCGTCCAGTTCGATGCACTCTTCACTTTCATCTTCTCCCCCCGCTCCGGCACGCCGGCTGCCGACATGGACGATCCCATCACACGAGCGGAAAAGCAAGTCTGGTTTGACCGTCTGGTGGCGCTGCAAAACAGCATTTCACTCAAAAAGCATGAAGCCTATGTGGGGCAAACCATGCGGGTTCTCATAGCCGGCACAGGGGACGATGCGCAATACCCCCTCAAGGGTCGCACCAATGGGCATCGCCTTGTACGTCTGGCAGGTGATCCGGCACTGATTGGCAGTTTTGTTGATGTAACAATTATTTCTGCCAGCACTTGGTCTCTGACCGGGGAACTGGTGTAGGGACGCGCCCTAGTATCCCTTACAACGATGACGCATGTAGGGGCGATTATCAATCGCCCGCGGGCGGCTAATAGCCGCCCCTACAGACAAGATTGTACATTGTAGAATGACATCCCGGGCGTCCCTTATCCCAAACCTGCACCGCATAAACGCATTTGCACCGAAATTGTAACAGTGGGACGCCCAGGTGTGCGTCCCCTACAAAATGCCCCCAGATTCTATAAAACACACCCCCACAAAAGAGAGGTGCTCCCACATGTCCGATACCCCCATGATGCGGCAATACCGCGAGATCAAAGCCCAATATCCCGATGCCGTCCTTTTCTTTCGTCTTGGTGACTTTTACGAGATGTTTGAAGACGACGCGCGGCTTGCCTCAAAAGAGCTGGAAATTACCCTCACCTCTCGAGATAGCAAAGGCAAGGATGAGAGCGAGCGCATCCCCATGTGCGGTGTACCTTATCATTCCAGTGAGGCGTATATTGCAAGGCTTCTCGCCAAGGGGATCAAAGTTGCAATCTGCGAACAAATGCAAGACCCCTCCGAGGCAAAGGGCATTGTCGAGCGGGATGTGGTTCGTGTGATCACGCCGGGAACTGTGATGGAAAGTACCATGCTGGAAACAGACCGTTCCACCTATCTCACCGCCCTCTGCATGGATGAAAATGGCGGTGCGATCTGCTTTGCAGACATTTCAACAGGCGAGGTCTCTGCCACTTGTTTTGAGGGCGAGGGTGCCGCGGAACATTTGGTCAACGAAATGGCGCGTTTTGCACCATCCGAGGCGGTGCTGGACATTCCCTCTGCCAAGAATCAGACCATCATGCGCTACTTTAAGCAAAATCGAGATTGCATCTACCAAACAGATGAGGCGCGTTTCGAGCTAAGGGACGCCGGCGAGCGCATCTCCGGGCAGTTTGGAAAAAGTCTATCTGAATTGAACATCGCAGACACCCCTTTGGTGATCTCTGCCATCGCTTGTCTCCTTGCCTACTTATCCGACACCCAAAAGCGTGACCTCGCTCATCTAAATGCGTTGAATTATTACAAATCCGGCGAGTTCATGGAGCTTGACCTCCACACCCGCCGAAATTTAGAACTGACAGAATCCCTGCGCAATCGGGAGAAAAAAGGCAGTCTCCTCTGGGTCTTGGATCGCACCAAAACCCCCATGGGTGCAAGGCTTCTGCGCAGTTGGCTGGCAAAACCCCTGCTCTGCCCGGTCACCATCAAACGCCGGCTCGATGCCGTTGGAGAGCTTGTTACCGACACCATGGCACGGGGTGAGATCACCCTTGCCCTGCGTGAAGTGGGCGATTTAGAACGCCTCATCAGCAAAGCCGTCTACGGCACGGCAAACGCCCGGGATTTGCGCACCATGGGACTATCTCTCTCCAAACTGCCAGATCTTAAAACAAACCTGCAAGGCAAACAGAGCGCCAAGCTTGTGAGCCTCTTCGAGATGGATCTGCTCACCGACATGGCAGAGCACATCTCCCGTGCCATTGCAGATGATCCGCCTTTTTCCATCCGAGAGGGTAATTTCATCCAAGATGGCTATGACCCGGATGTAGATCGGCTACGTCACTTACTCAAAGACTCCAACAGCGCCCTCATGGAAATCGAGGCGAAAGAGCGTACACGTACAGGATTGCAAAAGCTGAAAATCGGCTACAATAAAGTCTTCGGCTACTACATCGAACTCCCCCGTTCCATCAGCGACAAGGCGCCGGATGATTATATCCGCAAGCAAACCCTCTCCAACTGTGAGCGTTTCATTACCCAAGACCTGAAAGAGCTGGAACTGGCGCTCCTCACTGCCAAAGAGTCTCTGGAAGCAAGAGAATACGATCTCTTCCGCGCCCTCTGCGAAACCGTCGCCGCCCAAGTGACGCGTTTTCAAAAAACAGCAACACAAGTTGCCGAGTTAGATGTCTTAGCCTCTCTCGCCAAAGTCGCAGTGGGGCAGAATTACACCAAGCCGGAGATTGACGCGGGAGGTATCATCGAAATCCGCGACGGTCGCCATCCTGTGGTGGAGATCATGCAAAAAGATACCCTTTTTGTCGCCAATGACACGTTTTTAGACAAGGGCGAAAATCTGGCGCTCATCATCACAGGTCCGAATATGGCAGGTAAGAGTACCTATATGCGCCAAACTGCTTTGATCGTGCTCATGGCACAAATCGGCAGCTTCGTCCCCGCTCGTCACGCCCAGATTGGCGTGGTAGATCGTGTCTTTACCCGCATCGGCGCTTCCGACGATCTCGCTGCCGGACAGTCTACCTTTATGGTGGAGATGACCGAGGTGGCGGATATTCTCAAACACGCCACGGAGAAAAGTCTCGTCATCCTAGACGAAGTAGGGCGGGGGACAAGTACCTACGACGGACTTTCCATTGCACGGGCAATATTGGAATACGGCGCAAACAAAAAGACTTTGGGCGCGAAAATCCTCTTCGCCACTCACTATCACGAACTCACTGCCCTGGAACGTGAGCTGCCCGGTGTGAAAAACTATCACATCTCCGCAAAAAAACGCGGGGATGACATTATCTTCCTCCGCAAAATCGTCCCCGGCGGCGCTGATGACAGCTACGGCATCGAAGTTGCCAAGCTTGCCGGTGTGCCGCAATCTGTCATCCGCCGCGCCAAGGCAGTGCTGGAGTCTATTGAAAGCGGCGCACCACAGGCTATCATCAGTCATGATTTGGGAGTCCCAGATGAATCGGACGATCAAGTGTCTTTGGCAGATATCGGTGAGAATCAACTAATCACACGCCTACGGACGCTAGACCTCAACACCCTCACGCCCCTTGAGGCGATGAATTTGCTGTATGAGTTGAAGAAATCTGTGGATTAGCTGTGGGCGGGATGCTTTAGGCATTCTCTGATATCGGAAAATTTATCATAGGTGCTGTAGGGGCGAACCTTGTGTTCGCTCGAAACGAGGGCAGACACAAGGTCTGCCCCTACATGCGTAATTTATTTAGGCGCGGTACTCAAGCCTCCTTTTCCAAAGGAGGTGGCAGGCGAAGCCTGTCGGAGGATTCAGCACGCTGCAATCGATCAAAGGACAATCCTCAGTCAGCTTCGCTGACAGCTCCTTTGAAAAAGGAGCCTATGTACCAAATAAGCAATCTACAGCCCACACCCAAAAGGAGCCTCACTATGCATCACGAACCCCACATCCCCCACACAGAGCCACCCATACAGCCGCCCACTTTCATCGCTCCACGGCGGGGTGAGATCATCTTCGGCTTGGTCTACCTTGTGCTGCACATGCTCTTCATTGGTCCCATCATCTATCTGCTCGCCCATGCTTTTGATGTGACACTCAGCGCAATCGCACTCAACTTGATCTATCTGCTCACCGCAACCCTTGTCCTCATGCTTGTCATGCGGCACTATCTCATCGCAAGCTTTGCCCGCTTTCGCGCATATGGCTTCCTGCAAAACCTGAAAGTCTTTGGTCTGGGATTCGCCATTCGCTATGGCAGTGCGATCCCTCTCTCCATCCTCATCCTGATACTCCTGCCGGACTTTTACACAACGCCAAATACCGAAGCCGTGCATGTGATGGCATATGAACACTTCCTCTCCACCGCATTTTTGGCAATCGTCTTAGCCCCCATCGTGGAAGAGCTCCTGTTCCGCGGCGCACTTTACGGCGGTCTTCGCAAGAAAAGCAAAGTTTTGGCTTATCTGGTCTCCACACTGCTCTTTGCCTTTCTGCACATATTAAGTTTTCTCTCCCTCATCCCCACTACTACACTTTTCCTGATGATGTTACTCTACATCCCGTCAGGTATCGCCCTTGCTTGGGCTTATGAGAAGAGCGGCAGCATCTGGACTCCTATCCTCCTGCACGCACTCATGAACTTCATCGCCCTCGCCCTTGGCTGGGTCATCGCTTAAAGGAGGTTTCACTGATGGAATATGGTCTATCCCGCTTGGCAAGCGCAATCCCGCGTCTGGCTTTGGCGGATTGTGAGAAAAACCTGGATACAATCGTCCGGCTCATAGAGCGGGCAGAGGAAGTACATGCAGACATTTTGGTCCTCCCTGAACTCTCTCTCTCCGGATTCTCCTGTGCCGATTTATTTCTGCAAACAACGCTCCTTGAGCGCGCAGAACATGCATTGCGTGAACTAATCGCACACACACGAAAACTGCGTCCCCTTGTCGCTGTCGGACTCCCCATCAAAGTTGGGACACGGCTTTATAACTGTGCTGCTCTTGTGTCAAAGGGCAAGCTTTTAGGCGTGGTACCCAAATCCTCACTGGCAAGCTATGGCGAATATGCCGATGGTCGCTGGTATTCTGACGCTTCGGAATGCACGCTCCAAGAGATCTCCCTCGCCGGAGAAACCGCTCCATTCGGATCGGACTTGCTCTTTCAATGCGCAAACTATCCCGCCCTCACCGCACAGGTGGTGATCGGCGGCAGTTCTTATACACCCATGCCCAGCGATGCAACAGTCCTCTTGCAGCTCGCCGCAGAGACTGCGCAAGTCGGGAGCGGTATGCAACGCAAGCGTGCACTTGCCGCACAGTCAAACCGCGATCGATCTGCCATCGTCTATGCCAGTGCGGGACTCGGCGAATCTTCCACAGATGCCGTATTTGCAGGGCAGGGACTCATTGCGGAGAACGGACACATCCTATGCGAAACCCAGCGTTTTTCTGCTGACAGCCAGCTCTCTTTCTGCGATGTGGATTTGGAACTCCTAGAGAAAGAGCGGCTCCATTGTCCTCATGCCAGCCAGTCCCTCCAAGCACAGCGCATCGTCCAATTTGAACTTCCAAACGTCACCCGTCCCTTGGCTCGGATGGTCTCGACCATGCCCTTTCTGCCGGACAGCGCTCATAATACCCATCTGGAAGAAATCTTCACCATTCAAACCGCAGCCCTGCGTCGGCGTTTCGAGGCAACAAAGAGCAAGACTGCCATCCTGGGTGTCTCCGGCGGCTTAGATTCTGCCTTGGCGCTCCTTGTGACTGTCGGTGCCTTTGACTGCATGGGTCGAGATCGGGCAGATATCATCGGCATCACCATGCCCGGCTTCGGAACCACAGACAAGACCTATCAAAACGCCATCCGCCTCATGCAAGCCCTTGGCATCACCCTACGTGAGATTCCGATTCACAAAAGTGTCTCTCAACACTTCGCTGATATCGGGCATGACTCCAGCGTTCACGACACCACCTATGAAAACGCACAAGCTAGAGAGCGCACACAGATTTTGATGGATCTCTCCAACAAAGAAAACGGTCTGGTCATCGGCACAGGTAACCTCTCAGAACTCGCTCTGGGCTTTACCACCTATGGTGCTGACCATCTAAGCATGTACGCTATCAATAGCGGCGTGCCGAAAACCATTGTACGCCGCATGGTGGAACACCTGGCCAAATCCGGCACATACCCCGAAGTTGCCTCCCAGATTCTGCGTGATATCGCCGAGACACCCATCAGTCCGGAGCTTTTGCCCCCTGACTCTTCCGGCAAAATCAAGCAGCGGACGGAGGACCTGATCGGTCCCTATGCCTTGCATGACTTCTTCCTCTACTATATTGTCCGCATCGGCTTCGCGCCCAGAAAGATCGTTTATCTGGCAGAATCCGCCTTTGCAGGCAAGTACGAACGTCCTGAGATCATCAAATGGCTGAAATTATTCTACCATCGCTTCTTTACACAACAGTTCAAGCGTAGCTGTATGCCCGACGGTCCCAAAGTCGGTCCCGTCTCCCTTTCCCCACGGGGAAGCTGGCTTATGCCCAGCGACGCAGTGGGCAAAGCTTGGCTGCATGAGGTGGAGGATTTGGAGTAACGCACAGCGGGCGGTAGGTCACCGCACCCTATTCCAAACCCCTCTAAGTAAAACAGACCGCTGTGAGAATATCTCCCAGCGGTCTCTCTCTTTTCAATCGGCAATCGGAATGTCTTGCTTTCACTATCCTAACCTTTTCGTATTTGAAACATGGTATGCACCCTTTTTTTTATTTCAGTGTGCATTTTTATTGTGTGAAAATATAGGGTCAATATGTAAGGCAAAATGTTTGCAATCCATTCTTGACTGTGGTACAATTCCTCTAAAAAAGGGGGCGTATTACAAATGACCAGAATTTTTTCTATCATCGGAATTGCTATCGGTATTCTTCTCATCATCATGGGGATTGCAACATCTATTCCTAGTGATACTATTGAGACCGGCACACTCGCTCAAAACAATCGTGAGCGCGGCGGATACCAACGATACGTTGGCGGCGATGCTTACAACTTCATAATAGAATCCTCGATTCGTGGCGGAGAAATCTCAGGCGGAACTGCGGCTAGAGCTGTTTACATTGGGAGTGGTGCCATTATTTTAAGCGGCTCACTTATCGTTTTGGGAACTATTCTTGACAAGGAAAAGGCAGTAAAAAGACCTGAAGATGCTTCTTTTCCATCAGAGAATGTTGTAGCCGATGGTGAACCGCCAAATGACAATGGGGACGAATCTGCTAAATAGCTTAGGAAGATATTATCCTTGCCCTGCAAAGTGGGTTATCGCTTTGCGGGGCTTTTTGTTGTTCGCCATCCACAGCCATACTATATAGGCGATTAACTTGAAAAATCAATCAATTTTTGTGTTCAATTCGCCCAATTCAATAGCGATGATACTTGTGCATTCCTGCCCTCTAGCACTGCTCTTGCACTGCGGAGCATTTCTGCTGCATCTGCGCGGTTGAGGGTGCTTTGGTAGACACCGGGATAGTCCGATGATATAATGCTCTCAGCACGCAAATTGGAAGTTGCCTGTTTTGCCCACGGGGGTGCCGTGGAATCCGGCATACGATAGTTCATCACAGGCACATCACATAGACTGAGCACATTGTTTAAGATCACAGCCGCTTCGCCCACACTGATATACTGATTCGGTGCAAACACGAGGGTCCCATCCCGGTGTAAGCCTTGCACAACACCGCCTAATACCGCAGTGGATACATAGGGTTTGAGCCAGTTGGCAATTTCTGCATCATCCGAAAACCCAGTACGGACGATACCCCTTAGGATGTCTGTATCGGAAGCACGCAGTACCATCGCCAAGAACTCACCGCGGCGAACTGGGGTGTCTGGTCGAAAGAAATATCGTCCCCCGATCTGTTCGCCAATAAAAATATCACGCTCTACAAGCTCGATGGCTGCAAGCTGTGCATCGTGACCCTCCATATCGGCATACTGTACCTGTCGTGATTGCCGCTCAATCCGCAGACGCACTGTTGCTTCAGACGAGATGTTGCCAGAGGCATCTATAGCCACATAGGTAAAGACATCACGCCCCCGCTTCCCCTCGCTCGGAGTATAGGTGAAATGCCCTGTGGCTGAGTCCAGTTCTAACTCCCCTTTGCGCGGAGAGCGAACAATTTGAAACTCCATCCTGTCTCCCTCCGGATCAAGAGCAATCAGCATACCGGAGACGGAAACACCGCGAAAGGTAGAAATTTCCAGATCTTCTGCCACTGGCGCTTTATTCTCAGGCATCGGTGTGGTCTCTGCCGCCAAAGCCGGTATGGCGATGGTGAGCAAGAGGATACATAGCAATAAAATTGGTTTGACTCTGCTTGATTTCAAGTGCAAAACCTCCGTTTCATCATATGGTACGGATAGTCTTTACCGAAGACTGGAAAATATACAAAAAATTAGCTTATGTCTTAAAATAGTTGCTTGTGCGTATTTCCCTCGGCCGTAGGCGAGGGAAATACAGATGATCTCAACTAAATTAGAACATAAGCAAAAATTAGCAAAAGAGGAGAGAGCGTTCATGATTCGATTTGATTGTGACTACACCCAAAGCGCCCACCCACGCATCTTAGAAAGATTGCAAGAAACAGCAGGGGAGCAATATGCAGGGTATTCCAAAGACGAGCACACCGAAGCCGCCCGCAACTACATCCGCAAAGCTTGCGGTACGCCAAATGCAGAGGTTCACATCTTGGTCGGCGGCACACAGGCGAACACCACGATAATCTCCGCCATTTTGCGTCCTCATCAGGGTGTCATCGCGGCGGATACAGGGCATATCTGCACACACGAAGCAGGGGCTATCGAGGCTACAGGACATAAGGTGATCGCACTGCCGGGACATGATGGAAAGATCACAGCTCAGCAAATCGCCGTAATGCATGACAAACACTGGGCAGACGCAACCCACGAACACCAGACCCAGCCGGGACTTGTCTACATCTCCCACCCCACCGAAAGCGGGACGGTGTACACCCGAGCAGAGCTTGAAGCCATCAGCCTCGCCTGCAAAGAGCGTGGGCTGCCCCTCTTCCTAGACGGTGCACGTCTTGGCTATGGTCTCGCAGCGGACACAGATGTCACGCTAGAGGATATTGCACGGCTTTGTGACGTGTTCTATATCGGCGGCACAAAGATGGGCGCGCTCTTCGGAGAGGCAGTGGTGATTACAAATGAGAGTTTAGCGAAAGACTTTCGCTATCTCATCAGACGCCACGGCGGAATGCTTGCCAAAGGCTTTCTCCTCGGCATCCAGTTTCGCTGTCTGTTTGAAGACGATCTCTATTTTCAGCTCGGTCGCCACGCAGTGGAGCAAGCCATGCGCCTGCGCCAAGCAATTTTGGATGTAGGGCTACCCCTAGAATACAACACCAGCGCCAACCAGCTATTTCCCCGCGTACCGGATACCCTGGCGGACAAACTGCGGGAAGATTTTGCCTTTGCGCAGTGGGCTAAACCCAACGACACCCACAGCGTCATCCGCTTCTGCACCAGTTGGGCAAGCAAGCCGGAAGATGTGGACGCACTGATTGCGGCGATTAAGGCGAATGTGTAGGTATTCATAATGAGCACACAAAGCAGTAGGAGCGATTTTCAATCGCTCCTACTGCTTCCTTTTATTCAAGCGGAATGCGATGCCCATTTATCACAATCGCCGTCACCGTTCTGACATCAATCGGCGCTCCAGCTCGTCGGCTAAAGCTAAAGGCCTGTAAATCAGCATTCCCGCTACCCCAGGGCAGAGAGATCAGATCGTCTTGCGTTTCAAGTTCAACTTGTACCGATTCATAAAAGTTCTCGCTACGGTGTCCCCAGACTTGCAAACCTAAGGGACTAAGTCTCATAAATTCAATCACCATATCATCTATGAAAATCTCCTCTGTCCATAGGATGACTTCCAGCCCATCGCCGCTTGTGTCCACCGGCACGCGCCAGTCTCCGTGTATCTTAAACACATTTCCTTGACCGGTAAATGCAAGTTTGTAATACGGTAAACGATCAGGGTCTACATCAAAGACAAATTCCATAAACCTATATGTGGGCGTTTGATTATCCTCACCGGCAAAATACCTGTCTAATCGAATTAGCTCAAAGGCTTCATCCAATAAAAACGGCACTCCGAGAACAGGCTGGATGATCTCACCGGCGGGAGAAACGAGTGTAAAAAATGCATCCCCCGGTCCGATGCCTTTGTTTCGTTCCACGTAGCATCCGCCATATTGTACTCGAAGCTGCCCATCTACAATGCCAATATTAGAAAGCCACTGACGCGAATCTCCATGTGGAAGTGTTCCAATATCTCCCGGGGTGAGAACCTGCAAAGAAGCCGGAAGAACTTCAAAGTCGTCTGAGCGAAACACCCCTGAAAACATATAATTCCAACCAAGGGCAATCGTCTCCTTTTCCAAAAGGTCTGTCAGTGACAAATCCATAGGCTTCTCCCTGAACATGTCCGCATGAAAGATGAGACTGCCAATGCCAAGTTCCAATGGGTCTGTAAAGGTTGTTTCCGGATCAGCACTGATTTCGAACTCAATAGCAAAATAAGCGGTACTTGTTATTTCGTCAAAATACAACATCGCTTGACTCATACCGCCGCCATAGCTTACATCAAACCACTTCATGCCGAGAAAGAAGTCGTCGGCAATTGACATATATTGCGCCAGCTGCGCTGCTCCACTCACGTCTTGGACAGATAGGTACATAATCGCCATACCGCCGATCTCCTGCGCACCGATGACCGTCATACGAATCCCTTGATCTTCCGCATATGCACCTATCGGCTCGACAACTTCTGCAAAAGTTGGCTCAAAACGTTCCATAAACCAATCAAAGCCACCCAGTCCCACAGCCAGTGCAGTAGTAGAAACCAGCAATATCACCAGTGCAACCGCTAGGAACGACACACGCCTTTTCACAGGTAACACACGTAACTTTGGCGTGTCCTGTACCTGACGCATCACACGCTCTGCCATATCTGTATGCCTGACTTCAATTTTTGAAAATGCCTCATAAATCTGCTGTTCTTCTCTGTCAAAATGATTTTTGTCCATCTGCATTATTGCACTCCTTTCCCAAAATCCCCTCGGCGTTCATATAGCCCGCCAGCTTCTTCTTTGCCCGCTCGTACTGCTTGCGCAAAGCGGCGGGAGATCTTCCGAAAATTTGCGACAGCTCCTCATAGCTTCGCTCGTCCATAATCCGGCAAAAAAGTATTGCGCGCTCTTTCGCAGACAGTTGCCCCAACGCTTCTAATATCCCATCACTAACCGTCAAATCTGCAAAGGGATCAATTGTCTCTTCCCGGACATTGCCCAGATCTGCCAAAAAGATTGGCTTGCACTTTTTTAGCTGATTCAAGCAGTGCCGATAGGTAATCTTATACAGCCACGCGGACAGATACCGTCCATCAAATGTCTTGCGCTTTTGATAGGCGATGAAAAACACAGCTTGCACAATATCTTCTGCATCTTGATAACTGCCCAAGATACCAGTCGCATAGCGGAGCAATTTTTCGCCATAGGCAGTTACCACCTCACCAAGCTCCGCCTCACCGCCACAGGCAAAGCGGTTTCCCAGATCTCTTTCACACATAGCAGGCTCCTTTCCTTTGATACGTATCTACCATTATAACAAGAGGCGCAGCAAGTTTGTGACGTGGATACAAGATATAGTCGATTAACTTGAAAAATCACCCAATCTTTGCAGTCTATTTTCCGCCCCGCTGCGTTGTCGTCCTTGGCGGGCGGCAGCCCGCCTGCGTCCTCCGCCTTGCAAGACAAAAAATAGCCTTGCAAATATTAGGGCGCTTTTCAAGTTAATCGACTATAATTTTGCACAAAGAAAACCCACATGACCAGTATTGGTGATGTGGGCTCTTCGATGGCGATAAGCGGATATACCTACACAGATTTTCTTCGACGATTTCTATATGCAAAGTAAACGATACCAAAGAAAAATAGCACAATCGAAATCAGTTGTGAGGTTGAAAAGGGACCATATTCTCCTCGTCCAACATCCCCGCGGAAAAATTCGAGCACAAAGCGCATAAGCGGATAGAGCAGTAAGTACAGTCTGGCGCTGAGCCCTACTTTTTGGCTTTTTAAATATACAATAACTAACAAAAGACCCAGACACGCAAGCAGTATTGCCTCAATCAGAGGCGTTGCCAATAAAGACACCTCCGGCGGTGCGCCCAAGGAACTTTGTGGATATCGAATTGCAAACACATGTCCGGCTTCTACCGCAATCCCATAACAACAGCCGGCAAACAGGCAACCAATCCGCCCAATTCCGTGTGCCAGCGCAAGGGCTGGAGCAAATAGGTCAAGCAATGGCAAGACATCCATTTTAAACAGACGGCAGTATAGAAAACTTGCAATCAAACCGCCAATGAGACCACCGTAAAAGACAATGGATCCAAAGGAATGTTGAAACAACACACTGAGCGGATAAGCCCCATACTGCTGCCAGTTGAATAAAATCTCAAACACCCTCATGACAGGACGCAAGGCGTATGCGCCCACAATGCCGCCGCATATTGCAATCAGACCTGTCATAAGCGCATCTTCCGGACTGGTTTGACCTTTCTTCTTTGCAAGCATATAAACCAAAAGCCCTCCTGTCAAAAACGCCAAGAGTGCCATCAGACCAAAGGACGAGAAAGCCCTGCCAAAGACGTTAATGTGCGACCACACGTAAAACACCTCCAACAGGGCTATTTTTAATACACATTTGAACAGCAAGTACTACGATCATACGTTCTTTTAGACCAAAGAAACTATTCCCAGCAGAGCCGCACAAAATGCCCAAAAGATAATAGAAAGCGCCAATGCAATGATAGAGAGTACCATCCCCGCAGTTGCCATGCCGGTAGGAGCACCCATATCTCTTGCTTTTTTCCTTGCGAGAACACCAAGTACAAGACCAACTATGGCTGATAGCGGTGCGATTGGAAATGGAATAAACGGAACGAGTGCGATAATGCCTAAAACCAATGATGCAGTTGCCATTTCTTTCCCCCCTTTGATTGAATTACCTAAGTATAGCATACTTATAACATTTTTTCAATCTTCAAACATCAAATCGTAAATACCGACATGCAAAATGTAAAGATCGACATGTAAAATGCATTGCCCAAGTAAGTGGGCAATGCATTTTATATGTGCTATCTACTTTTGCTTACAACAGCAATCTATACTTAAATTGCAGGACCTATAGGCCCTATGGGGCCTATGGGACCGATTGGTCCTATTACTACCCAATTTCTCGTCTGGCTCACCGTGATAATTCTTGGCTGTGCGCCCGGCGCTTCAACTGTTATGGTTCCAACTCTGGTTTCTGTTGAAGTATTCTCCGCCGCAGTTATTCTAAAGGAGCCATCACCTGTTTGATCACTTGGTACGAAAGAACTCGTCGTAAGCCACTCGTACTCGCTGCTTACAGTCCATGTTCTGTCAGAGCGCACGTGAACAGTAATGCTGCTCTCGAAACCGGGTGTACCCCAGACACTTAGAGATACTGCAAGAGGAACTGCTTCCCCAGCCGCTTGGGTTACAACAATCGTTTGCGGCTCTGCACCTGCTACTGTCACTGTGATTGTTCCCGTTCTTGCCTCAGTGGTCGTATTTGCGGCGGCATCAATTCTAAATCTACCGTTGCCATTGCGGTTCACGGGTGAGAAAGAGCCA
>Ga0123355_10010229_pt1 | contig 14348 bp, 15 predicted proteins | sample TergutEmb28metaG_3_FD_89872 | JGI IMG/M metagenome (GOLD analysis project Ga0123355, IMG submission 89872) | Embiratermes neotenicus P1 segment gut microbial communities from Petit-Saut dam, French Guiana - Emb289 P1 | ecosystem: Host-associated > Arthropoda: Insects > Digestive system > Gut ...
GCCACGATCAGGAAAACCGGGATCAGAGCGAGCCGTACCAGCCCGATCGCGTTCGGGAGGGTCAGCGGGCGCAGTGGCTGATCGGAGCGCGTCGCCTCCGGGTTGGGGCCGGATCGATCGATGCCGAGCAGGCGTCTGGTACTCAGTCGACGCCGCGCCACAGCTCAGCGACCGCCGAGGCCGCACCCTCCAAGGGGAGCGCGCGCGTCTCCCGCCCCCGGCGCACCTGCACCTCGAGCTCGCCCGACTGCAGCGTCCGGCGCCCGACCGTGACGCGCAGCGGGCAGCCCAGCAGCTCGGCATCAGCAAACTTCTCTCCTGGGCCGGCGTCGCGCTCGTCGTAGAGCGTGTCGAGTCCCTCGAACTGCAGCTCGTCGTAGAGCCTGTCGGACAGCTCGCGCTCCTCACTTCCGGGCTTGCCGAGCGTGACCAGATGGATATCGAAGGGGGCCATCGCCCGCGGCCACGAGATGCCCTGCTCGTCGGCGTACTGCTCGATTGCGGCCGCCGCCGTGCGCGCCGGACCGAACCCGTAGCAGCCCATCCAGATCAGCTGGGCTGCCCCGCTCGAGTCAAGGTAGGTGGCTCCGAACGGCTCGGTGTAGCGGACGCCGAGCTTGAAGATGTTGCCGACCTCGATCGCGGGCTCGATACGCACCGCCTGACCAGCGATCGTGTCGCCGGGGGCGACGCTGCGCACATCTGCGCGCTCGAAGTTGAAGTCGCGTCCCGGAACCACCCCGCGCAGGTGGGTGTCGGGGCGGTTGGCGCCGACGACGTAGCCACCGGCATCGGTCGCGACCGCGTCATCAAGCACGATCCGGGCCTGCGCTCCCACCGGCCCGATGAAGCCCGCCGGCCCCAGCTTGTCCTCGATCTCGTCCGCGCGCGCCTGGCGGAACGTGGACCCGAGCGCGAGCGCGAGCTTGATGTCGTTGACGCGGTGGTCCCCGCGGACCACGACGAGCACAAAGCTCTCGTCGCTGAGCAGCACCACCGGGAAAGCCTTCAGCGTTGCGCCCTCGGCAACACCCAGCTGGTCGGCCAGCAGCGCCATCGTGTGCGCGCCCGGAGTGTGCACCTCCTCCGGCGCGTCGAGCGCGGGCGGCAGCACGACGGGCACGGGATCGGCCGAGGCGACCTCGATGTTCGCCGCATAGCCCGGTGCAAGCACCACGTCGTTTTCCCCGGCCGCACATGGCGCCATGTACTCATCGGCGCCGTGCCCGCCCATCATCCCGACGTCAGCCTTGACGCGGTACCACTCGACCCCGCAGCGCTCGAGCATGCGCTCGTACGCCTGCGCGTGCTTGTCGTAGGAGCGCTCCATGCCCTCCGTGTCGCGGTCGAAGCTGTAGGAGTCCTTCATGATGAACTCGCGCGTCCGCAGGACGCCGGCGCGCGGGCGCGGCTCATCGCGCTCCTTGATCTGAAAGTGGTAGAGGATCTGCGGCAGGTCCCGGTAGGAGCGCATCGTCGTGGTGGCATGAGTGGTCACAACCTCCTCGGAGGTCATCCCCAGAACCATGTCGGCGTCGCGGCGATCCTTGAGCTTGAACAGCTCGTCGATCTCGTAGCGGCCGCTGCGCCGCCACAGATCGGCGGGCTGCATGACGGGCATCAGGATCTCCTGACCGCCGATCGCGTCCATCTCCTCGCGCACGATCGCGACGATCCGCTGATGCGTGCGCCATCCGGCCGGCAGCCAGCTCCAGAGGCCGGATCCGACCTGCCGGATCAGGCCGGCACGCACCATGAGCTTGTGGCTGAGTGCCTCCGCGTCGGCCGGTGGGTCACGCTCGGTGGGCAGGAGGTATTCGGATAGGCGGGGCATGGCGAGCAAGCCTACCTACGCGCCTGGCGCACCGGCGTCCGGCCGAGCCGGTGCTCTGATAGAACGGAATCTCCCGAGAGAGACCCCGGAGACAGGAGCGACCATGGCCTTCACCGTCCCAGCACTCCCCTACGCGTTCGATGCGCTCGAGCCCCACATCGACGCGCAGACGATGGAGATTCATCACGACAAGCACCACGCTGCCTACGTGACCAACGGCAACAAGGCGATTGAAGGGACCGAGTGGGCCGAAAAGACCGCTGAGGAGATCCTCACCTCGCCGGGAGCGCTCGAGGTTCCGGCGATCAGGAACAACATCGGCGGCCACTACAACCACACGCTCTTCTGGGAGTCCCTCAGCCCGAGCGGCGGCGGTGAGCCCACCGGCGCGCTGGCCGACGCGATCAACTCAGCCTTCGGCTCGTTCTCCGAGTTCCAGGAGAAGGCGAACGCGGCCGGGGTCGCGCGCTTCGGCTCCGGCTGGTGGTGGCTCGTCGCCGGCGGCGGTGGTGTCGAACTGATCTCGACGCCGAACCAGGACACCCCGCTCATCGACCGCAAGACGCCCCTCGTCGGCGTGGACGTCTGGGAGCACGCCTACTACCTCAAGTACCAGAACCGGCGGCCCGAGTACCTGGCCGCGATCTGGAACGTGATCAACTGGGACAAGGTCGCGGAGCGGTTCGCCGCTGCGTAGGTCCTGGGTCAGAGAGGCCCCTGGGCCCTTTCCTCCGCAGCCTGGTTAGAGGCAAGGCTGCTTCGGGCAGGACCCAGGGGCCTCCTCCTTGACACGAGCGCCATGCTGAAGGCATGCGAGTCGAAGTCACGGACAACACCGCGCGGGAGCGCTACGAGGCGATCGTCGACGGGGAGCTTGCCGGCTTCGCCCAATACCAGCTGCGCGACGGAGAGATCACCATCTACCACACGGAGGTCGACCCGAGATACGAGGGCCAGGGTGTCGGCAGCCAGCTTGTGCACATGGCGCTCGACGACATCGCCGACCGCGGCCTGGAGCTGGTGCCGCTGTGCCCGTTCGTCGCCGCCTACGTGCGGCGGCACGCCGACGAGTATCTCGACCTGGTGCCCGCGCGCATGCGCGAGAAGGTGCACGCTCGCAGCTGAGCGTGAGCAGCGGTAGCGGAGCGGTGAGATGCGGTCAGGCGCGCGTGAAGCGGCGCCCGGCCACGGGCGAGACGGACTCGTCCAGCTGCACGGCGTCCCGCTGTGAGGCGTCCGGCTGCACGATGTCCGGAGCGTCGGCCGCTGCCGCAGCCTCGAGCGCGGCCAGGCGTTCGGGCGTCATCGCGGTGTCGTCCTCGTTCTCGGCCAGCCACTGCCGCGCCGCGGCCGCGCTGGCCTCGTCGACCACCACGCGCTTGCCGGCCGCGTAGTACTTGTCGATCTCGACGAACAGCTCATCGACCAGGTTCCCGGTCTCGACCTTGCGGATCATCTCGCCCTTGGCGTAGATCGCGCCGGCGTCCTTGGCCCCGGTGATGCCGAAGTCCGCATGGCGCGCCTCGCCGATGCCATTGACCGCGCAGCCGAGCACGGACACGACGATCGGATCCTCGTAGTCCTCCAGGCGCCGCTCGACCTCGGCGACGACGGAGTCCATGTCGAACTGCAGCCTCCCGCAGGTCGGGCACGCGATCAGCTCCGGCCCCTTCCGCCGCAGGCGCAGCGCCTTGAGGATCTCCCAGGCGACCTTCACCTCCTCCTCGGCATGGAAGGTCGAGAGCGAGATCCGGATCGTGTCGCCGATGCCGTCGGCCAGCAGCGTTCCGAGCCCGACCGCCGACTTCAGCGAGCCCGACCACTTGGTGCCGGCCTCGGTGACGCCGAGATGCAGCGGGTACGGGATCCGCTGCGACAGCATCCGGTTGGAGTGGATCGTGTTGGGTACGCTCGTCGACTTCATCGAAACCTTGAAGTCCGTGAACTCGAGGCGCTCCATCAGGTCGACGAACTCGGTGGCCGCGGTGACGAGCGCCTCGACCGGGTTCTCGTACTCCAGATCGCGCAGGTGCGCGGGCAGCGACCCGGAGTTGACGCCGATGCGGATCGGCGTGCCGAGCTGCTTTGCCTTGGCGACCACCTCGGCGACCTTGTCGGCACCGCCGATGTTGCCGGGGTTGATGCGAATGCAGTGGGCGCCGGCGTCGAGCGCCTTCAGCGCCAGCGTGTAGTTGAAATGGATGTCGGCGATGATCGGGATCGGCGACTCGCGCACGATCGTCCTGAGCGCCTGCACATCCTGGTCGCGCGGAACGGCGCAGCGGACGATGTCAGCGCCGGCCTCGGCGACGCGCCTGATCTGCGCCAGCGTCGCCTCCAGGTCGGCGGTCTCTGTCTTGGTCATGGTCTGAACGGCGACCGGCGCGCCGCCGCCGATCGGGACGCCGCCGACGTGGATCTGGTTCTTGGAGGCCATTGCCAGGCAGTCTAGAGATCGACCGCGCCTGACTCGGATCGGCGAGACTTAAACGATGGAGGCAGGCGCTGAACTGGTGGCCCGTGCGCGGCTGATCTGCGGCGAGCAGCACGTGATCACCGCTCCTGCCGCGCTCTCCGTCTTCCGCTCGGACGGCCTGCGGCGCGAAGGGCCGCTGCCGCTGGCGGCGATCCTGCCGGGCGGCGCGCCCGAGGTCACCAGCGTCGTCGCGGCATGCGTGGCCACGGGCATGCCCTACGCGGTCCGCGGCGCCGGCACGAGCGACCGCGGCGGGGCGCTGCCCGTCGCCGACGGCGTCCTGATCGTGCTCACGCGCATGCGGCGGATGGTCGCAGCGAGCGCGGCCGACGACGAGATCACCGTCGAGCCCGGCGTGCCGCCGGCCGCCCTCGGGCAGGCGGTGCAGGCGGCGCGCTGGTTCGAGGGACCTGACCCGCCGATCGGGACCGTCGGCGGGCACATCGCCGAAACCCCCGGCATCACCAACGTCGGCGGCCTCGATGTCGTCCAGCCCGACGGGAGGTTCGTGCGCCTGCGGGCGCGCGATCCCGGCTATGACCTGATCGGCGCGTTCCCCGGATCGCGCGGCAGGGCCGGGATCGCGGTCGCGATCACACTGCGAGCGCTGCCGCCAGGGTGACACACCTATGAGCGCAAGCACGGCGAACGGCAGCGTCATACCGCGCAGCCTCAGTGAGGCCGCCGCCGCGCTTGCGGGCGCGGCGGCGCGGAAGCGACCCGTGCGGATCGTCGGCGGCGCCACCAAGCTCGGCTGGGGCGGCATCCCGCCTCCGGACGCATTGCAGTTGCAGACAGCCCATCTGGATCGCGTCGTCGTCCAGGGAGACGGCGAGACGGCCACGCTCTCGGCCGGGACGCCGCTCGTGCGCGCGCAGGCGATCCTCGCGCGCAGCGGGCGGATGTTCGCCGCAGACCCGCACCTGGGCCTTGGCCAGCGCCCCGCCGCGACCGTCGGCGGCGTCATCGCCACCGCCGACAGCGGCCCGCTCAGCCACCGTTACGGCCCGGTGCGCGACCAGGTCATCGGCATCACGGCCGCGATCAGCGACGGCACCCTGATCCGCACCGGCCCGCGCAGCAGCGCACAGCAGGACGGCTACGACGTCGCGAAGCTGCTGACCGGCTCCTACGGGACGCTCGGGGTGATCCTCACGGTCGACGTGCGCCTGCGCCCGTTGCCCACTCAAACCGCGACGGCACTCGGCTCGAGCGCCGATCCCGATGCGCTGCAGCGGGCGGTCACGGCGATCGGGGCCGCTCATCCTGGCCTCGAGGCCTTCGATGTCGCGTGGCGGGAGGGTCGCGGCGGCCTGCTCGCCCAGCTCACCGGATCCGAAGCCAGCGTCCGCGCGGAGGCCGTCGCCGAGACGATGTCCGGGTGCGGGCTGGAAGCCGCACCCGTGCGCGCTATTGATGCGGACCTGTGGGCGCGCCAGCGGGCCGGACAGCGCTCGGCTGAGCGCGCGGTCATGCGCGTGCACGCTCGCCGCGAGGAGCTGAGCGCGGTGCTCGCGCTCGCGGACGAGGTCGGCGCGACGCTGGTCGGCCGAGCCGCACTCGGCATCGCCTACCTCGCCCTCGGTGTGGACCGGATCGCGGCCGCGCGCACCGGCCTGCCGGCGGGCACACCGGCCGTGGTTACCGACATCCCCCCTGCTGCCCGGGGAGCGGTGGATGCATGGGGTGTCACAAGCGGACCCCAGCTGGAGCTGATGCGCGCCGTCAAGCAGCGCTTCGATCCGGCTGGGATTTGCAACCCGGGCATCTTCGTGGGCAGCATCTGACGATGAGCTGCACGCACTGCGGGCTCTGCCTCGAGAGCTGCCCGACCTACACCCTCTGGGGCACGGAACCCGAGTCCCCGCGCGGCCGCATCGTCCTGATCGAGGATGCGCTCGCTCCGGTGGGCACGGCCACGGCCGAGATGGCGGCGCACATCGACTCCTGTCTCGGCTGCATGGCCTGCATGAGCGTCTGCCCCGAGGACGTGCCCTATCCGGACCTCCTGGCCGCAGCTCGCAACATGATCGAGCGTGATGTCCCCCGTCCGAGCGCGGAGCGGGTCCGCCGCCGCGCCGCGCTCGCAGCGCTCCCGCGCTCCGGGCGCCTCAACCGCCTCGGCGGCCGGCCCATCCCCCACTACACACCCGCTCAGGGCGGGTCGCGTGGGCGCGTCGGTCTGCTGCTCGGCTGCACCCAGCGCGCCGAGCACGGCGCGATCCACGACGCCGCGCTCGCCGTGCTCGCGGCCGAGGGCTATGAGGTGATCGCCCCAAGGCTGCCGGAGTGCTGCGGCGCGATCGAGCTGCACAGCGGTGCCCGCGCGCACGGGCTGCGCCGCGCGCAGGCTACGATCGCCGCCTTTGCCGCGGTCGGCGGCGTCGACCGGATCGTCACCAGCGCCGGCGGCTGCGGGGTCGCGCTCAAGGATTACGGCCGGCTGCTCGGCACGCCGGAGGCGCGGGCGTTCAGCGCCCTGGCGCTCGACATCCACGAGTTGCTCGCGCGAGCGCCGCTGCGCTCGCGCATCGGCCCGCTCGCAGTCCGGATCGCATACCACGACTCCTGCCAGCTGCGCCACGGCCAGGGGCTCGCCGACCTCCCGCGAGAGCTGCTCAGGCGCATCCCCGGCGTCGAGCTCGTCGCGGTCCCCCCGACGGCCGGGGCGTGCTGCGGCGCGCCCGGGATCTACCGTTTCGCCGAGCCGGAGGCGTCAGCGCAGCTCGCGCGACGGCAGGCCGAGGCGATCGTCACGACCGGCGCCGCGATGGTGGTTACCGGCGACCACGCCTGCATCGGCCAGCTCCGCCGCGCCCTGCGCGCGCTCGGCCATCCGCTCCCCGTAAAACATCCGGTGGAGGTGCTGGCGGAGGCGGTCAGGGCCGGCCGCCGCAGCAGCGGCGCGGCGGCCGGGAACTAGGTCCCGAGCCCGTTGCCGGCGAGCCCGGAGATGTCGTTGCTGATGCCGATGAAGAAGAGGATGGCGATCAGCGCGATCCCGACGAAGCTCGCGCGCTCCATCACGACCCACGGGATCCGGCGGCCGCGGATCTTCTCGGCCAGCGCCCAGAAGATGTGGCCGCCGTCCAGCGGCAGGAACGGGAACAGGTTGATGATCCCGAGCGAGAGTGAGATCAGCGCGAGGATCTGGATACCCGAATAGAAACCGCTCGAGATCTCCTGCTCGGTGATCGTGTAGGCGCCGACGAAGCTGTGGAACCCCTTGCGGTATCTCGGCTTGTAGATCTGGGCGATGTGACTGACGGTCGTCTTGGTCACCCACCACAGCCGCGTGACGCTGAGCTTGGCGGCCTCGAGCACGCCGTAGGGGGCTGTCTTCACCCCGAAGCCGAAGCCGACCAGCATCTCCTTGTAGCGGGCGCTCCAGCGCGGGCGCACGTGCAGCGTCTTCAGCTCGCCGTCACGGCGCACCACGATCGTGGCAGCGGTGGTCGCCTCGCAATTGTCCGCGCGGGCACCGCCGGCGCAGGTGTGCTTGGCGATCGCGTCGTGAAACTGCGTGGGCCCACCGGTGACGCCGTCCACCGACACAATCCGGTCGCCGAGCTTCAGGACACCGTCGGCGGCGCTGCCGACGGTGATCGCCGCGACGTTGTTCGTGGCCACCGGCTGCCCGTGACGGTCGGTCACCTGGTGCGTCTGGCCGCCGAGGAAGTACACCCAGGCCAGGACGATCGCCAGCACGATGTTCACCGCCGGCCCGGCGGCGATCACGACGATCCGCTTCCACGGCGGCTGATTGATGTAGGCCCGTGCCTCGACCTCGGGCTCCTCGAGCACCTCGAGCGGGGACATACCGGTGATCTTCACGTAGCCGCCGAGCGGGATCACGCCGATGCCGTATTCGGTCTCCCCCACACGCCGCTTCCAGAACATCGGCCCGAAGAACAGCGAGAAGCGCTCGACGCGCATGCCGACGGCCTTCGCGGCGACGAAGTGGCCGGCCTCGTGCAGGATGATCAGCAGCGCGAAGCCCAGAAACGCGAGGACGTAGGCCATCAGCTCAGTGTGACAGCCGCGCGACGGCCTCCGACGCGGCCGTGCGTGCCTGAACGTCGGCGTCCATCAACGAGTCGAACGAATGCACGGGCTGGGTGGGCATGGCGGTGAGGGTCTCCTCGATCACTGCGGCGATCTCCAGGAAAGCGAGCTTCCCTAAGAGGAAGGCATGAACCGCCACCTCATTGGCGGCGTTGAGCGTGCACGGCGCCGTGCCGCCGGCGATGCCCGCCTGGCGCGCCAGCCGCAGGCAGGTGAACGTGTCGAGGTCCGGCGGCTCGAACGTCAGCGAGCCCACGGATGCGAGGTCGAGCGCCGGCAGCGGCACCTCGGCGCGGTTGGGGTGATGCAGGGCGTAGGCGATCGGGACGCGCATGTCCGGGTAGCCGAGGTGGGCGAGCGTGGCGCCGTCGCACAGCTGGATCAGGCTGTGAACGATGGACTGGGGGTGCACGACGACGTCGATCTGGTCGTACGGGGTGCCGAACAGGTGGTGGGCCTCGATCACCTCCAAGCCCTTGTTCATCAGGGTCGCGGAGTCAATCGTGATCTTCCCGCCCATCGACCAGGTCGGATGCGCCAGCGCCTGCTCGACCGTCACCTGTTCGAGCTCCGCACGCGTACGCCCGCGGAACGGCCCACCGGAGGCCGTCAACAGCAACCGGTCGATCGTGCCCGCAGACTCACCAGCGATCAGCTGGTACAGCGCCGAGTGTTCGGAGTCGACCGGCAGGATCTCCGCGCCGGTTGCCTCCGCCAGCTGCGTGACCAGCTCACCGCCGACGACCAGCGACTCCTTGTTGGCGAGCGCGAGGTCGATCCCCTCGCCGAGCGTGGCTACGGTCGCCAGCAGCCCGGCGGCGCCGACGATCGCGTTCAGCACCATCTCCGCCCCGGAGCCGGTGACCAGATCAACCAGGCCGTCAGGGCCCGCCAGCACCTCCCCCCCGGTCCACTCCTCGGCGGCACGCGCGGCCGCGTCCGGGTCGGCCAGCGCGATCCGGCTCACACCTAGCCGGACCGCCTGCTCGACCAGTTGCGGCCAGTCACTGCCGGCGCTGAGACCGACGAGTTGCAGATCGCCGTTGGAGCGCGCGACGACATCCAGCGCCTGCGTGCCGATCGAGCCCGTGGAGCCCAGGATGACGAGTCGGCGCGCCATGCGAGGGCTACCGCGCCGGGATGTGGATCGCGATGAAGTAGCCGACGATGATCGTGAAGATGATCGCGTCGAGCCGGTCGAGCGCGCCGCCGTGGGCGCCGAACAGGCGGCCGGCATCCTTGGTGCCGGCATCGCGCTTGATCAGCGACTCGAACAGGTCGCCGAGCGGCCCGAAGATCGCGATCGCGACACCGAGCAGCAGCGCGGCGCCGTGCGAGAGCCAGGCCTCCTGGTAGAGGCCGGCCACGACGACCGCGACGATCGTGGCGAGCGCACCGATCCCCAGGCCCTCGACCGTCTTCTTGGGCGAGATCGCCGGCGCCATTGGGTGGCGTCCGAACATGCGCCCGCCCAGGTAGGCGGCGGTGTCGCCGACGAAGGTGCCGATCATCACGTCGATCACGATCCCCTTGCCGACGTGCGGGACCTGCCGCAACAGCACCGCGAAGGCGAACGCGAAGCCGATCCAGATGATCCCGAGCAGAGTGGCGGCGATCGTCAGCGTGGCGTCCGCGGTGTGGCCGCGCGCCATGATCGCCAGAAGGACGAGCGGCGCCCCGGCGCAGGCGGCGCCGGCGACGTAGGCTGGCGTGTGGCCGTAGCGGGCGGCCACGCACATCCCGGCGACGACCACGAACCCGACGACCGGCACCGGGCGCCAGTCCGGCAGCATGCGATACAGCTCGCTGAGGCACGCGAACGCGAGCAGCACCATCAGCAGCATCCAGCCGATGCCGCCGATGTCCACGAACACGATCGCCAGGACGGCCGCCGGGACGGCGACGAGCACTCGCGAGAGCAGGTCAGAGCGCTTGCGTGGTGGCTGTGAGTCCGCGCTTCGGCGGGGCGGCGGCTGCGCTGCACGACGGGCCTGCGGCATCAGCGGCCACCGAAGCGCCTGTGGCGCGATGCGTACTCCGCGAGGCTCGAGGCGAACGCATCGCGCGTGAAGTCCGGCCACAGTTCGTCGCGAAAGACGAACTCCGAGTAGGCCGATTGCCAGGTCAGGAAGTTCGAGACCCGCTGCTCGCCGCTGGTACGAATGATCAGGTCGGGGTCATGCATCTCGGGTGCGTACAGGAGACGGCGGAAATCATCCTCGTCACCGTCCGTGAAGGCGCGGGCGGCGTCGAGGATCTCGGCCCTTCCACCGTAGTTGAAGGCGACGAACAGCGTGATCCGGTCGTTCTCCGCGGTCTCAGCCTCGGCCCATCGCATCTTCTCGATCAGCCGCGCGGAGACCGGCGCGGACCGCCTGCCGATGAAGCGCATGCGCACCCCCTCGGCCTTGAGCTCCGGAGTCTCCGTGTCGATCCGCCGCGCGAACATCCGCATCAGGCCCGAGACCTCGGCCTTCGAGCGTGTCCAGTTCTCGGTCGAGAACGAGTACACGGTCAGCTCCTTGATCCCGAAGCTGACCGCGTCGCGCAGGCGCTCCTTGAGCACATCGGCCCCGGCCTCGTGCCCCCTGATCGCGGGGAGCCCGCGCTCCTTGGCCCAGCGCCCGTTGCCGTCGGTGATGATCGCGACGAAGCGCGGTCCGTCAGCGCCCTCATCCGGCGCAGCGTCCTCGCTCACGTCAGACCTCGAGGATCTCTTCTTCCTTGAGCTTCAGGAGCTCGTCCAGCTCGGTTACACGTGAATCGGTGACCTTCTGCAGCTCGCCCTCGGCGCGGTGCTCGTCGTCGGAGCCGAGCTCGCCGCCGTCCTTGAGCTCGCGAAGGTCCTGCATCACGTCGCGGCGCACGTTGCGGATCGCGACCCGGCCCTCCTCGGCGATATGTCGCACCACCCTCACGAGCTCCTTGCGGCGCTCCTCGGTCAGCTCCGGGAGCATCAGCCGGATCAGAGCTCCGTCGTTGGACGGCGTGAGGCCGATGTCGGACTCGAGGATCGCCTTCTCGATCGACTTGATCGAGCTCTTGTCGTAGGGCTGGATCGAGATCAGCCGAGGCTCGGGTGCGTTGATCGTCGCCAACTGCTTGAGCGGCGTGACGGCGCCGTAGTAGTCGACGTTGACGCGGTCCAGCAGCGCCGGGCTGGCACGCCCGGTCCGCACCGAGCTGAACTCGTGGCGCGTCGAATCGACGCACTTGTGCATGCGCTCGCGCGCATCGTCGAGGAGGCCTGAAACCAGATCGTCTTCACTCATAGCTCGCCATCACTCATGTCTCGATGAGGGTTCCCACCCGTTCACCGGACACTATCCGGTTGATGTTGCTGCTGTCGGCCATGTTGAAGACGATGATCGGCAGGTTGTTGTCCATGCACAGGGCGAATGCCGTCGAGTCCATCACCTGGAGGCCCTGGGTGAGCGCCTCCTTGTGTGTGAGCTCAGGGATGAAGCGGGCGTCGGGGTTCTTGCGCGGGTCGTCGCTGTAGACGCCGTCGATCCCGTTCTTGGCCATCAGCACAACCTCCGCGTGAAGCTCGGCGGCGCGCAGCGCCGCGGCGGTATCGGTCGTGAAGAACGGGTTGCCTGTGCCCGCCGCGAAGATCACGACGCGGCCCTTCTCGAGATGCCGTACGGCGCGCCGGCGGATGTAGGGCTCGGCAACCTCGGAGATCGTGATCGCGGACTGTACCCGGGTGGGGATCTCGCCCTTCTCGAGCGCGTCCTGCAGCGCCAGCGCGTTCAGCACCGTCGCCAGCATTCCCATGTAGTCACCGGTCGCCCGGTCCATACCGCGGGCGGCCGCGGCGAGCCCCCGGTAGATGTTGCCGCCGCCGACCACGACCGCGACCTCCACTCCGCGACGGTGGATCGTGGCGATGTCCTGGGCGATCGCCTGCACGCGCGCCGGGTCGGTGCCGTAGTCGAGGTCGCCCATCAGGGCCTCGCCGGACAGCTTCAAAAGCACCCGCCCGTAGGCGGGTGCGGTGCCGTTTGTCTGGGTCGTCACCCGAGGGAGACTATTGCTATTCGCCGACGGCGAAGCGTGAAAAGCGGCGGATGATGACGTTCTCGCCGGTGTCCGACGCCAGCTTGGCCCGGATCTCCTCGATCGTCTTGCCGCCGTACTTCTCCTCGTTGACGTGCTTCTGGCGCAGCAGCACAACATCCTCGAGCCACTTGTTGACCGAGCCTTCGACGATCCGCTCGCGCACGTTCTCGGGACGGTCGGCGGCCTTCTCGGTCGCGACGCGCACCTCGCGCTCACGATCCTCGGCCGGCACCTCGTCGTCGGTGATCGCCAGCGGGCTGGCGGCCGCGATGTGCAGTGCCAGGTCCTTGGCGAACGCCACGAAGTCATCGTTGCGGGCGACGAAGTCTGTCTCGCAATCGACCTCGACGAGAACGCCGATCGGCTTGCCGCCGGCCACGTGCACGTAGCTCTGGACGGTGCCCTCGGTCGCCTCGTTGCCCGCCCGCTTGGCGGCCTGGGCCTCGCCGCGTGCGCGCAACAGCTCGACGGCTCGGTCGATGTCGCCGTCAGCCTCCGCCAGAGCGTTCTTGCAGGCCATCATCCCCGCGCCGGTGCGGTCGCGAAGAGCCTTCACGTCAGATGCGGTGATCGCGCTCAACTCAGTTCTCCTCTGAGGTCTCAGTCTTCGTCTCGGTCTCGGCTGCGGGCTCGGCGGGAGCCGCAACCTCCGTCTCGGTCTGCGCTGCGGGCTCGGCGGGAGCCGCAACCTCCGTCTCGGTCTGCGCTGCGGGCTCGGCGGGAGCCGCAACCTCCGTCTCGGTGAGGATCGGGTCGGTGTCCTCGACCGAAGCGGGCTCGGCCGCTGCCTGCTCCACGGCCTCCTCGACAGCGGCGGCGCGGGCACCGGGGGTGTCCTCCTGCGCAGCGGCGGCCGCAGCCTCGGTGGCGGCCAGCGTCTCGGCAGCGTTGGCGGCAGCCTCGGCCTCCGCGCGCGCCTTGGCCTCGGCCTCAGCGGCAGCGGCTGCGGCATCAGCCGCGGCCTTCGCCTCAGCCTCGGCCGCGGCGGCAGCGTCGGCCGCAGCCTTCGCCTCAGCCTCGGCGGCAGCCGCAGCGGCAGCCTCCTCACGGGCCTTCTCCTCGGCCGCGCGGCGCTCGGCCTCCTCGGCCTCGCGCCTGGCGCGCTCCTCGGCCTCCTTGCGCTCACGCTCGAGGCGGGCCCTCTCCTCCTCGGCCTTGAACACGCCGTAGGACTCGGCGACCACATCGCCGATCGCCCGCGTGATCGCGGCGCAGGAGCGGATCGCGTCGTCGTTGCCCGGGATCACGAAGTCGATCCCCTCGGGGTCGCAGTTGGTGTCGACCAGGCCGATGATCGGGATCCGCAGGCGCTGGGCCTCCTTGACGGCGATCGCCTCGGTCTTGAGGTCGATCACGAACACCGCATCGGGCTGGCGCTGCATGTTCTTGACGCCGCCGAGGTTCGCGCGCAGCTTCTCGAGGTCGGCCAGCGCGGCCATGCGCTCGCGCGTCGGCAGCAGCTGCAGCTGTCCCTCGGCCTCGTAGCGCTCGAGGTCATGCAGGCGCCTGATGCGTCCTGAGATCGTCTGGAAATTCGTCAGCAGCCCACCGAGCCAGCGGTGGTTGACGTACGGCATACCGGCCGCCTCAGCGGTGTCCTTGATCGCGTCGCGAGCCTGCTTCTTGGTGCCGACGAACATCACGGTGCCGCCGCGCCGGGCGATCTCTGACGCAAACTGCTGCGCCTGCTGGAGCAGCTGATCGGTCTGCTCGAGATCGATGATGTAGATCCCGTCGCGCTCGCCGAAGATGAACCGGCGCATCTTCGGATTCCAACGCCGCGTCTGGTGGCCGAAGTGAACACCGGCCTCCAGCAGCTCTCTGATTCCTACCTGAGCCACTTGTAACTCCCTTGATGAAATTGGTGAAAAAACCACCGCCGGCCGCTATCTGGTCGCGACTCCGGAC
>Ga0123355_10010230_pt1 | contig 14345 bp, 5 predicted proteins | sample TergutEmb28metaG_3_FD_89872 | JGI IMG/M metagenome (GOLD analysis project Ga0123355, IMG submission 89872) | Embiratermes neotenicus P1 segment gut microbial communities from Petit-Saut dam, French Guiana - Emb289 P1 | ecosystem: Host-associated > Arthropoda: Insects > Digestive system > Gut ...
GTGGTTGTGTGTTGGTGGGTTGTTGTGTTGGTGTGTTTGGGTGGGTTTGGGGTTTTGTTGTTTTGTTGTTTTTTTTGGGTTTGTTGTGGTTGGGGTGGGGGGGGGGGGGGGGGGGGGGGGGGGGGGGGGGGGGGGGGGGGGTGAAGAGCTGTGGAGGTGTGACATTTTTTGTCCTTGGAGAGAACCTTCTTCTTCCTTTCCTTCAGTGAATCTATAAGAGGCTTTGATAACCTGCACAGGAGCCTGTCCTCCCCTGTTCATGATGTCAGAGTTAAACTCCATCACTGTTTTTTCCTTATAAGCCAGTCCTTGCACCTGGATTTCTTGACCATGATGGTGGTGTCATTCAGCATGATGTGATGGTTCAAGTCAGCAGTGCCATGGTTGACTTCTCAAGTGTACACAGTCACGTTTGACTTTAAACACCATCATTATGTTTAATGTTGGTGTTCAAACATCCTGCTCTCAAGGCATTCAAAAGTCTGTCCAACATATATAGTCCTACTCTTACAGGAGATGGTATATAAACTTGATATCTGGAGACCAGAGGTTTACAGCATTCCCTGGGAGTGTGGAGGGGTGTACAGTGGAGAAACTGGTGGGGTCATAAAAAACAGGTTCAGCAAATACACCATCACATTTAACTTTATCCATTGAAGGGATCAAAGATGAGTTTGGGTGTTACCAGCCAAGTGACACTTGAAAATGTAAATAAATTCAATGCTTAAGTTCTGAATTCATTTAACAAATATTCTAAAATGTAGTTTGTATTTCATAGAAGGTGGTCTGGGATAGCTAGTCAGTATAGCAACTTGGTACAGGCTAGACAGTCCAGGCATCGAATCCCTGTGAAAGCCAGATTTTTGGCACCTGTCCAGACCAGCCCTCAGAGACACCCAGCCCCAATAAAATGGGTACTGGGTCATTCCCAGGGGGTAAAGCAGCCAGGATGTGTCATTCAACACCCATGCCCACCTAGCACAAAGGTTAAAGAAGGAGTAGAATGATACTTATACTCCCCCTCTGTGCCTTCATGGCAGGTTAAAGGGTGGACTTCACCTTACCTCTACTTCACAGAAAGCAGGAAGTCCTACCAATGAATGTTGTTCAAGGAAATAATTATTCATTACTCTGAAAGCCATACACATGCAATAAGCATATTCTGTGGGCAAAACACAAGGTTTTTAAATGTTAAAGTAGATGTCACACAGTAAACATGATGTTTTAAAGGGATAAACTGTATAAAACTTTAAAAACTTCCCATGTTTCCTCTATTGGGATGCCCTGCAGTAGAGAAGTGACAGACTATGGAATAACAGGAGTGGCAATGGATAGGTGCATTTATCAGAATTGGCTTAGGTGTTTCATGACTCTACTTATCCAGCATACCCCACTAAAAATCATACCTCTCCATAAGCCTTACAGCAAAGCTCTGTGATTAACACCTGAAACGCAATACAACGTTGTCACGGGCAAAACATACAATACAACAACCTGCCAATCTGCCAGTAACATGTTTAAACTTATGGTTCAGTTATCACATTTGGATGAAATTTTGCATGGCAGACACTTGAACTTTGTTACAAAACATAAGTTTGGGTGCTAATAAATAAATATATAGAATGAATTTCTAGGGACATTTTCCTATATGCAAATATGTGAAAGCAGGTCTTTACAAGGTTAACTATTCTATGTAAGTTATATTAGTATAAATAAAAACAATAATTAAATGAAACTTTAAAGTTAGTGTTTACTCATTGTTGTAAGTCTAGCAATTTTAAAACATACAAAAACCTTGGAAATCTATATATCCTCTGGGAATAAGCAATTCTAAACATGAGACAAAGGCTACAGCAGAATTTCAATCTAACACATACACTTTTAACTTCAGGTAATGAGATGAATTCAGATCCTTCTTAAACCACAGCAAAAGAAACAAAAATTCTCATATGCCAGAACAGTAACAAACAGCATGTCATTGAACACCTTTACTGAGTGGATTTTAACACATAACAAATTCAACTTAACCAGCTCCTGACCTTTGTGAAGAAGGTTTGCTCTTACACTGAGACCAACACTGAACCCAATACTGGGAAAAGATTTCAGGTTCTCACAGCAGTGACATTGAAGGTTAAATTTTGAGAGGGAATGTAATGCTAGCATTTATTGTGTAATTCCCCACACTTCAAATGATCATAGTAACTGTCTATTCATGGTGAAGCAGTCCTTGGAACTACACACCAGATGATAATGGCACATCCCAGGAGAAATGAATCTCAATTTTGTTAATCTACATAACCAAAATGTTCAAGTATCAGTTAATACTATCTCCCCTTTCCATGAATAGTGTCCAAGTGGTCACTTTCCCAGATATGTCTGCACTAAAATAATTCTGTATGAGTGCTTTCTTGCCTCCATCTTAATGAGATTCATATCCTGCTAATCAGCAGCTTCTTGACTCAAGTGACAAACCAGTTCAACACATTTTAAAAACACATGAGGCACATAAAACACTGAAGAACAGATACAAAAAATATTCAGTCAAGAAGGACAGCTTCAATTTGAAATAGGAATAACACACCTTACAAAAAATAAAAAATTAGAATCAAAACATTGAACTTCATAATCCACCACTACAAGCTTCCACACACACTTTGTACAAGTTAACCCTTTAAAGATGCAGTAAAAACGGTTTCATTTAAAAACCCAGGTCATACTGTGCAGTAAACACTTTCCAACTCAGTTATAAAAACCTATCAATTTATGTTATACAGGGCAAATTCGCTGTTTCCTCCGAGCTAAATACAAAACACATAAATACAGTGTGGGCAGAATATACAATTTTTTAATGTTAAACCTGTTGGTGCATCGAGTACAGTTGGCTTTAAAAGGTTGTTTATTGAACAGAAGATCAACACGCAACCAGGATTAAAACATACTACAGCTGAATTAAAACAGTTTTAAATGACTATAAAAAGAAACACTCAATAATACCTACTGTGATAACATTTTTTAAAAGAAACTTCAGGATCCAAAAATTGTAAATTATGAGACCTCATAATCTAGCGGATAACATAAGCTGCACTTATACCTGTAACATCCTATTTGTATACAAAGCCTGATGATGATCTGTGTACAGGATCAAAACATGCAGCTTAACAGTTTGAACTAAAACAAGGGCTGTGCTTGCATTGGCCCAGAGTTTGTACAAGTAAAAGCACAACAGGATGATAGTCATAAAAGCAAAGTGAAATAAATAGACTGAATATGCAAGATGGATGGAGGCTTTACTATTAGCAGTGTTAACTCTGTAGAGAGATAATTAGTTGCAGACCCCAAATTTCAGTAATATAGACATTCCCTGCCAATGATAATTTTTTATGCCACAGACACTAAAGAAAACATCCCAAGTTTCAACCACAAGGTATCAACTACTTACAACCAAAGTTTGCATACAATAATGCAAGTATGAAGAATCACACAAAGGTGTTACTCTGGCATGCAATTTTACAAACTTCTCTCTTTTCAAATAAAGAGTCCACAATAAGTCCTGGTGCTTAGCCTACAGTTAAAAATACCTGGCAATGTAGGTGCTAAACTCAGAAGAACTGCATGCTTGTCCATTTGCTCACAACTCTTTCCATAATCTATTTTTAAAAATACAATGACACAATTCCCATGCTACAAATGATAAGTAAAGTAATAATGATGAAAGAAAGCAGGAATGACTGACTTAAAGTTGAAACAATTCACTACAATCTAGCTGCATTGCTAAGTTGGACTGTATTACTGCCAGAGTCCTTATTTACACAAAGCACAACACAACCAAACAAGCACTAACATTCACAACACACTGCTCATTTCTTCTTCTTTGGGTGCCATTATGCCGTGAGAACATTCCCATGAGACAAGTTGCAAGGAAATGAAGCCTTCTTTGTTCATGCCATGCATGATAAACCTATACCTTATAATATACTAATGGCTACTAAAGTAAATTAAGTAACCGGTTTGTGTTCCATTCTGAAAATTAAAAGCAGAATTTTATCAAAATCTGTATAAGCTTTACTGGTGTTTTGGAAGAATGATGTTCTTTCACAATGTTGAAGATCTTTTACCAATACATGGCATTACACCCCAAATGACTTGAATCTTCTTGAACACTATTGCGAACAACTCAAATGTTGCTAAAATGCAAATACTGTATGCACACATATGCAAGCAGGTCGCTCTCTTTAATCTGGCTCCCTCAGAACATGGCAGGTGCTGGACCACAGAATTTTCCAAATCATGGGTAATCAGCATATGTCTGTATCAAAACACCTTACACAGGATTACATAAAATAAAGTGTTACTGTTGTACACAATTTTAACAAACTGGCACAAGGCAATAAGTAGAGGAAGCATAAAAAAGGATGCATGCAAAAGAAGTATTTAATTTTAATTGAGTTTTAATGTACAAGAACAAAGAATTAGCAAGTAAAGCAGAAAACACAAAATAATGTGGCAAATGTATTTACCCCAAATTGTACCTGAATTCCATGTGCAAAGTGTAATGTTTCAGGTTACTTCTAATGCAGATTGCAGTGAAGTTACACATGAAACATTGGCTGGGATGGCATCTGGAGTCCCTACTGCGATAAGTTAAGTTGTATAAATACTTGTCTTCGAAGATTAAAGAATTAGGTTAACTTCAATCGCTTTAGAAAAGAAGTGAAATTAGCTTTGTTGAATAACTTGTTTTACACGCTTGAAGAGCTTTTACAGGCCAAGTGAGTGCAGTAGTGCTGTTAAAAGTTGTTTCTCATCGGTAAGTAATATTTTAATTAACAGAGATATTGCATTGAAATTTAAACGGACAATTAGTTTTCAGTACTTTAATGCTGTACTCTATTTATAACTAAGATTCTTCCAACACTGTGTATATTATATTAGTATGTAAGTAACAATGTCTATATCCACAGGATTGTATCCTAATTTGGATTTATAGAATGCAAATAAATTACAATTACAATCGGTGATGTTTGTGGTTCCTTTTTTGACAAATCCCAAGTTACAATGTAACAGAATGGTTGTTAAAAAGTTATATACAATACAATATAATACAGTAATAATTATCTATATTACGAATATTACATTATGCTCTAGTATTTTATATTATATAATATTTTATTGTTTCATTTGTGTTTATGTTATAAAATACTGATATTATTAACAGTATTATGTTATATACTATATAGCTATGTTATGCTCGAGGTGTCCAGAGTCACATGTAGGGCTGGTTGTTTTGAAAATAAATAAAATAAATTGTATCTAGGATCTCAACTGGGGTAACTGAAGGGAATGTAAGAGGATTTTCAATTATAAAGTGTTGCTCACTGCTCCTTTGCTTGGTTGAACCACTTATCCAGCTTGCTTTGTCTCATGTACTTTGGTTTTAGTATAATGAGACATTCTTGCACTATGTGGACAGTAATCATTTCTTATAGATAAAATAAATGTCTTTGCTGCAGGCCTTCTATTGAATCTGTTATCAAATTAATGCAACTGTGAACAGACATTCTTTCTTGAGCACCCTCCTCATCTTCTTCACTGTCACTGAGATCTTCTGTATCCTTATTTTTTCCCTATTGTACCATCTCCACAATTTCAATATCAGTCATCTGATAGACAGTGGGTGCATCTTGGTCCATGTCTGGCCTATCTAGGAAAGCTTGCTCCTCCATCATGATGCACTACAGGGTTGCTTGTTTCACTGACATATTCATTAACTCACATACAATTCCTCTGTCTTATGACACTTGAAATCCAGTTAAGTAATGATCTTCAGTGATGTCAGGACTTTACACAAATGTTACAGCTGGCCATAACTTGTGCCATTCATTCTTCAGCACACATGCAGTTATGCTAACCCAACCTTTAGCTAACACCCAGATCATAAACTTCAAAACCATTACTTTCAGAAATTCTTCCACTTCCTTACCATCAAAAATAATAAATATAATAATTCACCAACACTAATCCTTATGTGCCCACAGTAAGGGGTACACATCAACTGACCTATACTTACATTTAATAGAGTGTAATATGCGCTAATGTGGGCCGGGTAGTTCAGTTGGTATAGTGACTGACTACGGGCTGGACGGTCTGGGATCAAATCCTGGTGGGGACGAGATTTTCCACCCATCCAGACCGGCCCTGGGGCCTACCCAGCCTCCTGTAAAATGGGTACTGGGTCTTTCCCGGGGGTAAAGTGCAGCTGGGGCGTGCTGCTGATCACTCACCCCCTTCTAGTGCCGCGTTCATGGAAGAGTAGGGCTATATCTCTACCCACCCTCTGGGCCACACCGGGCCTGTAACGGGATCATTTTACCTTTAATATGCGCTAACAACATGGCTGAATGAATGAGATACTGATAGGAGGTTAATCCATTCCTTGCATATTATCCTTGACAAGCAGTTCTGCATTTGGGTGTGCAGAACAGCTGTCAAGCAGCAAAACAGTTTTACAACTAGGATCAAGACCATCTGATATGCAATGAGCTCTAGCTTCAGGAACACAGTACTTCTCAAACCAGTCAAGAAATAGCTTAATGGTTACCTTTCCCTTTGCGATGCAACAATATACTGTATATCTGGTAATATTTTCACACCTTTAAAGCACACTGGATTAATGCTTTTGGCAATAACCATGATACTGGTCTTACGTGTACCGACTGAATTACTTAAACCAAGGGCAGTTACTCTGTTACTGCATTCCTAGAAACCACCTGATGCCTCCTCAGTTTCTTGTGCTCACATTTGTCTAGGATAGCAATACCAGTGGAGAACTGTCTCACTGGTATTGTAAACCTGCTCTGGGGTTAACTAATAATATGCAACAAACTGTGCAAATGATCAAAAAATTTCTCACCTGCTTCAGCAGCTGTACTTTTCACTACATGCATGATATAAACCAATGCCATATCCTAACTTCAATTTGTACAGTCATTCTTGGGAATACTTTAACTATCCATGCTGAAGATACAGTTCTAGAAAAAATTCAAGCTTGTGCCATTATCACGTCGCCCGATATACAAATATGGCCAGTCCCATGTACCTTGACCTACTGTACAACAGTTGTATCTCACTAACTACTTTTTCCTTCCTTCACTGTCTTTCAAATAGCCAAGCATTTCATACTTCCGCTATGAGCATATAACATCAGAATTTCATTCTTTTGCTTTTTGGTGTACACTACTAATGGCTCAACAATGGCAAATTTTACTTTAATTATCAACCAACAAATGCACTCACATAAAATTTCACGTTAAAACACTTAAAATCGCTCCGACATGTTTCGATCCTAAGATCATCCTCAGGGAACTACGTTGTTCCTTGCTAAAGTCATTGTAATGTTGTTAAGAATGCACTTGGCTATAGCCAAGTGCATTCTGAACAACATACTATTACACAACACGACATGCTGCCACAACACCCTGTTAATATAAAGGAATTATTTTGTGAATGTCTTTACAATGACTTTAGCAAGGAACAACGTAGCTCCCTGAGGATGATCTTAGGATCGAAACATGTCGGAGCGATTTTAAGTGTTTTAATGTGAAATTTTATGTGAGTGTATTTGTTGGTTGATAATTAAAGTGATTCTACGAAATGCATGGTGCAACAAGAATGATGGCAAATTTTGTTACAACGTATGTACTGACCTGCCTCTGTCCAGTTTTTGCAGTAGTTTGTGGTATGGATAATGACACATGTTTACACTTACAAATGATAACACCAGCAGCACTGCTTGCTGGTTTCCTTGGAGTCATATTTAGATGTAATTCCTGTAATAATGCATACATCGGAACAAACATACTACATGCTAAATACAACTGGACTTTACACCTCAGGCATGCTCAATGCCATAGGTGAAGACAAAACTGCTTTGCACAAACATGTTCTTCTGCAGTGATGCCTACTCATCCCGGAATGTATTATGCACGACCAACATTCGCTACAATTTATAAAATTCACGATAAATTTGCAACATAGATAAAAAATGAAAGAAGAGTAAAATTTTAATGGGAAGAAAGGTATAAGTGTGCGATTTGATCCCCGACTATCACAGATTCTTTTGTTCTCATTAAATTGTGCTGGACCATTATAGGTGACAGACCATGCAATTTTGGTTTTAGGGAGGTGCAACCAGTACAGAGTTTTAGTGAGATAAGCTTCTGTAAGCTTGACATGGGTATGTGGGATAATATCAAACACACTCTTTCAAATAATTATGCTTCCATAAAACAAACATTCATGTTACCACAGTATAGGCGAAACTTACAGGGAATTTGCTGGAGTGTGTGTGCAGACCTGAAGCATTGCTGGCAGCTGGAGGTTCTGCGGCCGCAGCCCCAGGAATGGCCGTTTCTCCATACAGTGGAAAGGGTGGCATTCTGTACGGAGGTGGTGGGTAGCAAGTGGTGGAGACACACGATGACGAGGGCTTCGGGGGTGGTACAGGCTTGTAAGCCCCATACCCTTCCACCTCAGCTGTAACAAAAGACCTATGTAAGTCTGTGGATTCATTTATACCCATCTACAATATCTGCTTCATAATTATAATTCTTGTACCTGCACATCCTACCACCAGGCAAGTAGCCAATGGGGTGCAATTAAATGCAATGCACCCACTACAAATATGGATGTGTAAACTAGGAATTTGCTAATAAATCAACGACAAACATGCTGATCAGCCTGTTAAAAAGAATTTTTTTAGCTGGCTGATCAGCATCCAAGTGTTGCCCCTGTTGAACCATCGTGGTTGGAAACAACTCATTTTCAAAGCATTATGTAATCAAAGTGTTCATTTTGTTGTCCTGGCAAAGGTGCTTTTAGGCATATGCATATACATATAATGGAGCATATACCTGTATAAACGTATATACATACATGCACCTGCACTGCAAACCGTTGCAGTCATTGTGTTCATGGTCTGGTTAACGGCCTGTCCCAAAAACATGTATTTTGATGGATATCATTCCATTGTGCAGTGACAAATTAGTAGAAATTTATTTATTGCAATCAAAAAATAAATGGCCAAAAACACTTATTCTGTGTGGTCTACTGCACGGCCTATTGCAGTGTGTTGCTGGATCACGGGAGATTGCATGCAAAACACGAAGAACGTATGTACTTTACGGAGTCCTTTGGAGCAGGAACAAATAATGTTCCCACCATTAATACGAAGTAGAAAAAGGCTGTTTTATGTATTCGCTTTATTAATAATGTAGTCTGAATCCCAGTGCAGACCTTTCCACTTCGCTCTGAAGAGTTCGGGCAGTTATATGACAATGTTTTTGAAACGGAGAGAAAACGGTTCAAGCAGTGGGCGCTGTGCTGGGGTTTTCACATTTTCGTCAATGGCCACTCGTAGGCCTCAAAATTATATCCTTTTTCGTCCGCGAAATACACAGGTACCTCTCAAGCCAGTAGAGTATATATCCGTTTTCGTCCACGGCTATTATTCATGTTTCCATCCCCGTCAATAAAACAACAATACCGAGTGTCCAGATTTGGGGTTCCAAAATCATACTTAGCTTGAATTATGTAACTTTGTTTTCGTCCCTATTTACCATGTTTGGCCAGTCTTGTTCGATTAACATGTTATTTACTTGTTTCTTTAGCCAGTCAAGTTGGATTACCATGTTTCCAAATGATCCCTACTCTTACCTCCTCCGCTCACAGTTTCTGGCTATCATTCCTCTTATTCTGAGAGTGATATGCAAATAGGTAAAACGATCAGCTGGCCAGTCACCTGTTCACGCACACTTTCGTCGGTGTTGTGACGTCACCATTTCCTGTCCCGGTCTGGCGCCAACGCTGTCACTGCTGTCTCGTAGGCTAACTAACCGGATATTTTGTCACGATGGTGGGAAGGGTGGGCCTTAACTCAAGGAATGCAACGTGATGTTTTATGACGCACGGCACGATAATTCAGTCCGTAGATGGTGAGGGACATACATTTATTATTATCATTCGTGAACTTGTATTATTTAACTTACCGAGACGACAATAAGCTGCATCAAGACAGCAGCAGTCTGCAGCTGACAACGTACGCCTGCGAGTCGTTTCACTCACACTTATCGAAATACTTTTACCACCCGCAGCCCGACATCAATTTATTCATAATGAAGTTAAAAGAATACCAAAATATGATTTACGTAAAATTACGAAATGTTAATTTGCCGGCTACAGTGACCAACACAAGAAGTGACGTAGCTAACAGGCTGGTTAGATAATCTAATCAAAAAATATAAAGAGGAGAAATTTCTAGATTTTTTTTTTTTTCAGAATTAGTTACAGATACAAGAGGAATGATATGTGATACAGGTATGGCCAGACTGCGGTGAAACAAATAGTTAAGCTATTAATTGTTGTAATTATACTTAAGAATTTAAATAAACGCAGACTACATCACTTGATAAACGAGAGAGCAATGCACGTATAATGTAACACTGAGGTGCCTTCGTGCAGCCATGGTTGCCGTGGGACACAATAAGAATTATATATCCTGTGTGTCTGTCGGTAAACTTAGTTATCCAGCATGCTAGGCGCATGCGCCGTATAGGCATCTGGGGCCTGTCCGACTGTACAGTATTTTCCCACATTGTCTTAAATGACACAATTTTAGAAAAAAAGGTATTGAACATAAAATGTGTGTTTTGATTTTGTATGAAACATTTCTCATTCCAGGAAGAACTGAGCGAGATATGCTCAAAAATGTATACCGGTCTTCATGTAAGGTACCCGTTATTTTTGTCAGATTTTAATGAAACATTAATTTTCTCAACATATTTACGAAGAACGTTCAAATATCAAATTTCATGAAAATACGTTAAGTGGGAGCCAAGTTGTTCCATTCGGAAGGACGGACGTACTGACGAACAGACATGACGATGATAATAGTCGCTTTTTGCACTTGTGCGAAAAGCGCCTAAAATTGTTATATCATTTTAGTGCTTGTTGTAATCACTCTTATCTTCACAATTTCATTCAAATATGGCTGTATTGCTGGATAAAAAATTGTTACTTTTTTATAAAGTATTTCTCATTACATGTGGTCAACTTTATTTCAAACAAGCTTCTGTCGCCCGAAGCGAATATCTCACGCAACTGCATAATGCTCATTCACACGTTATGAGCCGTGGACCAAAAATGATACCTGCTGCTGATCGTGGATGAAGACGGATATGCCCGTGGGCCAGAAAGAGTATTTTAACTGCTTGTCGCGGACGAAAACAGATGTGGGTTTCTCCTTACCAGCCTACCTCTTCGCCCTTGCATTAAAATGGATCTAGCTACCTGCCGGCATCAGTAAATATAATGACCTTTCTTTCCATTACATACCAGGGTAAATGAGAAAATAAGTTTACGACGCACATACGAGGCGCGCCCAGAAAGTAAGAACCGATGGTTGCATCGGCTGCGCAGGTGAGTTGCACACTTCCTGTGAAGGTTTGTCTTCTTCCTTATGTCACAGGGAGCAGGTGTATTGCATAGTACGATATCCTACATTTTTCCCTCATTCGCTGTAGTCTCTAAAGCTAAACGTGAAAATCGAAAATCCCGCTACATGTGAAGCATGGTGGGTAATGCTATTTTCAGCAGCTAAAAATGTTCGTCCGGCGGAAATTCACAAGCAGTGTGTTGAGGTGTATAGCGAAGGTGCAACGAACGAGGGAATTGTGAGGAAGTGTAGGCGGTTGTTAAAAAACAGCAGGACTAATCTGTATGACGAGAAACGAAGTAGGCACCCGTCTTTGGTCGCGGAGATGAAAAAGAAAGCTAATGAAAAAAACTCAGGAAAACAGGCAATTCACAATTTCCGAATTACACGGATATCTTCCGGGTGTCTCTATCTGAGATCCACGAAATTTTTCCGGACTGGCTGAGATGCTTGGCGGCGAATTTTTTCGACTAATACATAAAGAGACGGGTCTCGCGATATGACGGGCACCTTACATTACATGGCGACTATGTACATAAGTATGCATCAACATGTTGCAATACAAACATTAAAAAAAAATCTTTAAACGCTTTTTACACCCAACCGGTTCTCACATTCTGGACGCGCTAGGCATTTGGGGTTCTTTGTTTCAGCTCTGTTACAAACATTTGTGATGCGATTTATGGCACATGAATGAACGTGTGGTGTTGCCAGCAATGGTTACAAATTCCACAGACACCATCCCAAATAGTGTGGGTTCTTTAATTAGGAATTTAAACGCCATGGAAATGTACTTTTTGATCGACTTAAATACACAGTGTAGAGGAGACAAGCTTCCATGCTGTTTGGCTGGTCTATGAATCACAAAACTTTGAGAACCGTTGCCTTGGAGATTATATGGAGCAGCCATGCACGAGAGAGAGAGAGAGAGAGAGAGAGAAACAGAAATATATGAATGGGTGAATAGAGGATGGGTGAGTGATTTAGATAGTACTGAAATATTTTTTGTATCCGACCACAAGCTATTTTGAATACCGATTCTCACCTTTCTGCTAAGAAAGAACGCTGAAATCCATGCATAGGAATCATCACACCTCCTCCATCTCTTAAGATTTTATGCAGACCCATTTCAATCCCAAAATTAGTCTTTTCGTTTATTGCATAATGTTAGTATTACAGTTTCAGCTGGTGAAAGATAGACTCGAAAGCACCTTAAAGGAGGTAATTATAGCCCAACGAAGGCACTGTTATTGTATTTACGGAAGAAGTGAGAAACAGAATGGCAACACTACCATGCCAGACGGTTTCCCGGTGACATTCAAATGTGCACTTCCTGAATATATCTCGAACACCGAAGCTATACCGTCCTGCTCAGGGTACATCTGGTATTACTCTTCCTCTGAAATACTGATGTGTCTACGTTCTTTGCAAACTCTAAATCGAGTTCTTTTAAATTTCCTGTTACACCCATACTTGCTGTAAGTCGGGCCTATCCCGTTCCTGTTCAGTGTATGTCACAACTTCGTTCCCTATTGCACATTTTATTACCAGTCCTCCACATGCGTCTCAGTCAACAATGACTGCCTCGGTTTTTACTTATTCTTGTCTGATCATGACCCTTAAGGGTCGAAACTTGTAGCACGTTATAAAGGTAAATATTGTTTTTGTATTAAATGATAATTGTCTCGACTAAAATAGTCTCAATTATTTAGTCTATGAAACACAGCGGGGTGTCTTGCTAAGCATGGTTTCGCTTACTACAAGATTTCCCGACATACTTTGAATTTGTTTGTTTTTGGCGCGACAGCCCCCCAGTGGGCCAGGGCCTCCTCATTCATGAGGTTTCTAGATTACACACAACGACGCGTCACAGTCGGTAGGACTCCTCTGGACGAGTGATCAGCTCGTCGCAGAGACCTCTACCTAACAACACACAACACTCACAACAGACAAACATCCATGGCCCCGGTGGAATTCGAACCCACAATCTCAGCAGGCGAGCAGCCGCAGACCGACGCCTTAGACCGCGCGGCCACTGGGTCCGGCGATACTTGGAATACACTTGCTAAATTTAACCCTTTGGTCCTTGAGCTGGACATTTAGTTTAGCACACCATTTATGTAAAATGTGAATATTTTATGAACCGAGAAGAGTAACATTAGGAAATGCAAGACATTTTGTGGAGGAATAAACGAAGATGGCGAGAGAAAGTCTAAAAAAAAAAATTAAATATATTTTTTGACTAAATATATAAAAAGTGTAATCTGTGGAGTAGCGATACGCCTGTCCGTATATAGGATGCATGGTGCCTAAAGGTTAATAGCACACCTGCTTCGCTTTCGGTTATCTCCACATGCTTTACTTGATCCACCACTGTTCAAGTCAAATATACGAGTTCTGTTCAAATAGTATCCGGATTGGAATTGTAGTGGTTGTTCACTGGGTGGGATGTGTTTGCAACCAGTCTTGACATGTTCGTACATGTCTTAGCAACTCATGACACAACTTGCAAGTGGCTGCATTTGCTCAGTTGGCTGTAGTATGTTGCGGAAGTAACATGTGCGTTTATGTCATAGCGATTTTTACGATGTGTGAAATTACCGAACAAGGCATTTGCATCAAGTTCATGTGAAGACGTGCAGTTTCTTAAGAACATTGTGACAGGTGACGAGTCCTGTGTCTACGGGTATGGCCCAGAGACAAAACAGCAATCGTCAGTGTGGAAGGGTCCCACGTCTCCGCGACCAAAGAAGGGGCGCCAGGTGCGAAGCAAAACAAAGGTCATGTTACTGGCGTTTTTTGATTCTGAGGGTATCGTACACCACGAGTACGCTCCCGACGGGCAAACAATTAACAA
>Ga0123355_10010231_pt1 | contig 14345 bp, 16 predicted proteins | sample TergutEmb28metaG_3_FD_89872 | JGI IMG/M metagenome (GOLD analysis project Ga0123355, IMG submission 89872) | Embiratermes neotenicus P1 segment gut microbial communities from Petit-Saut dam, French Guiana - Emb289 P1 | ecosystem: Host-associated > Arthropoda: Insects > Digestive system > Gut ...
TTAGTAGCAATAGGAATATCTCATCCAAGAGATTTAGATTATCCCGAACGCTTTGCAGACGGATGTTTTAAGCATCTTAATAGGCTGGAGGTTTTATTTTCAGATGGTAACAAAAAAATTAGCTTTAATGTTTCGTTCTTTCAGCCACATAATCATTATGCTATTCCCAACTTCAACCAGCCAATGGAACACGAAGAACCTATCACAATTCAAGGGATGCGAGGTGCTTTAGGTCGCCCCACAGTAGAGCATTACTGGCTTAATTATTCGCTTATACTTTGGGATACTTCAAATTCAAGTGGTGTAGTCTATCAATTCTTGGTGCATCCAGATGACGACGTGCAGAGTGGAACTTTGATTATGATAGCAGAGTCCATTGAAAGGATTCTTGAACTAATGATTTCAAGTTTATAAATTACACTGCAAATGATTGGTGCATAATAAAAATTTTAAAGCTGCAGCTTAGGGAATCCCTAATTGCGGCTTTTATATAATTGTCGATAACACTACCATAATAAATAATCACTTCAAAATTAACGTCTTGACTCTATGCCTAATATATGGTAATATGACATCATATTATTTCAGATTATACTCATTTTATCAGATTGCACAGTTGCTCACGGGTCGGTTAACCAAAACCGCCGCTGTAAGCTAAGAATTGCTGACAGGCTTTGTCTTTGTCTATATGTGCGCTAATCTGGTATTTTTTTTATTTTCTGAAAAAATACCACTAAAAGCAGGAATGGATTGACCCAACCGGGTTGACTGTTTCTGCTTTTTTTATTGCCATTTGGCAGAAAGAGAGGAGAGAAAATGCAGCGTGAACCAACTTGCAAAGTCACTTGTCTAAACTGTACCAATGTTTTTGGATTGGTGGAGGCATTTAAAGACGAACTGGGCTGGTATACTTCTTGCCCCATATGCACAGGCAGTTTCGACGTGAATCTGCCCAATGATTCCGAGGCTCTTCAAGAATTGCTTGGGTATATCAGAGCCTCGAAGATTTTGTACACGGCAGATGGCTGCTATGAAGTTTATTTCAAATGTGACCCAGACATGAGCAATCCTACTATTTTTAGTGAGGTTGACTGTCAAGAATGTCAGAAGGAAGGCTGCCATATGCACACAGCCTTGATGAATGCAAAAAAAATACTAAGCGGCGAATAGGGCCGCAAAGCAGAAGGAGGGCGCAAAATGAGCGCAAATATTACTAGCAACTCTATTAACGATGCTGTCAGCAAAATTAATGCGAGCAAAGGTGAAACCAAGCATAGCTGGATTTCCGATCTCATTAGTCCGATTGCTATTTATTTGCAGTCGAAACTTGAAGGCGGCGATGAAGAACTTGCAGCTCAAGTAACACTGGAACATAAAACATATCAAAAGTGCATTGATTTTGTCGCAGTGCAATGTGAAAAGCATCTTGGTGGCAAAGTAAACGGCCAGATTTCGGATAACGATGTCTACCTTATGGCTATCGAATATTTTAGGGCTGATGATGCCGAACTGGAACGCCAAAAAGTTGCCGATGATGCCATCGAAGCAGAAAAACGTAAAGAGCGCGATGCAGAAAACAAGCGTTTAAACGATGAGCGTATCGCCAAAGCCAATGCCAACAAGGCTCTACGAGAAGCCGACAAAAAAGTCGAAGCATCTAAAAAAGCTGCTGAGAAGAAACAAGCTGCCGGACAATTGGGCTTATTTGACTTGGAGGAGGACTGTGCATGACCAATTTGAACAAGCGTAAATTGAAACTGGTAGAAGTTCAACCATTCCCACCAGTCATCGAAATATCGCAATTATCCCAGGAACACACCCATAATACGCCTTACCAAAAGCGCGAACTCAAGTATGTATATACTGCAAAGATGTATAAACATATCATGGTGATGACACTCTTCAATATTACTACCAGTAAGGCCTATTTACGTATGTTCTTCAACAAAAGCAATTTTGTTACGCAAATGCTAGGAGATGAGACAAAATGGTCAAGGTCTACACTAAAGTCTTTGTGGTACGAGACTTGCTATCTAAACACAACTGTTTGTGCAAACAGTAAGTCTGCGAAAATAATCCAGCGATTTTTCGGTTCAGAAGATGAACCGTATGTCATTATGGATAGGTTCCAGCAGAATTTACGGCAAAAGCAATTGGCCCAACGTCACAAAAAGGAAACGGATGTTATTGATGAACGTATGAAAGCTATACGTTCATTACCTAAAACCTTTGCTCGATGGTTAAATGAAGTGCCGCTTAACTTCAGCCGCTACATTTATTACCGGCGCGTTAAAAAGCGATTAATTAAGGGTTATTGCACTTCATGCAGCAAGGATGTGGAGTTTTATATCACAGAAAAAACTCCATGGACTGATGTTCGTCATAATAATCCCGGCAGATGTCCCTGTTGTAAAAAAGCAATTGTTTTCAAGGCAGAGGGCAAAACAGGCTGTGTAGTGGATAGAGCTTGCGGCTCATACATCCAAAAAACTGAAACAGGCTTTGTGCTGCGATATTTCGATATAACTAAGAGATACAGCAATAAGTCTGATAACACTGACTATTATCGTCATCCAAAACTGACCTTTTTCGAAAATGGAAGGCATTTCTTCGACCGGGATGACGATTGGTTGGAAACAGGTAAACATTACGAGTTTGGAATTTTCAAGCAGACGAATGTTCGCCGTTGGTGCAAGAGTAGAGATGGTCTACGCAATTGGAGAACTCCACTGTATACGCAAAACCTAAAGTATGTGCTGAAAGATACGCCTTGGCAGCACAGCGCAATTTGCCTATTGGCCAAAAATGCGAAATCTGTGAGTATCCATAGGTATCTAAGAGAGTATAGGCAACACCCCGCTTATGAGTATCTTGTGAAGGCTCACCTCTACAACTTAATTTCAGAGGAAATGCTTAATTCTGGCAGCATATTGAATTTCAAAGGCAGAAACCTACCCGAAATTTTGGGTATTTCAAAGACAGGATTCAAGCAATTTCAAAATCTGAACGGCAGTTGCGCTCACTTGAAGTTAATTCGCATAGCGGAAAGTCTGGGAATGCGTTTCACAGATGACCAGCTTCACATTCTTGTGAAAATGGAACTATACAACGAGCTGCTGAAAGATCTGCTTGAAATAACCACTCCTCAACGGGTTATCAATTATATCAACCGCAATTTAGCCAAATGGGAGAGCCATAGAGCTAACAATGCCATAGACGTCGCAATCTGTTGGCGGGACTATCTCAAAAACTGCAAGTTGATGGGCTATGACACGGATAACGACTTTATTATCTTCCCACGCAACCTAAAAGCGCGTCATGATGAGTTAGTTGCTGAGTGCAGAGTTGAGAAAAACACTGTGCAGGAGCGAGTTATCGCATGGTTGCATCAGCCGCTGCAAGAGGCACTTGGCTATACCCATAAAAAACTGGGGTTGGTGGCCATTGCGCCATCCAGTCGAGGAGAAATTATCAACGAAGGCGAGACACTGCGGCACTGCGTCCATACTGGCTCATACCTAAACATGATGGTTGAAGGTAAGGGCTATATTTTATTTGTACGCAAGTCCGATGCGCCTAATGTACCGTTTTATACGGCGGAAATTGTAGATGGAGTAATTCGTCAATGCCGGGGTGAAGGCAACGATGACATGACCGATGATGTAAAGAAATTTATTGGTCATTGGCAGACAAGCCTTAACAAGAAAAACGCAAAAACTATAAAGATTGCGCCTGCGGCATATGCCCAGGCAGCTGCTTAACTAAAAGGAGGAAATACGTATGTTTGTACGAATTGACAAGGTGGATTTATTAAGTGGCATCAACATGGCACTTAGAGCAGTTGGAACGGCATTAACGCAGCCTATTTTAAGCTGTCTGCTATTTGAAATTGTAGACAGCGGTGTGCGCTTAACCGGTAACAATCTGGAACTTTGTGTTCAGACCGCTGTTATCCCTGCTAATCCTGGGCTTGACCTAGTAGAAGGTAAAGTTGCGCTTGACGCAAAAATGCTCTCGGGCCTTATTAACAGTTTTCCGGCAGGTGAAGTAACCATTGCTGTTGACGATAAGTTCCTTGCTACAATCAAGAGCGGCAAAAGCGAGTTTAAGATTGCCGGCCAGAATCCAGAAAATTTCCCTAATGTAGACAGCTTTACGCCAACCGGCAGCCTTACAATCGGCAGCAAGGTTTTGAAGGGTATGGTAAGCCAAACACTTTTCTGTGCTGCTCAAGATACCAGTAAAATGATTCTGTGCGGCGCAAATATTCGTGTGACCGAGAATTGCATTGAAATGTGCGCGCTCGATGGGTATAGGGTAGCTCATAGTAAAATGGAAATTGAGTATAGTAGCGAAGGATTCAGCTTCGTTATTCCTACGAAAACTCTTGCGGAAATGGCAAAGCTTCTTCCTGCCAACAAGGATATTGAAGTAACAATGTCTTTTGACGAGGGTAGTGTATGGCTTAATTTTGAAGGTGCAAAAGTGTTCTCCAGGCTTATTGAGGGAAATTTTCCTGATTACGATAAGCTGTTCTCGGGAACGCATACTCTGTCAATCAAAATCAACCGCTTAGCGTTTTTGGGTGGTATCGAACGAGCTAACCTAATAGGTGATAGGAAAACCTATGTAAAGTTAGAAGTTGTCGATGGCAGCATGAAAATTTCGTCTAATGCACAAACCGGTTCTATGAACGAGGAGCTTGACATTGAGCTAGAAGGGGACAGTGTGACCATCGGATTTAATCCACATTACATCATGGATGCGCTAAAAGCCATAGATAATGAAAAAGTGGAAATTGATTTTACTGGCCCGTTGACTCCATGTGTTATCCGCCCTGCAAGCGAAAGCGATAGCAAATACTTGGTTGTTCCTGTAAAGCTTCAAAACGTAGAAACAAGCAGCTCAAGTATTACAGCTAAGGCCGCTTAATAACCAATGTAAGTTTGGAAATATGGGAATGGGCTTAACTTTCGGGTACCCATTCCTTTTTCGTTGGTTTTGTCTATATCACAATTGAAGGGATGTGCTGTCAATGACAGTAGCCGTAACCATTAACTCGGAATACGCTAGAGATCAGCAAATTTATCTTGGCGATGATTTGGTTAACAGCTTTGAGGAATCAGAGGAACAAAAATGGAGAGATGCCTCCGGGCCAATCATTTTGGCAATCTTAGATGTTGACACTATAGAGTTGGCGATTGAACGTGTTGCTGCTGATTATGCCTGCTCTCCTGATAGATTCACAGGAATTCAGATTGTTAAGGAGGGCTTGGTGTGAACGCATATGCAAAAATGAAAAGCAAGCACCAGCAGGAAGTGAACGATTTTCCTATGGTTTTTGCCTTTAGTGAAAAACAGTTTGCTGAAGCCATGGGTAAATTAGGTCTAAACCCAGAGGACACTCACATGATTTATAGGTTGGGTGACACCGGTGGATTTTACCTAAAAAGCGATGCAGCCAAGCTTAAAGAAATGTTTGACCGCCATCAATGCGAAAGAGACGAAGCCGTCGCCTTGGACAAAACCGGCAAAGGCTACATCTATCAGATGTTTCGTTATGAACTTGAAGCTCACGAATATGACCTCACAGAAGATTTGGAGGACACATTGGCAGCCATTGACTTAACGATGGAGGCCATTGAAGGAAACAAGGCGTTGAAGCGCGGCTTAGAGTTAGCCATAAAATCCATAAAGAAAGGAAGTATCCTGAAATGAAAATAATCAAAGTTGAGTTTTATGAAGAGGATCCGAGCTATTGCAGAACAACTTTTGTGGACAAGGAAAACGACAGGTATTATCACCGCAATTTTGACAACACATGGGATACCACATACCCATCTGGAGGGTATATGGAAAGTTGCGATAGTATAAAAGATGAGGTCACTTTCCATGTAGTTGATTCCGCAGGCAATGTTCATCATGCCGAAGTCGTGGGTAAACCGCCAACTTTTGTTCCAATCCATAAAAAAATGGAACAGGTTATTGAAGACTTTATAGGCAGACTTGGTTTGACAAGTAAAGATGACTGGTCTAAATGGCTTGCGGCCGAGATGGGTGCTCATAATTATAAGAGTTATCACAGCTGGCTTGGCTATGAAACAAAAGATGTGCCTGATGCTGGTATTGGTGAAGAGCATGGCCATATACTGGAGAAATTCAGTTATTTCGGCACGAATTTTAATGTGCGGGCAGTAAGCCGTGAACACAAAATCTGTAATAAGAAATGGGTTGAAGTAAGTATTTTCAGCGGAATCAAAAACCGCATCAGAACTTGTGGTTACATCTTAGATGAAACTGAATTTCGCCCATCTTGAGCAATGGCTGTTAGCCTAATCAAATATTATATTGAACTGGGCAAACTCGGTTCGAGAGGAGAAAAGCACGATGGAAAATTTATCACAAAAAATGGCGCGTGTATGTGAACTGGTTGAGAAACTCAACCATCATCGTCATTTATATTATAACGATAACGCTCCTGAAATTTCAGACGCAGAGTATGACAAGCTGTTCGACGAACTTGGTGTGCTGGAGCGTGAAACAGGACTTGTTTTATCCACATCACCCACACAAAGCGTCGGAGCCCCGGTGGTTAGCTCACTGGCTAAGGTGCAACACGATATTCCATTACTGTCATTGGATAAAACCAAGGATATAGCGGATGTTGTTAAGTTCATTGGCCAACGCAATGTCATGTTAATGCTCAAGTTAGATGGACTAACTGTAGAGCTTATCTACGACAACGGCGAACTAATCTGTGCATCTACTCGCGGCGACGGTTACGAAGGTGAGGATATAACTCACAATGCCCGCGTATTCATGGATGTACCGTTAAAAATACCGCATAAGGGCTATTTATCTTTAGTTGGCGAGGCGTATATTCTTGATAAAGACTTCGCATTTTTACAAGCAAACACCATAGGAAGCGATGGAAAGCCTTATAAAAATGCACGTAATCTAGCCGCAGGCTCGGTTCGTCAGCTTGATGCAGGCGAATGTGCCAAACGGCGTATCCGCTTTAGTGCGTTTGGCGTTTTAGATGGGAAAAGTCTGGAAGGTGCCGTATACAGCGACACATCAAACGAAGTGCCTTCAACGGTTTCGGTTGATACCAACAGTAAGGTGTCTATGCTTCACTATTTACATGACATCGGTTTTAAAGTTGCATATTTTCATAGGCCGGGCAACGACATAATCAACAGCGTAGCACTCAACGTCGAGCGATTGAGGGCATATGCAGAAACGCATGGTATACCCATTGACGGGCTGGTTGTAACCTATGATGACGTAGCCTATTCAAAATCTCTCGGACGCACAGGACATCATTATCGTGATGGTCTTGCGTTGAAATTTGAAGATGGCATGGCAGAAACAATACTTCGGAGTGTTGAATGGAATGTAACCAGATCCGGAGAACTTTCTCCTGTTGCGATTTTTGACACAGTGGAACTGGACGGCACAGAGGTTTCGCGCGCATCGCTGCACAACCTTGAATTTATTGATAGCCGACACCTTAAATTAGGAGATAGGATTGCTGTCAGCAAACGTAACATGATTATTCCTCATGTTGAATTAAACCTTGACAGCGATAAAGACCTGGAATCCGGCGACGATATAATTTGCCTAAGAGACTGTCCATGTTGCAAAAATATATTATCTATGATTGTCAATCAGGAGGGAGACCCCGCCTATTTCTGCACTAATGAAATGTGCTTTGACCGCATATTAAGGCAGTTTGAGCATTTTGTTAGCAAAAAAGCTATGGACATCAGAGGTTTATCTACTGCCGCATTAAAAAAGTTTATGGAGGCTGGCTTGCTTAACCGCAAGGCGGATATTTATGCATTGAAAAATTATGAATCTGCGATTGTAAACATGGACGGCTTTGGCAAAAAGGCTTTTGACAAACTTATGAGAGCAATCGAAGATAGCCGCACGACTACAATGGAAAAATTCATCATTGCAATGGATATACCTATGCTCGGCCGCCACGCAAGCGCGATACTGTGTCAGGCGTTCGATTATGACCTCGACAGGATAAAAGAGGCCGCAACCGGCACTTTTGATTTTACGAGCTTACAGGATTTTGGCGATACCCTTCATCAAAATATCCGCAATTGGTTCCAATCCGAAAGTAATCTTGAACAATGGGAGGAAATTTCTATTATGATGGAATTTAAAACATCTCAAAGACAAACGGCTGTTGCTTCAGATAGCCCATTTGCAGGTAAAACCATTGTTGCGACAGGTAGCTTTGATAACTTTACACGCGATTCTATTAATACACAAATTATGATGCTCGGGGCAAAGCCAGGTAGCAGTGTGTCCAAGAAAACGGATTATGTGATTGTTGGTGATAAAGCCGGGAGCAAAAAAGCTAAGGCTGAAGAATTAGGCATACCAACTTTGGCAGAAGCTGAGTTTATGAAAATGGCCGGGCTATAAGCTATACGCCATATATGAATGGGAACGGTTTAAGGCATTGTCCTTACCGTTCCTTTTTTATTGGTTTGACGGCGCATATGTTGCTAGGCGGATTTGTGTTAGACGCATTATATCTAATTAATCTTACGAGAGGATGGTTTAGATGGGTTGGTTATTCTATGACTCACTACACTACAAGCCAAATGGCGAAGTGGACAGAAAGAAAGAGTGTGATAGCCTTTTTGGAGAGAGGTACACAATATTGAAATCTGTCATGGTTGGCACGGTTCATTACGCAGCCATAAGAAATGTTGACACAAATAGCGTTACTGCGGCTATCACCCTAACATCTGCGGACAAGAAACGTGGTTGGAACTTTGGATATAAAGGAATGAGTGAAGATTGCGGCCCATGCGAAGCAAAATGTCCAAAGTCTATTTTGAACCTTTTAACCCCGACTGATGACGATTTTGCCAATGCATGGCGGGATAGGTGCTGGGCGTACCATGTCCAAGTAAAAGAGCAAAAAGCATCACCGCTTGTATTTAACAAATTACCGATTGGAGCTAGGGTTACTTGGACTGTACCTAGTGATAGGTTCCTCCATTTTGCGAGGGGTGAAAAGACTGTGCTCACCAAATACAAGCTAAGTACAAATGAGCGACCTTTTTGGCTGTGTGTAAGCAAGCATGTCCGGCTCGCCCCTAAGTATGTAAATACTTCTGATATAGAGCTTTTGGCCTGATTACTGAGATTGGAGGTTTTACATGGTAGACATTTTTGATAATGGAACACCGAAGTACAAATCACCCGACAGGATTTACGAAGGCCTTTGTGACTTGGTACAAAGCGAAGAAATAAGTCTACTCTCTGATATTTTTCCTGATGTTAGTTGGGAACGCCAGGGATATTATTATCAGGATAACGGCGACAGGCTGAAAGCGAAGTTTGAGGAGATGATGGATTATGGTGAAAAGATGTGGTTATTGGAAGTAGCCACCTGGCAGCTTGACCAAGATCAAATCCATGACCTTGTTTTTTTAGCAACATGTAATTCTGACTTCGCTAAACGCATTGGGCTTAGAAAGCTATTCGTTGAGCATATGCTACGCGGTGATGGCACTCGTTACAAAGAAATCATTGCAAATTACGAAGGCGAATTGAGGGAATTAAACTTCTTCGACAACAACGGAATGGTAAAGGCGTTTGTAAAGGTAATGAAGGAATATGGTCGGACATTTGAGTATGAGTCCCCATATCCGATATTCCATCGTTTCATCTGGCAATTCTGTGATAAAGCAAAAAGGCTTGATGTTCGAAACGAGGCTATGCTGATAGCTGAATGCCGCACGTTCTTAACCAGTTACGACGATTTTATTTTTGGGTTAAGAGTCAATCAGGCTCTCCATGAAAATCTGGAGCAGGCGCACGGCAGTCGTTTGGTCAAGCTCCAATCAAGCTATGACCTCAAAGTAGCCCAACTGCTTGTTATTGCTGAAAAACATGGGCTATTACATCAGGTTCAAGCAGAAATAAGTACACTTGAATCTTCAAAATTGCCTCTGCTAGAAGGCAGTGAGTAGTAATCGTAATCAAAGCAACTTATTAGGAATGGATGAAGCTTTTAGGCTTACCCATTCCTTTTTTATTTGGAGGGATGTAAATGACAAAAAGCAAACCAACACGCATAGGCCTTGCTAATGAGCGCAGTAAATCCATAGTGAAACTCATTAATCAGGCGGCTTATAACAAATCTAAAAGAGAAGTGTTTAACGACTTTGTTGAGGTGGCCGCTATATCAATAGCCAATTCAATGCCTCATGCAGGCAAGGCCAATAAGGAAAAAAGGTATCTGGATATTGTAAATTCATATAACAAGCGTCATCAGGGGCTTTTGTTTGACATGTTTAAGGAGCTGGTTCTAGCATTGGATGAACATGTCCTTGCAGGAGGTCCTGAAGATGTTTTAGGCTCAATATTCCATGAGTTAGGGATGAATAGCTCACAAAGTAGTCAATTTTTTACGCCGCAATATGTAGCAGATATGATGGCTACAATGACCTGTGGCGAAAACGAACTGTCCGAGGCTATAAAACAGCAAGGCTATATCTACTTACAAGAGCCTGCTTGTGGCAGCGGCGTTATGATAACAGGCGTATGCAAAGCAATGATGCGAAATGGTCTGAATTATAATACCCAACTTCTTGTCGAAGCAACTGATATTGATATTCGGTGCGTCCATATGGCTTATGTACAGCTAAGTTTGTACGCAGTTCCAGCCACTATAATACATGGGAATGCACTGTCGCTTCAAGAATGGTCACGATGGTATACACCATTTTATTTTATTAATCGTTGGGACTTGAAACGGAAGACAAAGAATTATCAAGCCTCCGAAACTATCTGAAGGATGTGGCTCTATGAAAGAAAACCGAAATGCAATCATCCGGCGTGGTGATGTGTATTACGCTGATCTTACTCCGGTAAAAGGCTCTGAACAGGGCGGCACACGGCCAGTCGTTGTAATTCAAAATGACATCGGCAACCGCTTTAGTCCCACTCTCGTTATTGCAGTCGTCACCAGCAAGAACAAAGTCAAATTGCCAACACATGTTGAAATTGTAAAAAGTAATGGCTTCTTGAAACAGTCGGTGGTTTTGCTTGAGCAAATTCGTACTATTGATAAGTGCCGTTTGAAAGACTACATTACTACGCTTGACTATGCAACGATGAAGCAAATCAACGCTGCGCTTAGTGTAAGCATTGGTCTTGAAATTGTAAGCCCCAGTTATGTGAGGATTTCTGCATGAGTAAAGACTTTCTACATGAAATAGAATGGCGTAAACTGTTGTTAAAACGACTTTCGACAGTGCAGGCTGTTCTTAAAAGAGATGCAGCATTAGAGGCAAAGCGGAACATGGAAGCCAAGCAGATAGCGGCTGGCTATACGAACTTCGAAGATGCGCATGAGGCTTACGGCTGGAGTGATGTTACCCTAAAGCAGTTAGATGACATCAAGGCTATTTTTGATAACAAGGATAGCAGCCTGTCTAGTGATGCGCTCAAACGCTTGAACCAGATGATGGGTTCGATTCAAGGTGAAATAGCAATGTTGTTAAACGATCCTGGCTACAGGGAAGAGATTTGTGAAGGCTAAAGGATAGAAAATCAGGTGCCTCAAACAATGTAAACCCATTTTCGTAGTAATTTCGAATTTGGAGTGGTAATAAAATAATATAACCCTGTAGAGCTATACATCTACAGGGTTTTCAATTTCATTCAGTCTCTCATATTCATTTATGCTGCCTAGAACTAATTTTATCTGTACGTCTGTGAGATGTGATAACTTAAATTCTATATCATCAGACAGTCCCAAAATATAGTCGGCGGATACATTGAAGTATTTACATAGTTTTATTAGCACTTCTACGGTAGGATACATAGCACTCTGTTCATATCTCGACACAGAAGCTTTGCTAACGTTTAGCTTTTCTGCAAGCTGTTCCTGTGTGATACCTTTGGCATTTCTTAGAGTCTTTAATCTTAGTCCAAATAAACTCATACGCTCACCTCGTTGCGTATGAGTTTACCAAGTGGTTAAATATGTAAACGTAACAATGTACTAATGTGTGTTGACATAAAAACATTATCTGTATATCATTTACTTCCGTTGATGGTCTAAAATATAAAAGAAAGCACACCTACTTCACAAGGCGTGCTTTTATTCGTTGACGGGGCATTTGTTTCACTCAGTCTTGGTTGTCATCATCTTCTCCCTGACAATCTTCAGGACACTCGATTGGACAGTCAATAGGGAAGTCTATGGGTAAGTATATCATTACAGGCTCACCTTCAACGCCGCCACCCGGCCCTGCAAATATTACTGTGTTAATACTTAAAACCAATATCAACACTAACAGCAAGCTAAGTAGTCTTTTCTTCATTCAATTACACCCCCTTCGTGCATCTGATTAAAGATGTTACACACTGTATCCGACATCTCCAATGCTCTTGTCTTAAAACCCCGTCCTCTAATTCTGTAATAATCCCTTAAAAACGTGGCGTAGTCTAACGCAGGGTACATAATATTGTTATCAAGCATATAGCGTAAAATCTTGGTTTCCAAAATCTTTGCGGAATCATCAGTGGTATTAATCATGTGTTTCAAGGCTTCAAACATCAGTGTGTACACTTCATTGGCCTTAGAAAGCAATACACCTTCTGATAACAAAGAATTGCATGATAAGGTATTACCCATTTCAATCAGAACACGTGTCTTTTGATAAACTGCCTCAATATAATTTGTAGTGGATTTATCAGCAAACGAAATAGATTTATCAAGATATTCTATGGCTCTGTTCCACTTCTTTGCCATACGAAACAGGAAACCATAGTTGATATAAACCATGCACATATGTGTTTTAGAGTCATCACTTTCACTTGCTTTGTGTTCATCAAATGCAATTGAGTGTGCTTTATCCAGCATTGTTTTAGCTCTCTGGAGAAGTCCTACACGTGCATAGCTAACACCTAAAAAGTTATATAGGTAAAACTTTGGAACATTGTTTTGGCTGTGCGGGTGTAGCGTACATGCTTCTTCTAGGAATGTTACTGCACGAGAAACTTGTCCAAGTCTTTCATAGCAAATTGCAATGTTAAAATATAGTGTGATGTTCTTTTCAAGACCCAATTTCATAAGCTCATAAGCTTTTAAGTAATAGTCTAGTGCTTGGTTATTGAGCTTGCTTTTCACACTGTATGTGCCGTAGTTGTAGTGATAATGATATTTCTGTATGTCGGTAAGACCTGATAACACAGTTTCAAAGTTATCTAGTATATCTTTAGATGCTGTAAGGTCGTTAAGTCCTAAGAGAAGTCTGCACTCAAACAAAGAAAACAAATTATTTAGCTCAACATCGTGCGGCAGTAGTTTTATTATTGACAACTTTATCCTTAACTCTTTGGCTTCTTCCCACTTACGCTCACTTATCAACTCATACCATTTGTGCAGTGTATCTCTAAACTCTGGACGATCCGACTCTTTTATCGGTAAGCCAACAATGTCAAGTTTTGTCTTTATAGCAAGTAACACGTCATTAGGACAATCCTGGTTTCCGAGTTCTATTTGACTTAACTTACTACGGTTAAAAAAGGCTTCTCTAGCTAATGTCTCTTGCGATATTCCTCTATATTCACGTAACTCTTTTATAATTATTCCGATGTGTTTTTCCTGTTCGATTTGAAACACCCCATACAACGCTGATTTTTGTATGTACACATTTTCATAGATTCCATCTGTGTGTTGACTTTATTGGCTACTTCAAAGACTACCATGTACATGTGAAATTGTCTACACATTTCGAGTTTATCCGAATTTTCCTGTTAGCATTTGAAGTTATCTTTGTGTTTCGTGGATTATTTTATTGGCGAAAGAGAAAGCACATTTTACTTGATTTAATCAATCAAGATGCATAGTTACATGTTTTTAGCTATTTAGACAATAAGTTATTAATAAATAAAGTCCTTTTTCTAAAATAATTAAAGGACTTTATTTGTGTATTTTATTTGTAGTGTAGTTAAATCCACAAATGTCAAGATAGAACATGATTTACCTGAAATACACCAGTGAAAATGTTGCTTATATCTTATCATTGTATCAACTTAAATTCATACAAGGTTGCGTTCAAGTATACAAAAGTTTATTTAAAAACTGGAGGAGATGCTGTATGAGTGGTTTACCACAAAGGCGTATAACACGTAAAGAACTTGTTACCAAAGACTATCACGGAACAATAGTTGCAGACCCGTATCATTGGCTTGAAGATGATAAGGCCGATGAAGTACAGCAGTGGATGGACGAGCAAAATGGCGATTTCTCAGAGTACATCAACAAATTTGATGTTAGAAACAGCTTCAAGGAA